>Ga0208989_10000001_pt1 | contig 41521 bp, 37 predicted proteins | sample MedBloCAOM3_M1_FD_187852 | JGI IMG/M metagenome (GOLD analysis project Ga0208989, IMG submission 187852) | Forest soil microbial communities from El Dorado National Forest, California, USA - Mediterranean Blodgett CA OM3_M1 (SPAdes) (version 2) | ecosystem: Environmental > Terrestrial > Soil >...
GCCCAGCATCGGCGCGGCCTCCACCCTGTGGGACGAGGCGGTGAAGATCGCCGGCGCCGATCCCGACTACACGCGGCGCGATCTCTGGGAGTCGATCGACAAGGGCGACTTCCCGGAATGGACGCTCAACATCCAGGCCTTCGACCAGAAGACGGCCGACAAGCTCGACTTCGACATCCTCGATTCGACCAAGATCATCCCCGAGGAGATCATTCCGCTGACGCCGATCGGCCGCCTGGTGCTGAACCAGAACCCGGTCAATTTCTTCGCCGAGACCGAGCAGATCGCCTTCCATCCCGGCCATATCGTGCCCGGCATCGACTTCACACCCGATCCGCTGCTGCAGGGCCGGCTGTTCTCCTATCTCGACACCCAGCTGATCCGGCTGGGTGGGCCCAACTTCCACGAGATCCCCATCAACCGGCCGGTCTGCCCGATGCGCAACTTGCAGCGCGACGGACACATGCGCATGCAGGTACCGCCGGGCCGCGTCGCCTACGAGCCCAACTCGCTCGATCCCGCGAGCCCGCGCGAGAACCCGGTGCGCGGCTTCGCGAGCTTCCCCGACCCGAATGCCGGACCGAAGCTGCGGCAGCGGCCGGAATCCTTCGCCGACCACTATTCGCAGGCACGGCAATTCTGGAAGTCGATGACCCCGCCCGAGCAGGGCCATATCGTGAGCGCCTTCACCTTTGAGCTCAGCAAGGTCGTCACGGTGGCGATTCGCCAGCGCATGCTGGGCCATCTCGACCTGATCTCCCCGGAGCTCGGCCAGCGCGTCGCCCAGGCGATGGGCATGCAGGGCGAGGCGGAACAGATCACGCCGGCCGTGAAGCCGCGCGATGACCTGCCGCCGTCGCCCGCGCTCAGCATCGTCGCCAAGGCGCCGGCGATCCTGAAAGGCCGCACGGTCGCCGCTCTGGTCACCAACGGCAGCGACGGCGCGGCCGTCAAGCGTCTGCAGGCGGCACTCAAGAAGGAGGGCGCCAGCCTCAAGCTGGTGGCGCCCAAGATCGGCAAGCTCAAGGGCAACGGGCTCGAGCCCGACATGACGGTCGAGGGCGGTCCCTCGGTTCTGTTCGACGCGGTCGTGCTGCTGCCGTCGGCAGAAGGCACCCAGGCGCTGTTGGGCATGGTGGCCGCCGTCAACTGGCTGCGCGATGCCTTCGGGCATCTCAAGGCCATCGGCTTCAACGAGGAGGCCCAGCCCCTGTTCGACAAGGCGGCAGTAAAGCCCGATGCCAAGCTCGGTGTCGTCGTGCTCGACAACGGGCGCGGGCTCGACGCCTTCATCGCCGCCGCCAAGAAGCATAAGATCTGGGATCGGGAGAAACTGGTGAACCCACCGCGGTGAGGCCATGCGCAAAGAGAGCAAGGACAGTCTCGCCACCTATCGCGCCAAGCGCGACTTCAGCCTGACGGAAGAGCCGTCAGGCAAGGCGGCCGTCGCGGCCGACAAGGCCATGCGCTTCGTGGTGCAGCGCCACGACGCCACGCGGCTGCATTACGATTTCCGGCTGGAGCTCGACGGCACCTTCAAGTCGTGGGCGGTGACCAAGGGACCGTCGCTCGATCCGACGGTCAAGCGGCTGGCGGTCGAGGTCGAGGACCATCCGCTCGACTACGGCGACTTCGAGGGCACCATTCCCGAAGGCCAGTACGGCGGCGGCACGGTGCAGCTCTGGGATCGCGGCTACTGGCTGCCCCAAGGCGATCCGCACGAGGGGTTGAAGAAAGGCGACCTGAAATTCGTCCTCGAGGGCGAGCGCCTGCACGGGAGCTGGGTGCTGGTACGCATGAAGTGGGACCGGGACAAGGGTCGTGGCGGCGGCCCCAATCGTAAGAATGGCCGCACCAACTGGCTGCTGATCAAGCATCGAGACCAGGCCGCGCACGAGGGCGATGAGGATGCGCTGCTAAAGGATCCCAAGTCGATCGCCTCGGGCCGCACCCTGAAGGAGATCGCGCTGGGGACCGGACGCGCGCCCACGCCCTTCATGACGGGCAAGCGGCGGGCAGCTGGCGCCGTGTGGGAAAGCAATAAGCAAGGCGGCGGCGAGAAGGCCGCGATCGCCCCCACCAAGGCCAAGCCCCGCAAGGTCAGGGCGATGCCGCGCTTCGTCGAGCCGCAGCTCGCCAAGCTGGTCGAGCAGCCGCCCGCCGGCTCCGGTTGGGCTCACGAGGTCAAGTTCGACGGCTATCGCCTGCAGTTGAGGGTCGAGAACGGCAAGGCGGTGTTGCGCACCCGCAAGGGGCTGGACTGGACGAACAAATTCGCCGCCATCGCGCAGCAGGCCAAGACCTTGCCGGACTGCATGATCGACGGCGAGGCCGTGGCGCTCGACAGCGACGGCGTGCCGGATTTCGGCGCCCTGCAGGCCGCGCTGTCGGAGGGCAAGTCCGACAGCCTGATCTTCTTCGCCTTCGATCTCCTGTTCGCCGATTTCGGCGAGGGGGACGAGGATTTGCGCGGGCTGCCGCTCAGCGAGCGCAAGGAGCGACTGAAGGATCTGCTGGACGGGCTCAAGGGCAAGCATCAGGCGCTGCGTTATGTCGAGCACTTCGAGACCTCGGGCGCTGCCGTGCTGGAGTCGGCTTCCCAAATGGGCTTCGAAGGCATCATCTCAAAGCAGCTCGACGCGCCCTACCGATCGGGCCGCGTCGGAAACTGGCTCAAGAGCAAGTCTCGCGCCGGCCAGGAGGTGGTGGTCGGCGGCTGGACCAGCGAAGCCAAGAAGGTGAGCTCGCTGCTGGTTGGGGTCCATCGCGGCAAGAAGCTGGTCTATGTCGGCAAGGTCGGCACCGGCTTTGGCGAAGAGGAGATTCGCACGCTGCTGCCCAAGCTTCGGGCGCTCGAAAGCAAGACCAGCCCGTTCGCCGCCGGCGCCAGCCCGCCCCGGGAACGCAGCATTCATTGGACACGGCCCGAGCTGGTGGCCGAGATCGAGTTCGCCGGCTGGACCGACGGCGGGAACGTGCGGCAGGCTGCCTTCAAGGGGCTGCGCAGCGACAAGCCGGCCGACGAGGTCGTGGCGGAGAGACCCGTTCAGGCGGAGAAGGCGAAAATGGCCAAGCCTGTCCCGAAGACAGCGGTGTCCAAGACACGCTCCAAGGCGGCAAGCGGCAAGGCGTCCGGGCCGGCGGTCGTCATGGGCGTGTCGATCTCGCACCCCGACAAGCCTTTGTGGCCGGACGAGAAGCCGCCGGTCACCAAGCTCGAGCTCGCGCAATACTACGAGGCGATCGGCGACTGGATGATCGATCACATCAAGGGCCGGCCCTGTTCGCTGGTGCGCACGCCCGACGGCATCGGCGGCCAGACCTTCTTCCAGCGCCACGCCATGCCGGGCAGTTCCGATCTCCTGGAGGAGGTGAAGGTCAAAGGCGACAAGAAGCCCTACCTGCAGATCGACAGGGTCGAGGGTCTGGCGGCGGCGGCGCAGATCGGTGCCACCGAGCTGCATCCGTGGAACTGCCAGCCCGATGAGCCCGAGCTGCCGGGCCGGCTGGTGTTCGATCTCGATCCCGCGCCCGACCTGGGCTTCGCCGAGGTGATCAAGGGCGCGCGCGCGGTGAGCGAACGGCTGGAAGCGCTGGGCTTAAAGACCTTCTGCAAGACCACGGGTGGCAAGGGCCTGCATGTCGTGGTGCCGCTCACGTCGGACCCGAAGAGTCCCGACTGGGACACCGCCAAGATGTTCGCCAAGGAGATCTGCCGGCGGTTGGCCGACGCTGAGCCCGACCTCTATGTGATCAACATGGCGAAGAAGGAACGCGGCGGACGCATCTTCCTCGACTATCTGCGCAACGACCGCACCTCGACCGCAGTGGCGCCATTGTCGCCGCGCGCGCGGCCGGGCGCCACGGTGTCGATGCCCCTCAACTGGCCGCAGGTGAAGGCCGGCCTCGATCCCAAGAAGTTCACCGTGCGCACCGCGCCGGCGCTCCTGAAGAAGAACAAGCCGTGGGCCGATTACGCCAAGGCGGCGAAGCCGTTGCGCGCCGCCATCGAACGCCTGATCAAAACCAAATCGTAAGGACCCACCATGGCCAAAGCCAAACAGCATAAGGCCACGCAGCATAAGGCGATGCGGCCGACCTGGGAGGGCCATCTCAGGCTCTCGTTGGTGACCTGCCCGGTGGCGCTCTACACCGCCACCGAACGCACCGCTGACGTGCATTTCAACATGATCAACCCCAAGACCAACAACCGCATCCGCATGCAGGCCGTCGATGCCGGCACTGGCGAGCCGATCGAGCGGTCCGAGCTGGTGAAGGGCTTCGCCGTCTCCAAGAACAAGTACGTGCTGTTCGACAAGGACGAGCTCGATGCGGTGAAGCTCGAATCGACGCGCATCATCGACATCGAGGAGTTCGTCGACGCCGCCACCATCGACCGCATCTACTGGGACGAGCCCTACTACCTGGCGCCGTCCGGCAAGACCGGCATCGAGGCCTTCGCCGTCATCCGGGCCGCCATGGAAAAGCAGAGCAAGGTGGCGCTGGGCCGGCTGGTGCTGCACCAGCGCGAGCGCGTCTGCGCTCTCGAGCCGCGCGACTGCGGCATCCTGCTCACCACCTTGCGCACCCACGACGAGATCCGCGCCTCCGACGAGGTGTTCGACTGCCCCCTGCCCAAGCCCGACTCGCGCATGCTGCAGATCGCCGAGAAGATCATCGAGCAGCAGGAGGCCAAGTTCGATCCGACGGAGTTCAAGGACCGTTACGAGGACGCGCTGCGCGACCTGATCGCGCGCAAGAGCAAGGGCGAGAAGCTGGTCACCAGCGAGGCGCCGGAGGAAGAGGACAAGGTCGTCGACCTGATGGAGGCCCTCAAGAAGAGCCTCAAGGGCGGCGGCGGTCCGTCGCGCGACAAGGCCGACCGCTTCCTCGAGGCGCAGGCCCGCAAGGCCAAGCCGAAAGCGAAGAAGAGGACGTCATCGCGCAAGCGCGCAGCGTAGGGCGTGTCGTCATATATCGAGAGGGGGCAGGTCACATGATCAAGCGATTCCACGTTCTGTATGTCGGCCAGATCGAGCTCGACAATATCGGTCTCAAGGGAACGCCCGCCGACGAGCGCCGCTATCCCAACCAGCGCCTGAGCGAGGTTTTTGAAACGACACGCAAAGTGGCGCGGACCATGGATGACCTCGGATACCACGCGCTGTGGACGGCGGAGCACCACTTCCAGCGCGAGGGCTACGAATGCCTGCCCAACCTGGTGCAGCTCGGCCTGTGGCTTGCCACGCAGACCAAGCGTCTGAAGTTCGGATGCGCCTTCAACGTTCTGCCGATGTGGCATCCCATTCGGTTGGCTGAAGACTACGCGATGGCCGACATCGTGACGGACGGCCGCGTGATCATGGGCATCGGCCGTGGCTACCATAGTCGCGAGGTGGAAACCTTCGGTGCGCCGCTGCTCGATGCCGACGCCAACCGCGAATATTTCGAGGAGCAGCTTCAGCTCCTGCTGAAGTGCTTCAATGAAGAGGCCTTCCACTTCAAGGGAAAGTACTTCGAGTGTCCGCCGCCGGTCGATTACAGAGGCTATCGGCTGAAGGAAATCACGATGGTGCCACGGCCCAAGCACCTGCCGGTCGATATCTGGATGCCGATCGCCAGCGGCCGGACCATCGACATGATGGCCCGCTATGGCCTCAAGGCCATGGTGGACCTGAACGGCGAGAAGATACTCGACGACGTCGTGCGCGCGTATCACGCCGCCTGCGCCCGCCACGGCCGGCCCAAACAGCTCGGCGAAGATATGATCTGGGGCGCCGGTCTCTATCTCGCCGGCAGCCAGGAAGAGGCGATCCAGCGCGTCGAGCCGGCACATGACGAGCGCTACAAGTGGTTCGCGCCCTTCGGCTTCGTGCGCTATGCGGACGATCAAGGCCGCACCTGGGGCACGCCGGGTGCGCCGGCGTCGATTCCCTCGATCCGTGACGGCGTGAAGCAGAAGGCCTGGTTCTGTGGGCCGCCGGCCGAGGTCATCGATGGCATCCGATCGATTGAAGCCAAGTACCCCGGGCTGGAGGATTTCATGGTCCACTGGGCCGAAGGACTGTCTCCCGCGGAATTCACCGACCAGCTACGCTGGTTCGCGAAAGACGTCATGCCGGCCTTCCAAGGCGCGAAGATGGCCGCCGAGTAGCGCGGAGCATGCGAAGAGCTCCCGTTGCGCGGGCTCCTCCCCTCGTATGACGAGAGGAGGAACTGATAGCGCGGCGGACACGTTGCCGTTCCATCACCTCGTTTTTTGGAGAGTTCGATGGCGCGCACCCGAACGGCTTCTCGCAAGGCGCAAGGCACTGCTGGGCGGTACCGCAAGCTGCAGAGCCGGCGGGCCCAGGCTGACCGGCGGCGTCCGCCTATGGAGGCCGAAAAGCCCATGCAGGCGGGGGCGCGACCCTACCCGGTGCCGCCGCTGCCCAGACAGCACCAGCGCAAGCCCGGCCAGGAATCGCGTCTCGATCCGCCGCCGATGTACGAGGCACCCTACTACAAGGGCTCGTTCAAGCTTTTGGACAAGGTGGCGCTGATCACCGGCGGCGATTCGGGCATCGGCCGTGCCGTGGCGGTGCTGTTCGCGCGCGAGGGCGCCGATGTCGCCATCGTGCATCTCGACGAGCCCGAGGACGCGGAGCTGACGCGCCGCGCCGTCGAGGCCGAGGGTCGGCGCGGCCTGGTGATCGCGGGCGACGTCGCCAAGCGCGCTTTCTGCTTCGAGGCCGTGGCGCGCACGGTGAAGGAACTGGGCGGCCTCGACGTGCTGGTCAACAACGCCGCCTTCCAGCTCCACGTTTCGCGCTTCGAGGATTTGGCCGAGGAGCAGTTCGACCGCACGCTCAAGACCAACCTCTATGGCTACTTCCACATGGCGCAGGCCGCCGTGCCGCACCTCAAGCCGGGCTCGGCGATCGTCAACAACGGCTCGGTGACAGGCCTGCAGGGCAGCAAGTTCCTGCTCGATTATTCGATGACCAAGGGCGGCATCCACGCCTTCACCCGCTCGCTGGCCGGCCATCTCGTGCCGCGCGGCATCCGGGTCAATGCCGTGGCGCCGGGGCCGGTGTGGACGCCGCTCAACCCGGCCGACAAGGAGGCGGGCGATGTCTCCAAGTTCGGCGCCGATGTGCCGATGAAGCGGCCGGCGCAGCCCGAGGAGATCGCGCCCGCTTTCGTCTTCCTCGCCTCGCCGCAATGCTCGAGCTACATCACCGGCGAAATCCTGCCGGTGATCGGCGGCTACGGTGATTAGGAGATCTGCCATGGCCAAGACCGTCGGCGATTTCGTCCTCGAGCGGCTGCGCCAATGGGGCGTGCGCCGCCTGTTCGGCTATCCGGGTGATGGCATCAACGGCCTGCTGTCGGCGCTGGGCCGCATGGAGGACGCGCTCGACTTCGTGCAGGTCCGACACGAGGAGGAAGCTGCCTTCATGGCCTGCGGCCACGCCCGGTTCACCGGCGAGGTCGGCGTCTGCCTGGCGACCTCCGGACCGGGCGCCATCCATCTGCTGAACGGATTGTACGACGCCAAGCTCGACCGCCAGCCGGTGGTGGCGATCGTGGGTCAGCAGGCGCGCGCGGCGCTGGGCGGCCATTACCAGCAGGAGGTCGACCTCGCAGCGCTGATGAAGGACGTCGCACAGTTCGTCGAGGTCTGCATGGTGCCCGAGCAGGCGCGGCATCTGATCGACCGAGCGCTGCGCATCGCCCAGGCCGAGCGCTGCGTGGCCGTGGTGATCTTTCCCAACGACGTGCAAGAGGCCAAGGCGATCGAACCCAAGCACGCCCATGGCACGATCCATACCGGCGTGGGGCCCACCGGCATGGGCGCGAGCCGGCCGAGAATCGTTCCCAGCGAGCACGACCTCGACCGCGCCGCCGATATCCTGAACCGCGGCGAACGGGTGGCGATGTTGATCGGCGCCGGGGCCGCCAACGCCGCCGCGGAAGTCGTGGCGGTCGCCGAGCGCCTGCAGGCGGGCGTCGCCAAGGCGCTTTTGGGCAAGGGCGTGCTGCCCGACGGGCTGCCCTTCGTGACGGGCCAGATCGGCCTTTTGGGCACCAAAGCCTCTGACGAGCTGATGCAGGGCTGCGACACGCTGTTGATGGTGGGCTCGACCTTCCCCTACGGCGAGTTCCTGCCCAAGGAAGGCGCCGCGCGCGGCGTGCAGATCGACATCGACCCCACCATGCTGTCGCTGCGCTACCCGATGGAGGCGCCGCTGGTCGGCGATGCGGCGCTCACCCTGCGTGCGCTGCTGCCGCGCCTGAAGGCGCGCAGCCGCGACAAGTGGCGGGCCAAGATCGAGCGCGCCGCGGCCGACTGGTGGTCGGACGAGGAGAAGCGCGCCCATCTGACGGCCGATCCGCTCAATCCCGAACTGTTCTTCTGGGAGTTGTCGGACCGCCTGCCCGATGACTCCCTCGTCGCCGTCGACACCGGCATGTCGACGACCTTCTTCGCCCGCGCCGTCCGCGTGCGGCAGCGCCTGCAGGTCGCGATCTCGGGCACGCTCGCCACCATGGGGCCGGCGGTTTCCTTCGCCGCGGCCGGCAAGCTTGCCTTCCCCGAGCGGCCAGCCTTCGCGCTGGTGGGCGACGGGGCGATGCAGATGCTGGGACTGAACGCCCTCATCACCGTTTCCAAGTACTGGCGGCGCTGGTCCGATCCGCGTTTCGTGGTCGCGGTGCTGAACAATCGTGACCTCAACATGGTCTCCTGGGAGCTGCGCGGGCTGGGCGGCTCGCCCAAGCTGCCGCAGACCCAGGACGTGCCGGACTTCGACTACGCCGCTTTCGCGGAGATGCTCGGCCTGATGGGCCGGCGCATCGAGAGGCCGGATGATATCGCGCCAGTGCTCGACCTCGCGCTGGCGGCGGACCGGCCGGTGGTGATCGATGTGCGGGCCGATCCCAACGTCATCGCGCTGCCGCCGCATGTGACCCTGGAACAGTCGGCGAAGCTGTTTGCCGCCCTCGCCAAGGGCGATCCGGACCGCGACGCCGTGCTGAAGCAACTGGTCCGCCAGCTTGCGCTGTGAGGGGTGATGGCCAAGGCCGCGCCGACACTTGATCGCCTGCCGCTGGTCGACAAGGAGGCCGGCGACTTCACCGTCGTGCTGGAAACGCCCAAGGGTAGCCGCAACAAGTACAGATACGATGCCAAGTGCCAGGCGATCCGGCTCAGCGCCACCCTGGGCGAAGGCTTGGCCTTTCCCTACGATTTCGGTTTCTTCCCCTCGACCCGGGGCGAGGACGGCGATCCGCTCGACGTGCTGCTGTTCCTCGATGACGCCGTCCCGCCGGGCTCTGTCGCCACGGCGCGCCTGATCGGCGTGCTCGAGGTCGAGCAGAAGGACCAGGGCGAACCGTGGGAGCGCAACGACCGCTTCTTCGCGGTGGCCACGCATGCGCACGCTCATCAGGCACTCAAGAAGCTCGACGATCTCCGCCCTCACCTGCTGCCGGAAATCGAATCCTTCTTCACCCACTATGCCGGGCTCAATGGCAAGAAGCTGCGGATCGTGCGGCGCAGCGGACCACGGCGGGCGCACAAGCTCTTGAAGGCCGGAGCCAAGGCATTCAAGGCCAAGCGCTAGGACGGGACCATGCAACCCGCGGAAAAGCAGATCCATCGCGAGACGCTGGAAGAAGAAGCCACGCACACCACCGACGAGGCGCGCATGCTGCTGCCGGGCGTGCAGGCCGTGCTGGGCTTCCAGCTCGTCGCCGTGACCAACCAGCGCTTCGTGCTGTTCACGCCTGTCGAACAGGCTTTGTACCTGGCCGCGTTCCTGCTGCTCGCGCTGGCCATGGGATTGATCATGGCGCCGGCCGCCTATCACCGGCAGGCCGAGCGGGGCAAAGTCACGCGCCGGTTCGTGGATCTTTCGTCGATGCTCCTGACCCTGGCGATGGTTCCCCTGATCGCTGCGTTCTGTCTCGACGCCTACCTCGTCGCCCGCCTGATCCTCGAAGAGCGGACGATGTCGGCAATCGTTGCCGGCATCGTCGCCATCGTTCTGGCGGGGCTGTGGTACGGCCTGCCTGCGATTTGCCGCCGTCTGAAGGACTGATCGTCAGGCCGCGCCGGCGTTCACCGGATGGTCCTGCACCAGCTCGTGGCCGGTGAAGCTGCGCGTGTGCGGCGGCGGCAGCTTGGCGCCGTGCTGGAATTCCTCCATCAGCGCCTGCTTGCGCTCCAGCAGTCGCTCGCCCAGCGCCTGGGTATCGAGTCCGGCTTCCTTGGCCTGGGCGAACAGGCCTTCCGAGCGCTTTTCCTCCTCCTTGACGTGATGCTTGATCATCTCGGACAGCACGCTCACCTTGGCATCATAGAACGCCGCGTCGGGCTCACTGTCGAGCAGCTCCGCGATCAGCACCTTGGCGCCATCGTGCTCGACATAGGATTCCTCCAGCAGGTCGTCGTCCTCGATCTTGCCCTGGCAGGCCGGATAGAAGATCTCTTCCTCGATCATCGTATGGATGCAGAGCTCGGTGCAGATTTGCTGGACCAGAGCCTGCTTGTGATCGCTGCGGGCGTGCTCGAACTTCTCGAACAGGTCCTCCACCTTGCGATGATCGGCCTTCAAGAGGGCAATGGCGTCCGGCTTTTGCTTCGTTGGCATGAAGGGCTCCTTCGGGGTGGGGGTTGACGTTCCCCCCGGTAACGACGGTCCCCGCCTTTCGTTGCCCGCAAATCCTTGGCGCCCTGCTAGATTGGCTGGATGACCAAGATCCTGCTGACCCGCCACGGCCATGTCGAAGGCATCCTGCCCGAGCGCTTTCGCGGCCGTGCCGAGCTGGCCTTGACCAAGAAGGGCGTGGCCGAGGCCGAGGCGCTGGCGGCGCGCATCGCGCGCGCCTGGAGGCCGGCCGTCGTCTACACCAGCGCCCTGCAACGCTGCGTCGTGACGGGAACCATCATCGCCAATCTCTGCGGCGCCAAGGCGATCCCGCTCGAAGGGCTGATGGATATCGACTATGGCGCCTGGCAGATGCGCACCCACGACGAGATCAAGGCGGAGGCTCCCAAGGCCTATCGGCTGTGGCGGGCGACGCCGCAGCGCATGCGCTTCCCCGACGGCGAATCGCTGCAGGACCTGGTGGCGCGCACGGCCGACGTGGTGCGCCTGGTGCTCGAGCGGCACCCGACCGATACCGTGGTCATGGTCGGCCACGACAGCGTCAACCGGGCGATCCTGATGCAGTTCCTCGACCAGCCGCTGTCGGCCTATTGGCGCCTGATCCAGGATCCTTGCACCCTGAACGAAGTCGACGTCGAGGGCGACGACATCCGCGTGCAGCGCATCAACGATACCAGCCACCTGGACTGAGGGCGCACCGCCACAGGCTTGGTGCATGATGCATGGAGACGGACCAGCGCGTTCTCCATGATTGCCGCTTGGCTTAAAACAATGGGTGCGATCCATGCTGGTGAATTCTCTTTCGACGACTACGGCATCGAATGCTCCGATCGCGCTCCCTCGTGCGCCCGAAAGAAAAGATATGGCGAGCCTGCCGATTGGCACACCGACCCGGCACGTGATCTCGGAGATCGCAAAGTCGGCTTGGGTTACCTGACGGGCCCATCTGTCGTTCGGAATGCGGCGGGGTGCGTTGTTGAACGATGTCCACGGCATCTGCTGGCCAGCGCCGGATTCTGCGGACTGGGATCGGCGACGCTTTGCGGGTTGGTGGCGTTGATGGCGCCTTACGGTGGCAGATCCGGATTGCCGAAGCTCTGTGCCTGCGCTTTCGCTGCGGCGGCAAGGGAGCCTGCGGCTGTCGCTCCCAAAAGGCCGCGACGTGACATGGGATTCATCGGAGTCTCCACTGGTTGTGACCAGCGAATGTTCGGTCATCCGATTCGCGCCTGACTTTATCGATATTGCCGTGGTGGCCGTTATTGCCGCAAAGGATCAGCCTTGACCTCGCGGCTGCGATCCCCGACTAAGCCCGCATGGTGGGCATCGGCGCTTCATATGACGTGATCGTGGTCGGCGGCGGCCATGCCGGCTGCGAAGCCGCGGCCGCGTCGGCGCGGCTGGGCGCGCGCACGCTGCTTCTCACCCACCGCGTCGACACGATCGGCGAGATGTCGTGCAATCCGGCGATCGGCGGGCTGGGCAAGGGCCATCTGGTGCGCGAGCTCGATGCCCTGGACGGCGTCATGGGCCGCGCCATCGACCGCGCCGGCATCCAGTTCCGCACCCTTAATCTTTCCAAGGGGCCGGCCGTGCGCGGGCCGCGCGCCCAGGCCGATCGCAAGCTCTACCGCGAGGCCATGCAGGCGCTGCTGGCCGAGCAGGAAAATCTCGAGATTCGTGGCGATGCGGTTGTCGATATCATTCTCGATACAAGCAGAGCGTGTGCAGGAGTCTTGACCGAATCGGGGGTCGAGATCAAGGCCGGGCGGGTCGTGCTGACGACGGGCACGTTCCTGCGGGGGCTGATTCATCTCGGTGAAATCAGGATTCCAGCGGGTCGCGCACGCGGCCAGCGCGGCGGCGTGCCCGCCGACCTCGCCTCGGATGCGGTTGAGGAACCTGCCGCACGGCTCGCGCAGACGTTGCAGCGCCTTGGCTTTGCGTTGGGCCGTCTCAAGACCGGCACGCCGGCGCGGCTCGACGGGCGCACGATCGATTATGCCGGGCTCGAGCGCCAGGAGGGCGACGATCCGCCCGCGCCGTTTTCGTACCTCACCGCAAAGATCTCGACGCCGCAGGTCGCCTGCCACATCACCACCACGACCGCCGCCACGCATGAGCTGATCCGCGCCAACCTGCATCGCGCGCCGATCTATTCTGGCCAGATCGAAAGCGTCGGCCCGCGCTACTGTCCGTCGATCGAGGACAAGGTGGTCCGCTTCGGCCACCGCGACCGGCATCAGATTTTTCTGGAGCCGGAGGGGCTCGACGATCCCACCGTCTATCCCAACGGAATTTCGACCTCCCTGCCTCGCGAGGTGCAGGTCGCGATGTTGCAGACCATCCCGGGGCTTGAACATGCAGTCATGCTCCGACCGGGGTATGCCATCGAATATGATCATATCGATCCGCGCGAGCTCCACGCCACGCTGGAGACCCGCCGTGTGCCCGGCCTTTACATGGCGGGCCAGATCAACGGTACAACAGGGTACGAAGAAGCCGCCGCGCAGGGGCTGATCGCCGGCCTCAATGCTGCGCTTTCCAAGGCCTTCGTCGTGGATCGAGCCGAGGGCTATATCGGGGTTCTGATCGACGACCTGGTCAGTCTCGGCATTACCGAGCCCTACCGCATGTTCACGTCCCGCGCAGAGTATCGGCTGTGGCTGCGGGCCGATAACGCCGACCAGCGTCTTACGCCGCGCGGGCTCGAGATTGGCTGTGTCGGCGCAGAACGAGCCGAGATGTTTCACGTGAAACAGCAGGCGCTTACGGAGGCGCGCGAGGTCGCTGCGAGTCTGAAGCTGAGCCCCTCCGCGTTGACCAAGCGCGGAGTTGCCATCAACCAGGATGGCGTGCCGCGATCGGCCTTGGAGTTGCTGGCCTATCCGGAGATTGGTTGGGACCGTCTTGTCGGTCTTTGGCCGGAACTCGGCCCCGTCCGTTCGGATATCGCCGAGCAACTCACCATCGACGGCCGCTACAACGGCTATCTGGCCCGCCAGCGGCAGGACATCGCCGCGTACCGCAGCGATGAGGCCCTCCTGCTGCCGCCGGATCTCGACTACGGCGCGGTCGGCAGCCTTTCCAATGAAGTCCGGCAAAAGCTGCAGGCCCATAAGCCAGCGACCCTGGGCCAGGCGGCCCGGATATCGGGCGTCACGCCGGCGGCGCTGGTAGCCTTGCTGAAGTACGTCCGCCGCCAAGCAGCGTAGTTTGCTCATGGCCCATGCTTCGAGACGCGCGCGGCGCGCGCTCCTCAGCATGAGGTATTGCGGCATCACCAGATTGGACCTCATCCTGAGGAGGCTGTGGAGCAGCCGTCTCGAAGGATGGGCCACAGTGCTGATTTACGATTCTGGTTACCTATGAGCCATATTCAGACGGCCCGCGAGGGGTTCCTGGCGGAAATGCAGCGACTCGGTGTCGACGTTTCACGTGAAACAAGCGACCGACTCGAGGTGCTGGTCGGTACCCTGGAACGCTGGCAAAAAGCCATCAACCTCGTCAGCCGGACTACCCTAAGGGATGTATGGCGCCGGCATGTCCTGGACTCGGCCCAACTCAAGCCTTTGATCCCCCAGGGGGCCAAAATGCTGACTGATCTGGGCAGCGGCGCCGGCTTTCCTGGCCTGGTCATGGCAGTCCTGTGCCCGGATCTCAAGGTTACCCTGATCGAATCGGATGCCCGGAAGGCGGCCTTTCTCGGCGAGGCCGGCCGGCGCATGATGCTGGAAAAGCCGCCCAAAATCGTGGTCGGCCGCATCGAGTCCGTGCCTTCCGCCCCCGCCGACGTGATCACCGCACGGGCGCTTGCGCCGCTTGGCCAATCGCTCGCCTGGGCCGATCGGCATCGAACGGATACCGCTATTTGCCTTTTCCACAAGGGGAAAGGCTGGCAGGCTGAGGTAACCGAGGCCATGAAGGACTGGGACATTCCCCTCCAGACCTTCAACAGCGTGACCGACCTTGACGCCGTCATCCTCCGAATCGGTCCCTACCGCGCCACAGCTCTTCGCGATCGCTAACCAGAAGGGCGGCGTCGGCAAGACCACGACAGCGATCAATCTGGCAACCGCGCTGGCGGCGGTCGGCGAACAGGTGCTGCTGATCGACCTCGACCCCCAAGGCAATGCCTCCACCGGCCTGGGCGTTCCAAAAAGTGAGCGATCACCTGGAACCTATGAATTTCTGCTGGGCCTCTCGCCGCTGGCCGATTGCGTGCGCGCCTCGCAGATCCCTGGTCTGTCGGTGATGCCGGCCTCGGTATCGCTCGCCGGCGCCGAGATCGAGCTTATCGACATGGAGCGCCGCGAGCATCGCCTCGAGGACGCGCTGAACGCGCCTGACAGCGATGCCCGCCGGCGCTGGAGCATCATCCTGGTCGACTGCCCGCCCTCGCTCGGTCTCGTGACCTTGAACGCCCTGGTCGCGGTCGACGCCGTGCTGGTGCCGCTGCAGACCGAGTTTTTGGCGCTCGAGGGCATCGGCGCGATCGCCAACACCGTGGAGAGAATAAAGAAAAGACTCAACCCAAGGTTGCACATCGCCGGCGTCGTCCTGACCATGGTCGATCGCCGCATGACCTTGAGCCAGCAAGTCGAGGCCGACGTGCGCCAGCATTTCGGCGAGCTCGTCTTCGGCACCACGATCCCGCGCAATGTGCGTATCGCCGAATCGCCGTCGCATGGCCTGCCCGTGCTGATCTACGACAATGCCTGCGCCGGTTCGCAGGCCTACATCCTGCTGGCGAGCGAGTTCATCCGCCGCCGGCGCACCGCCGCCGAGCCGGCACAGAATGAGGCCGATCATGAGCCAGTCCCCTAAACTGCGCGGCCTGGGCCGCGGTCTGTCCGCCCTGCTGGGCGATGAGGAAGTCGCCGCGACAGTGACCGCGCCGCCGTCCGCGCCGGAGCCTCCCGCCCCCGAGCCGGCGAACAGCACCCCGTCCAGTCGGCCGCCGCTCACTTTGCCGATCGGCCATCTCAAGCCCGGCAAGATGCAGCCGCGAACCAGCTTCGAAGATATCGAGGTGCTGGTCGAATCGGTGAAGGAGTTCGGCCTCCTGCAGCCGATCCTGGTGCGGCCGGTCGCGGGCACGCCCGACAGCTACGAGATCGTTGCCGGCGAACGGCGCTGGCGGGCGGCGCAGAAGGCGCAGCTGCACGACGTGCCGGTGGTTATCCGCACCATGGGCGACCAGGATGCCCTGCAGCTCGGCCTCATCGAGAACTTGCAGCGCGCCGACCTGACGGCGATCGACGAGGCGCAAGCCTATCGCCGCCTCCAGCAGGACTTCGACCAAAGCCACGACGACATCGCCCGGACGGTGGGCAAGAGCCGGCCGCACGTCGCCAACACGGTGCGGCTGCTCGAATTGCCGGATCCGGTCCAGGAGATGGTCCGTGGCGGCCAGCTATCGGCCGGCCAGGCGCGGGCGCTGATCGGCGTGCCCGATCCCCTCGCCATGGCGCAACGCGCTCTCGACGAGAAGCTCACGGTGCGCGCGCTCGAGCATCTGGGCGGCACCCTCAAGCGCAAGACCAAAGGCGCCTCGCCCAAGCCGGAAGCACCGAAGAGCGCCGACACGCGCGCGCTGGAGAAGCGCATCGAGGAGGCGCTGGGCCTCAAGGCCGAGCTCAAGCTGCGCGGGCTGGGCGAGCAGAGCCTGCTCACCCTGGAGATCCGCGACTTCGATCAACTCGACGCGGTCGTTGACCGGCTGACGCGGCGCTAGGGCGGCTGGCGGCGGCCCCGCCTTCTGTCGTCCTGAGGGGCAAGATTACCGGCGGGGTAATCGACCGGCGGGCATCCCGGCTCCACCTTGGTGGCATGTCCGTCCTGTCGTCGCGTACCCAGCGCATCCTCGAAGCGCCCGTTCTGCCCCTGCTGTTGTCCCTCGCCGCGCCCAATATCGGCGAGGCGGCGGCGCGCATTACCTTCCTCACTGCCGACGCGCTCTTCGTGTCGTGGCTGGGCAGCGACGCGCTGGCGGGCGTCGCCGTGGTCTTCCCGCTGTTCCTGATCCTGCAGACCGCGACGGCGTCGGGCATCGGGTCAGGCGTCTCCTCGGCAATCGGCCGCGCGCTGGGCGCCGGCGAGCATGCCCGCGCGACCTCGCTGGCAGGCGTCGCCGTCGCGATCGCGCTGATCGGTGCGGGCCTCACCACCGCGCTGCTGCTGATCGCGGGTCCGCACCTCTATGCCGCCATGGGCCTCGCCGGCCGGCCGCTCGAGATGGCGATCCTCTACGGCGGCGTGTTGTTCGGCGGCGCGGGCTTCGTCTGGCTGATGAACCTTTTGGCCAACGTCTCGCGCGGCGCCGGCAACATGATGGTGCCGGCTTTCGCCATCGCCATCGGCGAGGGCTTTCACCTGGCGCTGTCGCCGGCGCTGATCCTGGGCTGGGGTCCGTTCCCGGCGCTCGGCATCATGGGCGCTGCCCTCGCCGCGCTGTCGGCCTATGCCGTCGGCGCGACGGTGCTGGTCCTCCATCTCGTCTCGCGCCAGGCGCTGGTGCGTTTGCGCCTTGGCACGATCCGTTTCCGGCGCGACGAAGCCGTCGCCATCCTGAGCGTCGGCGCCTTGTCGGCGGCAAGCGCCACCCTGTTCCAGATCACCACGTTCTTCGTGGCCGGCCTGCTCTCCGTGCTTGGCAGTTCCGCCGTGGCGGCCTATGGCGCTGCCAATCGCCTGGAGATGCTGCAGTATCCCATCACCTTCGCCTTCGGCTCGGCGGTCATCACCATGGTGGCGACGGCGGCCGGGGCGCGCGACGTCGATCGGGTGCGCCGCGTGGCCTGGACCGGCGCCGCCGTGGCCGCGGCGATCGGCCTCCTCTTCACCGCCGTCGCGCTGTTCGGCGGGCGCTGGATGGGCCTGTTCACCGCCGACCCCGCAATCCGCGACATGGGCGCGCTTTATCTGCTCTGCCAGGCCGCGGTGTTTCCTTTCACCGGCGCCGGCCTTGCCTGCTATTTCGCCTGCCTCGGCATCGGGTTCGTGAGCGGGCCGTTCATCCTGGCCACGGTGCGGCTGATCCTGATCGTGGGCGGCTGCTGGCTGGCGCTGTCACTGACCGGTAACGCCATGGCCGCTTTCGCAGCCATCGCCCTGGGCATTGCGTTCTTCGGCGCGAGCCTGTTAATCATGATGCGGGCGAAGCTCAGGCAGATCGGCGGGCGCTGAGCGATTCTGCGAGTCCGTCGCAAGGAACCGTATACAACCGTTTACGTTTACCGGTGCAGCCGGTCGGACTAGTGTTCGCCCGAAGACTGGAGGGCGGACATATGTCGAGTGAAGTGTTGCACGAAGACGCCGACAAGCTCGGCCCGGAAGTCATTGACCAGCACCGCGCCATCGTTTCCTTGATGGAGGAGCTCGAGGCCGTCGACTGGTACAACCAACGCGCCAAGGCGACGAGCAATCCCGATCTGCGCGCCATCCTCGAGCATAATCGCGACGAGGAGAAGGAACACGCCTCGATGGTGCTGGAATGGCTGCGCCGCAGCGATCCCAAGTTGATGCAGCACCTAAAAACCTTCCTGTTCACCGAGGGACCGATCACCGAGATCGAAGCCGAGATGGTGCAAGCCGGCGCGTCCGGCGAAAGCGGCGACGGCATGAGTTCGGATGGAAGCTTGGGCATCGGCAGCTTGCGAGTCGCGAAGGAACAGGTGTCCAAATGACGAATCATCTTTTCCGCGATAAGGCGCCGATCACCGAAGCCGGCTGGGCGGAGATCGAAAAGGAAGCCAAGCGCACGCTGCGCGCCATATTGGCGGGACGCCGCGTGGTCGATTTCCGCGGTCCGATGGGCTGGGATGATTCCGAGGTCGAGATCGGCCGGGTCGACCCCATCGCCTCGCCGCCCCACGGCAAGGACGTGCAGGCGCGCCTGCGCCGCATCCAGCCGTTGGTCGAGCTGCGCATTCCCTTCGAGGTCACGCGCGCCGAACTCGACGCCATCGATCGCGGCGCCCGCGATCCCGATCTCGACTCGGTGATAGCCGCGGCGCGCGAAATCGCCATCGCCGAGGACCGCTCGATCTTCCACGGCTACCAAGCCGCGCACATCACCGGCATCTGCCAGGCCCGCGGCGATGTCGCGGTGCCGCTCGGCTCGAGCCACGCCGACTATCCCGGCGCCGTCTCCACCGCGCTCACCAAGCTGCGCGATGAGGGCATCGAGGGTCCGTTCGCCGTGGTGCTGAACGACCAGCTCTACAAGGATCTCGCCGCGCGCACCGACGGCGGCTACCCGATCCTGAGCCACGTCCGGCGGCTGGTCGACGGCGAGATCGTCTGGGCGCCCGGCCTCGACGGCGGCCTGGTGATCTCGATGCGCGGCGGCGATTTCGAGCTGACGGTCGGCCAGGATTTCTCGATCGGCTATCTCGATCACAACAGCGAGCGCGTGCGGCTCTATATCGAGGAGAGCTTCACCTTCCTGATCCTGACCGAGCAGGCCGCCATCCCGCTTAGCGCTGGCGACGGCAAGAAAAAACCCTAGCCGCGCCGTTGACGCGCGGCGGGCCCGGCTTGGGCCAGCCTCTGGCAAAGTCGGCGGGAAATCGCCTCGTCGGGCAGCCCGGTGGTCTTGCATTGGATCTCGGCGTCAAGAATCACCTGCAGCGCCGCGCTGAGGCGCGCCAATGGCCACGCGCGCACATGGCGCTCGAAGCGCTGGCGCACCGGCCCGCCACGCGGCAGGCCGCGCGCCTTGAACATCGCGCCTTCCAAGTTGCCGTCCTTGGCGGCGTGGCCGGCCACGAGATGGAGCTGGTCGGCATGGCGCTGCAGGGCGCGCACGAGCTGGACCGGATTGCCGCCCTCGGCGAACACGCGATCGAGGGCGCGGTCGAGGGCGACAAGCTCGCCGTCGAAGGTGGCGGCGATGACGTTGTCGATGCCGATGGCGGCGGTGTCGCCCAGCACGGCGAGCGCGTCGCCGAGGGCTATGGTCTTGCTGCCGTCGCCTTCCTTGTAGAGCAGGAGCTTGTCGACCTCGCTGCGGCTCTGGCCGCGATCGCCGCCCAGGCGATCGACGATCCAGTCGAGCGCGTCGGGATCGACGCCGAGCCCGCGCGCGCGCGCCGCGCTCTCGACCAGTCCCTCGATGGCGGCCTCGTTGTCCATGTAGCAGGGCAAGGCGGCCAGGCAGGCCTCGGTCTCGGCGAGGGCACGCAGGCCGGAGCGCGGCGTCAGGTTGCCGCCCTCGATCACGACCAGCGCGTCGCCGGCCGGGGCGGCGGCCAGGTTTTCGAGCGCCGCCACCGATTCCTCGCCCGCCGGCCGGACGCGGATCACCCGGCGCCCACCCAGCATCGACATCGCCCCAAACTCGTCGGCCAGCCGCGCCGGATCGCCCTTCAGCACATCACCCGAGATGTCGACGACGCGGAACGGATCCTTGAGGTCCTCGCATACGGTCTTGGCGAGCGCCACCGCCCGCTCGGCGATCAGGCCGTCATCGTTGCCGTAGACGACCACGCCGCGAATCTTGGGATCTGGCTTCTTCAGAAACGCTTCGACCTGGCGCGGCTCGATCTTCACGGAGACGAATCAGGTCTTTTCCGGGGTGGACTCTACGTCGGCGGCCGGCGGCGCCTCGCCGGCATTTTCCAGCCGGGCGCGTTCGCGGGCCTCTTTCTTGGCCTGGGCCTTCTCGGCGACCTTGATGGCCTTGAGCCGATCGCGTTCGCGGCGTTCGAATTCGTAGTTCGGTTTACGTGCCATGGTCATGGCCTCTTGGCTTCGTGGGTTGACACCACGACGTTGACGATGCGGTTAGGCATCACGATTACCCGTTTGGGCGTCTTGCCGTCCAGTACGCGCACGATCAGCACGAGGGCTGCATCTTCAGAAAGCCTCAACCTGGCGATCTGCCAGTCGTGCTTATAGCACGACGTTGGCGATCCGGTTGGGGGCCACAATCACTCGCCTGGACGACCGGAACACCAGTTCTTCCACATCTCCCGATAGAGTCCCTCCAAGGCTTGCGTGAATTGCGGACCGTCGCAAATCGGGGACTGCTCCACCACCGTCCGCAGGCCGCGTCGGAGTTCGCTCAGATGCTTTCGGTCTTCGGCCAAAGCCTTGACCGCTGCCACGTAGGCCTCGCCGTCTTCGGCAACCAAATTGGGCAGGCCGGCGACCGTCAGGATGGCCTCAGCGGCACGGCTGACCGAGCGCTTTCCTTTTAGGGTCACGACAGGAACGCCCATCCACAATGCCTCTGCGGTCGTGGTGCAGCCGTTGTAGGGAAAGGGATCAAGCGCGATATCGATCCGGTTATACGCGGCTAAAACGTCGATACGCGAAGACGGCTTTTCCAGCGTCAATCGATCGGCGCCGACTCCGTGGACGGCAAATCGCTCGATGGTCTCACGTTGTGTCACTGGATTGCCCAGAGCCCTGGTGATCAGAAGCAACCGACTATCAGGGATTTCGGCCATTATCCGCGACCAAAGCGCGATCGTACCGTCGGATGTCTTGGCCCAATTATTGAAAGACCCGAGTGTCAACGGTCCCGTGTCCGGGCGCGCTAGAACTGGAACATCGAGTCCCGCAGCCGAAAAACAAAAATGCGCATCGGGTAAACGCAGCACCGTTTCAGTGAATGATCCTTCGTCTTCTACAGGAACCACGAAACGGTCGGTCAGAAAGTAGTCCATCGCGACAAGGCCGGAGGTGTCGAGATAGCCGAGCCATATGGCTTGCACAGGAGCAGGCTTTAGCGCGAAAAGCGGCAAGCGGTTTCCGGCCGAATGGCCAGCAAGATCGACCAGAATGTCGATCCCGTCGCGCCGAATCATCGCATCCGCATCGGCATCGGACACGTCGACGATCGTTCGCCAACCGTGAGCGACACCGCGAAGGCGTGCCGTCATATCGTCGTCATCGCGTGAATTGCTGTAGCAGTACACTTCAACTTTGGTGGGATCGTGCGCGGCAAGCGCACCAAAAAAAAGATATGCAACAGGATGATGGCGGAAATCGCCTGACACATAGCCGATGCGGAGCCGACGCTCCGGATCGGCTGCGTTGGCAAAGTCTTTTCGCAGGCTCGCCGGCTCGATGTGTCGTCCATACTGCAACGCCACGTCCAATGTGTTGTTGTTGCAATACCGCTCTGAATAATGGAGGTCGAATATGGCACTGCCGAGGTTCGACAGCGCCTCCGGGTAATCGCGCCTGAGCGCGAGGGCTTGCAGGTAGCAAGTGATTGCTTCGTCGAGCCGGCCTTGAGCTCTTAGCGCGTTGCCGAGGTTGGAGTGGGCCGCGCGGTAATCAGGCTTCAAGGCGAGCGCCTTTTGGTAGCAGGTGATGGCCTCGTCAGTCCGGCCTTGATCCCTCAGCAGGATACCGAGGTTGGACAAAATCTCGGGAGCATTCGGCTTGAGCGCCAGCGCCTGCTCGTAGCGCGCGATGGCTGCATCCACCTTGCCCAAGCCTGTCAGCGCGAGCGCAAGGTTGGAAAGGGCTTCCGGGATGTTGGGATTCAAGGAAAGCGCCTGCTCGTAACGGGCCACCGCTTCCACCAAATCGCCTGCTTGATGAAGGCGCACGGCTCCGGCGAGCAAAGCGCCTATTTCTTCCGGCGTGCCGACGAGCTTCTTCGAGTTGACCGGCGACTGTGCGGACTTCTTGCCAGCCAGCTCTGCACGTCTCTGTCGGCGATTGCTCGACATGATCTCCGCCGAAATATCGGGGTTCAGATTAGCCCTACACCACGACGTTGACGATGCGGTTGGGCACCACGATCACCCGCTTGGGCGTCTTGCCGTCGAGCGCGCGCACGATTTCGGGCAGCGCCAAGGCCGCCTTTTCGGCCGTGTCCTTGGGGGCATCCTTGGCCAATTGCAGGGTGCCGCGCAGCTTGCCGTTGACCTGCACCGCCACGGTCACCGTGTCGTCGACCAGGAGCGCGTCCTCGGCCAGCGGCCACGGCGAATCGGCCAGCAGCGACTTGTGGCCCAGCGCCTGCCACAGCTCCTCGGCGAGATGCGGCGTCATCGGGCCGGCCAGGCGCACGAAGATTTCCAGCGCCTCGCGCAGCGCCCATCGGTCTCTGTCGTCCTTGGGCTCGGCCGAATCGATGGCGTTGGCGAGCTCGTAGAGCCGCGCCACGGCCTTGTTGAAGTGGAAGGCCTCGATGTCGGTCGAAACGCCGGCGATGCTCTTGTGCGCGGCGCGGCGCAGTTCGATCGCCCGGTCGGAAAATTCCACGGGCTTGGCCGTGCCGACCGGCGGCAGATCGGCCAATGCCTGGGTGGCGATGCGGAACAGGCGCTGCTGAAAGCGCCAGGCGCCGGTGATGCCGGCTTCGGTCCATTCGAGATCACGCTCGGGCGGGCTGTCCGACAGCATGAACCAGCGCGCAGTATCAGCGCCGTAATCGTGGATGATCTGGTCCGGGTCGACGACGTTCTTCTTCGACTTGGACATCTTCTCCGAGCGGCCGACCTCGACCGGGCTCTTGTCGGAGGCGCGCACGATACTGCCTCCCGAGATGCGCTCGACCTCTTCCGGCAGCAACCAGGTCCCGTCGGTCGCGCGATAGGTCTCGTGCAGAACCATGCCTTGGGTGAACAGGCCGTCGAACGGTTCGTCGCGGCTGGTCATCTGCACTTCGCGCATGGCGCGGGTCCAGAAGCGCGAATAGAGCAGGTGCAGGATCGCGTGCTCGATGCCGCCGATATATTGATCGACCGGCATCCAGTAATTGTCCTCCTCGCGATCGAACGGCGCCGTCGCGAGCTGCGGCGAGGTGAACCGGTCGAAGTACCAGCTCGAATCGATGAAGGTGTCGAATGTGTCGGTCTCGCGCTGGGCGGGGCCGCAGCACTGCGGACAGGCGACATGCTTCCAGGTCGGGTGGCGATCGAGCGGATTGCCCGGCTTGTCGAAATCGACATCCTCGGGCAATTCGACCGGCAGGTCCTTTTCCGGCACCGGCACGACGCCGCACTTCGCGCAATGGATCGCCGGGATTGGGCAGCCCCAGTAGCGCTGGCGTGACACCAGCCAATCGCGCAGGCGGTATTGCGTCGTGCCCTTGCCGACGCCCAGCTCCTCGAGGCGGGCGATCACCCGGGCCTTGGCCTCTTCGACGGACAGCCCGTTCAGAAAATCCGAGTTGATGATCACGCCATCCTCGACGAACGGTTCGTCGGCGACGCTGAAGCTCTTGGGGTCGGCACCCTCGGGCATCACTACCGGGATGATCGGCAGGCCGTACTTCGTCGCGAATTCGTGGTCGCGCTCATCGTGGCCGGGGCAGCCGAAGATGGCGCCCGTGCCGTATTCCATCAGCACGAAGTTGGCGGCATAGACCGGCAGGGTCTTGCCCGGCATCAGCGGATGCCTGGCGAGCAGCGGCAGCTTGTAGCCGATCTTCTCCGCGGTCTCGACCTCGGCCGCGGCGGTGCCGGTCTTGCGGCTTTCGGCGACGAAGCGCTGCAGGCCCGGATCCTTATCGGCCAGCTCGGTGACCAGCGGATGTTCGGGCGACAGTGCCGCGAAGGAAGCGCCGTAGAGCGTGTCGGGCCGCGTGGTGAAGATCTCCAGCTTGCCCCAATCTTTTTTTGATGAGGCGGCCCCCGAGGCATCGGTGAGCTGCCAGAAGACACGCGCGCCGCGGCTCTTGCCGATCCAGTTGGCCTGCATCAGGCGCACTTTCTCCGGCCAGCGCTCGAGCGTGTCGAGGCGGCTCAGGAGCTCATCGGCAAACTTCGTGATCCTGAGGTTCCACTGGGTGAGCATGCGCCGCTCGACCGGCGCGCCGGTGCGCCAGCCCTTGCCCTCGATCACCTGCTCGTTGGCCAGCACGGTATTGTCGACAGGATCCCAGTTGACCCACGCCTCCTTGCGGTAGGCGAGGCCAGCCTGCCAGAAGTCGAGGAACATCTTCTGCTGGTGGCGATAGTAGGACGGATCGCAGGACGCGAGCTCGCGGCTCCAGTCGAGCGACAGGCCCATCACCTTGAGCTGCGCCTTCATGGTCGCGATGTTCTCGTAGACCCATTTCTTGGGATGGACCTTCTTTTCCATTGCCGCGTTCTCGGCCGGCAAGCCGAAGGCGTCCCAGCCCATGGGATGGAGCACGTTGAAGCCGCGGGCGCGCTTGTAGCGGGCGATCACGTCGCCCTGGGTGTAGTTGCGCACGTGGCCCATATGGATGCGCCCCGACGGATAGGGGAACATTTCCAGCACGTAGTATTTGGGCCGCGCGCGGTCCATCCGGGCGCGGAAGGTCTGGCGTTCGTCCCAGGCCTTCTGCCACTTGGCCTCGGTTTCGCGGAAATTGTAGCGCGCTGGCGTCGACGACACGGTTCGATCCTGAAAAAGACTGAGGCCGCAGCGGATGCCCGCTGCGGCCTCAATCGTCAAGCGTTGCGATGGCAGCCGGGCGGTTGACCGCCCTCGCTCAGGAGCCGCCGGCGATGCGCAGCTGGCGTGCGCGGGTAAGGATGGCGTTCTCGATGTCGATGTTGGTGCGCGGATCGACTTGGGCGTCGACCCAGGCGCCGCCCTTGGGCGAGGTCTGCTGCTTGAAGACCGCCACCCGGACGCCGTCGGCCCGCAGTTCGCGGTCGAGGATGGTGACCTGGACCTTCATGCGCTCATTGGGCGTCTCGGCCGGGGTGTACCAGTCGGTGATGATGACGCCGCCGAACGGATCGGCCGAGACCAGCGGAATGAAATTGATGGTGTCGAGCGAGGCCCGCCACAGATAGGCGTTCACGGCGACGCCGCTGCCGTTGTCTTCCTTGCGGTCGGCCTTGGAGCCGAATACGCCACCCGGCCCGAACAGGCTGCCTTCTTCCTTGTTGTTGCCGCCCAGGCCCTGATTCATGGCGCGCTGGCTTTGGCTCCTCGTGTTGTTGCGGCCTTCGCTCTCCTTGACCGCATCGGGATTGCCGCCGCAGGCGCCAAGCAAAAGGGCCAAGCCCCAGACCAAAACCACAGTAATTCGAATGGAAATTGACGAGCCCGGCATCGTTGGCGTCCCTGTCCCTTGGCCACGATATCACAGCGGCGGCCGGGACCTTAAGCGCAGCCTCGGTGGACTGCAAGCGGCTGGATGGCGCACCGGCAATAAGTCCTTCAGAAGGACCTATATTAGTTGTATTAAGCAACTAAATTGATTTAGAGAATGAAAAAATGCGGCTTAAGGGCGATTAAGCGCCGGCATAATGCTGTTGAAAATGTGACAAAGCCGCCACAGGTGCGGGGAGAATCGTGCGCCGGCGCGTCCATTTCTTGACCCTTATTGGGCCGAAGTGTTTTTATACATCGGCCGTATTGGCGGAGTGCGTGTGGTGCTGAGTGAGGCTTCCACTTTCCGTCGGTCGGACAGGCCTTTTGGTACGTACCAGTCTCTGATCAATGAGAGAGGGAGAATGATGAAAAAGCTTCTACTCGGCTCGACCGCCTTGGTCGTCGGCGGGTTGATGGCCGCCCCGGCCATGGCAGCCGACCCGATCAAGATGGGTGTGGGCGGCTACTACACCTTCTACGGTGCCGCCGGCAACATCGACCCGACCTACGCCATGAACGGGTCGGTCACCAACTACAAGGGTCTCGAGTTCATCCAGGAAGGTGAAATCCACTTCATCGGCCAGACGAAGCTCGACAACGGCACGTCGGTCGGTCTGACCGTCGAGCTGGAAGCTTGGAACCCGTCTTCATCGGTCGCCAATGCGCAGATCGACGAAGCGTTCCTGTTCGCCTTCGGCGACTGGGGTCGTGTCGAGTTGGGCTCGCGCGACGGAGCGACCTATCGTATGTACTACGGTTCGCCGTCGGCGTTCATCGGTTGGGGTGCGATTCAGCACAACCATAACTACTCCAACCTCTCGATGCAGGCGAACAACAAGGCCTATACCCGCGTCACCGCGACGACCAACACGCCGACCTGGCAGGACGTCAACCGCATCAACTACTTCACGCCGCGCTTCGCCGGCCTGCAGATCGGTGTCGGCTACGCTCCCAAGCTGAACGCTGCGGCGGCGGGCGGCCAGGCAGCTTCCGGTCCGGGTAATCCGGCCGGCATCTGCGGCTACAACAACGCCACCAACATGAACGCCTGCCCGACGGCGGACTATGCCTGGCAGGACGTGTTCGACGTCGGCGCCAACTACCTGAACAAGTTCGGCGACTTCACCGTGGCTCTGTACGGCGCGTTCGCTTACGCCTCGTTCGTGCCGGGCTTCGGTCCGGTCGGCGGCGTGTTCCCGAACGTCGCGGCCAATCAGGCCACCGGTGCGAACCTGACGGCATGGAAGCAGTGGGTCGTCGGTGCGCAGTTCGGCTATGCCGGCTTCACGATCGGCGGCGCTTACGGCTACGACAACAACGGCCTCGGCTCGAACTACTTTACCGGCGTCGACAACGACACCCGCTTCTATACCGGCGGTATCATGTACGAGACCGGTCCGTGGCAGATGTCGTTCCTGTGGGTGGGTTCCTACAACACCAACGGCAACGGCTCGGCGAGCGTTTCGTCGATCACGCCGGGCACGCAGGCTCAGGTGCTCAACACGTCGGGCTGCGGCGGTGTTCCGGGTGTCAACAGCACCTGCTTCAACGGCAATGCCTCGACGTCATTGAACTTCGGACAAGAGTCCGTCCAGAAGTTCGAGGTCGGCGCCAACTACGCGCTCGGCCCCGGCATCAAGGCGGTTGGCGGCTTCCAGTACTACAATGCCGCTGGCCCCAGCAACGCCGTGGTCGGCAATGCCTGGGTCATCATGCTGGGCATGGACTTGCGCTTCTAGTCGCAAGCCAAGACAGAAGATCGGGAAGAGCGGGCGAAAGCCCGCTCTTTCTTTTTGCGGGTGGCCGAGCGCCGGCGCATGCTTGGACGCCTGAGGCTCTTCCCGCGAAGAGGATGCGCTCATGGGCGGAGCCGATGCTCCCAAGGTCAGGATCTTCCCGCCGCTGGTCTATCTCGCCGGTCTCGCGATCGGGCACCTGGCGAACCGCTGGCTGCCTGTCGACGCCGTCCCAGTCCACGGGGCGTGGATCGTGGGCGGAATTCTCCTCGTCCTGGGCCTCGGGCTGATCGCTTCGGCGACGACGAACTTCACGCGGGCCGGCACCACCATCCGGCCGGACCGTGCTTCGAGCAGCCTGGTCATCGCCGGCCCGTACAAGTTCACGCGCAACCCGATGTATGTCGGCATGGCCACCGCTTATCTCGGCCTCGCCATCGCCGACCGGTCGCTCGGCAGCCTGATCCTCCTGCCCGTCGTTCTGCTCATCATCCGGCGCGCCGTGATCGCCAACGAAGAGGCATTTCTCGAACGCCGCTTCGGCATCGCCTACACCGACTACAAGGCTAAGGTCCGTCGCTGGCTGTGACGGCCTATGCGGCCCGCCGGCCCACGATGTTGACGAACAGGGTCGGCAGGTAGGTGCGCGACACCGGCAGCCGTTCGGTGGCCTGACGGGCCAGCACGGCGCGATTGTCCTCGTGGTCGAGCACGAGCTGGAACAGGCCCTGCTCGACGGCGCCCGCGCGAGAATCGAGCTCGGGCTTGCCGTTGCGCACCACGCGGTAGGCCACGTCCAAGCCGACATCGCCGCCGCTGTAGAACGACGACACGACTTCCAGCCGCTCGAACATCAGCATCAGGCCGCGCACCGAGAAGCGCCAATAATCGTCCGGCGTGGCGTGGAAGGCCTGCGACCACGGTGTGGCCACGTAAGCCACGCCGCCCGGCTTCAGCAGTCCTTCGATGTTGTGCGCAGCCTTCGCCGGCTGGCGAGTGTGCTCGAGCACATGGCAGCAGATCACCAGATCGAACGGATCTTGTCCGAGCTTGGCTTTGAGCGACCGCGGCTCGCTGCAGATGTCGAGCACGTGGTCGACGTTGCTGCCCTCCAGCAAGTCGATGCCGACGAACGCGGCGCGGCTGCCGAAGCGCTTCGCCACCAGGTTGCGCCAGTTGCGTTCGTTGCGGTCCGAAAGAAGGGCGCGCGAGCCTACCTGCAGGACGCGCAGCGCGCGCCGCCCCACCCCTTGGGCGACGCGGTCGAGCAGCAGCTCGACCTCGCGGGTAACACTCGTGCCGACGACGCGCAGTTCCCCTTTGGGTTCCGCCGGAGAGGCGTCGCCGGCCGGCTTCATTCGCGCACAACCAAGACGTGCATGCGGCGCGGGCCGTGGGCGCCGAGCTCCATCGCCTGCTCGATGTCGCCGGTGCGCGAGGGGCCGGTGATGGTGTTGACGGTGCGCGGCATGCGGTCCTTGCCGTACCGCGCCCGCAGCCGTTCCCACACCTCCTCGTAGCCGCCGACGATGTCGCTCTCGCGCAGCACGACGATGTGCGTGTCGGGCAGGAGATTGAGCGTCACCGGATGCTCGGGGCCGGAGGCCATCACGACCGTGCCGGTTTCGGCGATGGCGGCGAAGGCGCCGGTGATCGAGACATGATCGCTGCCCTCGCCGCGGCCGCGGTGCAGCGACAGCATCTTCTGGCTCGACCAGTCGTAGCCGGCAAGCTGCGGGGAGGGTGCGATCACGGCCTCGGCCGGCAGGTTGTTGCGCGCGAGATAGGCCGAGACTTCGGCGGCCACCTCGGCCGGCGCCACGCGGGCCACGGTGGCATCGTTGGCCTCGGCCCATTGGCAGAACAGCGCGACCTTGTCCGGCTGCGCCAGGGCGGCGCGGGCGACGGCGGGCCCGCGCGGCGGCTCGGCGAGGCGCGCCTCGACGGCTTTCAGGGCATCGCCCGAGAGCTCGCCGCGCTGCAGGGACCGACGGATGCCGTTCAGGATCTGCGACCTGGCTTCGTTCATGACTGCCTGCCGCGCCACTGAGCATGGAACGTGCCGCCCGGCGGCGGCGCCGGGAAGTCGCGGAAGCGCGTCCAGCCGCCGGCCAGGGGCAGAGTCTGATAGCGGCCCTGGGCACGGCCGAATAGCGCGAGCATGCGGTTGGCGAGCCCGGTGAGGCGGTGATAAAGGCGGGGCCGGCGGGCCAGGAAGCTCCACAACGCCAGTCCTTGGCGCACCGCCTTGGGCGTGAGATGGCGCTCGAACTCGCGCTCGCGCCAGTGGCGCATCAGGCTGGGCAGCGGGATGCGCACGGGGCAGACGCTCTCGCAGCGACCGCAAAAGGTCGAGGCGTTGGGAAGGTTGCCGGCCTCCTCGACGCCGATCAGCTGCGGCGTCAGCACCGCGCCGATCGGGCCGGGATAGACCCAGCCATAGGCATGGCCGCCGATCGCCCCGTAGACCGGGCAATGGTTCATGCATGCGCCGCACCGGATGCAGCGCAGCATGTCCTGCATCTCCGTGCCCAGCACGGCGGAGCGGCCGTTGTCGAGGATGACGACGTGATAGTGCTCGGGCCCGTCGAGGTCGCCCGGCCGCTTGGGGCCGGTGTTGAGCGTCGTATAAGCCGACGATTCCTGCCCGGTCGCCGAGCGCGCCAGCACGCGCAGCAGGACGGCGGCGTCCTCCAGGGTGGGAATCACCTTCTCGATGCTGGCCAGCACGATGTGCATGCGTGGCAGGGTGTTGGAGAGATCGGCGTTGCCCTCGTTGGTCACCAGCATCGACGAGCCGGTCTCGGCCACCAGGAAATTCGCGCCGGTCAGGCCGACATCGGCGTCCAAAAATTTCTGACGCAGCACGTAGCGTGCCTCGGCCACCAGGTCGTTGCGCTCGGTGAGACGCTTGGTGAAGCCCAGCTTGCTGTGATGCTCGAGGAAGGTGTCGGCGACCTGGGCCTTGGTGAGATGCACCGCCGGCGCAATGATATGGCTGGGCGGCTCGTGGCGGAGCTGGATGATGTATTCGCCGAGATCGGTCTCGATCGGCGCGATGCCGAGCGCCTCGAGATGCTCGTTGAGCGCGATTTCCTCGGCCACCATCGATTTCGACTTGGCGACCGTGCGGGCGCCCATGCTTTGGCAGAGCTCGCCGATGATGCGGCGCGCATCCTCGGCGGTCGGCGCCCAGTGAACGTGGCCGCCCAGCGCCGTCACCTTGCGCTCGAACTCTTCGAGGTAGAAGTCGAGGTTGGCCAGGGCGTGGTTCTTGATGTCGCGGGCGCGATCGCGCAGCGCCTCGAACTCGGGCAGGCGCTCGGCCGCCTGACGACGGCGTTCGGAGAAGCCGACCTTCAGCTTGGAAAGCGAGTCCTGCAGATTGGGGTCGGCGAGTGCTGCGTCGACATTGTCCTTGAAGTCGTGGGCGGTGGATTCCATTAGCGTTTACCCAGATCCGGCTCGCCGATCGACGCTTGGTCGCCCATGCCGGCCAGCACCTCGGCGACATGACGCACCCGCACCGCGCTGCCTTCGCGCTGCAGCTTGCCCGCCATGTTCATCAGGCAGCCGAGATCGCCCGCCAGCAAGGTGTCGGCGCCGGTGGCGGCGATATCGGCCGATTTTTCGCTGACCATGGCATTGGATATTTCCGGGTACTTCACGCAGAAGGTCCCGCCGAAGCCGCAGCAGACTTCCGGCGACTTCATCTCACTGAGCTTCAGGCCGCCGACCGATGCCAGCAGGCGGCGGGGCTGTTGCTTGACGCCAAGCTCGCGCAAGCCTGAGCAGGAATCATGGTAAGTGACGCGTCCGTCATATTGCGCAGCAACTTTGGTGACGCCCAGGACATCGACCAGGAACGCCATCAGCTCGTAACTGCGGCTGGCCAGATTCTCGGCGCGTGCCTTCATGGCGGGATCGTCGAACAACCCTGGATAGTGATGGCTCAACATGCCGCCGCACGAGCCTGACGGGGCCACCACGGCGTCGTAACCCTCGAAGGCATCGATAACCTGGGCGGCAATGGCGCGCGTCGTGGCGCGGTCGCCGGAGTTGTAGGCCGGCTGGCCGCAGCAGACCTGCAGCGGCGGCACCTCAACCGTGCAGCCGGCCTCCTCGAGGAGCTTTACGGCGGCAAAACCGACGGCCGGCCGGAACAGATCGACCAGGCAGGTGACGAAAAGCGCAACGCGACGCGGGCGGGAGCTCGATGCGGAAGGCGACTGGGACACGCGGGCAGCTTGGCAGCCGCCAAAATAGGGTGCAACGGGCCCTTGTTTAGAATAATTCTAAACTGATATAGAGCAGAAGAGCCCAGGAGAGAAGAATGACCAGTCAGCCCACTTTGACCGACGAAAACGGCGCGCCGGTCACCGACAATCAGCGCTCGCAAAGCGCGGGACCCGAGGGCCCGCTCTTGCTGCAGGATCATCACCTGATCGAGAAGCTGGCGCGTTTCGACCGCGAGCGTATTCCCGAGCGCGTCGTCCATGCCCGTGGCTCGGGCGCCTACGGCACTTTCGAGCTCACCAAGGATTGCAGCGCCTGGACCCGGGCCAAGTTTCTCAATGGCGTGGGCAAGAAGACCGAGATGTTCCAGCGCTTCTCGACGGTGGCGCTCGAGCGCGGCTCGTCCGACGTGGTGCGCGATCCGCGCGGCTACGCGCTCAAGTTCTATACCGAAGACGGCAACTACGATCTTGTCGGCAACGGCACGCCGGTCTTCTTCATCCGCGATCCGCAGAAGTTCCCCGACTTCATCCATTCGCAGAAGCGCGATCCGTTCACCAACATGCAGGAGCCCGACAACGCGTGGGATTTCTTCTCCCACTCGCCCGAGGCCACGCATCAGTTCACCTGGCTGTTCGGCGATCGCGGCATTCCGGCCAGCTATCGCAATCTCGACGGCTTCGGCTCGCACACCTTCCAGTGGATCAACGCCCGGGGCGAGGTCTTTTGGGTGAAGTACCACTTCAAGACCGATCAGGGGATCCGGAACCTGACGTCGGAAGAGGCGGCCGCCATCGGCGCGACCAATCCCGACCATCATCATCAGGACCTGCTGCATGCGATCGAGACGGGACAGTTCCCGTCCTGGACGGTGAAGGTCCAGATCATGCCGGCGGCCGAGGCGGCCAGCTACCGCTTCAACCCGTTCGATCTCACCAAGGTCTGGTACTACAAGGACTATCCGTTGATCACGATCGGCAAGCTCACGCTCAACCGCAATCCCGACAACTACTTCGCCGAGGTCGAGCAGGCGGCGTTCAACCCGGCGAACTTCGTTCCGGGCATCGGGCCGTCGCCCGACAAGATGCTGCAGGGCCGCCTGTTCGCCTATGGCGACACACAGCGCTACCGCCTGGGCATCAACCACACCCAGCTCCCGGTCAACCGGCCGCGCACCCAGGCGGGCGTGCACAATTACGGCCGCGACGGCGCCATGCGCTTCGACGCCAATGGCAAGCGGGCCAAGAACTACGAGCCCAACAGCTTCGACGGGCCGGCCGAAACCAGCGTGCCGATCTATGCCGGCGTCGAGGTGAGCGGGCTCACCGGCAGCCACAAGCCGGTGCTGCACAAGGAAGACAGCGACTTCGTACAGGCGGGTGCGCTCTATCGGCTGATGAAGCCGGAGGAGAAGGACCGCCTGATCGCCAACATCGCCGGCAATCTCGGCAAGGTCAGCCGCGACGACATCATCGCTCGCGCCCTCGGCCACTTCCGGGCGGCCGACGCGGAGTACGGGGCGCGGCTGGAGACGGCAATCAAGGCGTTCCGCGCCAAGCAGTGACGATCCGTGGCCGGCCGCAACCCGCGGCCGGCCACTTCGTTACCGCAGGTGCTACGGCTCCTGCTCTTCCTCGTGATGCTGCTCGCCCCGGACCTCTCGGACGGCGCAAGCGCCACGCTCACCCCGCCCTGCGAGAGCCCGCCTGTTCCGGCCTACGCGCCGGCCGGGCAGCCCCCTGCGACAGACGTCTGGAGCGCATCAGAGCTCACCCGGTCGGGCTGGCAAGCCGCGCCCTGCCTGCACTGGGAAGCCAACCGGACCAAGCTGGCCGCCGCCCTTGCCGGCGAATTCCCGTTTGCCGGCTCGGTTGACGATCTGGCGGCGCGACTCGCCCGCATCTCGGCACTGAAATCGGTCCGTTACTGGTCGGTGAGCCACCAGTCCTGGCAGCCGCTTGTCACCGACGCGGGCGCACTCGACGGGCCCGCGGGGAAAGGACGACCAGATCCGGTCGCGAGCGAACTCACGCCCGGCAGCTCGTTCATCTATTTCGAGGTGAGTCACGGACGCACCGTCTATCGCATGACTGTGCTGGAACGTACGGCGGACCGGCTTGTCGTCTCGACCGAAAACGTGACGCCGATCCGCATCGGCATCCTGAGCGCCTTCGACCCCGGCGCCATGCAATCGGTGATCTTCCTCGACAAGCGCGGTCCTGACACGTGGGGCCATTACCAGACGATCCGGGCGACTGAGGGGGCCAGCGCCATCGCGTTGGGCAGCAACGCTTCCTACGTCAACCGCCTGGCCGCCCTGTATCGCTATACGGCCGGCATTCCGACCGATCAGGAACCGCCGGCCGCGCGCTGACGCTGACCGGCCGCCCGCCGATCAGCCTTTGTTGGGCACCAGCACGATGGCCCGGCCTTCGCCCACCATGCGGCCGGCCCAGTCGGCGGCCTGGGCGTTGCTGCCGAAGAACACGTCGCCGCGCGCCGGACCCTGGATGGCGGCACCGCTGTCCTGGGCGATCGTGAGACGGCGGTAGGGCTCGGTGACGCCCGGCTTGCGCGCCACCGGCCGCACGGTGTCGATCCAGATCGGCGTGCCGTAGGGCGTCAGCGTGACATCGACCGCGAGGCTGCGCTGCGCGGTCAGCGGCACGCCCTCGGAACCGCTGGCGCTCTGACTCTTGGTGTCCTTGAAAAAGATGTAGCGCTCGTTCTTGCGCATCACGTCGCGCGCCTGTTGCGGATTACGCTTCAGCCAATCGCGGATCGCGGGCCAGGTGACGGCGTCCTTCTGCATGACGCCCATCTCGACCAGCACGGTGCCGATCGCCGTATAGGGCCGGTTGTTGGAGCCGTCGAACCCGAGGCTGAGCACGCCGCCCTCGGCGAGATGGACGCGGCCGCTGCCCTGCACCTGGACCTCGTACAAGGCGACGGGATCCTGCACCCAGGCGATCTCCAGCCCCTTGCCCTTGAGCACGCCCTGCTCGATCTCGGCGCGCGTGTAGTAGGGGTTGTCGGTGAGATCGGCCGGGCGGCGATAGACCGGCACCGTGAAAATGCGCGACGGCACGCGGCTGCCGCGCATCTCGGGTTCGAAATAGCCGGTGAACTTGCCCGGCGCCTGGACCATCAGTGGCCGGAAATTCTCCTCGAAGAAGGCCCGGGCGGCGCGATCGTCGTTGGCCCGCACCGCGGCGGCCGAATCGCAGATCCGCTTCCACTCCGCCGGCGTGATGGTCTTGGTGCCGCCGTCCGTCGTGATCTTGGTGTCGGGTCCGGCGGTCAGTTTCGGACAGGAGCGACGGAAAGCGGCAAGCGCCTCGCTCTGCTTGTCTTCGCCCCATCCGGCAATCTCGTTGAACGAGATCGGAGCCATTGCCACACGCTGTTCAGTCGGCCCGCCCACACCGCCGGCGCACGCAGCCAGAAGGCCGGCGGCGGCCATCCAAGCCGCGCGGCCGGACAGGACGGTCCAGCGCATATTCGAAAGAGCCTCCCCTTAGCCTTCGCTTTCAGTCTTTATCAGCAGCCAATTGGGGTCGCTTGACTTGGTGTCGCGACGGAACGTCCAGAGATCGATGACCTTCTGTACTTCATTGGGATTACCATCGACGATCTGGCCTTCGGCATTGCGCAGAACGTTGATCTGCTCGCTGACGAAGCGGACGGTAACCGACGCCTCGCTGCCCTGCAGGCCGGCGGCAGCGATGTCGGACGCCTCGAAGCCGATCAGTGTGGTCTCGGCCTTTTCCTTGCGCTCGGCGCGGCCGCGGATGGCGGCCTCGAAGCTTGCATAGGTCGGTGGGTCGAGCAGCGGCCGCAGCGCCGCCGTGTCGTCCTTGGCGAACGCCTCGACGATGGTCGTGAAGGCGGCTCGCGCGCCGGCCGTGAAGCCGATCGGCTCAAAGGACGGATCGGCCGCGCGAATGGCGGCGACGCCGGCTGTGGCGGTCGGCAGGACCGTGGCGCGAATGCCGCCCGGGCCGGTGGTCGAAAGCGAAGGCCGGTGCGCCGGTGCATTGCCGGTCGGCAGCGGCACGACATTGTCGTTGCCGGAAGGGCCCGCGGAAGAAGGAGCATCGCCCAGCCGCGGCGACGCCGTCGGCGGCGCGGGTGGCGTGAACGGATCGCGCGCCGGCGGCCGTTCGTTGCCGGTGCGCTTGCCGAGCACGGAGCGCAGCCGCAGGATCAGAAAGACCGCGACCAGCCCGATGAGGATGATGTCGTAGTTATTGCCCACGATGGCGCTCCGCCAACACGTTCCCCACTCGCAAATTACATAGGCCCCGAATGGGGAAAGGGCAAGGCAACGGCACAGCCGCAGGCCCGTCCGTCGTTTCGCCGCACATTCTAGGCCAGGACCACAATATCGACCAAATCGGTGACGCCCGCCACTTTTCGCCCGGGCCGGCGCTCGCGCGCCGCTGGCGCGGCGTAACCTTGCTGCTTGGCTTTGCCATAGGTCTCGCTATCGACCAGGGCCCGGGTCTTTTCGTCCTTGTTATGCTTTTCGAGTTTCGCCGCGAAGTTGACCGCGTCGCCAATTACTGTGAATTCCAGCCGCTCGCCGTCGCCGACGGCGCCGAACACGACGCGACCCGATGTCGCCGCCAGACCGATCGACAGCGGCGGCAGGCCGGCGGCCCGGCGTTCGGCGGCCCACCGATCGGCCGCCTCGATCACTGCATCGGCCGCGCGCAAAGCGTCGGCCGCAGCGGTCGGCGAGGGCGCCACCGCGCCGAACGACGTCAGGATGCCGTCGCCGAGGAATTTGTCGATGCTGCCGCCGTTGCTCACGATCAGCGGACAGACGCGGCTCTGGTAGTCCTGCAGGAGCTTCATGACATCGCCCGGCTGAAGTTCCGTCGAGAGCCGGGTGAAGCCGCGCAGATCGACGGTCAGGATGGCCACGTCGCGCAACTCGCCTTCGCCCGCCGTGATCGACGTCGCAGCACCGCGAATGCGGGCGGCGACGCCGGGGTCGAAGAAGCGCGACAGGTCGCGCGCCGCCGCCCCCTCGCTGACCGAGTGCACCAGCAGACGGCGGGCGCGGGCGATGGCGATCGCCAGCACGATGGTGGTCAGCAGGATGGCGAGAACCTTTTCGGCTTCGGCCTGGATCAGGAACGCGTTCGAGGTCAGGTACTCGACAAAATCGTCGGTGATGTTGGGCGGTCCGCCGCGGCCGCTCAGCGCATAGAGGATCAGCGCGATCCAGCCCGCCGCCGCCGCAAGGCCGGTGACGATCACGAAGCGCGCCTCGAAGCGGAGCGCGCGCAGCGCTATCAGCAGGAAGACGTAGAGAAGGGCCGGCGCCTTCAGATAGGAGACGGCCGGTTGGGCGTACTTGTAATGGATGAAATAGATCAGCCCCATCAGCAGGGCGGTGTCGGCTACGATCGACACGTAGAGCAGCCACTCCGGCAGGAGCCGGCGGTAGGCAAGGACGAGGCGTATCACCGCGAACACGCCGTAGATAATGAAGACCTCCGTGTCGAACGAATAATCCTCCTGCACCACCCCGGCCGCCATGGTCGTGGTCTCGTAGGCGACGGCGAGCAGGCCGACCAGCACCAGCTCGGCCCAGCCGATGATGATCTCGCTGCGATCCTGTTGCTGGCGTATGGCCTCGCGCACGCGCTCTGGCAGGTTCTCCGTTGCGCCGCCGAACAGCCAGTCGCGCAGGCGGGCGAACATCAACGTTTTTCCAGCCACAGGCTGGCGGCGATCGCATCGGGCGGTCGGGGTAGGCGCGCCACCACCGAGGTCTCGAGGCGTGCGCCCAGGCGCCGCTCCGCCCAGGCGCTGGAGAACAGCGGCCGATAGGCTTCCGACGCGAGCAGCGGCACCACGCCCTGCTGCTCGTTGTAGGCCCGCCAGCCCCAGATCGCCGGATAGTCGAAGGGCAGGAAGATGTCGTGGATGTGGATCAGGACGCCGGCCGGCAGCATCGGCAGGACGCGGTTCAGCAGGATGTCGACGTCGCTGCCCGGCATCAGGATATGGCTGGAATCGATGAACAGCGCATCGCCGGACCGCAGCCCGTCGAACAGCTCGAGCGGCGCCGCCTGCAGGGTCGACGGCACGAAGCGCACGCCCGGCAGATCGATGATGTCGGCGCGCGGCGCCGGATCGATGGCCACGATCTCGCCGACGCCGCCCAGCGCGCGTGCGAGCACGCGGGTCGAGTGACCCGAACCGACCTCGACGATGCGCTGCGGCTTGCGCTCGCGCACCAGGGTGTAGGCGACGGCGGCGTCGAGCGACGGAAACCACGACTGATCGAACAGGTTCTTGCAGCCTTCGAGCTGGGCGGCGTGGGCGTCGACGGCGTCGAGGACGCCGATGAATGTCGCGGCGCTCTTCTCGAACAGGCGCTCGATCGCCGGATAGGGCGGCTGCGCGCCGGGCGGCGGCAGGAGCGGCGCATAGCGGTGCGGGATGAACCAGCCGCGCGGCTTCAGCCCGAGCACGGTCGGCAATCCAAGCGCCAGCCGCCGCCAGCGGCCGCGCAAGCTCGAGGTAGCACTCATCGACCCGCGCTCATCAGATCATGCTCATCAGATCGCCCTCACGGACTGATCGTCAACCCTTCGTGGGCGACGATCACGCGCGGCAGGCCGTTCGGCGCGGTACCGGGACGCGCCATCGCCGCCTCGCGCGCCACCACGTCCATGAAGGCATCGTCGTGGCTCGGATCGTGATGAAAGATGGCGAGCGTGCCGACCTGGGCCGCGTTGGCGATCCGCACGCCCTCCTGCCAGGTCGAGTGGCCCCAGCCGTGGTAGCGGGCGTACTCGTCGTCGGTGTAGCTCGAATCGTAGATCATCACGTCGGCGTCGCGGCACAGCTCGACGATGGTCTTGTCGGGGCCGTCGCCGCGATGCTCGGTGTCGGTGATGTAGCAGATCGACTTGCCGCCGAATTCGACGCGATAGCCGGTGGCGCCGTTGGGATGGTTGAGCGGCGCCGTGCGCATCGCCATCTCGCCGCAGGCGAGCTGCTGGCCGCTCTTGAACTCCTTGAACTCGACCCGCGCCTGGAAGACTTCCAGCGACACCGGATAGAGCGGCGCCTTCATCAGGTTGCTGACGACGTTCTTCAGCGTATAGGGCGGTTCGAGATGGCCCGCCCACAGGCGCACCGCATTGCCCTTGCCGAACAGCGGCGAGAAGAAGGTGAGACCCGAGATGTGGTCGAGGTGGGTGTGAGTGAAATAGATGTCGATATCGATCGGCGTTTGACGCACGAGATCGACGCCGAGCGGCCGAATACCGGTGCCGGCGTCGAAAATGAGTCGACGGCCGCCAGCAGTGACCTCCAGGCAGGAGGTGTTGCCGCCATAGCGCGTATATTCGGCACCGGAGCACGAAATCGAACCTCGCACGCCCCAGAACCGGACTTTCAGACCATCGCCCAAAGGCATGTTTCCCCAGTAGCCCTTGGGATGCAGAGTCCACGTGCCAGCCGCTCGCGTCAACCGACGCTGGGCGCATGTTCAGACCGCCGTAATTGTGGCCGCGTTCTTGCGTATGCATCCAACAGGCGGATTTTGGCGTATTCTTGCAGACTACCCGTGAATTCGCCGGTCGTGCGCGTTGCCTGCTGCCTTGTTCGGAGCAATACTTCCGCCATGGAACTCAAAAACCAAGTCGCCCGGTCTGCGATCGTCCAGCCGCCAATGCGCGAAGCCAAGTTCGCCATCGGGCAGGTGGTGAAGCATCGCATCTATCCATTTCGCGGCGTCATCTTCGACGTCGACCCGGTGTTTGCGAATACCGAGGAATGGCTGGCGTCGATTCCCGAAGAGGTGCGCCCGCGCCGCGATCAGCCGTTCTATCACCTGCTGGCCGAGAACGCGCAGACTACCTACGTCGCCTATGTCTCGGAGCAGAACCTGCTGCCCGACGAGACCGGCAAGCCGGTGTCCCATCCGCAGGTTCCGCATTTCTTCAAGGAGTTGAAGCGCGGTCATTACGTATCGCGCGACCGCGCCCTGCACTGAAGGCGCGTTCTCTGCCTTAGTGGATGTCCTCGGACGCCGCGAAGGCCTGGCGCAGGACCTCGATCCCGAAACCCTTCTTCTTGGCCGCGTCGAGGATGACCTTTTCCTTGCGCGCCAAAAGATCGATCGCCGCCGGCAGCTTGGCGGCCAGCTCGTGCGGGATCACCACCGCCCCGTGACGGTCGGCATGGATCAAATCCCCGTGCACGACGGTCATGCCGAAGATATCGACCGGCATGGCCCAACCCTCGACATGGACATGGGCATGGCTGGGCCCGACCTTGCCGGCCAGGATCGGGAAACCCTTGGCGAGCACGGTGAGGTCGCGCACCGAACCGTTGGTGACGCAGCCCAGCACGCCTAGCCCGCGATGCACGGTGCTGTTGACCTCGCCCCACATGGCGCCGGTGCCGGGATTGGAATCGAGATCCTGGATGACCGCCACCGTCGGGCCCTCGCCGCTCACGACGTATTCGTACCAGCCGACCCGTCTCGCCTTCTTCTCCGCGGCCGAGCCGACCGCGGGCTGGGCGGCGCGGATGATGCCGGTGCGGGCAAAGCCCACCATCGGCGGCGCATCGGGCTCGGTCGGATGCATGTGCTGGGTGGTGAAGCCGGCGGCGGGGCGAAAGCCGCGCGCCTCTTCCAGTGCGTTGCAGATCGTCGGCGTGTCGACGGCGCGCAAGGCGTCGAACAGTTTCGTCTGGGCGGTATTGTCCATTGTCTCCTCCAGTGTCTGAACGATCCCACGTCGTCGGACGGGAAAGGCTTAATTCAACGGGAACGGAAAATACTTCTCGTTGATCTTCTTATAAGTGCCGTCGGCCATCATCTCGCCGAACGCCTTGTTGATGGCGTCGCGCAGCTTGGCGTCTTCCTTGCGCAGGCCGGCGGCGACGCCGATGCCCAGCGTCTGGTTGTCCTTGATGTCCTGGCCGACCAGCTCGCAGCACTTGCCCTCGGGCTTCTGGCTCCACAGCCAGAGCTGTGTCTTGTCGCCGAACACCGCATCGACCTCATCGGTGGCCAGCGCCTGCAGCGCCTCGCCCAGCGTGTTGTAGCGCTTGAGCTGGGCCGAGCGGCGGAAGCTCTTGTCGGCCCAGTCGGCATGGGTGGAATCGCGCTGCACGCCGATCCGCTTGTTGCGCAGCAGCGAGGGCGGGCCGTCGAAGGGCGCCCCCTTGGCGGCGATGAAGGCGCCGGGCGAGAGATAATAGCGGCGCGACATGCCGAGCCGCTTGCGCCGCTCGCTAGTCACTTCCAGCGACGACATGATGACGTCGAACTTCTTGTCGATCAGCCCCGGGATCAGATCATCCCACTTGAAGGCGGCGAACTCGCATTCCGCCTTGATGCGCTGGCAGGCCTCCTGTGCCAGTTCCATCTCGAAGCCGGCCGGTATGCCCTTGCGGTCGAGATAGTTGAACGGCGGATACGCCCCCTCGGTGGCGACCGTGATCTTGAAAGCGGGTGGCGTGAAAGGTGACTTGGGCGCAGGCTTCGCCGCCGGTTGTGTGGGCTTGGCCGGCGGCCGCTGTTGGGCAAGGGCCGCTCCCGCCATCGCGAGCAGTGCCAGAAAGACAGCCGCCAGTCTCATGCGATCAGTCGCTCCAGGAGCGCGTTGAGCCGCTGGCGTCCAGCGGCCGTTGCCTTGAGGTGCGTCGCATCGACCTCCAGGTAACCCGCCGCCACCAGCGGTGCCAAGCGGGCCTCGCCCAGCGCCGCCACGGGCTCGGCGCCGGTCATGGACGCGAACAAGGACCGGTCGATGCCATCGGCCAGCCGCAGTCCCATCATCAGTGCCTCCTCGACCAGATCCTGCCCCG
>Ga0208989_10000002_pt1 | contig 37290 bp, 35 predicted proteins | sample MedBloCAOM3_M1_FD_187852 | JGI IMG/M metagenome (GOLD analysis project Ga0208989, IMG submission 187852) | Forest soil microbial communities from El Dorado National Forest, California, USA - Mediterranean Blodgett CA OM3_M1 (SPAdes) (version 2) | ecosystem: Environmental > Terrestrial > Soil >...
CCGCTGCGCCAGTGCGACCGCGTCGCCGGGCGGCAGGATGGACAAGATGAAATCAGTCGCCGCGATTTCCTCGTCGCTGGCGGAGACCAAGCCGGCGGCCTTGGCGCGCTCGGTCGTCTCGGCGCTGCGGCCTTTGAGCGAGGTCAGCACCTTGAGGCCGTGATCGACGAGCCGCTTTCCGACGGCAGCACCCATCATCCCGGGCGCGATGACGGCGACGACAGGATTCATGCGTATTCTCCCATGGGTGCCCGGTGTGAGCCGATATGCGGACATCTTTGCACCGGGGCAAGGTGCGCAGGCAAGGGGGGCGAGCGAGCGCCGTCATGCCGGGTGATCATGCCTTATGCGGTGATGCCTCCGCGGCTTGGCAATCGGGGTTATTTGGGCTTTGCTCCGGCCGCTGGCGCCGCATTACACGATAGCTTTGCAGAAAGCAGGAACGCACAGTGCCCGAAGATCTTTCCGATATCCGCTATCAAGTCGCGCTCGCCAACCGCATGATGGCGAACGAGGGCGTGGTCGATGCCTTCGGCCATGTGAGCATGCGCCATCCCACCGATCCCGGCCGCTACTTGCTCTCGCGCTCGCGCTCGCCGGCGTTGATTGAGGCCGGCGACATCCTGGAGTTCACCCTCGACTCCGAGCCGGTCGCCCCGCCCACGGTTGGGCTCTATGCCGAGCGCGTGATCCACGGCTGCATCTACCAGGCGCGGCCGGACGTCATGGCGGTCTGCCATCACCATGCCCCCGCGGTGATGCCGTTCTGCATCGCCGGCGTTCCCCTTGTTCCGGTGTTCCACGTGGCGGCGGTCATGGGGGAGACCGTGCCGTTCTGGGATCAGCGCGACGAGTTCGGCGACAGCAATTTGCTGGTGGTCACTCCGGAAGAGGGCCGCTCGCTCGCGCGCGCGCTCGGCCCCCATTCCGCGGTGCTGATGCGGCGGCACGGCGCGACCGTGGTGGGCGCCGGTGTGCGCGAGCTGGTTTTCCGCTCGATCGCCATGTGCCAGAACGCCGAATACCAGATGCGCGCGCTGGCGCTGGGGAGCTTCGGCCCGTTGACGCTCGGCGAGACCAAGCTCGCTGCGGCCATCAATCTGTCGCCCGGTCCGCTGTCGCGCGCCTGGGATTATTGGACCGCGCGGGCGGAGAAAGCCGGGCATTGAACGCGCGCGCCACGGGTTTGCCGACCGCGGTGATTGATATAATACTTTCGCCTTGTCGTGGCCGATCAGGAGGCGACCGATCAGGCGGGCGATCCGGCTTCCGCGCTACACCTCGGAGGACGATACGGTCCCTTGCCGATGCCGGGAAGAAGGCCCATGGAGTGAGCATGATCGCAGGTCAGGAGGCGGGCGCGGTGAGTCTCTGGATAACCGAAGCCGAGGTGGTGCGTCTCATGGACATGAAGGGGGCGATCGCCGCATTGGACCGCGCGCTGGCGCTGGAAGCCGCCGGCAAAGCCCAGAACATGGTGAAGACGCACGTCATCTGGGGCGGACATCATACGCTGCACGCGATCGGCGCCACGTTTGCCGGAGAGGGCTTCGTCGGCACCAAGACCTGGGCGCATGCCAATGGTGCGGCGCCGCTGCTCATTCTGTTCGACAGCCACAACGGGTCGCTCAAAGCGATCATCGAAGCCTTCGCGCTAGGGCAACTGCGCACCGGCGGGATCAGCGGGCTGGCGACGAAATACCTGGCGGCCGACGGCGCTTCCGACATGGCGCTGATCGGCACCGGCAAGCAGGCCATGACGCAGCTTGCCGCCGTGGCCGCCGTGCGCCCGCTGCGGCGAGTGCGCGCCTTCAGTCGCGACGGCGCCGCAAGGGCGGAGTTCGTCGGGCGGGCCAGGAAGGCGCTGGGATTGAACGTCGAAGAGGCATCCTCGGTCGCCCACGCGGTCGACGGCGCCGCTATCGTCACGTTGGTCACGCGCGCGACCAAGCCCGTCCTCGGGTCCGGCATGGTCGCAGCGGGGACGCATGTGAACGCAGTAGGCGCGATCTCGCCCGAGCGCGCGGAGTTCGAGCCGACCCTGCTCTCGCGTTGCGCGGCGGTGGTTGCCGACAGCGTGCCGCAGGTGCAGAACCTCTCGAGCGAGTTCATGCAATATTACGGCCGGGACGAATCGAAATGGCGCGCAGTGCGTCCGCTCTCTGCCGTGGTGGCCGAAGGCAAAGGCCGGCCGGCCGGTGCCGACCTCACGTTGTTCAAGGCCATGGGCATGGGCATTTCGGACCTCGCGCTCGGTATCGAAATCCTGCGCCGGGCTGGCGAGCAGCGCCTCGGCCGCGAATTTCCGCACCCGCAACCCGCCAAACTGTTCGCCTGAAGGAGGCTCCCCATGAGCGAGACCGTCCGTTTCATCGATCAATCCGGTGCCAAGCCCGGCGCAATGGATCTCTGGCCCGCGATCGTCATCCCCAAGGAGACGATCGACGCCGAGATCGAGCGCCTGGCGAGTCTGCCGCGTCCGGTCAACGGCCGCCGGCGCTCGATCATCGCGCATCCGCGCGCCGAGCGGGGAAACGGCCTTGCCACCGGCATCCAGGTTGCGCTCGATGTCCTGCTGCCGGGCGAGCGGACCGTGCCCTACCGGCAGAACTCGACGCAGGTCAACTTCGTCATTCGCGGCCGCGGCCATTCGATCGTGGGAGGCAAGCGCTTCGAAGTGAATCTATTCGATGTCTGGAATACGCCCTCCATGCACATCTATTGGCACGGCAACGACAGCAAGGATATCCAGGCGCGGCTCACCTACTCGAACGCTGCGCTGCTCGAATTGATGAACATCCACTACGTGGAGGAGAACCCGCCGCCGATCGAGCCGGTCAAGCACGAGGAGCAAAGCGAGGAGGACAAAAGGCGACGTATCTCGCCCTATGGAACGATCAAGCTCGATGACGAGGGCGCATATCTCATGCCCTACGAGGTGCTGATCAACCCGCCGACGGTGGAATCGAAGGCGCTGCACTGGCCGTGGGAGCAGGTGAAGCATCATCTCGACAAGTTGCAGGCGCTCGGCAAGGACTATATCGGTCGTCGCCTCTACATGCTTTACAATCCGATGACCGGCCGCACCAACGGTTGCACCCCGTCGTTCTTCGCCACGATGACGGTGCGTCCGCCCAAGATCGTCGACCGGCCGCACCGCCACACCTCGGCCGCCATCAACTACTACTTCCACGGCACCGGGCGCTCGACTGTCGGCGGCGAGGTGTTCGAGTGGAAGGCGGGCGATCTCATGCTGTCGGCCCCCGGCTGGGCGGTGCACAACCACGCCTCCTACGATGATTTCGTCTACGAGTTGACGGTCCAGGACCAGCCGCTAAACATCGCCATGGAAAGCCTCCTGTGGCAGGAGAGCCTCAAGCTGCCGCTCGCGGTTCTCGGCGTGCAGGAGGGCTTCGGCACCAATCGGGCGGCAGGCTGATCGGGAGGAGCCGGAGCGCTTCCTGCCGCCGCCGCAATTCGTTGCTCGGACGCAAGGACTGCAGTGGCGCAGTGTCGCGCGTTTCCCGCGGCGGCTCGCGCGATCTGCCGACGCCATGCTACGTTGTCGCAGCGTGGCCAACCCTGAGCCGTCGATCCGCTCGGAGAATCTGCGATGATACCGATACATATTGTGACGCGGGCGTGCGCGCTCGCGCTTGTTGCGCTGTTCCCTCTCACTCCGGCGCTCGCGCAAGACCAGCTCAAGGTCGCGATCGGTCAGATCAACAACTGGGAAAACCAGGCGCCGACGCTTGGCCAGGACGCCGGCATCTTCAAGAAGCACAACCTCGTGCTCGAAAATGTCGGCACCCAGGGTGCGGGCGAGACCATGCAGCCGGTCATTTCCGGCAGCGCCGATCTCGGTGTCGGCGTCGGCGTCGCCGGCGTGCTGCGTGCGTTCGCACGAGGTGCACCGGTGCGCATCCTGCTGCCGGCGTTCACGGGAACCGGAGATCTGTTCTGGTACGTGAAAGCGGATTCCCCGCTGAAGACGGTCAAGGACATCACCGCCAGCAACACGATCGCCTATTCCACCAGCGGCTCGAGCTCGAACAATCTCGTGCTGGCGTTTGCGGACGAGCTCGGCGTCAAGGCCAAGCCGACAGCGACCGGCGGGCCGCCCGGCACGCTGACCCAGGTCATGTCCGGCCAGATCGACGTCGGCTGGGCGGCGCCCCCGTTCGGGACGAAAGAGATCAAAGAGGGGAAGATCCGCATCCTCATCCGTGGCAGCGACGTTCCTTCGCTGCGGGGACAGACGGTGCGAACGATCATCGTCAATGCCGATGCCCTCAACACCAAGAAGGACGCGATCATGCGTTTCGTGCAGGCGTATCGGGAAGCCGTCGACTGGATGTACGCCGATCCGAAGGCGATCAAGATGTACGTCGACAAGGTGAAGCTCGATGAGACTTTGATCGCGGACTCGATCAAGGAGTTTCATCCGAAGGAAGCGATGCAAACCGACGAGATGAAGGACATGGACGGCATTCAGCGAGATGCCGTGAAGCTCAAGTTCATCGATGCGCCCTTGAGCGAGGAACGCCTCGCGGAGTTCATTCAGATCCCGCCGCGCAAGCAGTAGCCGGACTTAAATTGGTGTAATACCAAATACTTAGCAGGAGAAGCGAGAGGGGCGTCAGGTTGCGGCCGGCGCCACCCTGACGCCACGACGCTATGAACTCTTGCGGCCGCCGAACGCGGGTGCACGCTTTTCGACAAACGCCCGCATGCCTTCGGCGTAGTCGGGCGTGAGGCTGGCCTCGCGCTGCGTCTCGCGCTCGAGGTCGAGCTGCGCATCGAGATCATTGGCCCAGGATTCGTCGAGCAGGCGCTTGATCAACGCGAGAGCGACCGTGGGTGCCTCGGTAAAATGGACGCACAGTCGGTGCGCCTCGGCCATCAGCATGAGATCGTCATGCATTTTCCAGATGAGGCCCCAGGCCTCGGCGTTCTCCGCGGAGAGTGCCTCGCCGGTCAGCGCCAGTCCGCGCGCTCGCGCCGGGCCGACCAGACGAGGCAGGAACCAGGTGCCGCCGGAATCCGGCACCAGCCCGATCTTGGCGAAGGCCTGCACGAAGGTTGCCGAGCGCGCGGCCAGCACTACGTCGCAAGCCAACGCGATGTTGGCGCCGGCGCCGGCGGCGACGCCGTTCACGGCCGCCACCACGGGGAAGGGCAGGGCGCGCAGCTTGCGCACGAGCGGATTGTAATAGGTTTCGAGCGCACTCCCGAGCACGGTCGTCTTTCCATCCTTGGATATCCGTTCCCGGAGATCCTGGCCGGAGCAGAAGGCGCGTCCTGCGCCGGTCAGCATCAGCGCGCGGCAGTCGTTGTCCTCCTCGGCCTCGGCCAGCGCGCGCTTGAGCGCCTGGTGCATCGCTTCGTTGAAGGCGTTGAGCTGCTTCGGCCGGTTCAGTGTGATGACGCGGTAGCCCGCGCACCGCTCCACCAGGACAGGCGATTCGTCTTCCATGGGGGCTTCCTTGTTTCCGCCTAGTCCGTCTGACGCAGGGTCGCCGCCGACCGGCTGCAATCAGCGGCAGCGAGATGGTGCCACGCGGCCCGCGCCTAGCCGAAGGAAAGGGTAGGAGCAGCCGCAATGGGTCCGCAAGGGGACGCGCCGCCATTCCGCTGTCCGGCAATCTCGCGCTGTGCCGAGCGGATGAACTAGCGCCCGGGGCTATGACTGGCGTGCTGTCATCGCTCGAACTGTTTGAGGATATTCATCATCGATTTCCGCTCTTCCAGCCCGAGCTTCTCGATCAGCTTCGCCTCGTGCAGCGCCGCGAGCATCATGGCGCGCTTCAGGATCTTTTGGCCCTCGCGCGTTAGCCGCAGTGCATGGGAGCGCCGGTCGGTGCGAGACGCCAGACGCTTGGTGAGACGGCGCTTTTCGAGCTTGTCCAACACGCGCACCAGGCGTGCGCGCTCGATTCCGAGCCGGTCGGCCAGATCCGATTGCGACAGCCCCGGATTGGCGGCGATCACCACCAGGACCGAGTATTGCGCGGGACGGATGTCGATGGGGGCGAGCGTGCGGATGAAGTCCTGGAACACCCACACCTGCAGACGCCGGATGAAATAGCCGAGGTGCTCGCTGAGGATGCCGATATCGAACGCTTTGCGGTTATCCGTCTGCTCGCGCGGCGTGCTCCGCGAGCGACCAATTTGAACATCCTGTTGCGAGAGCCGTCGATCCGACATTTCGCACTCTCCTTCGCCACGCTCGCACAACAGCGCGCGCTTCATCGGACGGGGGGGCATATTGTTGTTGACGACATCTATTGTCATGGTCAACAATTAATGCGGCATTTGCTCGAAAGCCAAGGCAGTTTCAGTAGCGAGCCGTGCGCGGCTTGCGCCAGGGGAAAGAGGCGGCGGCCACCGTGGATTGGATTTGCGCAATCCGCGAATTGTACCGCAAGAATGGTGTCCAATGTCTTGAATGCGCGCTCATGGCCCATTGCATCTTGCATTGAACAATAAGAGAAATAGCGCAAGCGACGGCTGATCGCCGTATCCTGGGAGGAACTCAATGACCCGTAAATCGCCGACGAATTCGGCTGGTGCGGACGTCACCCGCCGCAGTTTCGCCGCCGGTGCAGGCGCCGCCGGATTACTCGCCGGCGCCGTACATTTCAACATCGCGCGCGCTCAGGGCGGCCCGCTGAAGATCGGCGTGATCCTTCCGCTGTCTGGGGTCCAGGCTGGTATCGGCCAATCCTGCAAGCGCGGCGCCGACATCGCCCCGGCCCTGTTCAAGCAGATCGGCTATACCCAGCCGATCGAGATCGTCGTTGTCGATTTCGAGACCAATGTCGATACCGCGCGCGCCCGCGCCGAGCGCCTGATCGCCGATGGCTGCAACATGCTGAGCGGGCCGTTCGATTCCGGTGCCGCGTCCGCCATCGCGCAGGTCGCCGAGCAAAAGGGCGTTCCGTTCGTGATCAACATCGCGGCGGCGCCGCAGATCACGGAGCAGGGCTACAAGTTCGTATTCCGCAATTTCCAGACCGCGCCGCAGATCATTTCGCGCGGGCTTGCCCTGTTCAACGATATCTTCGCCGCGACCGGCAAGACGCCGAGCACCGCCGTGCTGATGCACATCAACGACACCTTCGGGCAGGCCAACAAGGGGGCGATCGACCGCATCTTCCCGACCATGAACCTGCCGTTCAAGATCGTGGACTCGATCGCCTATGATCCCTCCGCCAAGGATCTGTCGGTCGAGGTCGCCAAGGCCAAGGCGACCAATGCCGACATCCTGATGACGGTGACGCGTCTCAATGACGCAATCATTCTCGTGCGCGAAATGGTCAAGCAGCGCTGGGAACCCATGGGCATTATCAGTCCGGGCTCGCCCGGCATGTACGAGCAGCAGTTCCTCGATACCATGGGCAAGTACGGGGACTATGTGATCACCACCGTGCCGTGGGCGAACCCGAAGGCCGAAATGACCAAGCTCGTCGCGGATGAATTCAAGAAACTCTATCCGCGCGACAAGCTGCCGGGCCACATATTCAACATCGGCTTCACCTTCGAGGCTCTGATGGTATGCGCCGACGCGCACAAGCGCGCCGGCTCGACCAACGGCACCGCGCTTGCCGATGCCGTGCGGACGACCAAGATCGAGAAGCGCGTGATGGTGGGGGGCCCCATCGAGTTCGACGCCAAGGGCCAGTGCAACACCATCGCGTCGGTGTGCCTGCAGAACCGCAACCAGACGCCGACGGTGGTGCTGCCGAAGGATGCCGCCGAGATGACGCCGGTGTTCCCGATGCCGAGCTGGAACCAGCGCGGCTGATTCTCCTCGTGATCAACCCTCTCCCTGGCGGAGAGGGGAGCATGACATGCCGTCGCTCGAGCTGGTATTGAACGTCGCACTCGGCGGGATACTGGCCGGGCTCGTCTACGGCCTGATGGCGCTCGGGCTTTCGGTCATTTTCGGCGTGGTGCGCGTCGTCAATTTCGCCCATGGCGAGATGATGACCATCGCGATGTATCTGGCGGTCACACTGTTCACGGCTTTCGGGCTCGATCCCCTGATCATGCTGGTTCCCATCGCGGCCGTGCTGTTCGCGCTCGGCTATGCGATGCAAGCCGGCCTGATCAATCCGTTCATCAGTCGGCCGGAACACAGCCAATTCATGTTGCTGGTCGCGATCGCTCTCATCATCACCAATGTCCTGCTGCTCCTGTTCGGACCCGACGCCAAGAGCGTGCAGACCTCGTATTCGCTCGACAGCTTCCTCGTCGGCCCGCTGATCGTCGATGCGACCAAGGCCTATGCCGCCGCCGCGGCGATCCTCGTCGCGCTGGCGCTATTCGTGTTCTTCCGCTTTACGCTGGTCGGCAAGGCGATCCGCGCCTGCGCCGACAACTATGTCGGGGCGCTCGTGGTGGGGCTCGACGTCAAGCATCTCTACGCGCTCACCTTCGGCCTGGGTGCCGCGTGCGTGGGCGCCGCGGGAGCGATGCTGGTGCTGGTCATCGATGCGACGCCGCTGCTTGGTCCGGCGCTCACTCTGTTAGCGTTCGTCATCGTGATTACGGGCGGGCTCGGCTCGATGCCGGGCGCGCTGCTCGGCGGCGTGATGATCGGGCTCACCGAGGCGCTTGCCGGGCTGTTCTTCACGCCGTCGGCGAAGAGCATGTTCTCCTTCGGCCTGCTCGTGTTGGTGCTGCTGTTCCGGCCGCAGGGCATCCTGGGAAAGAAAGCATCGTGATGGGACGCCTGCTCGACGGCGTTCCGCGCCGCGGCTTGGTCTGGCTGGCGGCGCTGCTCGTAGCTCTGCTGGCTGCGCCCTGGCTGGCGAATGATTACCTGCTCACGGTCCTCATCATCATTCTGTATTTCGCTTATACCGGGCAGGCTTGGAACATCATGTTCGGTTTCGCCGGACAGTTGTCGCTGGGGCACGCCATCTATGTCGGTCTCGGCGGCTATACCGCCGCGGCGCTCTATGTCCATTTCGGCATCGGTCCATGGATCGGGCTCGTGGCGGCGGTCGCCGTGGGTGCGGCGTGCGGCGCGCTCATCGGCTTCCTGGCGTTCCGGTTCGGCGTCGGCGGCGTCTATTTCGCCATCCTCACCATTGCGTTCGCCGAATTCGCACGCATCGGGTTCGACCATTTCAGCTGGGTCGGCGGATCCGGCGGCCTGTTCCTGCCGGTGGCGAACTATTCCCAGAGCGACATCTGGAACCTGCGTGGCAAGCCGATCATGTTCTATTACGTGATCCTGGCGCTCACGGCCGCGGCCTTCCTGCTGTGCCATGCCCTGCTGCGCAGCCGCGTCGGCTACTACTGGCAGGCGATCCGCGAGGACGAGGCGGCGGCGCGCGCGCTCGGCATCGATACATTCCGCTACAAGATGTACGCGGTGCTGATCTCCGCCGGCATGACCTCGGTCGCCGGCTTGTTCTTCGCGTTCTACTACAACAATCTTTTCCCCGAGCAGGTGTTCAGCATCGCTCGTTCGATCGAGATCATCCTCGGCCCGATCATCGGCGGCGCCGGCACCCTGGTCGGCCCGATCGTCGGAGCCTTTCTGCTCACCGGCCTTGCTGAGACCATGTGGGAGCTCTTGCGGGCGGTAGGGGTGGACGCGCCAGGCACGCGCCAGGTGTTCTACGGCCTGGTGCTGCTGGCGATCATCATCGTTCAGCCCGCGGGGGTCTGGCCGTGGCTGGCCCGGCTCATCGGCCTGGAGAAACCGCGATCATGACCGCGCTCCTGTCCATCGATGGGGTCAGCAAGCGCTTTCGCGGACTGCTTGCCGTCGACAACGCGAGCTTTCAGGTGATGCAAGGCTCGATCTTCGCGGTGATCGGTCCGAATGGCGCGGGTAAGACGACCTTGTTCAACATCATTGCCGGCGTTCTCGTGCCGGACCAGGGTTCAATCACCTTCGCCGGTGAGCGCGTGGACGGGCTGCGGTCGGATGAAATCTGCCGCCGGGGGATCGGCCGCACCTTCCAGCTTGTGCGTCCGTTTCCTGCGTTGTCGGTCGAGGACAATGTCATCGTCGGCGCAATGTTGCACCGGCCCGATCTCGGTGCGGCTCGCGCGCATGCGCACGATGTGCTCCGCCGGCTCGACCTGTTCGGCAAACGCGACCAGCTGGCCTCGGGCCTGACCCTGCCGGATCGCAAGAGGCTCGAAGTCGCGCGCGCGCTTGCCACCGACCCGAAGCTCCTGTTGCTCGATGAGGTGATGGCGGGACTGCGGCCGGCCGAGACCGACCGCATGGTGGCGATCCTCACCACGCTCAACCGCGAGACCGGACTGACCATCCTCCTGATCGAGCATGTCATGCGCGCGGTGATGGCGCTCGCCGAGCGCGTGCTGGTGCTCCACCACGGCGCGGCGATCGCGGAAGGCCCGCCCGACGCCGTGGTGCGCGAGCCGGCGGTGGTCGAGTCCTATCTCGGCGCGGAGGCCGTCGACTGATGCTGCGCGTCGAGCACCTCGATGTCTTCCATGGCGACGCCCAGGCGCTCGACGACGTGTCGCTCGAGATCGGCGAGGGGACCATCGTCGCCATTGTCGGGGCCAACGGAGCCGGCAAGACGTCCCTCATCCGCACCATTGCCGGCATGCATCGTCCGGCGCGCGGGCGTATCGTCTTCCGCGATACCGATATCGGCGGCTGGGAGAGCCACAGCGTTTGCAATCTCGGGATCGGCCAGGTGGCAGAAGGCCGGCAGGTGTTTCCGACGCTCTCGGTCGCGGAGAACCTCGACATGGGCGCGATGCTGCCGCGCGCGCGCGCCGGGCGGGCGAAAAATCTGGAGCGGGTGCTGGCGCTGTTTCCCGTGCTCGCCGAGCGGGCGGGGCAGGCGGCGGGCACGCTCTCCGGGGGCGAGCAACAGATGCTGGCGATCGGCCGATGTTTGATGGGCGCGCCCGAACTTGTCATGTTCGACGAGCCGTCACTGGGGCTGGCGCCGGCCGTCGTGCAGCACGTGTTACGCACGATCCGCGATCTCAATCGCGAAGGTCTGACCTGCGTCCTGGTCGAGCAGAACGTGGCGGTATCGCTCAGGCTCGCGGCCCACGCCTACGTACTCGAGAACGGCCGGGTGACCCTCTCCGGCGGCGGCGAGGAGCTCTTGGCCGATGACCGGGTGCGGCAGGCCTATCTTGGAATGTGAGGCATACCGGCCGGCCCGCGGCGCATCAGTGTCTCCAGGGCGGCAACCCGAAGCGCAAGTGAACTCTCGGGAAAGGCCGCGCGCAACGCCCGGAGGGCCTCGGCATGCGACGTCGTTCCCGTGATCCGCTCCGCCATGGTCTGGGCAAGGTCGGTTGTCGGTTCGGCTGATCCCATGACACGTCTCCCCCCGATCGCGGTGGCCCCGGCAATGCGTAGACTGGTCCCCCGTTGGTTACCGGAACCTTAACGACGCACCCGGTTCCAAAGTTCCAATTCCGAACAGATCAGGTTTCGGTGTCGAGACGATGGCGGCTTGCGCGGTGCCACCTGCCCATGCAAGGTCCGCGCCGCCGGCGTGGCCGGCGGTTAAGGAGGTAGTGATGAAGCTTTATTTTGCGCCCGGCGCCTGTTCGCTTTCGCCCCATATTGTCATGCGGGAGACGGGCGCCAACTACGAACTGGAACAGGTCAACAACCAGGAAAAGAAGACCAAGTCCGGGACCGACTACTGGACGATCAACGCCAAGGGCCAGGTACCGGTCCTGGAGTTCGACAACGGCGAGCGGCTGACCGAAGGCCCCGTCATCGTGCAGTGGATCGCGGACCAGAACCCGGCGTCCGGACTTGTGCCCCCGGCCGGCAAGCTGGAGCGCTATCGGGTCCAGGAGTGGCTCAATTTCATCACCTCGGAGCTGCACAAGACCTTCGGTCCCATCTTCCGGCCGACCACTCCCGACGCCTTCAAAGCGCTCTCCAAGGAGAATTTGGGCAAGCGCTTCGACTGGCTCGACAAGCAACTCGCCGGCAAGGACTACCTGATGGGTGACAAGTTCACCGTCGCCGACGCCTATCTGTTCACCGTCCTGCGCTGGACCTCGCGCATCGACATCGACCTCGCCAAGTGGCCGAACCTCAAGGCCTATGTCGACCGGGTCGCCGCGCGTCCCAAGGTGCAGGAGGCACTGAAGGCGGAAGGGCTGATCAAGTAGCCGGAACAGGCACGAACGAGAACGGACGGCGGAGATAGCAACTCCGTCGTCCGTCGTACGGCCTTATCTAATCGTCATTTCGCCGGTGGGCCGATCGTCACCGTCAACTTGCCCACGGCCTCGATCTCGCATTCCAGCTGGTCGCCGGCGACCGTTGCGGCCACCCCCGACGGCGTGCCGGTCATGATGATGTCGCCTGCGGCGAGCTCGACCATTTCGGACAGCTTGACGATCACCTCCGGCACATTCCAGATCATCTGCGCCAGGTCGCCGTTCTGCCGCACCTTCCCGTTGGCCTTGAGCGCGATGCGACCTTTGCTCGGATGTCCGATCTTGCTGGCGGGCTGCAACGGCCCGCACGGCGCGGACGCGTCGAACGCCTTGCCGACCTCCCACGGCCGCTTCATGTCGCGCGATGCGATCTGCAAGTCGCGCCGCGTGAGGTCGATGCCGACGCCATAGCCGTAAATGCAGTCGAGGGCCTGTTCGAGCTTGATGTTGCGGCCGCCGGACTTGAGCGCCACCACCAGCTCCACCTCGTGATGCATGTCCTTGGTGAGGGAGGGATAAGGCACTGTCGCCCCCTCCGGTACAACGGCGTCGGCGGGCTTGGAGAAGAAGAACGGTGGATCGCGCACGTCGTGACCCATCTCGCGGATGTGCTCCTCGTAGTTGCGTCCGACGCACCAGATGCGGCGCACTGGAAATACCTTCTCCGTGCCCGCCACGGCGATGGTGGCCTGCTTCGGTGGGGTAATGACGTAGCTTTGATTGACGTGTGTCGTGACGTCAGCGCTCATGATCTTTCTTCCGGTTGTGCGGAATTCAGGCGGAGGATGCGATGGCGACCGGCGGGCTCGGCTCCTGGTCCCGCAGTTGCAGGCGATAGAACGAGGCGTAGCGCCCGCCCTTGCGCAAGAGATCGTCGTGACGCCCCGATTCCGTGACGGTCCCATCCTCGATGACGAAGATGCGATGGGCGTCGACCACGGTATGGAGGCGGTGCGCGATCACGATGGTCGTTCGGCCGCGGCAAAGACGCTCGATCGCGCGTTGCACCTGCCGCTCCGATTCGGAATCGAGCGAAGCCGTCGCCTCGTCGAGCAGGATCACCGGCGCGTTCTTGAGCAGCGCGCGGGCCACGGAGATGCGCTGGCGCTCACCGCCGGCCACCCGCAGGCCGTGTTCGCCCACCGGGGTGTCGTATCCGCGCGGAAAGGCCATGATGAAGTCGTGGGCATAGGCCGCTTTGGCGGCGGCGACGATCTCGGCCTCGGTCGCTCCGGGACGGCCGAGCGCGATGTTCTCGCGCACCGTGCCGCGAAACAGGAACACGTCCTGTCCGACATAGGCGACCTGGCTGCGCAGCGAATGGCGCGACACTGCCGCGATATCCTGCCCGTCGATCGCGATGACGCCGGCGTCGATCTCGTAGAAGCGCAAGATCAAGTTGAGGATCGTCGATTTGCCGCCGCCGGAGGGGCCCACCAATGCAGTCACGCTTCCGGGTTCCGCCACGAAGGACAGGTTCCTGATGACTTTCTCGCCCGGACGGTAAGCGAATTGCACCTTGGCGAACTCGACATGGGCGGCGGACAGCGTCAGCCGCGGCTTGTCTTCGTCGGGCTGCTCCGTCGGCGGATGATCGATGACGTCGAACAGGACGCGCACTCCGACAAGGCCGCTGTTGAGATCGATGTTGAGGCGGGCGAGCCGCTTCGCCGGCTCATAGGCGAGCATGAAGGCAGCGAGAAATGAAAAGAATTGCCCCGGTGTTGCTCCGGTCTCGATCACACGGAAGCCGCCATAGACCAGTGCGCCGGCGATCGCGAATCCTCCGAGCGCTTCCATCAACGGCCCCGAGCGGTAGGCGATCCGCGCCCACTTGTTCGATTCCTTCTCTACTTCCGCTACATGCGTGTCGAAGCGCGTGCGCATCCCATCTTCGAGCGTGAACGCCTTGAGCGTGCGCATGCCTTGCAGCGTCTCCTGCAGCGTCTCCAGAATATGCGTGCTGCCGGTAAACTGGTGAAATGCGATCGTCTTGATGCGGCGGATCATCTTGCGCAGGATCAGCATTGCCGGAGGTACCACGATGACGCTGAGGAGCGACATCACGGGATCCTGCACGGCCATGACAGCGGCAAGCCCGATGAGCGAAAGCAGGTCGCGGCCAATCGACGTAATGAGAAGGTTCAACACCTGGCTCGCGGCGGCGGCACCGGTGGTGAGCCTGGCCATGAACTCGGAGCTGTGGCGGTCGGCAAAAAAACCGATGTTATGTTGCAGCAACTTGGCGAACATCCGCCGCTGATTGTCGGCAACGATCCGGTTGCCGATGCGTGCCAGCGTGAGCGCCTGTCCATAGGTCGCCATTGCCTTGATCATGAAGATCATGGCGGTGACGATGGCGAGGATAATGATCCCGGGGAGGTTCTTGTGGACATAGGCCTGATTGATCACGTCGCCGATCAAATAGGCACCGAGCGCGGTGCTGGCAGCGGCGATCCCCATGAGGCCAAACGCGAGTGCGTAGCGGCGCCATTGGCCAGCCGCCTGTTCCAGGAGGAGCCGCCGGACCAAGCTGGCCGTGCCGCTGGGGTCGGCAAACATCCGCTGAAAATACGATTTAAACATACGCCTCCCGTTGCGCGGCAGCAGGAGCCGCGGCGCTGTAGAGCGCCCTTCTTGCCCAGGCGGCAGCGGTTTTCAAGCGGAATCGGCCCGGTTCCAGGATGCCCGGTTGCGGCGTCGAAAGCACGTGTTGGCGCCCGGTGACAAGCCGGCGCGCGCCTTGTAGAGCGTAATGGCTCGTGCAGATGTCCGACATCCTGTTCATCAAGACGTCCTCGCTTGGCGATGTGATCCACCACATGCCAGCGCTCACCGAGGCCCGGCGTCATCGGCCGGGCGCGCGGTTTTCCTGGCTGGTGGAGGAGGCGTTCGCGCCGCTCGTTCAGCTTCACCCGGCTGTCTCGGAGGTTATTCCGGTCGCAACCCGCCGTTGGCGGAGGAAGGCGCTTGATCCATCGACGTGGCGGGAGATGGCGAGCTTCCGGCGCGCCGTGCGCGAGCGGAGCTACGACGATGTCATCGACAGCCAGGGGCTCGTCCGTTCCGCGCTCATGGCGCGAATGGCACTTGGCCGCCGGCACGGCTATGACGCCAACAGCATTCGCGAGCGGGCGGCGTCATGGTTCTACGACGTGCAGCACGCTGTCGCGCTCGACCTTCATGCCATCGCGCGCAATCGTATGTTGACCGGCCTCGCGCTCGGCTATACGCCCGCCGGTCCCATCGATTTCGGGCTCTGTCGCGACGCTCTCGCGGCCAGGACTAGCGAGTCGTACGGCATTCTGTTTCACGCCACGGCGCGTCCCGAAAAGGAGTGGCCCGAGGCATCATGGGTGGCACTCGGGCACGTTTTGGCTGCGCGCGGTACCTCGCTCATGCTGCCGTGGGGGACGCAAGCCGAGCATGCGCGCAGCGGACGTATTGCCGCAGCGCTCACGAATGCGCAGGTGCCCGAGCGTCAGCAGCTCAATCGCATGGCGCGTCTCGTTGCAGGGGCATCGTTCGTCATTGGTGCGGACACCGGCCTCCTGCATCTCGCGGCGGCGTTCGGCGTGCCGCTGGTCGCAATTTTCGTGGGCAGCGAGCCTAGTCTAACCGGACCGATGGGGCAGGGACCGATCGCCGTTGTGGGGGGCAAACGCAAGCTGCCGTCGGTCGGAGATGTAGCGGCCGCGCTCGAAAGGCTCCTTTAGCGAGAGCTCATACCGCGCAAATCAAAACCCCCGGCGGTTGGCCGCCGGGGGTTGGTCGCTTGCCAGGGTCGCTCAGGCGATCATGGATAGAAGTTGCGCTGCCAGCGGAGAATGCTTCACAAATCGGGCGGGAACTACGGCGCCATGTCGCACTCCGGTGCGCAATCGGCCAAGTTTCGGCTCCCAGCGCCGTTGGCGCGAAGATTCGGCTTGGATCAGAGAACAACAGGCACGGTGAGAGTCGCTCGGCGAATCGCTGTGCGGACTTGATCAACAGAAATGTCCTGCATGCACAGATGATGGCCGAGGCGGCAGACCGGCTGGTGACACGGCCGGCAGGGGAGTTCGCTCGCGGTCTCGATGACGGCGGCGATCGGATTGAGCGGGGCCCAGTGCCAGGGGCTCGTGGGGCCGAAAATTCCCACCGCCGGAGTTCCAAGCGCGGCCGCGACATGTAGGAGCCCGGAATCGTTGGATACTGCGGTGTTTGCCGCCGCGAGCGCGAGGATGGCATTGCGCAGGTCCGGCCCCGTCAGGTCGCGGATATCCCCCCGGCCAACCCGCACGATTTGCGCCGCCAGCTCCTTTTCCCCCGGCCCCCCGATCACCCACACCCAGGTCCCCTCGGCGGCGAGGCGTTGCGCCAGATCGGCGTAATGGGCGGAGGGCCACCGCTTGGATGGCCCGACCGCGCCCGGCGCGAGCGCCACTATCGGACGGCCATCAGGTGCGAGCCCCAGCCGCTCGCGCCACGACCCCAGTTCGGACGTGGACACCTTGAGTTCCGGCAACGGCCATTGGCTAGGGGCTTCTGCCCCTTCGGGTAAGGCAAGCGTCGCGCAGCGGTCGACCATGCGCGGGAGTCGGCGCTCGCCGAAGCGCAGATCGTTGACCAGGCCGAAGCGGGCTTCACCGATGAAACCGGTGCGCTGGGGAACTCCCGCGAGCGCGGGCGCCAATGCGGATTTCCAGGTCCGCGGCATAATAAGCGCTCGACCATACCCTTCCGCCCGCAGCCGCTTGGCGAGCGCGCGATGCCGGCCGACGGCCAGGCGGGTTCGCGGCAGGTCGACCACAATTCCTTTGCGCACGCCCGGCATATAGTCGAGAAGCGGCGCGACCATCGAGGTCGTCAGCACATCGACGGGATGGCCTGGAAATCGCTGGTTCAGCAGCCTGACGACCGTGTGGCAGCGAACGAAGTCGCCGATCCACATGTAAGGCACGAGCAGAATTGGCGATTCAGGCATGACTTCGTTGCATGGTCGGCTCGCGGTCTACCGAGCTCCATTCGTCTTGCGTTGGAACCCGATGTCCCGGTACAGCCCCAAAGCGGTTAGCTTGCCCCTTTATGCCTGTCCAGTGCACCCGGAAGCGCGGGTGGTCGCCCCGGGTGCGGGGGTGTGAGGAGCGATACCGGAAAGTTGCACGCGTGGGCGCTCTCGGGCAAAGGAAGCGCGGGCAGGCGCGGTGGGTAGGGATGTTATTGGTCACCGGCGGGGCTGGTTTCATCGGCTCCAATCTGGTCGCTGGCCTCAATGAGGCCGGGCGGACCGATATCGTGGTTAACGACGCGCTCGGCTGCGCCGGCAAATGGCGCAATCTCGGCAAGCGCCAACTCGCGGACGTGGTGCCGCCGGACGAACTGATCGGCTGGCTCGAACGCCGCAAGCTCGACGCGGTTATCCATCTCGGTGCCATTTCCGATACCACCGCCACCGACGGTGATCTCGTGCTCGCCACCAATTTCCGCCTCTCGCTCAGGCTGCTCGATTGGTGCACGGCGACGCGTACGCCGTTCCTTTATGCCTCATCCGCAGCGACCTATGGCGACGGCGCCCAGGGCTTCGATGACGAGTGGTCGCCGGCGGCGTTGCAGCGGCTGAGGCCGATGAATCTCTACGGCTTCAGCAAACATCTGTTCGATCTCGCGATCGTGGATCGTGTCGCCAAGGGCGTGAAGCTTCCGCCGCAATGGGCGGGCCTGAAGTTCTTCAATGTGTTCGGCCCGAACGAGTATCACAAGGGCGAAATGATCAGCCTGGTCGGTAAGCGCTTCGAGGAAGCGAAGGACGGCAAAAAGGTGCGCCTGTTCAAGTCCCACCGCGACGGCATCGGCGACGGCGAGCAGAAGCGCGACTTCATCTATGTCGATGACGCGGTCGCGGTCCTGCGCTGGCTCCTCGACACGCCCTCGGTGTCTGGCATCTTCAACGTCGGCACCGGTAAGGCGCGAAGCTTCCGCGACCTGATCTCGGCCATGTTCCGCACACTCGGGCGCGCGCCGGACATCGAATATGTCGACATGCCGCCGGCGATCCGCGATCAGTACCAATATTTCACCCAAGCGAAGGTCGAAAACCTGCGCAAGGCAGGCTACAACGCCGACTTCACCGCGCTCGAGGAGGGGGTGAATCGGTATATCACGTTCCTGAACCAGCCCGACCGATACCGGTGACGGCATGGCCCGGCAGTAGTCCAGCGATCGCGCGATGTTCGACTTCGAAGAAGTGATCAAGCTCGTTTCCGAGCAGACCATCGTCTGCATCGGAGACTTGATGCTTGACGATTTCGTCTACGGCGAAGTCTCGCGCATTTCGCCCGAAGCACCGGCTCCGATTCTGGCAGTGACACGCAATGATCTCACCGTCGGCGGCGCGGGCAACGTCGCGCGCAACATCGCTGGCCTTGGCGCCCGCTGCGTTTTCATCGGTGTCGTCGGCGAGGATGAAGCCAGCCGCACGCTGATGCGGGCCCTTGCCGCCGAGCCCCTGATCGAGCCCCATCTCGTGGTCGACCCGGCGCGCCCGACCACGCGCAAGGTCCGTTTCGTCTCCGAGCATCATTCGACCCATCTGCTCCGCGCGGACTGGGAATTGGCGGAAGTGCTCAACGCCCGGACCGAGAAGGCTCTGATTGATCGTGCGCTGGCGGCGTTGCCGCGGGCGGCGAGCGTCGTGTTGTCCGACTATGCCAAAGGCGCGCTGACGCCGCGTGCCATCCGGGAAATCATCGACGCGGCGAAACGCGCGGGCATCCCGATCATCGTCGACCCCAAGGCGGCCGACTATTCGATCTATCGCGGCGCGACAGTCATCAAGCCGAACCGCAAGGAGCTCTCGGACGCAACGCGCCGCCGCGCGGAAACCGACGATGACGTGATCGCGGCAGCATCGGAATTGAATCGTCTGCTCGGCACCGACGCGGTCGTGGTTTCGCTCAGCGACGCCGGTTTGATCCTGGTGCCGAGCGAAGGCGCGGCGGTGCACGTGCCCGCTTATCCGGTCAAGGTGAGGGATACGTCGGGTGCGGGGGACACCGTGGTTGCCACCCTGGCGGTGATGCTCGCGACCGAAGTCGGCTATGAGACCGCCGTGCGCGCAGCCAACGCGGCCGCGGCCGTCGTGGTCGGCAAGCGGGGCACCGCCACGGTCTCGGCAGCGGAGCTGCGCTCGCGGATTCTGCCCGCTGCCTCGCTCGCGCCCGAAGAAAAGATCGTCTTCGATTGGTCGGTGCTCGACGAGCGACTCGCCGAGTGGCGGGGCTTGCGCATCGGCTTCACCAACGGCTGCTTCGATCTCCTCCATCCCGGGCACATCAAGCTGCTGTCGGAGACGCGCGCCAAGTGCGACCGTCTCATCGTTGGTCTCAACAGCGATGCGTCCGTACGGCGATTGAAGGGCGACGGGAGGCCGGTGCAGCAGGCCTATGCGCGCGCCGAGGTGCTGGCGGCGCTCCAGGCGGTCGACCTTGTCGTCATCTTCGATCAGGACACGCCGCTCGAATTGATCCGTCGCGTGCGCCCGAAGATCCTGGCTAAAGGCGGCGATTACCGGCGCGAGGAGGTCGTGGGCCATGCGCTGGTCGAAGAGGACGGCGGCCAGGTGATCCTCATCGATCTCGTGCCCGGCTTCAGCACCACCAGAATTGTCCGTCAATCGCGTGGGCCGCAATCGAATTAGAGACTAGTGTGGCGGTTCAGAAGTCCGCAACATTCTTGCGGCGAGTTCAAAATGCGGACTTCTGAACCAAAGCCACACTAGATCAATGAGTTGCTAGTGTCCTCCGATTCCAAAGTTCGCAAACGAGGGTGCCGCACAATGATGCGAACTTCGGAATCGGAGGACACTGGTAGACCGCGGGGAGAATGGCTGTACGCATGATCGTGCGCGAGGGACGCGAGCAGGGGCTCGTGCGGGCGTTTTTCAAAGGCGCGCGATCCGGCTTCTTCGTCGAGGTTGGGGCCAACCGACCGCGGCAGGAATCGCAGACCTGGCACCTCGAGCGGCTCGGCTGGACCGGCATTCTCATCGAGCCGCAGCCCGACCTTGCCGATGATCTGCGCCGCGAACGCTCCGCCAAGGTGGTCGCCGTCGCCTGCTCATCGCCGCGAAACGCCGGCCGGCTGATGCGTCTTCACGTCGCGGGCGCATTGTCGTCGCTCGATCGCGATCGGATGGCTCCGGGAGCGCAACCCGAACGGACCATCGAAGTGCCGATCAAGACCCTCGACGAAATCTTGATCGAAGCCGGCGCGCCAACGCGGTTCGATTTTCTGTCGGTCGACGTCGAAGGTCACGAGCTTGAGGTGCTCAGCGGGTTCGATATCGCCCGCTGGCGTCCGAGCCTCATTTTGCTCGAAGATCACGTCGGCAGCCTTGATAAGCACCGATTCTTGAAAGGCGCCGGCTATCGCCTGATCCGCCGCTTCGAAAACAACGGCTGGTATGTTCCGCTTGATGTGCCGGTCGCCATCGACCTGCGCGAGCGCTGGAACATCATTCGCAAGTACTATCTCGCGCTGCCGTTCCGCATCGCACGCAACGGGTCGCGAGCCTTGCGCCGGCGCCTGCGGGAGCGAACGATCGGGTGAACCGCGGCTGGTGACGCACGTATCGCAGGAGATGCTGCCGTTATTCTCTATCCGCTATCTGCGCAGGTCTCGCGGGTGCCGCGGGGGACGCATCCGGCCGCCGCAACGGGGGGCTCGCCGGCGGCGCCCATGCTTTCATGTCCTCGTAGCGTTTGGCGTAGCGGTAAAATGTGCCTTCGAAATTTCCCAGCGCGATGACGAAACCCGCCCACCCGTCGCGATAGCCGTGCTTGAGCAGGTAGTGCTTGAGAAATGCCCATACTCCGTGCCCGACCGCGCCCGCCATCGACACGCGCTTTCCCGTGAGCTTTCGCACGCCGAGCGAGGAATAGCGGTTCATCTTGCTGATGACTTCCGCGAGGTTGCGAAACGGGATCTGCCAGATGGCGCTTTGCAATCGTCCGAGCGGCCGTTGCGTCAAGAGCTCGTAGCCTTCATGGACGGGATCGTTGTCGTAGCGCATCGCACCCTTGCGGAAGAGCTGCGGCTGGCGAAAATTCGGATACCACCCCGAGCCTTTGATCCAGCGTCCCATCATATAATTGCGGCGTGGCACGAGATACGCATCGTGCGCGGGCGTGGATGACAGGATCGAAAGAATCTCGTCGCGGACCTCAGGCGTGCAGCGCTCGTCGGAATCAAGGCTGAATATCCACTCGTGCCGGCATTCTGCAATGGCGCGATTACGCAGGTCGCCGAATCCATGGAAAGGAATCTGTACGATCCGCGCTCCCAGGCCTTGCGCGATCTCAGCCGTGCGGTCGGTACTGCCGGAATCTGCTACCACGATCTCGTCGGCCCACAGCACGCTCGACACCGCGTCCGCGATCTTTTCGGCCTCGTTGAAAGCGAGGATGTAGGCCGATATTCGGTGCATATTTCCTCGTTGTTGAGCCGCGGCGCGGCGCACGCTATCACAGCGTCGCAAGGCATGCAGAATGAAAGTCCGGAGCGGCAGCGACGTGCCTGATCTCATCTCCGTCATCATCACGACTTACGATCGCGAGGATGCGCTCGATGCGGTCTTGGCCGCACTGTCGCGCCAAAGCGACCGCGGCTTCGAAGTCGTGATCGCGGATGACGGGTCCGGCCCCGGGACCGCGGCCTTGGTGGAGTGCTGGCGGCCCCGGCTCGGCGTTTCGCTCGGTCATGTGTGGCAGATGAATTGCGGGTTTCGCGCCGCCGAAATCCGCAACCGCGCCCTGCTGACGTCCCGGGGCGACTATTGCATCTTTCTCGACGGCGATTGCATCGCGCCGATGGACTTCATTGCGACCCATCGCAAACTGGCCGAGCCGGGATGGTTCGTCACCGGCAACCGCGTACTCCTGTCTCCGGCACTGAGCGCTGCGGTGCTGCGCGATGGATTGCACCCGGAGGCATGGAGCCTTTCCCGGTGGCTGGCGCATCGCATGCGCGGCGGCGTCAATCGGCTTGCGGGCGTGCTGCGGGTGCCGCTGGGACCCCTGCGCAAGCTCCAGGCTCGACACTGGCGAGGCGCGCGTTCCTGCAATCTTGCGGTCTGGCGCTCCGATCTCGATCGGGTCGACGGCTTTGACGCCAGTTTCAGCGGCTGGGGCCGCGAGGACTCCGATTTGCTGGTTCGCCTGCTGCATTGCGGGCTGCGCCGCAAGGATGGGCGCTTTGCGACCGGCGTCATTCATCTGTGGCACGGCCAGGCCGACCGTGCGCAATTGGCCGCCAACGATGCGCGGCTCGACGCCGTACTGCGTAGCGACCACACGCGCGCGCAACGCGGCCTATCGGCGTTGTGCGCAGCCGCCAACGCAGGTGAAAATGACCGCGAAAACGACCACCATGCCCCAGCGCAATCTTGAATCGAACGCCATGATTGCGGCCATTCAGGCGCCCCGGCTCGGCCAGATCGCCGACGGCCTCGCGGCGGCGGTCGCGGTATCGCTGCCGTGGTCCACCTCTGCGACCAGTATCCTGATCGTGCTCTGGATCATTGCGGTCGTTCCGACACTCGATATCGCCTCGGCGCGGCGTGAACTCTTGTCGGCGGCCGGCGGCCTGCCGGTCCTGCTATGGGCGCTCGGTGTGGTCGGCATGCTTTGGGCGGACGTCAGCTGGAGCGAACGCATCGCGGGGCTGAGCGGATTTCACAAGTTGCTTCTCATTCCCCTGCTGCTCGCGCAGTTCCGCCGCTCCCCGCACGCGAATTGGGTGATCATGGGCTTTCTCGCTTCATCCGTGGTGCTGCTGGTCGTCTCGTGGGCGCTGGTGCTCACGCCTGGGCTGTCATGGCGCGGCCGGGAGCTGGGCGTGCCGGTTAAGAACTACATCCTGCAGAGCGCGATCTTTGCGATTTGCGCGTTCGGGCTGTTCGGGCAAGCCGCCGACCTGTGGCGCACGCGCACGCGTCTCGCCCTGATGCTCCTCGTTCTGGCGGCGGCGTTCATTGCCAATATCGGCTATGTGGCAACGGCGCGCACCACCCTCGTGGTGATGGCGGTGATGGCCGTGCTGTTCGGGGTGCGGCAATTCGGCTGGAAAGGCGCCATCGGCGCCTGCCTGGTCGGCGGCATGCTGGCCGGTGCGGTGTGGGCGTCCTCGCCTTATCTGCGCGCGCGCGTGTCGATGGCGGTGCAGCAGGTGCAGACCTATGGCGCCAGCGACGTTGACACCCCGGTCGGGTTGCGACTCGAATATTGGAAGAAATCGCTTGCCTTGATCGCCGAAGCACCGGTTGTGGGGCATGGAACAGGAATGATTCCGGAGCTGTTTCGGCGCGATGCGACCGTCGAGACTATCCCGTCGCTGATAACGACCAACCCGCACAGTCAGATCCTGACGGTGGCCGTCCAGCTCGGCGTCCTCGGCGCCGTCGTGCTGATCTCGATGTGGATCGCCCACCTCGCGCTGTTTCGCGATGGCACGCTGGTCGCTTGGTTCGGGCTCATCCTCGTGACCTATAACATCGTGTCGTCATTGTTCAATTCGCATTTGTTCGACTTCGGTCAAGGCTGGCTCTACGTATTCGGCGTCGGTCTCGCTGGCGGGGTGGTGCTGCGCCGCGCGGCGACAGAGGCCGGGGTCAAGCGATGAGCGCGCATGCGAATATCCCACAAGATATTCTCGTGCCGATCTCGATCGGCGAATTGATCGATAAGATCGTGATCCTCGAAATAAAGTCAGAGCGCATCAAGAATGCGAACCAGCTTGCGAACATCGCCAATGAGCTCGGCGCCTTGCGAGCCGTGCGCCTTGGTAACGTCGATCGCGCGCGGCTGGACGCGCTCGGCGCCGAGCTCAAGCGGGTGAACGCAAAGCTGTGGGACGTCGAGGATGCGATCCGCGAATGCGATGCCCGCGGCGATTTTGGCGATCATTTCATCGAGCTCGCGCGTGCCGTCTATCGATTCAACGACGAACGCGCCCGGCTGAAGAAAGCTATCAACGTCGAATCGGGTTCGCGTCTCGTCGAAGAGAAGTCCTATAAGTCGTTCCAGCGCGAAGACCCCGACCAAAGCGGCTGACCGGATGGGTCCGCGCCGCCGAATGGCACCATGACGAGCATTGATCTGCCCGAGCGCCCGCGCATCCTGGTCGTTACGTTACGGCGCCTCGGTGACGTGCTGCTCACCACGCCGCTTGTGCGCACCATCCGGCGAGGTTTTCCCCAGGCCAGGCTCGAGGTCCTCGTATTCCGCGGCAGCGAGCGCATCCTCAAGGGCAATCCGGACATCGACAATGTGATCACCATCCCGGAGCGGCCCTCGGCCGGGGAAACGCTCGCTTTGGTTCGCCGCCTGTGGCGGCGCTACGATCTCGCTGTGACCACGCAGGCCGGCGACCGGCCGACCTTCTACGCGGTCGTGGCGGGGCACCGACGGGTTGGGCTGATACCGCATGAGCGCGAAACCGGAGCGTGGTGGAAGCGTCATGCACATCACATTCCGGTTGCAGCCGAGCCGGACCGCCACCGGGTGACCGAGCTTCTGGCGCTCGCGAGCGCGCTCGGTCTCGATCACGCGCCTGACATCGTCTGTCCGCAGGGTTCATCGGCCGCGGAGGTCGCCCCGCCGGGGCCCTACGCCGTGGTGCATGCCAACCCGTTCTATCGCTACAAGCGCTGGAACGACCTCGGCTGGCGCGGTCTTGCCCACGGGCTTGCCCAGCGCGGGCTTGCGGTCGTCGCGACCGAAGGACGTGACCCCGCCGAGCGCGCCTATGTCGACAGCCTCTGGGGACCCGCCGACCCGCCGGTCGTCCGCGAGCGCGGGCGCCTCGATTGGGCAGGGCTGACAGCGCTCCTGCGGGGCGCCGCGGTCTATATCGGACCCGATACGTCCATGACCCACCTGGCCGCCGGCAGTGGCTGCCCGACCATTGCTCTTTACGGGCCCACGAGCCCGCGGCTGATCGGTCCTTGGCCCGTCGGTGGCCTCGCTGAGCCCTGGGATCACGCCGGCACGATCCAGCGCCGCGGCAATGTCTGGGTGGTGCAGAACCCGCAGCCCTGTCTGCCGTGCGAGAAGCTCGGTTGCGAAGGCCATCTCGACAGCTATAGCCGCTGCCTCGACGAACTCTCGGCCGGTGCGGTCTTGATCGCGGTCGATCAGGCGCTGGGACGCCTAGCCGAACACGCGTCCATGTAAGGCGAGCATGCCGCTCACGTGCCGGGTTTCTTCGCCGCAGTGGCAGTCTCGAGCGGTGTGTAGGTCTCTTTGTGGCACTGGTCGATCACGATGCCGCCGCGCCAGTCGATGACCTTATCTCCCTGAATGAAAACCGCGTAGTGCTGCGGGGTTCCGCGCGCGTCGAGCTTGACGCACGTCACCCAGGCGGGGCCTGTGAGGTGATCGACCAGCCGCACGCCGGAAATCTCCACATCGCCGAGCGAGGTCTGGGCTGGGAAAATCACTTTGATATTTTCGGCGACGATGCGGCGATAGTTTGGCTGCGCCAACTCCGGCGCGGAAGCGGGCGCCAAGTTCTGAACGACCTCACTGCCCGAGCAGCCGCTCAAGGCCACAGCAACCGCTAATACATACGCACGCACCGCAGTTCTATTCCTATTGCTGATCGCTTTGTTCTTCGGATCGCTCGCGATCTAGATTGCTTCCGGCCCGGGCGGGCGGAAGGCCTTGATTTCCAAGTGGGGCGTCGGGTTACCTCAGGGGCACTGCTCGGCGGATCCTGCTGCCGCACTTGACCATAAGATTCAGAATACGGCTATTGATTGGTGTCAGACCGCTTGGTTCGGGCCCGCGAGAGGTAGCGCGTGCGCTCAAACGCCGGTATTGATGGCCTTTGATGCCGCGTTGGGCGGCGATATCGGGACGATGATTCGCCTTTCGACCTTCACGCCGCGGATGTGGCTCATTCTGGCGCACGATCTGCTCGCCACGGCGGCGGCGGTGATCGCGAGCTTTTTCATTCGGTTCGAGGAGGCCGGGCTCACCCAGCGTTGGCGTCTCCTGGTAATCTTGCTGCCCGCTTTCCTCGTCTATTCCGGTCTCGTTTACGTCCTTTCCGGCCTCTACAAGGCGAAGTGGCGCTTCACCTCGCTGCCTGACCTCTTCAACATCGTGCGCGCCGCGACCGTGCTGGCGGTGACGCTGCTGGCGCTCGACTACGTTCTGCTGGCTCCCAATTTCTACGGTACGTTTTTCTTCGGCAAGATCACGATCCTTCTGTACTGGGTGCTGCAGATCGCATTTCTGTCCGGTCCGCGCATCACTTACCGCTATTTCCGCTACACCCGCACCCTGCAGCGCGCCAAGGAGGCCGGTTCGACGCCGATGCTGGTGGTTGGGCGCACCGCCGACGCCGATGTGCTGCTGCGCGCGATCGAGAGCGGCGCGGTCACTAAAATGCGCCCCGTGGGCATCCTGTCGCCCTCGTCGTCGGATCGCGGCCAAGCCATACGCGGCATTTCCGTGCTCGGCGACCCCGATGACATCGAGAGCGTCGTCGCCGATCTCGGTGGTCGCGGCACCAATGTGAAAAGGCTCGTGCTCACGCCGAGCGCGCTCGCGCCGGAGGCGAAGCCGGAAACGATACTGATGCGGGCACGGCGCCTAGGGCTGGTCACCAGCCGGCTGCCCGCGCTCGACGAAGGCGGCGAAGCGCTGCGGCTCGCACCGGTCGACGTCGAGGATCTACTGCTGCGCCCGCGGGTGAAGATCGACTACGGGCGTCTCGAAGGCTTCGTGCGGAACAAATCCATCATCGTGACCGGCGGCGGCGGATCCATCGGTGCGGAAATCTGCGACCGCATCGTGACCTTCGGCGTCGGCCGCCTGCTGGTGATTGAGAACTCGGAGCCTGCTCTGCACGCGGTACTGGAGATGCTCGCGACCAAATCGTCGCCGGCGAAGATTGAAGGCCGCCTCGCTGATGTGCGCGATCGCACCCGCATCTTCCGGCTGATGAATGACTTTCGCCCCGATATCGTGTTCCACGCCGCGGCGCTCAAGCATGTGCCGCTGCTGGAGCGCGACTGGGGGGAGGGGGTCAAGACCAACGTCTTCGGTTCGGTCAATGTCGCCGACGGCGCTGTCGCCGCCGGCGCCAGCGCCATGGTGGTGATCTCGACCGACAAGGCGATCGAGCCGGTATCCGTGCTCGGCGCCTCGAAGCGCTTTGCCGAGATGTATTGCCAGGCGCTTGACAACGATCTGGCTCGCCGGAGCGATGGGCAGAAGCGGGCGATGCGATTGATCGCGGTGCGCTTCGGCAACGTACTCGCCTCCAACGGCTCAGTGGTGCCGAAGTTCAAGGCCCAGATCGAGGCTGGCGGGCCGCTCACGGTGACGCACCCCGACATGGTGCGCTACTTCATGACCATCCGGGAAGCTTGCGACCTCGTCGTCACTGCTGCAAGTCACGCCCTTGGGGCAGGGCATGCGGGCGTTGCGGTCTACGTCCTCAATATGGGCCAGCCGGTGAAAATCGTCGATCTTGCCGAGCGGATGATCCGACTCTCCGGGCTCGAGCCCGGCCGCGACATCGATATCACCTTCACCGGCATCAGGCCCGGAGAGCGCTTGCACGAAATCTTGTTCGCGCGCGAGGAGCCTACGGCGCCGGTCGGCATCGAAGGCATCGTCGCCGCCAAGCCGGTCAGTCCCCCGCTTGAGGCGATGCGCGGCTGGCTTGCAGCGTTGGAGCAGGGTCTCTCGCGCGAGGACCGCTCCGTGATCTTCGGCGTCCTGCACGATGCGGTGCCTGATTTCCGCGGGGAAGCGGCCTGAGCCTTCACCGCTTGGCGCGCGCGAACGTTAAGAGCAACCAAGCGACGACCGCGATAGCCGCTGCCAGCGCTGCCAGCGATACGGCGGTGCCCGGCACCGCGATCGTGACGGCCGCCAACGCCGCCAGCGCGACATTGACCAGAACGACGCGTCGAACAATGGCGGGAACGGCGAAACCATTTTCGGTGGCGCGCTGATAGAAATGCTGGCGATGGGCCTGCCAGAACGGCTCGCGCCTGGCGACGCGGCGGATGAGCGTGATCGTTGCATCGGCGAAATAATAGAGCGGAAGGATAATCGCCGCCGCCAAATGACCGTGCGCGGCAAGCCGCAGCAGGAGCCAGCCGAGCACGAGACCGATCGGCAGGCTGCCCACGTCGCCAAGAAACACACGGGCGACCGGCTTGTTGAAGGGTGCGAAGCCGAGGATCGCGCCGAGAAGCGCGGCCGCGACCACGGACGGCCATAGTGCAAGCGTACCGGCCAGACCGAGCAGGACGATTGCACCGGTCATCGGCACGAGTTCGGCTACGGTCATCCAGTCGATCCCGTCCATGAAATTGACGAGGTTGACCAGCCACACCCCGCCGACAAAAAGGCCGGCGCGTTCGAGCCACCAGGGTACTTGCGGCAGGACTTGCAGTTGATTCGGAAGCGTGGCGATCAGGGCGCCGACGGCGATACACTGTATGGCCAGCCGCATTGCAGCAGACAAAGAGCGCATATCGTCCATCGCGCCCACCACGGCCAACAGCGCGGCTGTGGCGGTCAGCCCCAGGAATTGGCCGCTTTCATTCTGCAGTAACGCCGGTGATGCCGCCACGGCACCCCAGGCGACCACGAAGGTTGCAACCACCACGGATATCCCGCCACCCTGCGGCGTCGGCTGGTGATGGGACGAGCGCGCGTTCGGCCGCGCCATCGCATAGCGTGCAAGCCATGGCTGCAGCAGGACCATCAGTGCCAAACTGAGGACAAGAGCGAGAAGCGCGACTGGTCCGAGGACCAAGAAACGCCCAATGGCTTGCTCGATCATTGCTGCTGTTCGCCCGGCACCATCATCCGCACGATAGCACTCGGCAACGGCGCGTACATCAGTTGCCCCCCGCACGCCCACCAGCGCTCAGGCTAGCAATGCTGGGGCCGTGCGATTACCTTGCCAATCCATCTTGTTCCAGCCGGTGTCCGCCGTGTTATCTCTCGATCACCTCGATGCCATCCGGCTTGCGGAAATCGACAAGATTGTCCCATTCCTTCCGCCTGGGGCGCGCATTCTCGACCTGGGAGCCGGGACGGGCAAGCAGGCCCTGGAGCTCCAGCGCCGCGGCTTCGCGGTCACCGCGATTGAGGTCGCCGACTCGAACTATGCCATGCAGCGCGTCTTCCCCATCACCGATTACGATGGTCGGACGATCCCGTTGCCAGATGCCAGCATCGACGTGGTGTTCTCGTCGAACGTGCTGGAGCACGTTGCGGATCTCTCGCAGATGCATGTCGAGATGCGCCGCGTGCTGGCGCCGGGCGGCAGCTGTCTCCACGTGCTTCCAACCCATACTTGGCGGCTCTGGACGACGCTGGCATCCTACCTCGAGGCGATCTCGTTTTCCGTTTCGTCGCTACCGCGGCTTTTTCCGCGAGCAGCGCCGCGCGCAGCCGAACTGCAGCGATTACGGGAGGCCTGGTACCGGACCGCTCGACACACGATCGGCCTCTGCCTCCCCCGACGGCACGGTGAGCGTGGCAACGTCGTCGCCGAGCTGTGGCTGTTCCATCCTCGTTGGTGGCGGCGGAATTTCCACGACAACGGCTTTGCCGTCGTCGGTGACGAGCCCATGGGGCTGTTCTATACCGGGGAAGTGCTTTTGGGGTTGCGCCTTGGGCTTGCCAAGCGTGAGCGTCTGGCACGCGTGCTCGGTAGTTCTTGTCACCTCTTCAGGCTTGTGCCGGTGCCACGACGGAGCGCGTGACGCTTCGATGCTGCTCAGCCGAACTCGCGCGCGATCTGTTGTGCGGGCCGCCCGGTTGTGAGTTGAGTGAGAATATCTTCGCTCCTGCGCACCATCGCTGCGATGCCGTAATCAGCGACAATGGCGCTGCGGACATTCTCGTGCAGGCCCGGGTCGTGGACCAAGCGCTGTCGCAGGGACCGCCACGCGGCGCATAGCAGATCGGGGTTCTTGGGCGGCACCACTTCGCCCGATGCCCCCGCGATTGAACGCACATCCCCTACATCCGTTGCCGCGACCGGAATGCCGCAGGCCATCGCCTCGCCTACGACGTTAGGAAACCCTTCGCCGAAGGCCGACGCGAGGGTGGCGACGTCGAAGGCGTTGTAAGCCCCCTTCATGTCGGCGACCTCGCCCGTCCATAGCACGCGGCCTGCCAGTCCGAGCGAGGTCGCCAGCCTCATGAGTTCGTCGCGGTAGGCGGCTGGTCCATGCCCGACGCACACAAAACGCACGCTGGAGTCTTCTCGTGCAAGCCGCGCGGCGGCGTTGAGGAAGTTGGCATGATCTTTCATCGGATCGAGCCGGGCCACGCAGCCGATGACGAAGGTTTCGTCCGAAAGTCCCCAGGTATGGCGCAACGCACGTCCCGCCGCCGCATCCGGCCGCATCAAATCGGTATCGATGCCGTTCGGCACGACCGCGATCCGATCGGCCGGCAGGCCGCGCGCGATCGCATCAGCGCGCACGGCGCGTGCATTGGCGATGATGAGATCGGCGCGCCGCGAGAGCCATGCCTCCGACCGGTAGGTGAGGGCGTTCAACGCATCATAGTGGCGCAGCTGCATGCCGCCGGCGCGCAGGCCGAACACCAGTTGCGTCTGGAGCCCCGCCGGCAGCAGCAGCGCCGCCAGCGTCGTCTGCATCGGGAGGAAGGCGTAGATCAGGTCGGGACGTTCGCTCAGAAAAAGCCCACGCAATCGCACGAGCGGTGCCACCACGTGCCAACGGCTCGACTTGCCGATGGAAAGGAGGCGCACGCCGCTGTCGCCAAGCAATCCTTCCAGCGCTCCTCCCGTGTACAGCACGGCTACCGCCACATCATGCCCGTGGCGCGCGAGACCGGACGCCAGCACGGCGAGCTGCCGCTGACTACCGCCGACGGCCAGATCGCGTACGAGGAAGAGCACCTTCATGCCGGCTCCGGTCCCAGCAGCTTTGGCCTTCCCGGTGGCCGCGCTGCGCACACATTCGCAATGCGCCCGCGAGGGCGGTCAACCCCCTATCGACGCAATGTCGGCGGTAACCGTCATCTGCCCAGCGAAAGGTAAGCGCTCCGCGGAGCAACGGACAACACGTCCGCTTGAGCCCTCTCGGAGCGGAAATGCCCTTCCAGGGAGAGGCACTTGCTCGCTCGTTTGATGCCGACCTATTGTTTCCTTTAGTGCCGCCGCGAGGAGCCGCGCAGTGCAATATGGCACGTTCGTCATTTCGCTGGATTTCGAACTCCTATGGGGCGTTCGCGACAAGCGCACGATTGCGGATTACGGTGCCAACGTCCGCGGGGTGCGCGACGTCATACCCGCTTTGCTCGACCTCTATGCCGAGCGGGACATCGCTTGCACCTGGGCGACCGTCGGACTTCTGTTTTTCGGGACGAACGAGGCGATGCTCTCGGCCCTTCCAGCGCGCAAACCGGATTATGCCAACCCGCGAACCTCGTCCTACCACTATTTTGCCGAGGTCGGCGCAGACGAAGAGCGCGACCCCTACTACTATGGCCTCTCCCTCATCCGGCGAATTCTGGGCTACCCCGCCCAGGAGATCGGCACCCATACCTTCTCGCATTTCTATTGCTTGGAGGAAGGCGGCAGTGCCGAGGCCTTTCGCGCCGATCTCGAAGCGGCGCGTGCCGCCGCGGCTCATCTCGGGGTCAACCTTGCAAGTATCGTGTTTCCACGCAACCAGGTCAGTCCCGCCCATGTGGCGGTCAGCCGCGAATTCGGCCTGCGCGCCTTCCGCGGTAACGAGCGCGTCTGGTTTCACCGAGCCCGGCGCGATCGCGAGCAGAATTTACTCGTACGGGGATGCCGGTTGGCCGACAGCTACTTGCCGCTTGCGGGTGCCCACGACCGGGAGCCGGCGCTCGTCGGCGGCATGGTCGATGTTCCAGCGAGCCGTTTCCTGCGACCCGTGAGCAGGAATGCGGCGCTGGAGCGCCTGCGCCTGTGGCGCATCACCTCAGCTATGGAAACGGCGGCGCGTCGCCGAAGGCTTTTTCATCTATGGTGGCATCCGCATAATTTCGGGGTCGACTTACAAGAAAATTTGGCATTTCTTCGCGAGATCCTGGATCATTTTCGCATCCTGCAAGACCGCTATGGCATGCGCTCGATGACGATGGCGGCGGTCGCCGACGAGGTGCTCAATGCCCGCGGAGAAAGTGGTGCTGCTCACCAGTGAAGGCGAGTCCGGCCGCGTCGCCGCACGATATCTCGCTGCCCGCTTCCCTGCCTTGACAGTGATTGTCGAGACTCCCGTTTCACGATCGCTACTCTTGCGCCGGCGGATCAGGCGATTGGGGTTCGTCCACGTCGGCGGCCAGCTCGCTTTCATGCTGTTTCAGCGAATCCAACAGAGGCGATCGAGATCGCGCATCGCCGAGATCGTCCGCGAGGCGGACCTCGACGCGCGTTGGCCCGATGACAGGCAAATCATCCGAGTGCGATCGGTCAATTCACCTGAATGCATCCACCATCTGCAGCAACTGCAGCCGCGCGCGATTCTCGTGATAGGCACCCGTATCATCGCCGGCGACGTCCTGCGTTCAGTCGATGCCCCATTCATCAACTACCATGCCGGCGTGACGCCGAAATATCGTGGCGTCCATGGGGGCTATTGGGCGAAAGCGGTAGGAGATGACGACAATTTCGGCGTCACCGTCCATCTCGTCGATGAAGGCATTGACACCGGTGCCGTGCTTTATCAGGCTCGCCCAGCAACGAGCGCAACGGACAATTATTCCACCTATCCCTACCTCCAATTGGCTAGCGCCCTGCCGTTGCTCGAACGGTCAGCGCGCGATGCCATCGCCGGCACCTTGCGGCCGCAACGGGTCGATATGCCGTCCCGGCTGTGGTCCCATCCGACCCTGTGGGCCTATATCCAGACGGGGTTGCGGCGGGGCAGATGGTAGACTGCGCAAATCGGAAAAATAAGACGATCGCGCAGGATGGGTTGCCCGGCGGCCATCGGCCTCGACTAACGTCGAAAGCTTCGGCACAAGCTCCCCAAGCGCGGGCAGGCGCGAGCGATATCCTGGAGTCAGGGAATGTGCGGCATTGCCGGGATGGTGGATTGGCGGGCGGCGACGTCGGCTGACGCCTTGCGAACCATCGGCGATGCCATGATCGAGACGGTGCGGCATCGCGGGCCGGACGCCGGTGAAGTCTGGGTCGAGGCCGAAGGCGGCGTGGCGCTTGGCCAGCGGAGGCTCGCCATCATCGATCTCAGTCCCGGCGGCGCGCAGCCGATGCATTCGGCCGATCGGCGATTCGTCATCACCTTCAATGGCGAGATCTACAATTACCGCGACATCCGCCGCGAGCTGCAAGCCGCCGGGCATCCAATGCGCAGCGACTCCGATACCGAGGTGCTGCTGGAAGCCTGCGCGCTTTGGGGCGTCGAAGCCGCGATCGAGCGTGCGATCGGCATGTTTGCCTTCGCGTTGTGGGACCGAAACACGCGAAGCCTGACCCTGGCGCGCGACCGCCTGGGCATCAAGCCGCTCTACTACGCGGCGACGCCGGAGCGTGTTCTCTTCGCCTCGCAGCTAAAGGCCTTTCGTCCAACTCCGCATTGGAAACCGACGATCGATGCGGATGCCGTCGTCGGTTATCTGCGCCATGCCTATATCGCGCAGCCGCGCACGATTTACCGCGAAGCCGAGAAACTTGCCCCCGGTCACATCCTGACGCTGCGGGAAGGCTCGATAGCGTCGCCGAAGTGCTTCTGGGACTTGCGTGGCATCGCCGTCGCCGGCCAGCGGCGCAACGATCCCGCGCCCGACGCGCGGGAGGCTACCGATCGACTCGACGCGCTGCTTCGCGATTCCGTCAATCTGCGGATGATTGCCGACGTGCCGCTCGGCGCGTTTCTGTCGGGCGGGATCGATTCCTCCACGGTCGTGGCGTTGATGCAGGCGCAAAGCACCCGACCGGTGAAGACATTTTCCATCGGCTTCCACGAGAGCGGCTATGATGAAGCGCACTGCGCCAAGCAGGTGGCCGCCCATCTCGGTACTGATCACACCGAATTCTACGTCGAGCCGCGACACGCACTCGACGTCGTTCCGCACCTCGCCGACTGGTTCGATGAGCCGTTCGCCGATCCCTCGCAGATTCCGACGTACCTCGTCTCCGAATTGACTCGAAAGCACGTCACGGTGGCATTGTCGGGCGACGGAGGCGATGAGTTGTTCGCGGGCTACAACCGCTATGTGTGGGCCGAGCGGCTCGCGCGCGCAGTGAATCTGGTGCCGCGCCCGTTGCGCGGCGCCTCGGCGGCGGCCTTGCGTGCGCTGGCACCGCAGACTTGGAATCGATTGTTCGGATTCGTGCCCGCCGCCTGGCGTCCGGCGCTGCCTGGCGACAAGCTGCACAAGATCACTACCCTGCTCGACAATCCGCAACCGGATGCGATCTACCGCCGCCTTGTGAGCCAATGGGAGCGTCCCGACGAGGTCGCCGCGGCCGGCCGCGAGCCGCGCGGGCCGCTGTGGGATCCGACCATCGCGCAGGATTTCCCTGATCTCGTCGCGCGCATGCAGTTCCTCGATATGGTCACCTATCTGCCGGACGACATCCTGACGAAAGTCGACCGGGCGACGATGGCGGTAGGCCTCGAGGGTCGCGTGCCGCTACTCGACCATCGGGTCGTGGCTTACTCCTGGAGCTTGCCGCTTGAATTTAAGCTGCGCGGCGGACGCAGCAAATGGTTGCTTCGACAAGTCCTCGACCGCTATGTCCCGAGGTCACTGATCGACCGGCCGAAGATGGGGTTTGGCGTGCCGATCGATGCCTGGCTGCGTGGTCCGTTGCGGGAATGGGCCGAGTCTTTGCTGGCGCCCGCGCGGCTCGCATCCGACGGGTTTGTGCGCGTCGAGCCGGTGCGCCGGGCCTGGCAGGAACATCTCGAGGGCAGCCGCAACTGGCAATACCCGCTGTGGACCGTCCTGATGCTGCAGGCGTGGCGCGCGAGGTGGGCGTGACCCAGCGACCGCGCAAGATCGTCTATGTGACGGCGGGTCTTCGGGGTGGCGGTGCCGAAGCGATGTTGACCCGCCTGGCCACGGCGCAGCCGGGGGTGGCCGACGAGATCACCCTCGTAAGTCTTCTTCCGGCAGAGGGACACATTGATCGCCTGGTGGCAGGAGGGGTCACGGTCGTCGAGCTGCAATTTGACAGGGTCGGCGGTGCCGCAGCGGGACTGGTCAAGCTTGCTAAGCTCATCGCCGATAGCCGACCCGACATCGTCCAGGGCTGGATGTATCACGGCGATCTCGCGGCGCTGGTTGCGCTCGTCATGTCGGGGCGGCGCAAACAGACGCGGCTCGTTTGGAGCATCCGATGCTCGGACATGGACCTGCGGCACTACGGCCGCGGGCTGCGCCTGGTGGTAAAGGCCTGCACCCTGCTGTCGGGATCGCCGGATCTCGTGACGGCCAACTCGGCTGCCGGGCTCAAGTCGCATCTGGCTCTGGGTTATCGCCCGCGGCGCGCGGAGGTCGTCGCCAACGGCGTCGATATCGATGAGTTCAGACCCGACCCGGCCGTGCGCCAGGCCGTGCGCACCGAGCTCGGCATCCCGGAGAATGCAATGGTGCTCGCTCACGTGGCACGCGTCGACCCGATGAAGGACCATGGCAGCTTCCTCGCGGCGATGATGGAGCTGCCGGGTTTGTTTGCGTTGCTGGTCGGTGCCGGAACGGAAAATCTTCCGGCCGCGGCCAACGTCTTGCGCCTCGGCCGCCGCCAGGACGTCGCCCGCCTGTTCGCAGCCGCGGATTTTACGGTATCAAGCTCGGGCTTCGGTGAAGGCTTCTCGAATGCGCTTGCCGAGGGAATGGCGTGCGGCCTCCCGGCAATCGCGACTGACGTCGGCGATGCGAAGCTTATCCTTGGTGATACCGGCCTCGTGGTGCCGCCGGAAAATCCCCGCGCGCTGGCTGCGGCCATTCGCACGCTGGCGCGGGAACCAGCGGCAGCACGGAGCGACCGCAGGGCGAAGGCCCGTGCGCGCATTGTGGACAATTTTGCCATGACCCATGCGGTCCAGCGATACGCTGGCCTTTACGCGTCTCTAAAGACTGCTGTGTGATTGACAACTTCCGGTTTCAGTCTATGAGGCACTTCAAATGGCATGCCGGATGTGGCAAGAGTGCCCGAATCTCACGTAATTAGAGGCGGTTGGGCGTATGAACCACGCGGAAAGCTTCTTCGCTGCGGCGGCGCAGATTTGTCACGATATTTCATTCGCTTCGATCGAGGACCTGGCATCCGAGCTCGACCATCTGCGGGATCGCAAAGGGCGCCTGTTCCTGATCGGCGTCGGCGGCAGCGCGGCCAACTGTAGTCACGCCGTCAACGATTTTCGCAAGCTCTGCGGGATCGAGACCTATAGCCCTGTCGACAATGTCTCGGAACTCACCGCCCGCACCAACGACGAGGGCTGGGATACCGTCTTCGCGGGCTGGCTTGAAATCAGCCAACTCAACGAGAAGGACGCAATCCTGGTCTATTCGGTCGGCGGCGGCGATGCCGAGCGGAATATCAGCGCAAACATCGTCAAGGCGATCGATCTCGCCAAGGCGCGGTCGGCCAAAGTGTTCGGGATCGTAGGGCGAGATAGCGGCTATACCGCCAAGCACGGCGATGTGGTCGTCCTGATTCCCACAGTCAATCCGAGTTGGGTCACCCCCCTGTCGGAGGCCTTCCAGGCCGTCGTCTGGCATTGCCTCGTCAGCCATCCGGCCTTGCAGCGCAGGCGGACGAAATGGTAAGCCGTGCCGACGGGCTGAGGCCGGCCGTATTTCTTGATCGGGATGGGGTAATCGTCGTTCCTGAATTCCGCGACCGCCGCAGCTTCGCCCCTAAGCGGCTGGCGGATTTCAGGTTTTACCCTCAAGCCGCGGCCAGTCTGCAAAGGCTGAAGGGAGCGGGCTTCCTCTTGGCGGTAGTCACGAACCAGCCGGACGTGGGAAATGGCTTGATCGCCCGGTCGGAAGTGGACGCTATGCACGAAACCATGACGCGCGAATTGCCTGTCGATGC
>Ga0208989_10000003_pt1 | contig 35003 bp, 30 predicted proteins | sample MedBloCAOM3_M1_FD_187852 | JGI IMG/M metagenome (GOLD analysis project Ga0208989, IMG submission 187852) | Forest soil microbial communities from El Dorado National Forest, California, USA - Mediterranean Blodgett CA OM3_M1 (SPAdes) (version 2) | ecosystem: Environmental > Terrestrial > Soil >...
TTCTATCGTGATTGGAGGGCGCGTTTTCCAAAAAAGGTGAGGACTTTCAAAGAGCGCAGAGAATTTTAAGTCCCTTGCGTCTACCAGTTCCGCCACGTCCGCATCGTTGATTTCCATAGCCTTTTTGCCCTGTACCTGCAAATGTTAGACAGCCAATCCGTCGCGAATCCCTTGCATCACAACAGGGGAGTGCTCGCCGGATAAGGTTCAAAACTGAACTTAGATTTCAGCGCAGGGTCTCGCCTGCGGGCTTGCATGAGCGGCAGGAACGACCTGCGCAAACGCAAATTGGTGTTGTGGTCGCCCGGCCACGGCGGCCCGCACGGCACCCGCCCGGTCCAGCCGATGAAAGTGCCCCACGCGGCGGTGCGGTGCGCAAGGGGGGGTCAACTAAGCGAACATCTTTGATCTAACCGGGGCGACCTTACTCTGGGTCGCTTACCGGTTGGCTAGTTTGTTTTCATTATTCGCCGATAATGCGAGCTTATGTCTTCGTCGCATTCGCAAGCGCGCTGCCTCACCCTCCCAATGTCATTAATCCGAATGGGGCCCCGCGCGTAGGTGATTAATCCCGCCTCCTGTAATTCGCTCGCAGCCCCAGTCACACTGGTACGCCGGACCCCCATCATTTGGCCCAAAGACTCCTGAGTCAGCAGAAGTTCAGGTCCAGCAAGGTCGTGCATCCGTAGCAACCATTTGCACGTGCGGGCTTGCACGTCGTTGGTGTGCTCCCTCCGGAGCCGCTCGCCGCGATCGTTGCCGCCGTCGTCGCGGCGGCCTCAGCATCCGCGATATCGATTGCAAGCACCCGACCGCTGATGCGCTCGGCTACAGCATCCGCTGCATCAGCCTTGAGATCGAGCACGGCGACCTTGGCGCCCGCCCGCGGCGAACTTGATGGCGGTCGCCTCGCCAAGCCCCGATCCCCCGCCGGTGACGATCGCTACCTTGTCTTGAGGTCCATTAGGTTTGCTCCTTAATTGTTGCAGCCTCTCATCCGGGCGCATAGAGATTGCCGAGACGCATGCCGCCGTCGCAGTCGATCGTGGTTCCGGTCACGAAGCTTGCCGCCTCGGTGCACAGCCACGCCACCGCATTACCGATGTCGATGCGCTGTCCGAAGCGCGGCAGCGCCAAGGCGCCGCGAATGAGCTCCGCGAGTTCAGCGTCGGTCGCGAGGCGCGCCAGGCCTTCGGTGTCGGCGATGGGACCGGGCGAGACGGCGTTGACCCTGATGCCTTCCACGCCCCATTCGAGCGCCAGACAGCGGGTCAGCATGTCGATTCCGGCCTTGGCCGAGCAGGCATGGGCTTGCATCGGCATGGCGCGCTCGGCCTGGGGGGCCGTGATGTTGATCAGCACCGCGCCCGGTCGCTTGAGGTGAGGATAAGCGGCCGAGAGCACATTGAAGGTGCCGATGAGATCTATGTCGATGACCGTCTTGAAGGCATTGGGCGACATCTTGGCCGCCGGCACGAAGAAATTGCCCGCGGCACCCGATAAAACGATGTCGATCGGTCCCTTGGCGTCGGCGACCTCGGTCATGATCGACTGCATGGCGGTTGCCTCGCGTACGTCGCCGGCATGATGGGTCACGTCGAGACCATCGGCGCGCAGGGCATCGGCCGCCGCCGCGATGCGCTCCGACGAGCGGCTGACGATCGCGATCTGCGCGCCGAGCGAACCCAGCCGGTGGGCGACACCCAGATTGATGCCGCTCGATGCGCCCACTACGACAGCGTTGCGGCCGGACAGGCATCGGGGGTCAAGGGACATGCATGGATATCCTGATTATTAGTGGGTGAAGACGGCCTTGGTGCGTGTGAGCGGGGTCGAGAGGGCTGCTCTCACATCCTCGCGGCCCGCGAGCGCCACGATTTCTCGAGTTTCCTCGTCGAGATGCGTTGCAAGGCTGTTCGTCGCGGCGGCGTCTGTTAGCCGCCGAATGGCCGCATAAGCCGCGGTCGGCCCTTCCGCGAGTTCCCTCGCAAGATCAAGCGCGGCCGTATCCAACCGGTCGTCAGAAACCTTGCGGTCGGCGATGCCAAGAAGCACAGCCTCGTCGGCCGACATGAAGCGGGCGTCCATAAGGAGGGTGCGGGCGCGGCGCACACCCAGCGCACGGGTCAGAAAATAGCTCACGCCTGCATCGGTGCTCAGTCCAAGTCTGGAGTAGCCTGTCGAGAAACGGGCATTTTCCGAGCAGAGGAGATAATCGGAGGAGAGGGCGAGGCCAAAACCTCCCCCTATGATATGACCACGAGCTGCGGCGATGATGGGGACGCCGATGCCAATCAGGCGAAGCTGGGCTGCGTGAAAGTCGTGCGCCATTTGGCCGAGTTCAGCGGCAACATCGCTCCCGGCGGCAAGCAGATGCTTGAGATCGCCGCCTAAAGAGAAATTCGCGCCCTCGGCGGTGATGAGGACCGATCGCGGTTCGACCGCCCGCACAGCATCCACGGCGGCGCCCAGGTCCGCGATCAATGTGGCGTTGATCGCATTGCCGGCATCGGGCCGCGCCAGTATGATCCGGGCGATGTTGCCCAGATGCTCGAAGCGAACCAGAGGCACGCTCGGCGTCTCGCCGGGAGGCAGCTTGTATCGTGTGCTCGCGAAAGTCATTCCACCCTCTCCATGCTGGCGGGGTTGGCGGCCTGCTCCTCATATGATCCTGGTTTTTCTGTCCCCCCAATAGCGGTCGCGCAGCACGCGCTTGTAGAGCTTGCCGGTAGGGAGGCGAGGGAGTTCAGCCTCGAAATCGATCGAGCGCGGACACTTCTGGTGCGACAGATGCGCCCTGCAGAAGTTCATCAGCTCGTTTACCAGATCGGAGTTGGCCTTGATGCCGGGCAATACTTGGACCACGGCCTTTACTTCTTCGCCGAGATCCTCGTTCGGAACACCAAATACTGCCGCATCCGCGACCTTGGGATGGGTGATGAGCAGGTTCTCGCACTCCTGTGGATAGATGTTGACCCCGCCCGAAACGATCATGAAGGTGGCACGATCGGTCAGATAGAGAAATCCGTCGTCGTCAACATAGCCCACATCGCCGACCGTGCTCATGGAGCCGTCCTGCGATCGCGCCTCCCTGGTCTTCGCCGCTTCGTTGAAGTATTCGAACGGCGTCGCGGTCTTGAACCAAAGCGTGCCCGGCGTTTCCTTCGGGCAGGGCTGCATGTTCTCGTCCAGCACGTGCAGTTCGCCGAGCAGAACCTTGCCGACGGTACCACGATGAGCCAGCCATTGCTCGCTGTCGCAGGCTGCGAATCCGAGACCCTCGGTCGCACCGTAATACTCATGAATAATCGGTCCCCACCATGCGATCATCTGCTCCTTCACCTGGATCGGACAAGGCGCAGCGGCGTGGATTATTACCTCGAGCGATGACAGGTCGTAACGGGATCGCGCGCCCTCGGGCAGTTTCAGCATGCGCGAGAACATCGTCGGCACGAGCTGGCTATGGGTCGGCTTATACTTCTCGACCAGTTGCAGATAGCGCTCCGGATCAAACCGCTCCATGATGATCGCGGTGCCGCCGTTGCGGATCGCGAGGTTGACGGACGCCTGCGGTGCCGCATGGTAAAGCGGAGCGGGAGACAGATACACGAGACCTTCCCTGTAGCGCCACAGCCTCTGAAGAAAATCAAACAGTGGCAATTGCTGCGACGGTGGCTGGTCGGGCAATGGGCGGAGAATGCCTTTTGGCCTGCCGGTTGTCCCCGACGAGTACGACATGGCCGTGCCAATTGTCTCGTCTGCCATCGGCGTGGCGGGAAAGCCGGCGGTGGCCTCGTCGAGATTGAGGATACGGTCGCCGTCGCCCGAGCCGTCCACCACCAGCACGGCTTCGACCTTCGGGCACTGGCCGATTGCGGCGAGGGCGGTCGCGCGAGTCTCTTCGGATAAAATCAGAATTCTGGATTCGCTGTTGTTGACGATGTAAGCGAGCTCGCCTGCGGTCAGAAACGAATTGACGCAAGTGAAGTAGAGTCCCGCGCGCTCGCCCGCGCCGCAGCTTTCGATGTAGCGGTCGTTGTTCTCCATGAAGATGGCGTAGTGATCGAGGCGCTTGAGCCCGCGGCTGCGAAAAAAGTGCGCGAGGCGGTTGGTGCGTTGTTCCAGCTCTGCATACGTTACGGCTATGCCGGTTTGCGCCATGATGAACGCCGGTTGATCGGCTCGAATTTTAGCATGCACACCTGGATACATCGGATGTCGCTCCCTGATGATTGTTGTATCGAATTATTTTCGGTCTAATGCTTTTGGCCGAGTACGCTGTAATGCCCCGGACCGTGGGCAAGAAGGGGCAGCGCTATTGGCGTTAAAAAAAGCTGGAGCGCAACGGCGCTCGTTGAGCAGGACAAGATAGTTGCGGTTCACGCGTTTGAGATGCCGTTGAGCCCGGATCCGGTCAGTCGATTGTCGCCCTTCACGCGCTGTCACTGCATCGTCCCTCACCCGACACGTTGCTCGGCGGTCAGCGGCAAACGTGCCAGCTCATGGCGTTGAAGCTTGCCGGTGGTGCTGCGAGGCAACTCCTCGGAGCGCATGAACTGCAGGTAGCGCGGGCGCTTATAACCGGCGAGCCGCTCGCGACACCAGTGGAGGATTTCGGCGCTGTCGGCCAACTGGCCTTGGCGGAGGACGACCACGGCCTTTATCGTCTCGCCCCAATGCGCGTCCGGTACGCCGAACACACACGCTTCTTGAACGGCGGGATGTCGGCTGAGGACGGCCTCGACCTCTGCGGGATAGACATTCTCGCCGCCGGTCTTGATCAGGTATTTCTTGCGGTCGACGAAAGTGAGCGTGCCATCCTCCTCACGCCGCAACAGGTCGCCGGTATGGAGCCAACCGCCCTTGAACACCTCAGCGTTGGCCGCATCGTCATCGAGATAGCCAGACATGATGCTCGGGCCCCGCACCACGCATTCGCCTGGCTGGCCGACAGGCATCTCGTTCATGTCTTCGTCGACGACGCGGACCTCCATCAACGGCGAGGGTCGTTTGCGCAGCGACGGCACTTCGCCTGGGCCGGAACAGCCGTGCGCGAGCAGATAGCTCGACTCGCTCTGCCCGAAGGCGTCGTAAAAATCGATGCCGAAGGTCTCGGTCAGCTTCGCGACGACGTTCGGCATCATGTTGGCGTAGCCGATGGCGAAGCGCAGGCTCGACAGATCGTTGGCCTGCCGCTGCGGGTTGTTCATGAAGTCGGTGATCACGCCGGGCAGGAGCAGAGTCCAGCTCAGTCGCTCGCGCTCGATGCGCTCGTACATGGCCGGTATATCGACGCGCTTGAATGTCGCATAGGTGCCGCCGGTGAGGAAGGTCGCGTAGAGTGACTCGTCTCCGCCGCAGTGGAAGAGCGGCAGCCAGCCGACGAAACCGTCCTTCTCGGTCAGTCCGAACCATTGAGCAAGACGCAAGCCGCGGGTGGCCGCCGCTCGCTGGCTCACGAGTGCGCCTTTGGGCTGACCGGTCGTGCCACTGGTGAAAAGGATGTTGTGGATGTCCGCGCCCTCGGCGATCCGAGGCGGCTCGTCCGCGCTGCTTTCGGCAAGAATGGCCTCGTAATCGTCGAAGCCCTGCACCGGCTCGAATGCGATCCAGTCGCCGACGTCCGGAAACTCGGACCGGAGGCCTTCGAGCAACCCCGCCAGCGTACCGGAGGTCAGGACGGCACTGGGACGAGCCTTGCGGAGGCACACGGCGATCTCATCGGGACGAAGGCGGATGTTCAGCGTCGCGACGGTGATGCCGAGTGCGGCCATGGCCGCATAGCATTCAACATATTCCGGACGTGTCTCCGAGAGGATCGCGATCGTGTCGCCGCGGTCATATCCCTTGGCACGCACGGCATTGGCGAGCCGCCAGGCTCGCTCGCCGACCTCGCGGTAGCGGCGCTGCCCGCCTTCCCAGGTGACAGCGGTGCGGTCGGCGAAGACGCGGAATGCGCGTCGGAAGAGAGCGTCGAGCGTGATGTCCGCCGCCATGGCGGCATCGAGCTGCCAGTCGGCTGCGCCGGAAGACGACTTACTGGTAATAGGCCGCATAGGTGCGCCTCAGCTTCGCTTTTTCGATCTTGCCCGTCGCCGTCTTGGGCAGCTCCGAAACATGGATCACGGCCTTCGGGCATTTGAATGGGCTTAGCCGCTCCCGGACGGCCGAAAGCAGCATGTTCGCGTCAATGGATCCGCCATTCTGGGTGACGATGACGGCGGTGATCGCTTCGCCCCAGTGCTGGTGCGGCAGCCCGATTGCGGCGACTTCGAGCACGTCGGGATGTGCGGCCCGGATCGCGAGCTCGACCTCGATCGATGAGACGTTCTCGCCGCCCGTCTTGATGACGTCCTTGAAGCGGTCCTCGAACCAGAGAATCCCGTCAACGTCGAAATGGCCGGCATCGCCTGAGTGGAACCAGCCATGGCGGAAAGCTTCCGCGGTCGCCTCGGGATTGTGCAGATAACCCGCCATGGTCTGGGGGCTGCGATAGACGATTTCGCCGGTGCTGCCGGTCGGAAGCAGCTCGCCGCTCGGTGCCATTATGGCAACCTGCACGTTGACGGCCGGCGTGCCGACAGCGCCGGGATGGCTCAGCTGGTGCTGGGGCTTGAAGAATGTCGAGACCGGGCTCATCTCTGTTTGCCCGAACATGAGGCTGAAGTCGCACCCAAAGATCTCGATTGCCCGGCGAAGCTCGGCCTCCGGCATCGGCGCCATGGCGTAGACCGTCAGGCGCAGACTGCTGACGTTGCGGGGATGTGCGAGCTGCCGTTCGACGAGCTGCTGGATCATCATCGGCAGCGCGAAGAGGACGCTGATGCGCTCCCTTTCGATGGCTTCGTGAAGGCCAACGGCGTCGAAGCCGCGCTGGATCACCATCGAGGCGCCGACTGCGATTGCCGGTGTGCAGAGCGCGTTGAGTTGGGCCGTGTGGAAAAGCGGAAGCACCACGCTCAGCCGATCGTTCTCGGTCATGCGTGTATCGATCGCGGTCCCGAGGGATTCCAGGTAGATCGCAAGATGGGTGCCGATCACGCCCTTCGGCGCCGAGGTCGTGCCGCTCGTGTAAAGATAGGAGAGGGGAGCCCGGTCCTCGATCGCCACATCCGGAATGTCGGAGGACTGATCGGCCGCGAGCGCGTCAAAGTCATACAGCGGCGTGTCGCCGATACCGTCTGGAGTGGTAGCGCCTGACGCCTGCCAGTCCATCACGACGATACCGAGCAGTGGTTCCTGACCTTCGACGACAGTGCAGAACTGCTTCAGCAGGCCTGCTTCGACCACGGCAGCGCGAGCGCGTGAGTCCGTCAGGACGTGGCTCAGTTCGTGCTGTCGCCAGAGCAGGTTGATGGGGACGCAGACCAGGCCAAGCCGCGCACAGGCGAAATAGACGGCGAGGAATTCGGCGCGGTTGCCCGACATCAAGGCAAGTGCGTCACCTTTCTGGAGGCCGAGCGCGGAAAGACCATGGGCGACCCGGTTGGTCCAGGCGTCGAAGTCGCGATAAGACCAGCGCCTGTCGCCGTCACAGATCATCTCCCGCCCTGGAAGCCGCTCCGCACTCCGGGTGACGAGGTCACCGACATTGACACGGTGGATCAGGTGACTGCCCACGGCGGTCTGACCTTCCTCTAAAATTGATTGCGGGCGAGGATATCTCGATGCCGATCCTGAAGCGTCCATTCGTCAGCTCCTTACGATTTGCGCTGCTGTGACGACGACGGCTCTACGAGCCCTCGCTGCTGAAATAGGGTGGTTTTCCTGTGGTCCAGGTCTCTCCCCAAAGCTGGCCCCCTCCATCCACGGTCAACGTTTCGCCGGTCACGAATCCGCCGGAAGGACCTGTGAGATAGGCGCAGGCCTCGGCGACGTCCCATGGCGAACCTACCCGCATCATCGGGTTCGAGCGGGGGTAGGCCGCTCGTGCCTCGGGCGTATAGACCTTCCAGCCTTCGGTCTCGATCGCGCCGGGGGCTACGCAATTCACCCGGATCTTCAGCGGGGCCCATTCGACGGCAACGCTGCGCGAAAGGCCGATAACGCCGGATCTTGCGGCGATCGTGTGCGCGACGCCGTAGAGGCCGTGCGTCGTGACAACCACAATGTTGACGATGCTGCCGGGATATTTGTTGTCGCGCCAGTGTTGCGCGGCGGCCTGCATCATGTACCAAGTGCCGTTCAGATTGGTATTGATGACGGTATTCCAGCCCTTTACGGAAAAATCGATAGCCGGTTGAGGAAACTGCCCGCCCGCGCTGTTGATAAGGCAGTCGACGCGGCCATGCGTCTTCCAGACCGAATCGAACAAAGCTTTGACCGCGTCGGGATCCCTGATATCGGCTGCGTATGCGGATGCCTTCAGCTTCCGTCCTGTCACGTTCGATACGAGAGCATCGAGCCTTTCCTGTTTGCGGCCAACCAGGACGACATGTGCGCCGAGCCGTGCAAACAGCCAAGCGGTGGCGCGTCCGATTCCCCCGGCGCCGCCGGATAACACCACGACCATGTTTTTGAGGACATCGGATGCGAACGCAGTGCGATGCACCGCAAGCTCATCGTCCGTGAGCCCGAGTCGATCCGGCCGTCCTGGCGTCTGATTGTCAGCCATGGGTGGCCATGTCCTTGAGCAGTTCGCCTGCGATGATCATCTTCCGGACTTCTGTCGTTCCCGCGCCGATCTCCAGCAGCTTGATCGAACGAAATAGCCGGTTGATCTCCGACTCCCAGATGTAGCCGCTGCCGCCATGGATCTGCACTGCCTTGTCGAGGACTGCGTGGCAGGCCTCTGCAGCGTACATCACGGAGGCCGCCGTCAGCATGTGGATATCGCCGCGTCCGCCACCGCCGACTTCGAGCGGCGCGGCTTCCGCCAACGTGCGATAGGTGAAGGTTCGCATGGTTTCGACCTGAACGTACATCTCTGCCAGCATTGACTGAACCATTTGGAAGCATCCGATGGGCTTGCCGAACTGCTGCCGGGTTTGTGCGTAGTCGATGGAGAGCTGCAGCGCCCGTTCTGAAATGCCTAGACACAGGGGTGAGATCATCGCCCGTTCAAGATCGAGCCCGCTCATCACGATTGACACACCGCGATCTTCGCCACCAATGAGGTTCTCTGCGGGTACCCGGCAGTCTTCGAACACGAGCTCGGCGGTCTGGCTGCCGCGATAGCCCATTTTGGTCAGTTTCTGTGCGACCTTGAATCCGGGAAAGCCCTTTTCGACGATGAAGGCGGAAATGCCCTGCGGGCCTTTTGAACGATCGGTCTTGGCGTAGACCAGGATGACGTCGGCGACAGGTCCATTGGTGATGTAGATCTTGCCTCCGTTGAGGACGTAATAATCCCCATCGCGCCGCGCAGTGGTGCGCATCGATCCCAGCGCGTCGGAGCCGGCGCCCGGTTCGGTGAGGCCCAGGGCGCCGATTTTCCGGCCCGTGCAGAGGTCCGGCAGATATTTACGGCGCTGCTGTTCGTTGCCGTTGCGATAGATATTGTTGGCGCACAGGTTGTCGTGCGCCACCCAGGATAGCGCCATCGCATGGTTCCAGCGTGCGAAGCCCTGCAGCACCAGGCCGGCCGCCAGAAGGTCCAGACCGGCGCCGCCGTATTCTTCGGGGATAGTGGCACCGAAAAAGCCGTTATCGCCGATCACGCGGAACGCTTCGTCCGGCCACCATTCTTCACGGTCCATCCGTTCGGAAAGCGGATATAGCTCCTTGCGTGCGAAACGATCGGCCTGATCGAGGACGGCCTGCTGCTCTTCGTTGAGGGCAAAATTCGACGCACGATTGTCGCCACTCAAGATGGCTTGGGACGTGGTCATGCGCTGGTTTCCTCCCAGTTTTGATGAATCCTGCTCTTTGGATCATCGCTGGTTTTATAATGAATACAATTCATTTTGTGTCATGTCAACTGGTGAGCACGGTTGACGCACCAAAAAATGAATGATATTCATTATGGACCCCGTCTCTGAGGGTCGCGATGTTGGCCGTGCGATCCTTAGGCTGGTTACGATCCAGTTTCGTCATCACGGATCTGGAAAATCCCCGGAGTTGCGACATGCCCGCAATAAGCGCCGAACGAATGCAGGATCGTTACGACGCTATCCTCGATGCAGCCAAGCGTGCTTTTGCCGAAAAAGGCTATGAGGGCGCCTCGATCGCCGACATTGCGCGCATCGCGCAGATATCCGACGGTCTTGCCTATCGCTATTTCCGCAACAAGCGGGACCTTCTCTTTGCCGTGCTGCAGAGGTTCTACGAACGGATTTTGGTCGACCTCGAGACGCAGGTATTCAGCCACGATCGCTTTCGCGATCGTCTGGAAGCGCTGATCAAGCGGCATATCCAAGTGTTTGTTTCTGACACCGACCTCTGCCGTTTGTTCATCGCCGAGGTGCGGGTCGCGAGCGACTACGAAGGCTCGCCTATCCAGGAGCTGAACCGGCGCTACACCTCAGTGCTGATCCGTATCGTCAAGGAAGCCGTCAAGACCGGACAGGTCAAGCCGGACGTAAATCCAAAACTGCTTCGGGATGTTCTGTTCGGCGCGATCGAGCATCTTGCCTGGCGGCATGTCAACGGCAGGGGGCAGCTCAAGGTTGCCCAGACTGGGCGTGAGCTGACCACTATGCTCACCGCCGGCATCTGCGTAGACGAGTAGCTTATCAATGGCTGCTATTTCCTTTCCGTTCGAGACCGTCCTGATCGCCAACAGGGGCGAGATTGCCGTCCGCATCATTGGCTCGTTGCGCAAGCTTGGCCTGCGCGCTGCCATCGTCTATCACGAGGTCGATGCTGCAACGCCGGCAGTAGCGCTCGCCGATGTCGCTTTCAAGATCTCGGGGCGGACGCCGGTATCTGCTTATCTCGATGCCGAGCAGATCGTAACGGCTGCCCGCACTGTTGGTGCCGGCGCACTGCATCCAGGCTACGGCTTCCTGTCGGAAAATGCCGGTTTTGCGCGCGCGGTTGCCGCGGCAGGCATCGCCTTCATCGGCCCATCGCCCGAGGCGATCGAACTGATGGGCGACAAGATCCGCGCGCGCAATTTTGTCGAAGGCAATGGCTTTCCGGTCGCTCCCTCCGCCATCGAGGAGAGTGATCCCCCGACATTTCTCGCGCGGGCACGGTCCATCGGGGTGCCGCTCCTGGTCAAGCCCTCCGCTGGCGGCGGTGGCAAGGGAATGCGAATTGTTCGCGATCTCGATCTGCTGGAGGATGCAGTCGCTCAGGCGCGCAGTGAGGGGCAACGATACTTCGGCGATGGTCGTCTCTATATCGAACGTTATGTCGAAAAGCCACGGCATATCGAGGTCCAGGTTCTGGGCGATGCTTTCGGTAATGTGGTGCATCTGTTTGAACGAGAATGTTCGGTGCAGCGGCGATTCCAGAAGATCATCGAGGAAACGCCGTCACCAGCTCTCTCGCCGCAGATGCGCCAGAGGATATGCGAAACCGCGGCGGGCATCGCTCGCGCCGCCGGATATCGCAATGCGGGCACGGTTGAATTCATTTTTGGAGGGGGAGAGTTTTACTTCCTTGAGATGAACACGCGTCTGCAAGTCGAGCATCCGGTGACCGAGATGATAACGGGCGTTGATCTGGTGGCCGAGCAGATCGCGATTGCGGCGAACCGCCCGCTATCGTTCCGTCAGCCCGATATCTCCGCGCAAGGTCACGCCATCGAGGCCAGACTCTATGCCGAATCTCCTGAGCGAGGTTTTTTGCCAACCTCCGGCAAGGTACTGATGCTGGATTATCCTCACGAACAAGGCGTACGTGTCGACAGCGGCATCGCACAGGGGCAGTCGATCACGACAGCCTTCGATCCTATGCTGGCCAAAGTGATCGTCCATGCGCCGACACGCGATGCCGCCGTCGCCAAGGCGATAAGAGCGGTTCAGAAGGTCGTGCTGCTCGGATGCGAGACCAACGCCGCCTTTCTGGCTCGCGTTCTCGGCGACGCCGGCTTCCGGAGCGGGGAAGTGCACACCGGCTATCTGGACGAAAACCCGACGATCGCGTCTGGGATTGATGGCGATCCAGACGAGGTGACCGGACTATTGGCGGTAGCTGCGCTGGTGACGCGACCGGTGCGCGATGCGGCCGATGCAGTTCCCGCCCTCCACGCCGCTATCGGCGACTGGAGAAACTGACATGTTTCACAAGTTCGACCTCGGCGGGGTAATGCACGAGTTGTGGCTCGCTCCGACTGTCAATGGTTACTATCTGCGTATTCTAGATGGTTGGAGCGGCCCGGTTGCCTTTGCGGAGGAGTCGACCGGTCGTGGCAGCCTGACCGTTGCCGGTACAAGCGAGGCGGTCGCATTCGCGGTCGACGGCGACGTGATCCATATCCACATGCGCGGCCGGACGCGTTCTCTACGCTATGTCGATCCACTGCGCGCTCTTGCCTCCGTAGATGGTGACGATGGTCACAACGTCGCGCGTGCCCCAATGCCAGGAACTGTCGTCGCTCTGAAGGTCGTTCCGGGCGATGCCGTGACCGCCGGCACCGTCCTGGTGGTGATCGAGAGCATGAAGCTGGAGACCCAGATTCGCGCCTCACAGGATGGGATTGTCGAACGTCTGCACGTCAAAGATGGTGACAGCTTTGATCGCGACGCGATCCTGGTCACGCTTTCGCAAGGAAACTGATGAAATGCAACGCATCGTTTCGTTGACCGACACCCGAGCGCAGGAATTTCGAACCAATGATGTTCATAATCGCTTGCTTGCTGCTGAACTCAGGGAACGACAGCAGGCGGCGAGATTCGCTAGGCCTGAGCGCGATCTTGAACGTCTGCGTCGGCAGAACAAGATGTTCGTACGAGATCGAATCCAGGCGCTCCTCGATCCGGGTACCCCGTTCCTAGAGCTGTCGACCCTTGCAGGCAACAAGGCCTACGACAACGAAGTGCCCGGTGCCGCCCAGGTGGTTGGTATCGGCATTGTCTCCGGACGCGAAGTCATCGTTCACGCTGATGACGCCAGCGTGAAGGGCGGGGCCTGGTATCCCCTTTCGGTTAAGAAGATTGTGCGTGCTCTCGACGTCGCGATTGAGAACCGACTACCGGTGGTCCATCTCTGCGACAGCGCGGGCGGCTTTCTCCCGCTTCAGGCCGAATTTTTCGCAGACCGCTACTATGCCGGCCGAATCTTTCGCAATCAGTCGATCCTGTCGAAGATGGGAGTTCCGCAGGTAGCGGTCGTGATGGGCCACTGTACGGCCGGGGGCGCCTATGTTCCAGCACTCAGCGACTACAATATTATCGTGCGGGGAACGGGCGCGATTTTTCTGGCCGGACCACCACTTGTGAAGGCGGCGACCGGCGAGGAAGTATCTGTCGAGGAACTGGGCGGCGCGGACATGCACACCAGCGTCTCCGGCACCGGCGATTATTTTGCCAGCTCCGAAATGCATGCGCTTGCCATTGCTCGCGACATTGTCGCCCGCTTCAACCGCATCCCCAAGGCGGCGGTTGACCACGTTGCGCCGGAGCAGCCCGCCTACGATCCGTCGGAGCTTTACGGGATCATTCCAAAGGATCCGCGCGTCCAATTCGACATGCGCGAGATTGTTGCGCGCTTGGCGGACGGCAGCCGCTTTCACGAATACCAGCCACGGTACGGCCAAACGCTGGTTTGTGGCTTTGCGCGGCTCCACGGATATCAAATCGGGATTCTTGCCAATAATGGCGTCCTGTTCAGCGATAGCGCATTGAAGGGCGCACATTTCATTCAGCTCTGTGACAAGAACCGCACGCCGCTGCTATTCCTTCAGAACATCACCGGCTTCATGGTCGGGCGCGATTACGAGCGCCGCGGCATTACCAAGGATGGTGCCAAGCTTATCATGGCGGTAGCCGGGGCCGCGGTGCCGAAGTTCACGGTCGTCTGCAACGGTTCCTATGGCGCTGGCACCTATGGCATGTCGGGACGTGCCTTCGATCCGCGCTTCATGTTTACCTGGCCGCAATCGCAAATATCTGTGATGGGTGCCGAACAAGCCGCTGGCGTCCTCACCGATATCAAGGCCAAGCAACTCGCCCGCAATGGCGAGCGTCTGTCCGAGCCCCAGCTCGCGGCAATCCGCGAACCCATCCTGGAGGATTATCGCGAGCGGTCGAGTGCCTATTATGCGACATCGGAGCTGTGGGACGACGGCATTCTTGATCCTGTCGACACACGAAATGCCCTGGCGATCGCACTGAGCGCGGCACTGAACGCCCCGATCGAAGCTCCCCATTATGGCGTCTTCAGGATGTGAACGGCGCAAAACGGGACTGCGCTGGATGGCGCTGGTGAGGAGGCCCTCAGGCTGCCCGTCGTCGCTTCCGGGTCTTGGTGCGTTGCACCACCTCTTCTTCGTCCTCTTTTTGACTCTCGGACGACGTGCCGTCCGACATGGCGAGCAGGTTGTGCTTCATGGCCAGCAGCGCATCGGAAGCGTTTTCGAGTTGCTTCCGGTCGATGCCAACGACGATTTTGGCGTTGAATTTGTCGGTTTCCTTGCGGAGTTTCTCCAGGAAGCCGCGGGCCTGTTTGGTGACGTAGACGCGTTTGACGCGCCGGTCGACCGGATCCGCCTGGCGTATCACGAAGCCGGAGGACTCCAGGCGATCGATCAGCGCCCCCACCGCAACCTTGCCGACATCGAGTTCGTTGGCAAGCTGGGTCTGGGGCAAACCGTCCTTGCGCGAGATGAATGCGAGCACCCACCATTGCGAGCGGGTAATCCCGAGCGGCGCCAGGTCGCGATCGAACATCATCCTCCTGAGCCGCGACACGTCGTGGATGAGATATCCAAGCCGGAGATCCCAATCGGGCTGATCAACCATCGATGTTTCCCTTGAGGCGAGTCGGGGTCAGTTCTTAACTAATATCATACACCAGCGTATTTTAAAGGGCATAGCACAGTAAGGGCTAGAAAAGAGGGTTTTGCGCCTTTGTCGTCGGTCGACCGATTTACAAAACAGGTACGCTAGTGTATTACCTGGGCTGAGGCCATTGGTTCTGCCCGGCCGCAGACGAGATGCCGCTATCAAATCGACCGCAGGGAAGGAAGCTACCCATGTTTGACGCTACCCTGCTTCGAGGTAAGCGCATCCTGATCACGGGCGGGGGCACGGGGCTTGGAAAGGAAATGGCGGTCGGGTTCGCCGCGCATGGCGCGCATGTCTATATATGCGGGCGACGCAAGGAAGTGCTGGATCTGGCGGCGCGCGAGATCCGCCAGAGATCGGGGGGACGGGCGGACGCCCTGATCGCCAACGTCCGCGATCCCGACAGCATCGAAGCGATGATGACCGCTATATGGGCGGACGGTCCGCTCACCGGCCTTGTCAACAATGCCGCGGCCAATTTCCTGGCGCCGACCGAAACCCTGTCGCCGCGAGGCTATGAGGCGATCCGCTCGACGGTGATGGACGGCTCCTTCTACACCTCGCTCGCCTGCGGCAAGCGGTGGATCGCCGCAGGTCTGCCCGGCGTGATCATCAGCAATCTCGTTACCTGGGTCTGGACCGGATCGGCCTATGTGGTGCCATCGGCGATGGCGAAGGCGGCGGTGCATGCCATGACCATGTCGCTCGCGGTCGAGTGGGGCCCTAAAGGCATTCGCGTCAACGCGATCGCGCCCGGGCCGTTTCCAACTGAAGGCGCGTGGGACAAGCTCAACCCACTGGCGGAGACCGGTGTCGGCGCCACCCAGGCGGACGAAGTGCCGCTGCGCCGGTTTGGAAAGATGGAAGAACTGCGCAATCTCCTGATCTTCCTGATGTCGGACGGCTGCAGCTACATCACCGGCGACACGATCAGCATCGATGGGGGCCATCATCTGGCGGCCCCTAGCACCTTTGCGGGCCTGGCAAAACTGTCGCCGGCCGATTGGCAGCGCGCCCGCGAAGCCATTCAGGCCTCCGTGCAGAAGGAAAAGCAGGAGCGGTCGATCTGACGGATCGGCCCAACAAACGGCTTGCGGCAACAAGGGAGAAACCGATGGATTTGGCGATATCGACAAAGACGTTTGATTGCACCATCGACGACGGCCTTGCACATATCGTGCTCAATCAGCCCGACCGCGGCAATCCCATTGACGGTGAGTTTTGCCGCGAATTCAACCTGTGCATTGCCGAAATCAGCGAGCGTACCGACGTGCGATCGGTGCTGCTTTCCGCGCGCGGCCGATTGTTCAGCGTCGGCGGCGATCTGGTGTCGCTGGTCAAGCAAGGAGACGCCCTGCCAAGAACGATCAAGGCCTGGACGGCCGACCTTCATGCCGCGATCGCCCGTATGGTCCGGATGCGGGCGCCGGTTGTCGCTTCCGTTTCCGGCAATGTCGCCGGCGGAAGCGTGTCGCTGATGGCCGCCGCAGATCTCGTGGTCATCGCGGAATCGGCGCGGATCTCGTCGGCTTTTGCGAAGATCGGGTTCAGTCCGGACAGTGGATCGACCACCACGGTCACGCGCCGCATCGGCGTTGCGCGCGCCAGACGTTTTTTCCTGCTCGGCGAGACGCTGGATGCCAAGACGGCCCTGTCGCTTGGACTGGTCGACTTCGTGGTCCCGGACGGTGCGGTGCAAGGCGAGGCGGAACGAATGGCGCGGGAACTGGCTGCGGGTCCCACCGAGGCGTATGGCGCGATCAAGCGCTTGTTTTCCCAGACGCTTGACCGATCGCTGGAGAGCCAGTTGGAGGAGGAGGCGCAGACGCTTGCCGCAACTTCGCGAACGGCCGATGCACGCGAAGGTGTCAAGGCGTTTGTCGAAAAACGGAAGCCGGTATTTGCCGGGAGATGATCCGGCTTCCTGCGACAATCTTGTTGTCGGAATATCGTAATATGATAGATGGTACACTATCAAACTATTATCCGGACACTGAATTCGGGACGGAGCATTGCATCACGGGCAACTACCCACCAACTCCAGCGAAACACAGGATAGACGCTCATGACGAGCCTCCGATGCCGAACCGATCAGAATGTACAAGTGGAGCGGCTCAGCGCCGGCCCGCGGGATCATTCAGATCGCGCACGGAATGGGCGAGCATGCGCTCAGATATCGTCCGATCGCGCACGCCCTCGTCAGCGCAGGTTATACCGTTTATGCCAACGACCATCGCGGTCACGGGGAGTTCGCCGCTCAGGCCAATGTCCTGGGTGACTTCGGCCCGGGAGGTTTTCCGGTCCTGGTCGACGATATGGCCAGAGTGACGCAAGCGGCGCGCGATGCCGACAAGGGCAAGCCACTCGTCCTGCTGGGCCACAGCATGGGGTCGTTTGCCGCGCAGCTCTATTTGCTCGATCATAGCGAACTGCTGGACGGTGTCGCGCTATCCGGGACAACCGCGCTCGATCTGCTGGGCGCCGCGGCAATGGCGGGTCGCTGGAAGCTCGAGGATCTCAATGCATCTTTCGAGCCCGCGCGAACCCCGTTCGACTGGCTGAGCCGCGACAAGGCCGTTGTCGACGCCTACATCGCCGATCCGCTGTGCGGATTCAACGTCAACGCGGAGTCGTATGGGTCACTGTTCGCCGTCGCGCCCCGGCTCGCGACGGTCCAGGAGATTGGCCGGATACGCCACGATCTGCCGATGTTTCTGTTCGTGGGTGATCTCGATCCGGTAAATGCGAAGCTGACGTGGTTCCAGCCATTGATCGACCGCTATCGTGAAAGCGGTCTGACCGACGTGTCATGGCATGTGTACGGGAACGCACGCCATGAGGTGCTCAACGAGATCAACAGGCAGGAAGTCGTGGCGAACCTTCAGGCATGGATCGACCGTGTGACCGGCACCTTCGCGTCGAAGTGACGTTTGCGGGCTTCGTTCGCGGCGAAGGGGGCCTCTCGTAGACAGAATTTATTCCGCCGTCGCCGTGCCATGTGGCAATTTTGCCGGTTGGCAAAAGTCGTAATCTAGTATAAGGTACACACATGAACGATATCCGGTGATAAAATCGGAAGGAGCGAACACGGAGGGGAACAGATGATGATATCGACGGCCAAGCAGGGCATGGCCCAGAACAATTTCCGTGAAGCCGGCTACTGGCTGGACAAGACGGTGGATCAGCTTCTGAATGAGGCCATAGCCCGGACGCCTGACAAAATCGCGATCATTGCCGACAGGGCCGACCGCGAGCAGGCCCTTCGCCTGACTTACCGAGAGCTGGGAAATCTGGTTGATCGTGCTGCCAGTTCCCTGAGCCGGCTGGGAGTTGGCCCACGCGACGTCGTGACCGTTCAGTTGCCCAATTGGTGGGAGTTTGTTGTCGCGGCGCTGGCCTGCAGCAAGATTGGCGCCGTCTTCAATCCCGTGATGCCGATTCTTCGAGAGCGCGAGTTGCTCTATGTCCTGAATTTCTGCGAGTCCAAAGTCTTCATCGTCCCCAAGGTGTATCGGGGATTTGACTATGCCGCGATGGCCGCAGGTATGAGTGGCGATCTTTATCATCTGAAGCATTTGATCGTTGTCGATGGCGATGGCGACTCGAGTTTCGAGCGGTCGCTACTGGCTGCCGAGCCGGGTAGGGTGTCAGCAAAGTCTGCCGGCTCGTCTCCCTGCCTGGGTCCCGACGATATGGCCGTGGTGATGTTCACTTCCGGAACCACCGGCGAACCCAAGGGCGTAATTCATACCTCGAATTCCCTGGTGGGATGCACAAAGGCGCTGACCCAACGGTTCGGTCTTCTTAACAATGAAGTATTGTTAGTGGCGTCGCCAGTTGCGCACATGACCGGCTATGCAGCCGTCGTCCTGCTGTCGATATATCTGGGCGGAACGATGGTTCTGCAGGATGTTTGGGAGCCGAAGCACGGCGTATCGCTGATGGTGCGTGAAGGTGTGACCTATACCGCCGCTTCGACCCCGTTTCTCAACGACATCTGCGACGTCGTGGCAGCAGGCGCCCCGCGGCCCGCGAGCCTGCGGTCGTTTCTCTGCGCCGGCGCAACCATTCCTCCGGTGTTGATCCAACGGGCCGCGCGTGATGTCGGCATCCACGCATGCTCGCTGTGGGGGATGACAGAATCGCTGGCATCTACACTCACAGAACCATCGCGCGCGGCGGAGAAGTCTCCAACGACTGACGGGCGGCCCCTCGAAGGCATGGAGATCCGCATTGTTGATTTCGACGGGAAGCCGGTTCCACTCGGGCAATCCGGGCGTCTATTGGTGCGCGGCTGTCAGATGTTCACAGGTTATTACAAGAAGCCAGAGCTGGAAACGTTCGATGCGCAGGGCTGGTTCGACTCTGGCGATCTCGCCTACATGGATGACGAAGGCTACATTCGCATCTCGGGTCGGGTGAAGGACGTTTTGATCCGGGGCGGCGAGAACGTTCCGGTAGTGGAGATCGAAAATCTTCTCTACAAGCATCCGGCCGTCGCCGCGGTCGCGGTTGTCGGTTATCCCGACGCCCGCCTGGGCGAACGCGGCTGCGCCTTTATCATACCGAAGCCGGGCAACACGATCGACCTCGCGGCGATGCAAGCCTACCTCGCCGAATGCAAGATGGCCAAGCAGTTCTGGCCCGAACGTGTGGAGTTGGTGGCCGATCTGCCGCGCACCGCCAGCGGCAAGATTCAGAAGTTCAAGCTAAAGGAGATCGCCGCGGCGTTTGCCGAAGCAAAGTAGCGGGGCCTCGGCTGCCTCCGGCAGCGGCGGCGACCAGAGGCCAAAGAGCCGGCGATTGGAACGTTAGGGAGACCGGAAAATTGCCATATCAGTCCGTGTTCAGGCCGGATCTGTTCGAGGGCCAGACGATCATCGTGACCGGCGGTGGCAGCGGGATCGGGCGATGCACGGCCCATGAGCTCGCAGCACTCGGAGCCAACGTCGCGATCGTTGGCAGGACGGTGGAGAAGCTCACCGAGGTGCAGCGAGAGATCGAGGAGGATGGCGGGCAGGCCATGAGCCTGGCCTGCGACATCCGCGATGAGACCATGGTGGTTGGTGCCATCGATGCGGTGCTCGCGAGGTACGGTCGCATCGACGGCCTGGTCAACAACGCCGGCGGTCAGTTTCGCTCGCCGCTGAAGGCGATCTCCACCAGGGGGTTCGAGGCCGTCGTGCGCAACAATCTGACCGGTGGCTTCATCTTCATGCGCGAGGTCTATAACCGCTGGATGGAGGCCAATGGCGGCGCGATCGTGAACATCATCGCCGATATCTGGCATGGTTGGCCCGAATTCGGTCATTCGGCGGCCGCCCGCGGCGGCATGCTGACCTTGACCGAGACAGCGGCCTGCGAATGGTCGGCCTCGGGCGTGCGCGTCAATGCGGTGGCGCCCGGCGGCATCGTCTCCAGCGGCTTCGACACCTACACACCGGAAATGCAGAAGAAGCTGCACGACTTTACGGAGCGCGTGCCGCTGCAGCGTTTTGGGACGGAAGCCGAAATATCGGCCGCCATCACCTACCTACTATCGCCTGCGGCCGCCTACATCACCGGCTCATGTCTCCGCGTCGATGGTGGAACGCCGAATGCGCGCACGACCTGGAAACTGGAGCCGCACAGCCGTAGTGTGCCGTACGAGGGGTTCCATCGCGCCAAGCTTCCGGAAGTGATGAAGCGCAAAGCACAGGCGTAACGCGCGATCGCCTAGTCGACGGCAATGATCAGCTTGCCGTGGTTGTCCCCGCGATAAAGCTGGGCAATCGCGCCGGGCGCGTGTTCGAGCCCGGGGAGGATTTCCTCATCGTGGACAATCTTGCCGTCGAGCGCGAACTCTGTCAGGCGGGTAGCCGCCGCCTCGAACTCGGCGATGTGGTCGAAGATGATGAAGCCCGACCATCGCAGGCGCCGCGTGAGGATTTCGCGCTCGGCGCGAGGGCCGGTGGGAACGGGCGTCCAGGAGGCGTTCGCGGCGGTCCCACACTGGATGATTCTTCCGTGCAATCGCATGGTGCGGATGGCGGCGTCGGCGATCGCACCACCGGTGTTGTCGAAGAAGATGTCGTTGCCTTCCGGGCACGCCTCGCGGATCACGGCCGGAAGATCTGTGCTATCGCGATAGTTGATCATGGCTTGGTAGCCGTAACGGGCTTGAGCCAGCGCAGCCTTTTCGGCCGAACCGGTGAGTCCTGCGGCGCGGCAACCCGCGATGTGCGCGAGTTGCCCAACAAAACTTCCGACGCTGCCGGCTGCGGTCGAGACCAGAACGTGCTCGCCCGGCCTCGGGTCGCCAAGTCCGTGAAAGGCGAGGTAGGCGGTGAGCCCATTGATGCCGAGCAGGCTCAAATTGGCGCTGAGCGGCAGGGCCGAAGGCTGGACGCGGCGCAACACCGCATCCGGCGCCGCGACGCAATGGGTCTGCCAGCCGAACCAGCCGTAGACAAATTCGCCGGCACGAAATTCCGGTGCGTTGCTTTCGAGGATCTCGCCGACGGCGAGCGCGCGCATAGGCGTGTTCAGCGGCACCGGCGCACTGTAGTTCCCCTCGTCGTTGGCCCATCCGCGTTGCGCCGGATCGACAGAGAGATAGCGATTTTGGATCAGGATCTCGCTCTTGCCGACTGCTGCCACCGGCTCCGTCACCAGCGAAAAGTGTTCGGCTTGCGGTATCCCACGCGGCCGCGCCACGAGCCGGACCTGTCGGTTTTCACGAAGGGGCATGAGCGATCATCCTAGTTAGTACACTTGTGTACGATATGAGAATACGATAGAAAAAGCATGGGAGACAAGGAAATCCTGGCGGGCTCTGGCCGCCTGTTCACCCTGCGACATCAAAAGAGGCAACTCAAATGGCGGGGCTCTACTACGAGCAATTCTCTGTCGGACAGACCTTCGTTCACGAGATCCGGCGCACGGTGACGGACATGGATAACATCCTGTTCTCGTCGCTGACCTATAATCCGGCGGCGGTGCATATCGACCACGAGTATGCCAAGGGCACGGAGTTCGGTAAGCCGCTGATGAACTCGATTTTCACGCTGGGCTTGATCATCGGGCTCTCGGTCCAGGACACGACACTTGGCACGACCGTCGGCAATCTGGGGATGGAAGAAACCAGGTTTCCGCGGCCTGTCTTCGCCGGCGACACCCTGCGCGCCGAGACCAAGGTGGTGGCGATGCGCGAGAGCAAGTCGCGCCCGACCCAGGGCATTGTGACTTTCGAGCATCGAGGCTTCAATCAGCGCGATGAAGAAGTCGTCTACTGCCGGAGGAATGGTTTGATGATGAGGCAGCCAAAATGAAACTGCGCTCGCTGCTTTTCGTGCCAGCCGACAGCGAACGAAAATTCGCCAAGGCAAGTGGTATCGGGGCGGACGCGTTGATCCTTGATCTCGAGGACTCGGTCGCGCCGGGCCGCAAGGCGTTCGCCCGCGGCGCGGTCAAGGAGCTGCTGGGAGGTGGCGCGAGGGACTGGTCGTTCCTGGTCAGGATCAATCCGCTGGGCACCGGGCTCACGCTCGAAGATTTGGCGGCCGTGGTTCGCCCGGGCCTCGATGGCATTCTGATTCCCAAGGTGAACGGCATCGAGGATGTCGATCTGATCGCGAACTATGTCGATGTGCTCGAGGTTGCCACTGGCGTTGCGCCTGGCCATGTCAAGTTGCTGGTTGTGGCGACGGAAACGCCTGCCGCCATGATCGGCTTCTCTGGCTACGCCCGCAAGAACCAACGGCTGGTGGCGATGACCTGGGGCGGAGAAGATTTGAGCGCCGCGCTTGGCGCGCTCACCCCTCGCGAGACCGACGGCAGCTGGACCTTTCCCTATCAGGTGGCGCGCGCGCAGTGCCTGTTTGCCGCAGGTGCGGCTGGTGCTGCGGCGCTCGAGACGCTCTACGTTGATTTCAGGGATCAGGAAGGGCTTGCTGAAAGTTGCAAGATCGCGCGACGGGATGGATTTCTCGGCCGGATCGCAATCCACCCTGATCAGGTCGCAACCATCAATGCATGTTTCACGCCCTCGGACGCCGATCTCGACCATGCGCGCCGCGTCGTGGCGGCGTTCGCGGCGCAGCCTGACGTCGGCACGGTCGGCATCGACGGCAAGATGTATGACATGCCGCATCTGGTGGCTGCGCGTCGAACCCTGGCGTCGATCGGGGAAGGAAGCTCTAATGGATAGATCGTTCTCCAATCAGCTCGACGTACCGGAAGATCACGCCGCGATCCGCGAAGGTGTTAGCGCCGTCGTCACGCGCTTCGACGACGAGTACTGGCTGGCGCGCGACGAGGACGGCGAGTTCCCCCGTGAATTCCATCGTGCGATGGCGGATGCCGGCTGGCTCGGCATCACCATGCCCGAGGAGTATGGCGGCGCTGGCCTCGGCGTTACCGAAGCCGCCATCATGATGCATGAGGTTGCAAGCCATGGCGGCGGCATGACCTCGGCTTCCGCGGTTCATATCAACCTTTTCGGACCACACCCGATCGTGGTGAAGGGAACGGACGATCAGAAGCGACGCTGGGTCCCACGCCTGGTCTCAGGCGAGGACCAATGCTGCTTCGGCTTCACCGAGCCGGACGCCGGGCTGAACACCACGCGCATCAAGACCTTTGCCGAGAAGGTACCCGGCGGCTACCGTGTCCACGGGCAGAAGGTCTGGACCTCGACCGCGCAGATCGCCAACAAGATCATGCTGCTGACGCGGACCACGAAATTCGAGGATTGCCGGCGGCCAACCGACGGCATCACCATTTTCTATACCGATCTCGATCGTTCCAAGATCGAGGTCCGCCGCATTCCAAAGATGGGACGCAAGGCGGTGGATTCCAACGCCATCTTCATCGATGACCTGTTCATTCCCGAAGCGGACCGGATCGGCGAAGAAGGAAAGGGTTTTTCCTACATCCTGCACAGCCTCAATCCCGAACGGATCCTGATTGCGGTCGAGGCCATCGGGATCGGACAGGACGCGCTGCGCCGCGCGACGCGCTACGCCAGGGAGCGCGTGGTGTTCGATCGTCCGATCGGCCAGAACCAGGCGATCCAGCACCCGCTGGCGGAAAAATGGATGTATCTGGAGGCGGCGTGGCAGATGGCGATGCGTGCGGCCTGGCTCTATGACAGTGACAGGCCTTGCGGCGCCGAAGCCAACAGTGCGAAGTTTTTGGGGGCGCGCGCCGGCCACGATGCCGCCTGGCAGGCCATCATGACCCATGGCGGCTTCGGCTATGCCAAGGAATATCACGTCGAGCGGCTATTCCGCGAAGTCTCGATCACCCGGCTTGCGCCGATCACCGAGCAGCTCATCCTGTGCTTTATCGCCGAGAAGGTGCTCGACTTGCCAAAGAGCTACTGATCCGCGCCGTGCCTTGCGCGTCGGCGGCCATCAGAGGCTGCGTGAGATCAGTTCCCGCATGATCTCGGACGTGCCGCCATAGATGCGCAGCACCCGAGCGTCCGCAAACAATCGGCAGATCTCGTATTCGCGCATAAAACCGTAGCCGCCGAAGAATTGCAGGCACTGGTCGACCAGCCGCCCGTGCATCTCGGTGGTCCACAGCTTTGCGGTCGATGCCGCGTAGGTCGTCAGTTCTCCGCGGACATGTTCGCGCAGGCATTGGTCGACATAGGCCCACCCGACCGCAAGGTCGGACTTCAGGTCGGCCAGGCGGAAGCGCGTATTCTGGAAAGTCCCGATCGGCTGGCCGAACGCCTTGCGCTCCTGGACATAGTCCTTGGTGATATCGAACGCCTTTTGCGCGGCAGCAATCGAGTGAAGGGCGATCGTCAGCCGCTCCTGCGGCAATTCGCTCATCAGCGCACCCATCGCTCCGCCTTCCGAGCCCAGCAGGTTGCTCACGGGAATGCGGACCTGGTCGAAGAACAACTCTGACGTATCGGAGGAGAGATGGCCGAGCTTTTCGAGGTTGCGGCCGTGCCGGAAGCCGGCGCGGTCGGTCTCGACGAGGACGAGGCTCATGCCGCGCGATCCGCCGTCCGGGTTGGTCCTGACGACCACGATGACGAGGTCGCACATCTGGCCGTTCGAGATGAAGGTCTTCTGGCCGGAGATGACGTATTCATCCCCGTCGCGAACGGCTTTGGTGCGGATGCCCTGCAGGTCGCTGCCGGTGCCGGGCTCGGTCATGGCGATCGCACAGACGGTTTCGCCGGCGACCATACGCGGCAGCCACTTCTTCTTCTGCTCCTCGCTGCCATAATGCAGCAGATAGCCGCAGCAGACATCGCTATGGACGGAAAAGTCGGTTGCGGGACCAGCAAAGCCTGAATAAGAGAGCTCTTCGATGACGACGGCGTTGTGGCGGAAGTCGCCACCGATGCCGCCGTACCGCTCGGGCACCTGAGCGCAGAGCAGACCGGCTTTACCGGCCACAGGCCACAGCGAGCGGTCGATGATACCGGCTTCTTCCCATTCCCCAAAGTGCGGCTGAATCTTCGTTGCGGCAAAGCGGCGGACGCTTTCGCGCAACAGTGCGTGCTCTTCGTCGAATACCGGGCGATTTTGCAGCATGTCTGTCGAGCCGTCCGTTGAAGCTAGAAGGCGACCTTGTCGCCGCCCTTGAGCTGGAGAATTTCACGTGCCTCGTCCGGGCTGGCGATCTCGAGCCCGAGGCCTTCGATGATCTTGCGGACCTGTGTCACCTGTTCGGCATTGGTCTCTGCGAGGCGGCCGGCGCCGATCCACAGACTGTCTTCAAGCCCGACCCGAACGTTGCCGCCCATTGAGGCAGCCATCGCTGCGACTGGCATCTGCGCGCGGCCGGCACCGAGAACCGACCAGTGGTAGTTGTCGCCAAACAGGCGGTCCGCGGTGCGCTTCATGTGCATGACATCGTCCGGATGCGAGCCGATACCGCCGAGAAGCCCGAAACAGGTCTGGATGAAGAGCGGAGCTTTGACCAGGCCTTCGGTCCAGAAATAATGCAGGTTGTAGAGGTGGCTGGTGTCGTAGCACTCGAACTCGTAACGCGCGCCTGAGCTGTTCAGCGTTTCCAGTGCATAACGGATGTCCTTGAACGAATTGCGGAACACGAGATCGTGCGAGCCTTCCAGCATCTGCGGCTCCCAGTCATGTTTAAACGACTTGTAGCGCTTCAACATCGGGAACAGGCCGAAATTCATCGATCCCATGTTGAGGCTCGCGACCTCGGGCTTCCAGGTCGCCGCCGGGCGCACGCGCTCCTCCACGGTCATGTAGGGCGAGCCGCCGGTCGTCAGGTTCACGACCACATTCGAGCTCTGCTTGATGACGCGCAGGAAAGGCTCGAAGGCTTCCGGCGATTGATCCGGCCGTCCATCGGCCGGATTACGGGCATGGAGATGCACGATCGCAGCTCCCGCCGCCGCAGCACCGAGGGCGGACTCGGCGATCTCGGCTGATGTCACCGGCAGATGCGGCGACATCGAAGGCGTGTGGATCGATCCGGTAACCGCGCAGGAAATGATGACCTTGTGCGACGCCATGATTCGTCTCTCGGGTTTGCAATCGGATGCGTGACCGGCGGCAGCCGTCAGGATGTGAACTTGTGGAAGTTCGGTTCGCGCTTCTCGTTGAACGCTGCGACACCTTCCTTCGACTCCGCCGTGTCGTAGAACAGCTTCACGGCATGAAGGGCAAAGTTGCTGATGCCCCGGATATTGTCCGAATCGGCATTGAAGGAACGCTTGGCGAGCGCAATCGCGGTTGGCGACCGCTGTGCCAGCTTGTCGGTCCATTCCTTCACAGCGGCGTCCAGCTGTGCAGCCGGAACCACCTTGTTGACCAGCCCCATCTCGCGCGCCTGTTCAGCGGTGTAGCGTTCGTTCAGGTACCAGATCTCCCGCGCTTTCTTGTCGCCGACGTGGCGCGCGAGGAAGGCCGTGCCCCAGCCGGCATCGACCGATCCGACCTTTGGACCAACCTGACCGAATTGCGCGGTGTCCGCAGCGATCGTAAGGTCGCAGAGCGTCGCGAGCACATTGCCGCCGCCGATGGCAAAGCCGTTGACGCGCGCAATCACCGGCTTCGGAACGTCCCTAATCAAACCTTGCAGTTCGTCAATCGGCAACCCCACTACGCCGCGGCCGTCATATTGCCCCTCATGCGCGGATTGATCGCCTCCCGTGCAGAAAGCCTTGTCTCCGGCGCCGGTCAAGACGATGCTCGCGACCTGCCGATCGTTGGCGGCGAGGTGCAGGGCCTGGATCATCTCTTCCAGTGTTTGCCCACGGAAGGCGTTGTAGACCTTCGGCCGGTTGATGATGATCCACGCCGCGCGGTCGCGCACTTCGTAGATGACGTCGGTGAATTGCTTTGGATCGGTCATGGCGTTTCCTCGCGCTTAGATCATGTTCATTCCGCCCGAGACGGAAATGGTCTGTCCGGTGATGTATTTTCCGTCGTCGGAAGCGAGCATGGCGACGATCCCGCCATAATCGTCAGGCTCGCCCATGCGCCGAAGCGGGATTCCCCTGACCATCGCGTCCTTCCATTTTACGGCCTGTTCGCCTTCGCCGAGGACGGTAGCCATCATCGGCGTGTTGGTCGGGCCCGGGCAGACAGCGTTGAGCAGGACGTTCTTGCGCGCCAGCTCGCGGGCCAGCGATTTGGTGAAGGAGATCAGCCCGCCCTTGCAGGCGGAGTAGACGGCCTCATCGCTGGTGCCGACCCGCGCCGCGTCGGAGGCGATGTTGACAATTCTGCCTCCGCCGCGATCGGCCATCAGGGGCGCGACCGCCTTGTGGGTGTTGAGCGGCCCGTAGAGATTGATGCGGATGATCTTGTCCCAGAGGTCCTTGTCCGTCTTCAGGAACGGCATCGGCCGGTCCCAGCCGGCATTGTTGACCAGGAGCCAGATAGGGCCAAGCTCGGCTTCGACCTTGGCGACCGCTTCGTTGACGGAAGCAGCATCTCCGACGTCCACCGCATAGGTCTTGATGACCGCCTGCGGCGCGAGCTTTGCAGTTTCTTCGCCAGCTTTCGGGTTGATGTCGAAGACCGCCACCTTGCAGCCTTCTTCGGCCAGGCGCAGCGTCAGTCCGCGCCCAATTCCCTGTCCTCCGCCGGTAACTACGGCGACTTTTCCAGATAGGCCCTTCAACGCTGATCTCCCTTGCGTTTGTCTTCCTTGTCATGCCGTACCGCATAAAGGTGGGTTTGCCGGCGACGTCTGCGCGCCGGCAAGCCCGGCGCAGCTTATGAGGCCGACCCGTTCTTCTGCAGCGCAAATCCGTGCTGCGAATACATTTGCCGGGCGATGATCGTCTTCATGATCTCGATCGAACCGCCGGCGATCTTGACTATCCGCGCATCGGCATAGGCCCGGGCGATCGGATATTCCCACATGTAGCCCCAGCCGCCGAACAGTTGCAGACATTCGTCGACTGTTTCGCAGTGAAGCTCGGAGGTGAACATTTTGGCCATCGCTGCATCGACGGGATCGAGCTTGCCCTCCATGAACAGCGAGATGCATTTGTCGGTAAAGACGCGTGCAACAGCGGCCTTGGTCTTGAGATCGGCCAGCTTGAACTGGGTGTTCTGGAAATCGGCGATCTTCTGACCGAACGCGCTTCGCTCGGAAGTATATTGCAGCGTCCAATCGATGACCGTTTCGGTGACCGTGGCGGAGCGGATGGCCTGGGCGAGGCGCTCCTGTGACAGCTTGGTCATCATCTGCGCGAAGCCCTTGCCCTCCTTGCCCAGCAAATTGCCGGCGGGAATCCGGACATTGTCGAAAAACAGTTCGGACGTATCCTGCGCCTTCATGCCGAGCTTTTCCAGGTTCCGGCCGCGCTTGAAGCCGGGCCGGTCGCTCTCGACAATGAACAGCGTGACACCTTTTGCCCCGGCGTGGCTGTCCGTCTTGGTCGCAAGCACGACAAAGTCGCAGAGCTGGCCATTGGAAATAAATACCTTCTGCCCGTTGATGACGAAATCATCGCCATCGCGTACGGCGCGCGTCCTGATTGCCTTCAGGTCACTTCCGGCGTGAGGTTCCGTCATGCCGAGCGAGCCGATCGCTTCGCCCGAGACCATTTTGGGCAACCACTTTCGCTTCTGCGCCTCCGTGCCAAAGGACAGAACATAGGTTGCGACCAGGTCAGTATGGATGAGAAAGCCCGGTCCGCTCGCGCCGGACCGCCACAGCTCCTCGAAGACGACGACGTCGAACAGGTAATCGAGACCCATCCCGCCATATTCCTCGGGAACGGTACAGCAGAGCAGTCCGGCCGCGCCGGCCTTCAGCCACAGCGCCCGCGGAACGATGCCGTCCTCTTCCCACTTGGCGTGGAAGGGCACGATCTCGCGGTCGACGAAGCGCCTGACCGTTTGCCGGAAAATTTCATGTTCTTCGCGAAAGATCGTGCGCTCGATCATTGTCAAAAAGTGTCCCGCCTGATTTAGTTTGCTAGTGTACTATATGTAAGTCAGGTGTACAATAGGAGACCGCAATTGTGCAAGTACGATAGTACACCAACGAACGGTATGCGAAAGTGGAGAGGAAACGATGCCGGGAGCGCCGGAACTGAAGCAATTTCGCATCGAATGGTCGGCAAACCGGGTCGTACACCTGGTCTTTGACATGCCCGGCCGCTCGATGAACGTCTTCTCGAACGCAGCGATCGAGGAACTCGGCCGGTTTGCCGATTGGCTCCCGCAAAGCGATGTCGCGGGCGTCGTCATCCGCTCCGGCAAGTCCTCGGCATTTTGCGCCGGCGCTGATCTGGCCGAGCTGGAAACCGCGTACGACATGGTCATGGCGGCGCCGACAGCCGAACGCGACGGCGTCGCGTTCGATCATTTCTTCCGGCTGAGCCAGGGGTTGCGCAAGCTCGAGACCGCGGGCAAGCCCGTCGCGGTAGCGATCGCGGGATTGGCTTTGGGAGGCGGCGCGGAATTTGCGCTTGCGGCACATCACAGGGTCCTCACCGATCACCCGCAGAGCACGTTTGGCTTGCCGGAGTCCCTGGTGGGATTGTTGCCTGGAGGGGGAGGAACCCAGCGCCTTCCGCGTCTAATCGGCATTGAAGCGGCGCTGCCGGTGCTGCTCGATGGCGCAAGGATCGGCGGGGCCGCGGCTATCGCGGCCGGACTCGCGGACGAACTGGTGGCAGCGGGTGAAGAAGTGGCAGCCGCGGAGCGCTGGGTGCTGTCGCGCCCGCCTGCCACGCAGTCGTGGGACCAGCCCGGCTGGCGCGCGAAGGATGCTAAACGCTCTGCGGCGCTGATTGGGCAGCGCCGAGCGAGCGTTCTGGCTGAGACGCTGGGACACTATCCGGCGCCGCTCGCTATTCTCGACTGTGTCGAACAGGGATTTCCCCAAAACTTCGACTCGGCGATTCGAACTGAAATGGACATCTTTGCGAAACTGATCCAGAGGCGAGAGCCTCGCAACATGATCCGGACGTTGTTCCTCGGAAGGCTCGACCACGAGCGATTGAAGAAGAACGGGATGAATCCCAAGGTCACCGAAGCTGTCGCGGCGGTCTCGCGCGTACTCGCTACCCACTCGGGGAGGGGCAAGGAACTCTCCCGATCCTTAGCACGGGCGGGATTTCACGTCGACGAGGCGCAGAAGCCCGTCTTCGATGGCCGGATCTCGGGCGCGGCCTATTGGTTTGACGACAAACCGAAGACCGGGGGAAAGGAGCTGTTGCGCGCCCGACTCGCTGAAGCGGAAGCCGTGGCCGCGGGCTGGCGTTCCCAGCTCGACGAGGCTGAGCGTCGTGCGGCCGACTATTTGCTCGTTACAAAAGAAGGTGTTCCCGCCTATCTCGGCGGCTTGTTTGCCGCGGGATTGGGTTGGACGAAGCGCGCGTGAAGGAGACAGTCGTGGCGAAACCTCTCGATGGTGTCAGGGTTCTCGATCTTTCAAAAGTTCTCGCTGGTCCGCTGTGCGCGCAGTATCTGGGTGATCTCGGTGCGGAGGTCATCAAGGTCGAAGCGGTGGGGCAGGGCGATGAAACTCGGGGATGGCCGCCCTTTCCGGCGCCGGAGCTCGGCACCGTGTTTCTGAGCGCCAACCGCAACAAGCGAAGCATCGCGATCAATATGAAATCGGAGAAGGGGCGGGCGCTGGTGCATGAATTGGCAAAATCCGCCGACGTCGCCATCGAGAGCTTCGGCACTGGCGTTGCCGAACGACTGGCGATCGATGCCGACAGCCTTCGTGCACTCAACGACCGCCTCATCCATTGCAGCATCTCCGGCTTCGGTCGGACGGGGCCTTTGAAAAATTCGCCTGGCTACGACGTGATCCTGCAGGCCTTTAGCGGCATCATGTCGATGACTGGCGACGAGGGCGGCGGCTATATCCGCAGCTCCATTTCTCCGATCGATCAGATGACGGGCGTGCACGCTTTCAGCGGCATACTCGCCGGTCTGCTGGCGCGGGAGAAATCGGGCAAGGGCGCGTCGATCCAGGTGTCACTGTTCGACACCGCGCTCGGCCTTCTGGGCTACAATCTGCAAACGTTCTGGGAACGCGGCGTCCAACCGGCCAAATGCGGCTCCAGCCACGAGTCGCTCTGTCCCTACCAGGCGTTCGAGGCCGCGGATGGACCGATCATGATCGGTGTCGCCAACGACAATCTGTGGCGCAAGTTCTGCGCGGTCGCGGGCCTTAAGTCGATCGTCGACGATCCCAAATTCCGCACCAATGCAAATCGTGTCACCCATCGCGCCGAGACGCTTGATCATGTTCAATCGGCGATTGCGACCAGGACGGTCGGACAGTGGAACGCTGCCCTCACCGAGGTCGGCATTCCCTGTTCGCCGATCAATACGCTCGCTCAGCTCCTCGAGCACCCACACACCAGGGCGAACAAGACCATCATGCAATACGACCACGTCGCAGCCGGTCGTCTCAACTGCGTGGGTCATCCCGTGACCTTTGTCGGGGAAGAACGCAGCGTCGGCCTGCCGCCGCCTATGCTGGGACAGCATACCGACGAAGTCTTGAAGGAGATGGGCCTTTCGCCGGAAACCATCGAACGGCTGCGCCGCGAAGACGTGGTGAGCTGACGCAGGGTTGTTCACGCTCTGAACCGAATGCCTTCTTCAGTGGGGTACGCTGAATTGTCCACCATGGACTGGGATGACATCCGCTTCTTTCTAGGTGTCGCACGCGCCGAACAGTTCTCGGCTGCTGCGGCGCGAATGGGAGTCGACACGGCGACTGTAGCCCGGCGGATCAACGCTCTGGAGAAATCGCTGAATGCTCGCCTGTTCGACAGGCGACATACCGGCTGCGTCCTGACTGAGGCTGGAGAGCGGTTCTTTCAGACTGCTGAAGAACTCGAATCGAATATTTTGCGGGCACAAGCTGATCTATCGCGGTCCGATGTCCTCGTTACCGGGGCGGTAAGAATCGCTGCTCCTGACGGGTTCGGCACGTTGTTTCTGTGTCCGCGACTTGCAGCGCTTAAGGCCCGGCATCCTGCATTGACGATACAATTAGTGCCGATCACGCGAACATTTTCACTGTCCAGGCGCGAAGCTGATCTCGCGGTGACCATCGAGCAGCCGGCCGAGGGCCGGCTGGTATCCCGCAAACTCATCGACTATTCACTCCATTTTTATGCGTCACGGAAGTATCTCGAAGAGCACGGAGCTCCAACAACCGCCAACGATCTCTCGCGCCATTGCCTGATCACATATGTGCCGGATCTAATCTTTGCGGAGCAACTCATCTTCATGCCTGAAATATACGGGCCATCGTATAGCAGATTGGAGTGTTCCACCGCAGTAGGCCAGTTGGAGGCGGTGCGGAGCGGCGCAGGAATAGGGATCTTGCATGACTATGCCGCCCATCGGGACAAGCAGTTACGAGTTGTGTTGCCAGCCGTGCGATTTGACCGAACTTACTGGATGGTTACGCACGCGGACCTCCAGGGCATCGCCCGCGTCCGAGCCGCCATCGACTTTATAGTCGATGAGGTCCGGGCGAACAGGGCGACATTCAGACAGGAGCTGGGGTGAGTCTCGGCATTCGCCACGATTTTCCTCCACATTGCTTACTCACTCGAACGAGGCAGAGTTGGAGTTTCAGTCCGAGCGCTCATATCGCGCTGTAAAATAAGAAAAAACTGGCGCACCCGACACGATTCGAACGTGTGACCTTTGCCTTCGGAGGGCATCCCTTTGCACCAAGCCAACCATCCTACGGACATCTCCCCAAGCGAGCTTCCGCCATGAACGTCTCGAATGTCGCTATCTCTGCGAGTTCGTACACCGAACCCCGCCAAAGCCGCTTTTGCGACCGCCGCGCCGCTCATCGCGGAGGCACCCTTTGCCAAAAAAACCCAGGCGGGTGAGAGCAACCGGGCGAGATCCAACGGTCCGACGGATATCGTGATTTCGTGGGCTGCGTCGACGCCTCGACGTGTTCATCCTATCGATAGATAGAGGTTGACACAGTTGGACAGGAAGCGTATCAATGTGTGATCTATCGATAGATAGTCTATGCCGCGCAGTGGCGCGTGGCAGTTGATCGTAGCCCGCCGCTCAGTGCTGCGCGGCAGGTCACGGTCGCCGGCGGCGTGCGCAAGCAAGACTTCGACTCCAGGTCTGTCTGCGATTTCACCATCGTGCAATCTATTGAACGGAGGATGACAGTGAGCCAGACCAAGAAAGCTAAACAATTTGCCGCCCTTCATGTCAAAGGGACGCCAGTGATACTTTACAACGCGTGGGATGCAGGCAGTGCGAAAACGATCGTCGATGCCGGTGCGGAGGCGATCGCGACGAGCAGTTGGTCTGTCGCCACTGCGCAGGGGTATGAGGACGGCGAGGACCTTCCGCTTCCTCTTGCCGAGCAGATCGTCGAGCGGATCGTGGCGGCAGTTGACGTGCCTGTGACCGTCGACTTCGAAGGCGGCTACAGCGACGATGATCGCAAACTAGCCTCGAACATCTCCAAGCTGCTCGATTTGGGAATCATCGGGATCAATTTCGAGGACCGCGTGATCAAGGGGAAAGGGCTCTACGACGTTGATCGGCAGGCGAAGCGAATTGCGGCGATCCGCCATGCTGCCGAACACAAGGGCGTTCCTCTCTTCATCAACGCGCGAACCGATGTGTTCTTAGGTAACAGCGGCGATGTCGACGAGGCCCTGGAGAGAGCGAAAGCATACGCGTCGGCCGGCGCGTCCGGCTTCTTCATTCCCGGGCTGACCGAGGCCGACCATATCCGTCGGATTGCTGAGGAAGCGACGCTGCCGGTCAACGTCATGGTCATGGAAGGCGTCCCGTCGAACGACAAACTCGCAAAACTGGGTGTTGCCCGCGTGAGCTACGGGCCGATTCCGTACATAGAGACGATGGAGGCCCTCCAGAAGTGGGCGAGCAAGCTCCTTTCGTAGTCTGACCGCGACGTCTCGAGGACGGCCAATCCCGCGACGCCCTTGCAAGGATTGTAACTAAACCTGCGCCGCGAAGGATACGCCAACTTCCGCGGCGCCGTTTGTCCAGATATGTTCATCTTCGTCTCGCGAACACGGACCAGGACGCTTTCTATGGGGTGTTTGAACGCGCAACGGTCCCCTCTGCGACGGCATGACAAGTCGCCGGTAACACAACACGGTGGGCATTCGCCCGCTGGATCGAACGGACGCGGAACGGCAATGAGCGACGTATCGGAAGGCATTGACCCTCACGCCATTCCAAGTGGAACGGGATGTGTCGAGTGTCTTGCTGCTGGCCAATGGTGGTTCCATCTGCGGCGCTGCGCCAAATGCGGCCACATCGGCTGTTGCGATACGTCGCCAAACCAGCACGCCACTGCGCATTTTCGCGGGACTGGCCACTTTATCGTAACAAGCTTCGAGCCCGGTGAGGACTGGTTCTGGAACTATAGAACCGGAAGACCGTTCCACGGCCCCAGGCTGGCGCCGCCGCGATCTCGGCCCCTTGACCAGCCGTCGCCGGGACCAAACGGGCGCGTCCCTGCGGATTGGGAAAATCATCTCAATCAATGAGCATCCGGTCTATGACGACGGCAGCACGCCACTAGCGTAAAATCTAGCGAAGGAAGATCCCGTGTATTATCAAGTCGTTTCGCAGTGCGTCCAGTCCTTGAAGACTATAGAGATCTTGCTCG
>Ga0208989_10000004_pt1 | contig 34261 bp, 24 predicted proteins | sample MedBloCAOM3_M1_FD_187852 | JGI IMG/M metagenome (GOLD analysis project Ga0208989, IMG submission 187852) | Forest soil microbial communities from El Dorado National Forest, California, USA - Mediterranean Blodgett CA OM3_M1 (SPAdes) (version 2) | ecosystem: Environmental > Terrestrial > Soil >...
CAGCATCTCCACCACCACGGACCCCTTTCCATCGCGCAGCTGCCGGACGTAGAAGTCACGCGACTGTCCGGCCTGCTCCCAGCCGAGGAAGATGTCGCTGGTCGCCTGCATGAGCCGTTGACCGGTGACGACGCGCTGCCCGTGGTTCACGTGCTCGCTCTTGCCGACGAAGGCTTCCAGCACCGACGGCTGGGCTTCCTTCGCCTGCAGGAACAACGGGTCCTGGTCGTCCCGGCCCAGCAGCAGTATGACCCACGTGCGGGTGCCGACGCTGCCGACGCCGACGACCTTGCGGGCGATGTCGACCACCCGGCCATAGCCGCCGCTCCAGCCCGCCGTCGTCACTTTGCCGTCGGCGGTGGCACGCACGGGGTCGCCAGTCTCGCCGTGCAGATCGAGCCCGGTATGCATGGCCGGCGAACTCGTGAACGGGTCCATGCGCACGCCGAAACCGGACGCCGGCTCGATGTCGCCGTCGACCGGCTTGCGCACGGGAACGCTGCTGATGGCACGCGTCAGCCGCACGATCTGCGCGCGCGCGGTTTTGACGCGATGAAGCTGGCGCTCGAAGCCGAGCGCGTCCTTTGCCATCGGCGCGGGGAGGAACGGGCCGCCCATGGCGCCTCCGGCGTCGGCGACTGTCACCTTGCCGAAGTCGAGGCCGAGCTCCGCGAGCACGCCGCGGATGCGGCGCGCCTTGGAATCGTAATTCTCCGCCAGCGAATTGACCGTCGAGTTCTGCCGCTGCTCCACCCGGTCGAGGGATGCCTGCAGGCGGGCGATCGCTCCGGCGATGCCGCCCCCGCCCTTGGCAAGCACGCTGGTGCGCGAATCGATCGGCATTCCCCGATCGAGCGGCATCAGGAAGGCGCCCTTGTCGTTGAGCAAGGACGGCTTGAGCGGAAGTCCCCGCGGCTCGCCAATGGGACGCGCCGGTTGTTTGATCGAGCCGGTGGCCTCGCCGTTCATCGCGCCCGCTCGCCCTTCCAGTGCCGCTTGACGGCGGAGGATCTGCTCGAGCTTTTGCTCGTACTGCTCCTGGTCGATCAGCTGGCGGCCTGAAATGCGATCGATCCGGGCGCGCAGTTCTGCGATGCGATCCTCGTAGCCGAACTGCATCTCGGCCTGCCGAGCGACCAGGCGCGTGAGCACGTCCTCGCTGAAGGCGAAATAGGTGGCGGTCGTGATGCCCCACACCGCCATGATCACCAACGTGCCGACCACCACCCAGAAGGCGAGGGGGCCGAGCCTGAGCTGCCGCCCCGCATGGGCGAGGGTGTAGCCCGCCGCCCACCGTCGCACCGACGCGTCGGCGGGCCTGCCTGGGCTGCCATGGCTGGAACAATGATTGTGATGGTGCTGTGCAGACGACCGTCGAGGCATTCACGCTTCCCCTCCGGTGGCCTACCTCACCGCACCTTACCCCAGTACTAACCGCTCCAACTCGCGCCAGTTGTGGTTAATGTTCCGCAAATTGACGAATGCGGACCTCAGGCCGGCGACAGCGGTCAGCCAGCGATCCGAATCGGCAAGGTCCGCTCAGGGCGGGAGCAGCTTGGCAGCCGCCAGGACGTCGGCGGCATGGCCGTCGACCTTGACCTTCGGCCAGATGCGGGCGATCCGCCCGTCCGAGCCGATCAGGAAGGTCGCGCGCGTTATCCCCATGAAGGTCCTGCCGTACATGGATTTTTTGCCCCAGACGCCGTAGGCCTCGAGCATCTTGTGGGTCTCGTCGGAGAGCAGGGGTATGCCGAGGCTGTGTTTCTTCTTGAACTTGTCCTGGGCCTCGACCGAATCGGCGGAGACCCCCAGAACGTCCACCCCGGCTCTCTGGTATTCGGCCCGAAGCTTCGAGAAATCAATGGCTTCGCGGGTGCAGCCCGGGGTATCGGCCTTGGGATAGAAGTACAGAACGAGCTTGCGGCCCTTGAAGTCGGCGAGGGACAGGGTGCCGCCGCCGTCACGCGGCAGCTTGAATGCGGGGGCCTTGGCCCCCTCGGCGAGTTCCGTCGGCATGCGCCTTCCTTTCGTCCCTATTTCCGGCTCAATGAAACTCTAAACAATATGCGGGAGACTACTGCCAGGTCGATGGTTGTGCCCGGGGGCGCGTCGACCGCGGCAAGGGGGCTGGTTCGTCGCAGGCGTGTTGCAATGACGTGCGGCGGAATCGGTGGTCGAGGGGACGCCAAGTCGGGGCATGGCGGTTCAACAATCCAATCCTGATCTCGAGGCTCTCCGAAAGCTGGAGGCGAGCCTCAACGCGGATCTGTGCGCGCCGGGCACCCGTCGGCAATACAGAGTTCGGCCCGCTTCGTCGCGATTTAGCTGCCCGCTCTCGCGTCTCATGGGACTGCGCCTATGGGGGCCGCGCCTGCGCAAATTCGTCATTATCGGCGGTTCGCTCTGCGGTCTCCTCCTGGTCGCGATGGTCGCCCTGTGGTGGCGGCTCTCCAGCGGTCCGATCGAGCTCGATATCGCGACGCCCTGGCTCACCGCTGCGATCAAGGAGAATTTCGGCGCCGGCCATGACGTCGAGATCGGCGGCACCCAGATCGAGCGGGATGCGAGCGGACGCACGTCGCTTCGTATTCGTGACATCGTGGTGCGGGACGCCGAGGGCACCGTGGTGGCGAGCGCGCCGAAGGCGGAAGTCGGCATCTCCGGCGCGGCCCTGTTGACCGGCCGCATTCGTGCCGAACGCCTTAGCCTCGTCGGCGCGGAAATGGCGGTTCGGATCGAGTCCGACAGCAAGGTCACGGTTTTTGCCGGCGGCAACAAGCGGCCCTTCGTCACCGCGTCGGCCAATGCTGCTCCCGCGCTCTCCGGGGCCGCGCAAGCTGCAGCGAAGCTCGAACGCGCCGCGGCGCTCGGCACGGCCTCGTCGCCCGTTCCAAGCGCGTCGACCCCGCCGGCGGCGTCCGCCGTCGCCCGCAATGGCGTTCCAGACTTCGCCGTGATGCTGGCCTGGATCGAGAGCCTCGATGCCAGCGGCCTGGATGGCCGCGATCTCGCCGAGATCGGCCTCAAAGGCGGCAATCTCACCGTCGACGATCAGCGCAACGGCAAGCAGTGGACGTTCACCAATATCGATCTCGGCGTGATGCGGCCCAAGAGCGGCGGCATCGCCATCACATTGGGGTCTGAAAACGTCGAACGGCCTTGGCATATGCGCGCGGCAATGACGCCGGGTCAGCAGCAGGGCCACCGCATCATCGACGTCGAGGCAACAAAAGTCTCCGCCAAGGATCTCATGCTCGCCATGCGCGTGGGCGAGAGCCAGTTCGAGCCCGATCTGCCGTTCTCGGCGCGCATCCGGGCCGATATCGGGCCCGACGGCATTCCGCACATGCTCGAGGGAAAGATACTGGTGGACAAGGGCGTCATCATCGATCTCGACGATCCGCTCGCCCGCATTCCGATCGACCGCGCCGAAATCAATCTCGATTGGGACGCGACGCGCCAGGCGCTGGTCATGCCGTTCCAGGTGCTGTCGGGCGGCAATCGCATCACCCTGCTCGCGCAGTTCGACGCGCCACGCGAAGGAAGCAGCGTTTGGGGCCTCCAGGTCTCCGGCGGCACGGTCGTGCTGACCTCCGCCGCGCCGGTGGATCCGAATCCGCTCATCCTCAACCGCGTCGCGCTGCGGATGCGGGTCGATCCCGCCAAGCAGCGCATCGACCTCGATCCGAGCGAACTGGGCAATGCCGATCTCGGTGTCGCGCTCACCGGCAGCCTCGACTTTTCGAGCGACGATCCGCGCCTGGTGCTCGGCATTGCGAGTACGCGCATGTCGGTTGCGGCGATGAAGCGGCTTTGGCCGATCTGCACTGCACCGAAGGTCCGCGCCTGGGTCGAAGAACATGTGCAAGGCGGCACGGTCGAGCGGTTGGACATCTCGACCAACGCACCTTGGTCTACGCTCAAATCGAGCGGGCCGCCCGTTCCCGACGACGGCCTGTTGATTCAGATTGTCGGCAACGGCGCGGAAGTCCGGCCGGTCGCAGGCCTGCCGGCCATTCGCGACGCCGACGTCAACCTGCGCATTTCCGGCCGCACGGCGGTGATCAATGTCGGGCGTGGCAACGTGGAAATATCGCCCGGCCGCAAACTCTCCATCACCAACGGCGTATTCGAGGTGCCCGACACGTTCCCGAAGGCGCCGCCGGCGAAGGCCCGCTTCCGCCTCGACGGATCGGTGCCGGCCGCGGCCGAACTCCTGGGGATGGAGCGGCTGCGCGACTATTCCGGCACGCCGATCGATCCCGCGACCAGTCGCGGGACGCTCACCGCGCAAGTGACGCTCGCCCTGCCGCTCAAGGAGGATCTCGCGCCCGGATCTTCGATCTACACGATCAACCTCGACATCGCGAACTTCGCTGCCGAGCGCATGGTCATGGCTCAGAAGGTCGAGGCGGCGCTGCTCAAGGTCAGCGCCAACAACCAGGGTTACTGGATCCGCGGCGACGTCAAGATCAACGGCGTTCCCGCAGCGCTCGACTACCGCAAGCCGCGTGACGCCGATGCCGATGTCCGCATCCAGGCTACCCTCGACGAAAGCGGACGCAGCAAGCTCGGCTTCGATCTCAGCGGTTTCCTCATGGGGCCGGTGCCGATCAAGCTCAGCGGGCGCGTGCTGGCCCAGGAGAGCGACAGCCGCTTCGCGATCGAGGCCGATCTGACCCAGGCCAAGGTCGACAATCTGCTGCCGGGATGGTCGAAGGCCGCAGGCCGCGCCGGTCGTGCGACGTTCACGCTCGTCAACAAGCCGGGGGTGACCCGCTTTGAGGATTTGGTGGTCGAAGCGCCTGGCGCTTCGGTCAAAGGCGTGGTCGAGGTCGATGCGTCCGGCGACGTGCTGTCGGCGAATTTTCCGGTCTTCAGCCCTTCCGACGGAGACAAGACGACGCTCAAAGCGGATCGCAGCGCCGACGGTACGTTGCGCGTGACCGTGCGCGGCGATGTCTACGACGGCCGCGGCTTCATCAAGTCGACGATGAGCGGCGCGAGCAACCGCAAGCAGAAGCACGACAAGGATATCGATCTCGACCTCAAGCTCGGCGCGGTCGTCGGCTTCCACGGCGAGACGCTGCGCGGTCTCGATCTGCGGGTGTCACGCCGCAGCGGCGTCATTACCAGCCTGGCGCTGAATGCCAAGCTCGGGCGGGATTCACCGCTGACTGGGGATGTGCGCGGACGCGGCACCAACGGGCGCCAGGTTGTCTTCGTCGAGACCACCGATGCCGGCGCCTTTTTCCGCTTCAACGACATCTACCCCAAAATCTTCGGCGGAGAGATGTGGGTGGCACTCGATCCGCACAGCGCCGATGCCGCGCCGCAGGAAGGTATCCTCAACATCCGCGACTTCGCCGTGCGCGGAGAAGCCGCGCTCGACCGCGTTGCTGCCGCTCCGCAACAACCCGGCGGCCCGCCGCCGGGAGTGGATTTCTCGCGCCTGCGCGTCGACTTCACCCGCTCGCTCGGCCGCTTCACCGTCCGGGACGGGCTGGTGAAGGGACCCGCAATCGGCGCGACCGTGGACGGATATATCGACTACAACCGCGACGACGTGCGCATGCGCGGCACGTTCGTCCCGCTCTACGGCCTCAACAATATGTTCGGCCAGATCCCGATCGTGGGCCTCTTCCTCGGTGGCAGCAACGAGGGCCTGCTGGGCGTCACCTATGAAGTGGTCGGTCCGCCGAGCACGCCGGTCCTGCGGGTCAATCCGATCTCCGCCGTCGCGCCCGGCCTGCTGCGCAAGTTCTTCGAGTTCCCGAGCGGCAACGGCGTGGCGCCGCAGAGCTACGCGGAGCCGACCCGCTAGACCGCCACCGCAATCATGTCGGCTTCAAGAGGACGTGGCGCTTTCGTCCGAGCGAAAGCTTGATGACGCCTTCGGGCGTGAGATGGTCCGGCGTGAGCACCATCTTCTCGTCGGCGACGGTGACGTCGTTCACGCGCAGCCCGCCACCCTTGATGTGCCGGCGCGCCTCGCCGTTCGACGATACAAGCCCCGCTTCCACGAAGGCAGCGAGCGCGCCGAGGCCGGCCTCCAGACGCGCGCGTGGAATTTCAACACTCGGAAGCGTCTCAGCGAGGGCTCCCTCCTCGAAAGTCCGTCGCGCGGTTTCGGCGGCTTCCTCCGCGGCCTCGCGCCCGTGCAGGATGGCGGTTGCCTCGGTGGCGAGAACCTTCTTCGCTTCGTTCAACTCCTGCCCCTTGAGCGCGGCAAGGCGTGCGATCTCGTCGAGCGGCAGTTCAGTGAACAGCTTGAGCAGACGGCCGACGTCACCGTCTTCGCAATTGCGCCAGAACTGCCAGTAATCGTACGGGCGCATCATCTCGGCATTGAGCCAGACCGCGCCGGTCTCGGTCTTACCCATCTTGGCGCCCGAGGACGTCGTCAGCAGCGGCGTGGTCAGCGCGAACAGCTCGGCACCGGCGAGACGGCGGCCGAGATCGATGCCGTTGACGATGTTACCCCACTGGTCGGATCCGCCCATCTGCAAGACGCAGTCGTGGCGCTTGAAAAGTTCAACGAAATCGTAAGCCTGGAGGATCATGTAGTTGAATTCGAGGAACGTCAGCGGTTGCTCGCGATCCAGGCGAAGCTTCACCGAATCGAACGTCAGCATCTTGTTGATGGTGAAATGCCGGCCGACGTCGCGCAGGAAGGGAATGTAATGCAGCTGGTCGAGCCAGTCGGCGTTGTTCGCCATGATCGCGCCGGTTCCGAAATCGAGAAAGCGCGAGAACACGGTGCGGATCGAGGCGATATTGGCGTCGATCTGATCGGCGGTCAGCAGCGTGCGGCTAGTGTCCTTGCCCGACGGATCGCCGATCTTGCTGGTGCCGCCCCCCATCAGCGCGATCGGACGATGCCCGGTCTTCTGCAGCCATCGCAGCATCATGATGGTCAGCAGATTGCCGATATGGAGGCTCGGCGCGGTCGCATCGAAGCCGACATAGGCCGTGATCGGGCCTGCGGCCGCCTTGGCGTCGAGGCCAGTTGCGTCCGATACTTGGTGGATGAATCCGCGTTCCGCGAGAACCTGCAGGAAATCGGACTTGTAGGCGCTCATGCCCTACCGCCTGTTGGTGTCGCCTCTTTGGGGCCGGTGGTGTAACAGGTCCGGCGTGGGATTCAACCGAGGACGGCTCCATGTCGCGCGTCACTGCCATCGGTCTGATGAGCGGCACCTCTTATGACGGGGTCGACGTCGCGCTACTGGATACCGACGGCGAGGAGATCGGTCGCCTGGGCCCCACCGGATACCGGCCTTACAGCGACCAGGAGCGAGACTTGCTGCGGCGCGCGATCGCGGTGGCGACCAATCTCAGCAACCGCACCGAACGGCCCAAGATCCTCGCCCAGGTCGAAGAGCTCGTGACCGACATGCATGCCGAGGCGGTCGAAGCGTTCCTGGCGGCCAACGGGATGGCGCCGAGTTCGATCGGCGTGGTCGGTTTCCACGGGCAGACCGTTCTGCACCGGCCCGAACGCGGCCTCACGGTTCAACTCGGCAATGGGAAGGCGCTTGCCGCCCGGCTGGGGATTCCCGTGGTCTATGACTTCCGGGCCGCCGATGTCGCCGCCGGCGGACAGGGCGCTCCTGTCGTGCCGGTTTTCCATCGCGCCCTGGTCCGCCTGCTCAAGCGCGCGCATCCCGTCGGCGTGCTCAATCTCGGCGGCGTCGCCAACGTGACCTTCATCGACGGCAAAGCCGATCTCATCGCCTTCGACACCGGGCCCGGCAACGCGTTGATCGACGATTTCGTCCGCCTGCGGACCGGGCAGCCGCAGGACGACGAAGGACGCGCCGGAGCGGCGGGCAACGTCGACGAGGGCGCGGTCGCACGGGTGCTGGCGCATCCCTTTTTCGCCAAGCCCCCGCCCAAATCGCTCGATCGCAATGCCTTCCGCCAATGGGTGGTGGAAGAAGGACGGCTTGCCAGCAAGACCACGCAGGATGGCGTGGCGACGCTCACGGCGATCACGGCGGCGGCGGTAGCACACGCGACCAAGGTGCTGCCGCGCGCGCCGGCGGGCTGGCTCGTCGCCGGCGGCGGCACGCGCAATCCGACCCTGATGCGAATGCTGGCGCAGCGGCTGGCGCCGGTCGGCATCGAGACCGCCAGCGCGGTCGGCTGGTCGGCCGATGCGCTCGAGGCGCAGGCGTTTGGCTATCTTGCCGTGCGCACGCTCAAGGGCCTGCCGCTCACCTTCCCCACCACCACGGGAGTGCCGCGGCCGCTCACCGGCGGTGTGCTGGTGCGCAAATCTGATGGGGGGTCGGTTCCGCATCGGGGCTAAGGCAGGTCGTGTTCCGACCATGCGCCCGCAAGCAAGGCCATTCAGGACCGCACGATATCGCGGATGACGCGCTCGATGCCTTTGACCACCCGCGCCAGATTTTCATCGTCGACCTTGTCCGGCGTGTCGCTCGGCTGATGATAATGCGGGTAGCGGAACGGTGCGGTGTCGGTGACCATCAAAGCCTGAAATCCTTGGTCCGCGAACGCCCAGTGATCGGACCAGGCAATGCCTGGCACGGAGCCCGGCGCGACCCCGCCGATGCTGGGGAAGGCGGTATGCGAACGGAATGACCGCACCGTTTTCCGCACCAGCTCCCGCGAGCCCAATAGGCCGACAAAGGCGACGAAGTCGCCGCGATCGGGAAACAGCAGCCCGAATGGCGCGGGGTAGCGCTGGCTTTTCGGCTCGCTCGAATAGAAGCCGATGGTCTCGAGGGAGTACATCGCCACCATGCGCTCGTTCCGCGCGACGAGCGCGCGTGCATAGTTGAGGCTGCCCATGGCCTCCGTCCGGAAATAGGGCCGCTCTTCGTTGACGAACAGCACGAAGCGGATGCGCTTGCCGTTGCTGTCGAGGCCGCGCAGGAGCCGTGCGAGCTCAAGGACTGCCGCCACCCCGCTGGCATTGTCGTTGGCGCCGGGCGTCCCGCGCGCGCTGTCGTAATGCGCGCCGACAACGATCACCTCGGGATCGGATGCCGAGGCAGGCGGCTCGATCGTCACGTCGATGTTGCGGACCGTTCTGCCGTCAGCCGGAAATTTCTGGCGGCCGACGGCATAGCCGAACGATGCCAGTGTCGCCTCGAGATAGCGCGCCACCTTCTCCAGTTCATCGTAGTGGGCAACATTGTGCTCGCGCGCCGCGATCGTCGCGATGTGGTGCTTGAGCGACGCCGCCAGCGCCGCCTCCTCGGCCGTGAGCGGCGGCAACGCGCCGCGGTGCGGCTCGCCCGGCACCGCGGTCATATAGAGGAGTGCGCTGTAGCCGCCGGCTGCGAGGGCCAGAACGGCGAGAACTGCGGTTAACAGCACCATCCGGCGCGCCATGGCGGCAGCCCGCGGCGAATGAAAGGGCTGCCGAGAGCTGCCGCGGGTTCTCAGGCCGCGCTTGGCTTGCGCTCGATCTTGAGACGCTTGTCGAGGTAGCCGCTGATCGCCTGCATCAGCGGCTCGACCTTGCCGTCAAAGAAGTGGTTGGCACCCGGGATCACCTTCTGCTCGATCACGATGCCTTTCTGGGTCTTGAGCTTGTCGACCAAGCCGGTGACGTCCTTGTGCGGCACCACGGCATCCTTGTCACCGTGGACGATCATGCCCGAGGACGGGCAGGGCGCGAGAAACGAAAAATCGTACAGATTGGCGGGCGGAGCGATCGAGATGAAACCCTCGATTTCAGGCCGCCGCATCAGAAGCTGCATGCCGATCCAGGCGCCGAACGAGAAGCCGGCGATCCAGCAGCTGCGGGCCTCCGGGTTGATCGACTGCGCCCAATCGAGCGCCGAAGCTGCATCCGACAACTCCCCCTGGCCATGATCGAATGAGCCCTGGCTCCTGCCGACGCCGCGGAAGTTGAACCGCAGCACGGAGAAGTTCCGGTGCACAAAAGCGTAGTAGATCTGGTAGATGATCTGATGGTTCATCGTGCCCCCGAATTGCGGGTGGGGATGGAGCACGATTCCGATCGGCGCGTTCTTTTGCCGGGCCGGATGATAGCGTCCCTCGATGCGCCCGGCCGCGCCGGTGAAAATGACCTCGGGCATGAATGTTCGAACCTCGACTGGATGGTTTAGCTCTGGCCCACCGCCGCACACCCGTCAGAGCATGCTTGACGGCAGCAGTGCCTGTACGTAAGTAATTAGAACCATTCTAGAATTTGGCGAGCAGCACCGCCGACGGCAGGCGTGGGTGGTCGCGGCGGGCGCTTTTTAGCACGGGTGCGGGGGCAAAAAGCAAGTGTTTCGAAGGGTGTTGGGCTTGCCGTCGGCTTTGGACTACAACGGGGCCGCACCGCGATCAAAGGCCATGACCGACCGTATCTATCTTGACTGGAACGCAACCGCTCCGTTGCGGCCGCAAGCACGCGCCGCCGCCATGGCCGCGTTCGACGTCGCCGGCAATCCATCCTCGGTACATGCCGAGGGCCGCGCCGCCCGCCGCCTGATCGAAGAGGCCCGGGAAAAAGTCGCCGCGCTCGTTGGCGCCGAGCCGCGCAACGTGGTTTTCACCTCGGGAGGCACGGAAGCCAACATGCTGGCGCTCACGCCGGCGAGCGGAACTGATGGGAAGGTTCCCGAGAGGTTGCTGATCTCGGCGATCGAGCATCCGTCCGTGCTCGCGGGGGGACGGTTCGCGGCGGCGGCGGTCGAGAGCGTGCCCGCCACCGGAGATGGGCGGATCGATCTCGCCGCGCTTACGCACGCCCTGGCGGCGCGCAAGGGCCGCCGGGCGCTGGTTTCGCTCATGCTCGCCAACAACGAGACCGGCGTGGTTCAACCGGTTTCTGAGGCCGCTCGCCTGATACATGAAGCCGGCAGCGTCCTGCACGTCGACGGGGTCCAGGCGGCGGGGCGAATTCCGTGTGATATCAATGTTCTGTGCGCTGATCTTCTTACGCTTTCTGGGCACAAGATCGGCGCGCCCAAGGGCGTGGGTGCCGTGGTCAGGCGCGACGCGGCGGTGCCGTTTCCAGCTCCGCTGATCAAGGGCGGCGGTCAGGAGCGCGGCGCGCGGGCAGGGACCGAAAACGTGGCGGGCATTGCCGCCTTCGGGGCGGCGGCAGCAGCGGCGCTCGCGGAGCTTGCCTCCGATGCCGGTCGTATGGCGACGCTCCGCGACCGGCTGGAGGCCGGCCTCAGGGCGGCTTCGCCCGATCTCGTGGTTTTCGGGGCTGGGGCTGAGCGGCTGCCCAATACCACGCTGTTCGCGCTAAACGGCAGGAAGGCGGAGACCGCGGTCATTGCCTTCGATCTCGAGGGGATCGCCGTGTCGTCGGGCGCGGCCTGCTCCTCGGGAAAGGTCCAGCCCTCGCATGTGCTCGCGGCGATGGGAGTTCCGCTGGAGCTTGCCCGTGCCGCGGTGCGCGTGAGTCTCGGCCCGAGCACCACCGAAACCGAGATCGATCGTACAATCCAGGCTTGGATTAGAATCTCTTCAGCATTACTTAAGGAGACACGAGGCATCGCCGCCTGAAGCGCCAGCGAGGTGAAGCCACGCCACAGACGACACGACCATAACCGACTGATCCAACCCGCGGTCCTTGAAACCGCAGCGGAGGGAAGAATGCCGGCCGTACAAGAGACCGTCGAGCGGGTCCGCCGCCTCGACGTCGACCAGTATAAATACGGGTTCGTTACGGACATCGAATCCGACAAGGCCCCCAAGGGCCTGTCCGAAGACATCGTCCGCTTCATTTCGGCCAAGAAAGATGAGCCCGAGTGGATGCTCGCGTGGCGCCTCGACGCCTATCGGCGCTGGCTGACCATGCGCGAGCCCCTGTGGGCGCGCGTGACCTACGGCCCGATCGACTACCAGGACCTCTATTATTATTCCGCGCCGAAGAAGAAGGACGGCCCGAAATCGCTCGACGAAATCGACCCCGAGATTCTCAAGACCTACGACAAGCTCGGCATTCCGCTGCGCGAGCGGGAGGCGCTGCTAGGCGTGCAGCGGCCGGCAGGAGAGGACGAGGGCGAAGGCGAAGGCGAAGGCGGAACCGGCTACGGCCGGGTCGCGGTTGACGCGGTGTTCGATTCGGTCTCGGTCGCGACCACGTTCCAGGCGGAGCTTGCCAAGGCCGGCGTCCTGTTCATGCCGATCTCCGAGGCGCTGCGGAAACATCCCGACCTGGTAAAGAAGTATCTCGGCACCGTGGTGCCGAGTTCCGACAATTTCTTCGCCACGCTCAACGCGGCGGTGTTCTCCGACGGTTCCTTCGTCTACGTGCCGCCGGGCGTGCGCTGCCCGATGGAGCTTTCGACCTATTTCCGTATCAACGAGCGCAACACCGGCCAGTTCGAACGCACCCTCATCATCGCCGACAAGGGCTCCTATGTGAGCTACCTCGAAGGCTGCACCGCGCCGATGCGCGACGAGAACCAGCTCCACGCCGCCGTGGTCGAGCTCGTTGCGCTCGACGACGCCGAGATCAAGTATTCGACCATTCAGAACTGGTATCCCGGTGACGCCAACGGTCGCGGTGGCGTCTACAATTTCGTCACCAAGCGCGGCGACTGCCGCGGCGTGAACTCGAAGATCTCCTGGACCCAGCTCGAGACCGGCTCGGCCATCACCTGGAAGTACCCGAGCTGCATCCTGAAAGGCGATAATTCACGCGGGGAATTCTATTCGATCGCCATCTCGAACGGCCACCAGCAGGTCGATTCCGGCACCAAGATGCTGCATCTCGGCAAGAACACGACGAGCCGCATCATCTCCAAGGGCATCGCGGCGGGCCACTCCGACAATACCTATCGCGGGCTCGTCACGGCGCACCGCCGGGCGAAGGGCGCGCGCAACTTCACCAATTGCGACTCGCTCCTCATCGGCGACAAGTGCGGCGCCCATACCGTGCCCTATATCGAGGCGAAGAATTCCTCCGCGATCTTCGAGCATGAGGCCACGACCTCGAAGATCTCCGAGGACACGTTGTTCTACTGCCGACAGCGCGGCCTTTCTGCGGAGGATGCCGTCGCGCTTGTCGTCAACGGTTTCGTCAAGGACGTGCTGCAGCAGCTGCCCATGGAATTCGCCGTCGAGGCGCAGAAGCTGATCTCGATCAGCTTGGAGGGCAGCGTTGGCTAGTACTGTATAGCCCTCGTCCTTCGAGACGCCGCTTTTAGCGGCTCCTCAAGGACGGGGATCAAGGCAAGGAAGTCGTTCGAATGCATCTGCTGGAAGTGAAAAATCTGCACGTCGAAGTCGACGGCAAGAAAATCCTCAACGGGCTCGAACTCTCGATCGGTAAGGGCAGCGTCCACGCCATCATGGGCCCCAACGGCTCGGGCAAATCGACGCTCGCCCATGTTCTCGCGGGCAAGGCCGATTACGTCGTCACCCAGGGCGAGGTGCTGCTCGACGGCGAGGACATTCTTGCCCTTGCGCCCGACGAGCGCGCCGCCAAGGGGCTTTTTCTCGCCTTCCAATATCCGCTCGAAATTCCCGGCGTGGCCACCATGACGTTCCTGCGCACGGCGCTCAATGCGCAGCGCAAGAAGCGCGGCGAGCCCGAGCTCCTGGTGCCCGAGTTCGTCAAGCGCGTGAACGAGGTTTCGGGCAAGCTCGGCATCGACAAGGACATGCTCCGCCGCGGCGTCAATGTCGGCTTTTCCGGCGGCGAGAAGAAGCGCAACGAGATCCTGCAGATGGCGCTGCTGGAGCCGCGGCTCTGTGTGCTCGACGAGACCGATTCCGGGCTCGACATCGATGCCCTCAAGGTCGTTTCCGATGGCGTCAATCGGCTACGCTCGCCCGATCGCGCGTTTGTGGTTATCACGCACTACCAGCGCCTGCTCGACTACATCGTGCCGGACGTGGTGCACGTGCTTTCGAAGGGCCGCATCGTGAAGACCGGCGATAAGGCGCTGGCGCTCGAGCTCGAGGCCACCGGCTACGCCCAATACCGGGACGAGGCGGCGTGAGGTTGCGATGAACGTTGAGGTCCGCCCGATCAAGACTGCGGCCGAAACCGCGCTGGCGACGAATTTCGCCATGGTGAAGCGCGCCCTTCCGGGCGCGGCGACGGTCGCTGCGTTGCGCGAAGATGCTTTTCGGCGCTTCGAGATCGAAGGGCTGCCGCACCGCCGGGTCGAGGAGTGGAAATATACCGACCTGCGCGCGCTCATGCGCGATGCCAAGCCGCTCGCGGGCCTGCCCGATGCGGCCGCGAAGGCGCGCGCCAAGCGCGCGACGGCCATGCTCGCGTCGATCGAGGCGCGCGCGATCGTCTTCGTCGATGGCGCCTTCGCGCCGGAGCTCTCCGATCTTGCCGACCTGGAAACCGGCCTCGCCATCGGCGCGATGGCGCAGCGGCTCGCGGCCGGCGATCCGCATCTCGTGGCCCATCTGGGCAAGCTGGTGCCGACCGACGACGTGGCGGTCGCGCTCAATACCGCCTTCATGGGTGACGGCGCGGTGATCCATGTCGCGGAGGGTGTGGCGCTCGCGCGGCCGATCCATCTCATGTTCGTGAACGCGGGCAAGGAGCCAACTTCGGTATTCGTCCGCTCGCTCGTCGTGATCGAGAAGGGCGCACGCGCCATGCTGGTCGAAAGCCATATCGGTGCGAATGCCGGTGAGAACCAGGTGAACACGGCGCTCGAGCTCAAGGTCGGCGACGCGGCGCACGTCGACCACATCAAGATCACCGGCCAGGGCGCGGGCGCCCTGCATGTTTCCAGCTTGATGGCGACGGTCGGCGCGCATGCCCGCTTCAACGAGTTCCTGTTCACGACCGGTGCCGCCGTGGTGCGCAACCAGGTGTTCGTGCGGTTCACCGGGGAGGGCACCATCGCCGGGGTCCGCGGCGCGAGCCTGCTCAGGGGCCGCCAGCATACCGACACCACACTGATCGCCGATCATGCCGTCGCCGACTGCACCAGCCGCGAGGTGTTCAAGTCGGTGCTCGACGACGAGAGCCGCAGCGTCTTCCAGGGCAAGATCATCGTGCGGCGGCACGCGCAGAAGACCGACGCGAGAATGGCGACGCACGCGCTGCTGCTGTCGGACACGGCCGAGGCCGACAACAAGCCCGAACTCGAGATCTTTGCCGACGACGTGCAGTGCGGCCACGGCGCGACCTCGGGCGATCTCGACGAGGATCTGTTGTTCTATCTCAAGGCGCGCGGCATTCCGGCCAAGGAGGCCGAGGCGCTGCTGATCCAGGCCTTCGTCGGCGAGGCGGTGGAGGGAATCGAGCACGCCGGCCTGCGCGACGCGCTGATGGATCAGGTCGTCGCCTGGCTTGCGGCAAGGAAGTAATTCACCGGCCGTCCTCCTTCGAGGCGCCTTCGGCCAGCACCTCAGGACGACGGGCACAGAGGCGAAACATGCACAAAGCCGTCACCAACGGCGCCTATGATGTCAGCCGCATCCGCGAGGATTTTCCCATCCTCGCCATGCCGGTTTACGGCAAGCCGCTCGTCTATTTCGACAACGCCGCCTCGGCACAAAAGCCGAAGCCGGTACTCGATCGCCTCCAGCACGCCTACACCGCCGAATACGCCAACGTGCATCGCGGCCTGCACTATCTCGCCAATGCCGCGACCGAAGCCTACGAGGGCGCGCGCGAGAAAGTCCGCGCCTTCCTCAACGCGGCGCGTACGGAAGAGATCATCTTCACCCGCAACGCCACCGAGGCCATCAACCTGGTTGCCTATACGTTCGGGCGCGAGCGCATCAAAGCCGGCGACGAGATCGTGCTCTCGATCATGGAACACCACTCAAACATCGTGCCCTGGCACTTCTTGCGCGAGCGCCAGGGCGCAGTGCTCAAGTGGGCGCCGGTCGACGAGGATGGCAATTTCCTCCTCGACGAATTCGAGAAGCTGCTGTCGCCGCGTACCAAGATGGTCGCGATCGCCCATATGTCGAACATGCTCGGCACCCTGGTGCCAGTGAAAGAGGTGGTGCGCCGCGCCCATGCCCGCGGCATTCCGGTGCTCCTGGACGGCGCCCAGGCCGCCGTCCATCTCGACGTCGACGTGCAGGACATCGGCTGCGATTTCTACGCCGTCACGGGCCACAAGCTCTATGGGCCGACCGGCATCGGCGTGCTGTACGGCAAGTACGAGCATCTCGAGGCCATGCCGCCGTTCAATGGCGGCGGTGAGATGATCCGCGAAGTGTACGAGGACCGCATCACCTACGGCGAGCCGCCGCACAAATTCGAGGCCGGGACGCCCCCGATCGTGCAGGCGATCGGGCTGGGTGCCGCCATCGACTATATCAATTCGGTCGGCAAGGCCCGGATCAGGACCCACGAGGCCGGGCTCCTGGCCTATGCCCAGGAGCGGTTGCGCGAGATCAACTCGCTGCGCATCTTCGGAACCGCCAAGGACAAGGGTCCCATCGTGTCCTTCGAGATCAAGGGCACCCACCCGCACGACGTCGCCACCATCATCGACCGTTCAGGCATTGCGGTGCGCGCCGGCACCCATTGCGTGATGCCGCTGTTGGCCCGCTTCGGGGTGAGCGCCACTTGCCGGGCCTCATTCGGCCTTTACAACACGCGCGCCGAGGTGGACGGACTTGCGCAGGCTTTGATCAAGGCGCAGGGTTTCTTTGCATGACCGATGACGCTAACCGGACTCCTGCAACGACCGCGGCCCCGTCGGCCGAGGCTTCGCCCGCGTCCAGCGCCGGGATGCCATCCGCGCTGCCGGAAGAGGAGTTGGCCCGGTTGACCGACGGCATCATTGCCGCGCTCAAGACCGTCTACGATCCGGAGATTCCATCCGACATCTACGAACTCGGGCTGATCTACAAGATCGACATCGCCGACGATCGCGCCGTGGCGATCGAAATGACGCTCACCACGCCCAATTGCCCCTCGGCGCAAGAATTGCCGACCATGGTGGAAAACGCGGCCGCCAGCGTCCCCGGGGTGGGCGAGGTCAAGGTCAATATCGTGTGGGATCCACCCTGGGACCCGAGCCGGATGTCGGACGAAGCCCGCGCCGTTCTCAATATGTGGTGAGGCGTGAAGCTCGACCGGGTGATCGAGACCAGTCTCTATGTCGATGATCTCGACCGTGCGGCGAAGTTCTACGAGCAGGTGCTGGGCCTTGCGGGATTGACCAGCGACAAGCGCTTTCGCGCCTACGACGTCGGCGGGCAAAGCGTGCTGTTGCTGTTTCGCCGCGGCGCCACGCTCGAAACGGTGCACATGCCCGGCGGCACCATTCCCCCGCATGACGGCCGCGGACCGCTGCACATCGCATTTGCCGTCGCGGCGGAGGCTCTGCCGCAATGGGAACAAAGGCTGCGGGAGGAGGGCATCCCCATCGAAGGCCGCACCGACTGGTCGCGCGGCGGGCACAGCATCTATTTCCGCGATCCCGATGGCCATCTGCTCGAACTGGCAACGCCAGGACTGTGGACGATTTACTAGGGCGAAAGCGCGCATATACGCAGCCCGCCCTGGAATTCATCCAATGACCTCTGCAGCGCGGACTCTTGGCCTTCACAAGACCAAATTCGTTGTTATTTTAAGCCCATAGTGGATTCCGCTGCCGGACCTTGAACCCGGCGAGAGGAGAGACCCGAAATGGCCACACCCCGGCCCAGACTGCAGGCGATCCGTCTGACCGACGCCGCCGCCGAGCGCATCAAATACGTGATGGCGAACGCGGCGCAGCCCATCGTGGGCGTGCGCGTCGGCGTCAAGAACGGCGGCTGCGCCGGCATGGCCTACACCATGGAATATGCCGAGCAGGTCGAAGCGGCGGACGAGGTGGTCGAGGACAAGGGCGTGCGGGTGCTGATCGATCCCAAGGCCGTGCTGTTCCTGATCGGCACCGAGATGGACTACAAGACCGAGAAGCTATCCGCGCAATTCGTGTTCAACAATCCGAATCAGACCTCCGCCTGCGGCTGCGGCGAATCGGTGCAGCTCAAGCCCGCGGCCGAGGCGCATTAGGCGCCTGACGGCCGGGCCTATCCGTGGTTCCCGACGATTCGAGCGAATACGAGCGCTGGGAAGGCCGGTACCGCGTCCCGGACTATGTCTTCGGCAAGGAGCCGAACTACTTCCTGGCGTCCTGCAAGGCGTTGCTGCCGCGCTCGGGCAAGGCGCTCGCGGTTGCGGACGGCGAAGCGCGCAACGGCATTTGGCTGGCGGAGCAGGGGCTCGACGTGCTCTCGATTGACTTTTCGCCCTCCGCCCAGGAAAAGGCCCGCGCCTTGGCGAAGCAACGCGGCGCGACCCTCACCATCGCACAGGCCGACGTTCACACCTGGGATTATCCGGCGGCGGCGTTCGACGTCGTGGTCGAAATTTTCACGCAGTTCAGTTCGCCCGCCGAGCGCGCCAAGAAATGGGCCGGGATGCGAAAAGCGCTTAAGCCCGGGGGCTTGCTGATCATTCAGGGCTACACGCCCAAGCAACTGCAATACGGCACCGGCGGTCCGAAGCAGGTGGAGAACCTTTACACGCGGGCGATGCTCGAAGCCGCCTTCGGCGATTTGCGAGACATGAAAATCGTCGAAGAAGAAGTCGAGATATATGAGGGCACATCGCACGGCGGCATGTCCGCGGTCATCAATTTGACCGCGCGCCGATAGCCGCCTACGCAAGACGGCGGCGGCGCGCCTGCTATGGCGGGACCGAGACGTCCCGCTCGGCCTGGAGTGCTCAGGCCTTGATGCGGAAGGGACGTAACAGAAAAGCCGGCAAATGCCCGGTGCCGTCGTCGACATCAGCGGCGACTTGGGGTGCCGGCGTGGGCGCGCGGCGCGGCCGCACGTCATCGAGACGGGCAACCGGCGCCGGGACGCTGTCGCGTCGCGGCGGCGAGCCGCGTCCGTGCCGGCGACCGCCGCCCTCGCGATCGTTCCGCTGCCGGCCATTCCGCTGCTCACCGTTGCGCGGTTCGCCGTTCCGGGGTTCGCCCTTGTTCGGTTCGCTGTCGAGGTGACCGGCCACTTCGGTGCGCTCGGGCGCCGAGACGCGTGGTTCACCGCCCATCCAAGGAATGCTCTGGCCGATCAGCTTTTCGATCGCGGCGACGCTCTTGGTGTCCGAGGGTGCGACCACGGTGATGGCGGTGCCGGTCCTTCCGGCGCGTCCAGTGCGGCCGATGCGATGGACGTAATCATCGGGATGATGCGGAACGTCGAAATTGAAGATGTGGCTGACAGCTGGAATATCGAGGCCGCGCGCGGCGACGTCGGAGGCGACCAGCAACGTCACTTCGTTCTTGCGGAATTGATCGAGTGCAGCCGTGCGCGCGGACTGGTCCATGTCGCCGTGCAGCGCAATCGCGGAAAAGCCGTGGCGGACCAGCGAGCGATGCAGCGCGGCGACCTCGCGTTTGCGATTGCAGAAGATGATCGCATTGGTCAGGCCTTCGGATGCGCGGATGAGGCGGCGCAGGGTGTCGCGTTTGTCGTGCGGCTCGCGACCGGTCTTGACCAGCAATTGGGTGGTGGTGGCGACGGTGGTTGCCGGGCGCGAGACCTCGACCTTCACCGGGTTGTGCAGGAATTGCTCGGTGATGCGCCGGATCTCCGGCGGCATGGTGGCGGTGAAGAACAGCGTCTGACGCGTGAACGGCACGAGCTTGCAGATGCGCTCGATGTCCGGAATGAAGCCCATGTCGAGCATGCGGTCGGCTTCGTCGATGACGAGGAGCTCGACCCCGGTGAGCAGGAGGCGTCCGCGCTCGAAATGGTCGAGCAAGCGGCCAGGCGTTGCAATGAGAACGTCGACGCCGCGCGTGAGCTTGGTGTCTTGTTCGTCGAACGACACGCCGCCGATCACCAGCGCAACGTTGAGCTTTTGGCCTGCGCCGTATTTTTCGAAACTTTCCTGCACCTGCGCGGCAAGCTCGCGCGTCGGCTCGAGGATCAGCGTGCGCGGCATTCGAGCCCGCGCACGGCCATGCTCCAGCCGGGTGAGCATCGGCAACGTGAAGGCGGCGGTCTTGCCGGTGCCGGTCTGCGCAATGCCGAGTACGTCGCGGCGCGCGAGTACGTGCGGTATCGCCTGTTCTTGAATGGGAGTGGGGGTGGTGTAGCCGGCCGCTTGAACCGCGGCGAGAACTTTGTCGGACAAGCCGAGCTGGGAAAAGGACATAAAACCTCGAGTCGGGACCGTCCGGAGCCTAGCCGCGCCGGATGACGGAACAACGACTAAAGTTGCGCGGGGACGGACGGTCGAGTGGTACGGATCAAACCGTTCGCCGGGAACATAGTCATTCGGGCTCTAAAGTCAATCCTGCTGCACTGCAATAAGTTGAATTAGAACCTGATTTTTTCAGCCCAGAGCGAAAGATGAGGACCGCCCAATGCCCGAGCCGCTCCCCGTCGTTCTCGTGCCCGGCCTGAATTGCTCGGCCCGGCTTTACGCCGAGCAGGTCCCTGCGCTGTGGCGATTCGGCCCGGTGCAGGTTGCCGACCATACCCGCGACGACAGCATGGATGCGATCGCCGCCCGCATTCTCACGCAGGCACCACCCCGCTTTGCGCTCGTGGGACTTTCCATGGGCGGATACATCGCGCTGACGATTGTGCGTCAGGCGCCCGCGCGCGTGCACAAGCTCGCGCTGCTCGACACCTCGGCGCGGCCCGAAACGCCGGAGCAGAGCGAGCGGCGCAAGCCGCAGATCGCGCTTGCGCAAGGCGGGCGCTTCGCCGAGGTCCCGGCGCTGCAGTTTTCAGTCTTCGTCCATCGCAACCGCCAGCATGACGAGGCGCTCAAAGGGCGCGTGCGAATCATGGCCGAGGAAACCGGTGCGGAGGCCTTTCTGCGCCAGCAGAAGGCGATCATGACGCGGCCCGATGTGCGGCCGCTGCTGGCCTCGATCGCGTGTCCGACGCTTGTGCTGGTGGGCGATGGCGACGAACTCACGCCACCGCAATTGTCGGAGGAGATCGCCGCCGGCATCGCCGGATCGCGGCTCGTCGTCGTTGCGGATTGCGGACACCTCTCGACCATGGAGCGGCCGGACGCGGTGAACAGCGCGCTCGTGGGATGGATGGCTCGCTGATCATCAGGGCGGGGGTGCCGGCTTGCGCCGCGCGATGCTATAGGTCGCTATGGCATCGGTCCTCGATCTCATCGGCAACACGCCTCTCATCGAGGTCACCCGCATCGATCGCGGTCCCTGCCGGCTCTTTCTCAAGCTCGAGAGCGCGAACCCGTCCGGCTCGCTCAAGGACCGGCCGGCGCGCACGATGATCGAGGCGGCGGAGGCCGACGGCCAGCTCAAGCCCGGCGGCACGATCGTCGAGGCGACGGCCGGCAATACCGGGCTTGGGCTCGCCCTGGTGGGTGGCCGTAAGGGCTATCGCACGCTGCTCGTCGTGCCCGACAAGATGGCGCGGGAGAAGGTGCTGCACGCCAAGGCTATGGGCGCGGAGGTGGTCACCACGCGCTCGGACGTCGGCAAGGGCCATCCCGATTACTATCAGGACGTGGCCGAGGCGATCGCGCGTCGCACAGCCGGCGCGATTTTCGTCAACCAGTTCGCCAATCCGGCCAACCCCTTGGCGCACGAGATGACGACCGGCCCGGAAATCCTGCGCCAGATGGATGGCGACGTGGACGCCATCGTGGTCGGCGTCGGCTCCGGCGGGACGCTGACCGGGATCGGCCGCTTCATGCGACAAGCGTCGCCCAAGACCGCGATGATCCTCGCCGACCCCGAGGGCTCGGTGCTCGCGTCTTATATTGCGACCGGCCGAATGACCGAGGCGGGGAGCTGGGCGGTCGAAGGCATTGGCGAGGACTTCGTGCCCCCGAATGCCGATCTCACACTGGTCTCGGAGACCTTCACGATTCCCGACGCCGAGAGCTTCGCGTCGGCGCGCGAACTGTTGCGCGTCGAGGGCGTTCTTGCCGGCTCCTCCTCGGGCACGCTGCTGGCGGCCGCATTGCGCTATTGCCGCGCCCAGTCGGTACCGAAGCGGGTGGTGAGCCTGGTTTGCGATTCCGGCGCTAAGTATCTGTCAAAGGTGTTCAATCCCACCTTCCTGGCGCAGGAGGGCTGGAGTCATCCCGATCGCTACGGCACCGTGCGCGACGTCGTGGTCAGCCGATACAGCGAGGGCACCGCCGTCTTCGTGCGCCCGCAGGACAATCTGCGCACGGTCTTTGCCCGCATGCGTTCGGCCGATGTCTCGCAGCTGCCGATCATCGATGAGAACGGACGCGTGGTCGGCCTCGTCGACGAAAGCGACGTGCTGGCGGCGCTGCTCACGGAGTCGGACGATCCGAACAAGGTCTTTGGGCGGCCGGTGAAAGACGTGATGGTGACGCGGCTCGAGACGATCTCCGCCGATGCGCCGATCGCCGACCTCGTGCCGCTGTTCCGCAAAGACTACATCGCTATCGTGATGGACGGCGATCGGTTCCTCGGCATCGCGACCCGCCTCGACCTCATCAACTATTTCAGGATCACTGTATGATGTTGGCCGTGCCATGGATCCGGGACCGTTCCGATCTGTGGCGGTCCCGGATCAGCGCTGCACCGAGTGCGGGACACGTTCGTTGAAGGGCTTGTAAATGACCAGATCGAACCGACTCGACTTCGCCACCCGTTGCATTCACGCCGGGCAGGAGCCCGATCCGACCACCGGCGCGGTCATGATGCCGATCTACGCCACGTCGACTTACGTGCAGCAGAGTCCGGGCGTGAACAAGGGCTACGACTACGCGCGCACCAAGAATCCCACGCGCATGGCGTTCGAGCGCTGCATCGCCGATCTCGAAGGCGGCAGTGCGGCTTTCGCCTTCGCGTCCGGCCTAGCTGCCATTTCGACGTCGCTCGAATGCCTCGACCACGGCTCCCACGTCATCTCGGTCGATGATCTCTACGGCGGCTCGCGCCGTCTGTTCGAGCGGGTGCGCAAGCGCTCGATGGGGCTGGAGGTGAGCTATCTCGATCTCGCCGACCCGGATGCGATCGAAGCGGCGATCCGGCCCAACACCCGCTTGGTCTGGGTTGAGACGCCGACCAATCCGCTGCTCAAGCTCGTCGATCTCGATCGCGTCGCCGCGATCGCCAGGCGGCGCGGCATCTGGGCCGCCGCCGACAACACGTTTGCCAGCCCCTACGTGCAGCGCCCGCTCGAACATGGCTTCGATCTCGTCGTGCATTCGACCACGAAATATCTCAACGGCCATTCCGACATGGTCGGGGGCGTGGCGATCGTCGCCGACAACGCTGATTTGAACGAGCGTCTCAAATTCCTGCAGAACGCCGTCGGCGCCATTCAAGGTCCATTCGATTCGTTCTTGGCGCTGCGTGGTCTCAAGACCCTCGCGTTGCGTATGGAGCGGCATTGCGCCTCGGGGCTGAAGATCGCCGCCTGGCTCGAACGCCACCCCAAAGTACGGCGGGTGTTCTATCCCGGGCTTGCGAGCCATCCGCAGCACGCGCTCGCCAAGAAACAGATGCGCGCCTTTGGCGGCATGATCTCGGCCGAGCTCAACGGCACGCTCGACGATGCGCGCCGTTTTCTCGAACGCTGCCAGCTGTTCGCGCTGGCCGAAAGCCTCGGCGGGGTCGAAAGCCTGATCGAGCATCCCGCGCTGATGACCCACGGCTCGGTACCCGCGGACGTGCGCGCGGAATTGGGCATCAGCGACACGTTGGTGCGGCTCTCGGTAGGCATCGAGAATGCCGACGACCTCATCGCCGACCTTGATGCGGCGCTGGGCTGAGCCGCGTCGCGCGAATGTCGCTTCCCAGGGGTGCAGGCACCTGCGCGGCGATCCGCCGAAAAGTGCAAGGCAATCCCACGTCCGTCTCTTCTCGCCTGTGACCTTGCCATTGCAATGAGCGCTACGAAGCGCGCCAAGGAGAGCTAAATGCGCACGCGGGTTGGTATAGTCGGCGCCGGACCGGCCGGGCTGATGCTGTCGCATCTCCTGCACCTGGCGGGCATCGAGTCCGTCGTGCTGGAGAACCGCAGCCGCGACTATATCGAGAGCCGCATCCGCGCCGGGCTGATCGAGCAATGGGCTAGCGACCTCCTGGTCGAAATCGGCGTGGGCGCGCGCATGCAGCGCGAGGGCATGTTCCACGACGGCGTCTATTTCGGCTTCGGCGGGGCCTTGCACTACATCAATTTCCGCGAACTCGTCGGCAAGGGCGTGACCATCTACGGCCAGCAGGAGGTGGTGAAGGATCTGATCGACCGGCGCCTCGCGGATGGCGGCCAGATTCTGTTCGACGCGAGCGACGTCAGCATCCATGACTTCGCCGGCAAGACACCGAAAATTCGGTTCCGGCACGACGGCAAGGACCAGGAACTCGCCTGCGATTTCATCGGCGGCTGTGACGGCTTTCACGGCATTTGCCGGCCGAGCATTCCGGCCAACGTGCTGACGGCCTATGATCGCGAATATCCGTTTGGCTGGGTGGGCGTGCTGTCGGAATCTCCGCCGCCCGAAGATGAGCTGATCTATGCCTATCACGATCGCGGCTTTGCGCTTTACACCATGCGCTCGCCCACGCTGGCGCGGCTTTACCTGCAATGCGCTCCCGACGACGATATCGAGAACTGGCCCGACGCGCGCATCTGGCAGGAACTGCATGCGCGGATCGCAGGGACGCGACCGCTCGCCGAGGGCGTCATGCTGCAGAAGGGCATCACCGCCATGCGCAGCTTCGTGGTCGAGCCGATGCAATACGGCCGGCTTTTCCTCGCCGGCGATTCCGCCCACATCCAGCCGCCGACTGGGGCCAAGGGCATGAATCTCGCCTTGGCCGACGTGATGGTGCTCTCGCGCGCCATCGTCGAATTCTATCGCGCCGGGCGCACCGATCTGCTCGAACGCTATTCGGCGACCTGTCTGCGGCGGGTCTGGCGGGCGCAGCGCTTCTCCTGGTGGATGACGCAGCTATTCCATCTCGATCCGAGCCACAACGCCTTCGATCGCAAGCGTCAGCTCGCCGAGCTCGATTATGTGACCGGCTCGGAAGCGGCCGGGCGCTCGCTGGCAGAGAACTATGCCGGGTTGCCGGTCGAGATCTAGCTTTTGGAGCGGGTGCAAGGCGGATGCAGGTCCTCGTGGTCGGAGCGGGCGTGGTCGGGCTTGCGGTCGCGCGCGCCGCGGCGATCGCGGGGCACGAAGTGGTCGTCGCAGAAGCAGCCGCCGCGATCGGCACCGGCGTTTCCTCGCGCAACAGCGAGGTCATCCACGCTGGGCTCTATTATCCGACCGGCTCAAGCCGCGCCTATCACTGCACGCGCGCACGGCGGATGCTGTATGCGTTCTGCGCCTCGCACGGCGTGCCGCACCGCAAGTGCGGCAAGCTCGTCGTCGCCACCAACGAGAGCGAGCGCGAGCGTTTGGCCGCGGTCCACAAGCAGGCTGAGATCAACGGCGTCGAAGGCGTCGAGATCATCGACGCCGCGGCCGCCAAGCGCCTCGAGCCGGAACTCGCCTGCGTTGCCGCGATGCGCTCGCCGGAAACCGGAATCATCGACAGCCACAGCTATATGCTGGCGCTGCGGGGCGATCTCGAAGATCACGGCGGCATGATCGCCTTTGGCAGCCCGATCGAGCGCCTGCGGCCGACGCGGGGCGGCTGGGACGCCGCCATCGGCGGCAGCGATCCCCAATGGCTGAGCTTCGACGCAGTCGTCAATTGCGCCGGGCTCGGTGCCCAGCAACTCGCGCGGGCGACCGAAGGCTATCCCGCCGAGCGAGTGCCGCGGCTCGTGCTGGCGAAAGGCAATTATTTCAGTTTCGCCGGACGGCCGGCATTCTCTCGGCTGATATACCCGGTGCCGGTGCCGGGCGGGCTCGGGGTGCACGTGACGCTCGACCTCGCTGGGCGCATGCGCTTCGGGCCGGACGTCGAGTGGATCGAGAAGGAGAATTACGACGTCGACCCCGCCCGTGCCCGCGCGTTCTATGCGCGCATCCGCGACTACTGGCCGAGGCTGCCGGACGACTCGCTCGCCGCGGACTACGCCGGCATCCGGCCGAAGCTGACGGGACCAGGGGAGGCGGCGGCGGACTTCCTGATCGAGGGTCCGGTGCAACACGGGCGCGAGCGGCTCATCCACCTGTTTGGGATCGAGTCGCCGGGGCTCACCTCCGCGCTCTCGCTCGCGGACGAGGTGACCAGCTATCTCTCGCGCTGAACGCGCCTGTTCTTGCGGGCCGACGGCGCGTTGTCACCTTGCCTGATATATCGGCCGCCGGCGCAGGGGGTGCCAGCGCGGGCGCGATCTTGGTCTTGGCCAGCTTGCGCCGCAGATCCGCGCGGCCTCCAAATGCGTGAGGGCAGGCCGTGAGCGGCGGGCGCCTACCAGGGCTTCGCGACCCAAACAAAATTAAGTATTGCAAAGACCGGCAGCAGCACCAGTACAGACCAGATCATGTAACCAAAGAAGCTCGGCATCTTGACGCCGCGCTCGGTCGCAATCGCATAGACCATGAAGTTCGGCGCGTTGCCGACATAAGTCATGGCGCCCATGTAGACCGCCCCCATGGAGATCGCGGCGAGCGTGGTCGCGAACGGCCCCATCAGCGCTTGCGCGTCGCCGCCGGCGAGCTCGAAGAACACGAGATAGGTCGGCGCATTGTCGAGAAAGGCCGAGAGCACGCCGGTCAGCCAGAAATAGGCGATATCGTTTGGGCCGCCATCGGGCGCGGTGACGGCGGCGAGGAGCCAGGAGAAGGTGCCGTCTTTGCCAGCTTGGAGCATGGCAAGAACTGGAATGATGCACGTGAAGATGCCGGCGAACAGGATCGCCACTTCGCCGATCGGTTCCCAGGTAAAGTCGTTGGCCTCGCGGTGCTCGTTCGGCGTCAGCGCGAGCGACAGTGCCACGATCAGGAGCAATGCGGCGTCGCGCGCCACGTTCTGCAGTTCGACCGTGGTGCCGTAGAGGTCGAAGCTGATGCCCGGCCGCCATGTCGCCGAGGCGAGAATGACGCCGACGATGGCTGCGATCAGCAGGAAATTGATGCTGCCGCTCACCCCGAGCTTTGTCGGCGGCTGCGTCTCGCCGACCGTCGTCACCAGCCGGTCTTTGCGGTAGTGCCGGACATCGATCACGACGAAGATTGCGAGCACCACTCCAGCAACGAGTACAGTCTCAAACCACAGATGCTGCATCGTCCAGAAGAAATCGACCCCGTGCAGAAAGCCTACGAATAGCGGCGGGTCCCCGAGCGGGGACAGCGCGCCTCCAATATTGGCCACGAGGAAGATGAAAAACACGATCACGTGGACGTTGTTGAGCCGGGCCGCGTTCGCACGGATAAGCGGACGGACCAGGATCATGGCCGCACCTGTCGTGCCGACCACGCTCGCGATCATGGTGCCGAACGTCAGGATCGCGGTGTTCACGAGCGGGGTGCCGCGCAGATTGCCGGTGACCAGAATGCCGCCGGCGACCACATAGAGCGCGAACAGCAGCACGATGAAGCTCAGATACTCCGCCAGCATCGCATGCACGAAGGCGGCGAACGCGGTCGGCGCGCCATGGAGGGCGGCGAGCGGCGCCAGCGTCAGCGCGCTCCAGATAAAGGCAAGCTTGCCGTAATGGTGGTGCCAGAGCCGCGGAAACAGCAGCGGACCAGTCGCGATCGTGAGCAGGATGCCGATGAACGGCAGCGCCCACGGCCAGCGCAGCGCCGTGCCATCGAGGACGGGGGCGGCGTACGCGCTATCGTGCGTGAAGATCGCAAACAGAACGGCCAAGGCAAGGGCGGTTTGCCGCATCATCGGGATTGTCATGCCCGCGAAAGGGGGCATCCAGGAGGCACCGGCCCGGGGTTGTGACGCATGCTCGCGACGCACGCAAGTTTGGTGGCTACTGGATCATCCGCTTGCGCGGATGACGACACCTGAATGCGGGGCGAGGCGGTTCATCGCACGCCGGCAGGTCTGGCCGGCGGCCGGGTGGTGGGCATGAGCGGCGGCTTAATGCGCCTCGTCCCAATTGTGCGCGGCGCGGGCGTCGACGGCGAGGGGCACCGCGAGCGAAAGCGCCGGCATCGGCGCGTCTTCCATCACCTTCTTCACGACCGGCAACGTTGCCTCGACTTCATCGTCGGGCACCTCGAACACGAGTTCGTCGTGCACTTGGAGCAGCATTTGGGCGGACAGCTTCTTCTTCGCGAGCGCCGCGTCCATGCGCACCATGGCGCGGCGAATGATGTCGGCGGCGGTGCCTTGCAGCCGCGCGTTGATGGCCGCACGCTCGTTGAAGGCCCGGATCGATGCATTGGAGTGGACGATCTCCGGGTAATGGCACTTGCGCCCGAACAGGGTGAGCACATAGCCGTTTTTTTTGGCGGACGCCTTGGTCTCGTCCATGTAGTCGCGGATGCCCGGGAAGCGCTCGAAGTATTTCTTGATATAGGCGCCGGCCTCCTCGCGCTCGATGCCGAGCTGATTGGCAAGCCCGAAGGCCGAGATGCCGTAGATGATGCCGAAGTTGATGGCCTTGGCGCGGCGGCGAACCTCTCCCGGCATGCCCTTCACCGGCACGCCGAACATTTCGGACGCCGTCATGGCATGAATGTCGAGGCCTTCGCGGAAGGCCTTCTTCAACTGCTCGATGTCGGCGATCTCGGCTAGAAGCCGGAGCTCGATCTGCGAATAGTCTGCGGAGACGAGCTTGTGGCCGTCGGTCGCGATAAACGCACGCCTGATCTTGCGGCCTTCCTCGGTGCGGATCGGAATGTTCTGTAGGTTCGGCTCGGACGATGACAGCCGGCCGGTCGGCGTCGCCGCCAGCGCGTAGCTGGTGTGGACGCGGTGGGTGCGGGCATCGACGTAGTCCGGCAGCGCGTCGGTATAGGTCGATTTGAGCTTCGAGACCTGTCGCCAGTCGAGGATTTTCCGGGGGAGGCGGTGACCCTGCTCGGCCAACTCGTCGAGAACGCGCGCGCCGGTCGACCACTGGCCGGTCTTCGTCTTGGTGCCGCCGGGAAGCCCGAACTTGCCGAACAAGATGTCGCCGAGCTGCTTCGGGCTGCCGGGATTGAGAGGCTCACCGGCCAGCGTCTGGATTTCCGCCTCGAGCGCGCCCGCGCGCTGCGCGAACTCGCCGGACAGCCGCGACAGCACTTGCCGATCGATCGAGATGCCGCGCCGCTCCATGCGCGCGAGCACCGACACCAGTGGACGTTCCAGCGTCTCGTAGACCGTCGCGGTGTGCTCGGCGGCCATCCGAGGCTTGAGCACATGCCACAGCCGCCACGTCATATCGGCGTTCTCGGCGGCGTAGTCGGCGGCCTTGTCGATCTGGACGCAGTCAAAGCCGATGCGCGATTTCCCCGATCCCGTCACCTCGTTGAAGTCGATCTTGGCGTGATCGAAGTAGCGCTGGGCCAGCGGATCGGTTCCGTGACTGGAGCGTCCGGCATCGAGCACGTAGGACATCAGCATGACGTCGTCGTAGGGCCCGAGCTCGATGTCGCGCAGTGCGAAAATCTGCAGGTCGTATTTGAGATCCTGGCCGATCTTGAGCACGCCGGAATCCTCCAAGAGCGGCTTCATTGCCGCGAGCGCGGCGCGCTCCTCGATCTGGTCCGGCGCGATCGGGCCGGCGAACAGGCCATCGCCGCCGCCGTCGCCACCCTGGCGATGGGCGAGCGGCACGTAGCACGCCTCGTTCGGGGCGACCGCCAGTGAGAAGCCGCACAACGTGGCCTGCATGGGGTCAAGACTGTTGGTCTGGGTATCGAGCGCGACCATGCCGCGATCGCGCGAGCGCGCGATCCATGCGTTGAGCCGATCGAGGCTGCGCACGGTCTCGTAGCGCGATCGATCGACCTTGGCGTTGCGGGCCGCTTCGACGCGCGCGGCGGCGAGCGCCTGCGGCGTCAGCTGAATTTCTGCGGCTGCGGCGGTTGGTCTCTCCTGGCTCGGCCGCGTGCCTTCGTCTTCAAGCGGCAGGCGCGGGGTGGGAAAGAGATCACCCGTCTGGCCGCCGCCTGTCGACTTGCCCCTGTCGACGGAAGCTGAAGAGAGCTTGCCGTCCGGGTCGATTTGCGCGGCCTCGGTGCCGGAGAATTCCGCCACCCGCCGCGTGAGGGTGCTGAACTCCATCGCCTTGAGGAAGGCAATCAGAAGCTTGTAGTCGGGCTCGTGCACCGCCAAATCGGCGAGCGGCACGTCCAGCGCCACGTGGGCGTCGAGAGTCACGAGCTTCTTCGACAGCCGTGCCCGCTCCGCATGCTCGACCAGCGCCTGGCGCCGCTTCTCCTGCTTGATCTCGGTCGCGCGCGCGAGCAGCGTCTCGAGGTCGCCGTATTCGCCGATGAGCTGCGCCGCGGTCTTCACCCCGATGCCCGGCACGCCCGGCACGTTGTCGGTCGAATCGCCGATCAGGGATTGCACTTCGATCACCTTCTCCGGCGGCACGCCGAACTTCTCGACCACCTCCGGGATACCAATCCTGCGATCCTTCATCGTGTCGTACATGACGACGCAGTCGTTCACGAGCTGCATCAGGTCTTTGTCGGAGGACACGATGGTCGCGCTGGCGCCAGCCTCGCAGGCGAGCCGAACATAGGTCGCGATCAGGTCGTCGGCCTCGAACCCAATCTGCTCCAGGCACGGTAGGTCGAAGGCGTGCACCGCTTCGCGGATGAAGGCAAATTGCGGGCGCAGATCGTCGGGCGGCTCCGTGCGATTGGCCTTGTACTCGGAATACATTTCGTTGCGGAAGGTCTTCTCCGACTTGTCGAACACGACCGCCAGGTGGGTCGGCCGTTCCTCCGGCTTCATGTCGCGCAGGAGCTTCCACAGCATGTTGCAAAAGCCGAGCACGGCGTTGACTTGCAAGCCGTCCGACTTGCGGTGAAGCGGCGGCAGTGCGTGATAGGCACGGAAGATGTAGGACGATCCGTCGACCAGGAAGACGTGGTCGCCCTTCTGCGGCGGCCGGGCCTGGAGGGTAGATGCGACACCTTTGGTGCTCTCGACGCGTTTTTCGGCTTTGGCTGGCATGCCATCGACTTAACACTTGAACGGTGATTTCGCCACCGGCCCGGCCGCGCTATGCACTTGTCTTCCACGCCTGTTCCCTCGACGGGAGAGTTCAGCACAGCGCCCTGATGAACGAGCACGCACAGTCGCTTCCGATCGATGCCGCGCTGCCGGAACTGACCGGCGTCCTGCGCGCGCGGAACGCCGCGGTTCTGGTCGCGCCACCCGGTGCCGGCAAGACCACGCGGGTGCCGCTCGTGCTCGCCGGCGAGGCCTGGGCGGCTGAAAGGAAGATCCTCGTGCTCGCGCCGCGCCGGCTCGCCGCGCGCGCCGCCGCCGCGCGCATGGCGGCGACGTTGAGCGAGGCGGTCGGCACGACCGTCGGCTACCGCGTTCGTTTCGCCTCCAAAGTCTCGCGGGCGACACGGATCGAAGTCGTGACCGAGGGCATATTCACCCGGCTCGTCCTCGACGATCCCGGTCTCGCGGGCATCGCCGCCGTTGTGTTCGACGAGTTCCATGAGCGCTCGCTCGACGCCGATCTAGGGTTGGCGCTTGCCCGCGACGTGCAGATGGGTCTGCGCGAGGATCTCAAGCTCCTGGTCATGTCGGCAACGCTCGACGGCGAGCGCGTCGGCAAACTGCTCGGCGATGCACCCGTGATCGAGAGCGCCGGCCGTGCGTTCCCGGTCGAGACGCACTATCTCGGGCGCGACGCGCAGCAGCCGATCGAGCGGCAGGTCACCGATGCGGTCCTGCGCGCCTTGCGGGCCGATTCCGGATCGCTGCTGGTCTTTCTTCCGGGCGCCGCCGAGATCCGGCGTACCGAAACGTTCGTGCGCGAGCAAATTGGGGATTCGGATATCGATGTGGTGGCGCTTTATGGTGCGCTCGACGCCGATATCCAGGATCGCGCGATCGCGCCGGCGGCGCCCGGCCGGCGCAAGGTCGTGCTGGCGACCTCGATCGCGGAGACCTCGCTCACCATCGAGGGAGTCCGCGTGGTGGTCGATTCCGGGCTCGCGCGCGTGCCGCGCTACGAACCTGACGTGGGGCTGACCCGGCTTGAAACCGTCCGCGTGTCGCGCGCCTCCGCAGACCAGCGACGGGGGCGGGCTGGACGCACCGAGCCCGGCGTGTGCTATCGGCTGTGGGACCAGCCGCAGACCGCCGCGCTCGAGCCCGCCAACCAGCCGGAAATTCTGGCCGCGGATCTGTCCGGCTTCATGCTCGACCTCGCCTTTTGGGGCGTCGCAGATCCCGCGGTGCTTGCCTTACTCGATCCACCGCCGGCGCCGGCGCTCGCGGAAGCAAGGGCATTGCTCCTCGCGCTGGGCGCCGTCGACAGCGACGGACGTATCACCGACGAAGGACAAAGGCTGCGGCGCCTGCCGCTGCCGCCGCGCCTGGCGCGCATGGTGGTCGATGCCGCCGACCTCGGCGAGGCTGAACTTGCCGCCGAAGTCGCCGTCGTTCTTACCGAGCGCGGTCTCGGCGGCAACGACGTCGATCTCGCATACCGCGTCGACGCCCTGCGTCGTGAGCGCTCCCAGCGTGCGCGGGATGCGCTGATGGTGGCGAAGAGGTGGACCCGTATCGCGGGCGAGACGCTCTCTCCGCGCGGAGCGGACCAGAGGGAGACATCGCGAGAATGGAATGGGAGAAAGCTGTCGGTCGGCTCACTGCTTGCCCTCGCCTATCCCGAGCGCATCGCCAAGAATCGTGGCGCCGGCGGGGCCTTCCTGCTGGCCAATGGACGTGGCGCAAGCGTCGATCCGACATCGGCGCTGGCGGGGGCGCCGTTCATTGCCGTGGCCGAGGTCACCGGCACGGCCGGGCAGGGCCGCATCGTGCTGGCGGCCGCGCTCGACGCGAACGAGATCGAAGCGCAGTTCTCCGATCGCATCGAAAGCCGCGAGGAGATTGTCTTCGATGCGGCGAGCGGGAGCCTGCGCGCACGCCGTCTGCGCCGTCTCGGCGCGATCGTGCTTGCCGAACAGCCGATGCCGGTGGTGCCAAGCGAGCAGACGGCGCGCATGCTGGCGGATGCCATCGCCCGGCTGGGCATCGACCGGTTGCCATGGACGAAGGCCCTGCAGCAATGGCGCGACCGCGTTGGATTTCTGCGCCGCGTCGAACTCGGGTCTGCCCGAGATCGCCAAGTGACGGGGTCCACGTCGGCCAAAGCCGACACCGACGAATGGCCGGACCTCTCGGATGCCGCGCTGACGGCGAGCGCGGCGGATTGGCTCGCTTCCGCGCTTGCCGGCAAGACCGCGCTCTCCGCGCTGCAGAGCGACGAGCTCGCCGAGGCAGTGCACAGGTTAGTGCCATGGAGCTTGCGCCGCCGGCTCGACGCCGAGGCGCCCACCCATTTCAGCGCGCCGTCGGGCTCGGCGGTGCCGATTGATTACGCAGCGGAAGAGGGCCCCAAGCTTGCCATCCGCGTGCAGGAGTTGTTCGGGCTCGACCGCCACCCGGCCATCGCAGCCGGACGGGTCGCGCTGTTGGTGGAGCTACTATCGCCGGCGCAGCGGCCGGTACAGGTGACGCGCGACCTACCTGGCTTCTGGCGCGGCAGCTATGGCGCAGTCAAAGCCGAGATGAAAGGCCGCTATCCGCGCCATCCCTGGCCGGACGATCCGCTCGCCGCCGCGCCGACTCGCCGCGCGAAACCGCGCTCCACGTAGTCGCACTGACGGCGGCCCGGCGGCCGATCGTCCGGCTGCCGAGGACGAATTTGACGACGGTATCGAATTACGTGTTGTAATCTCCCATAAGTTCGTCCCCGCCCGGCCTTCCCTGCGGAGTGCGTTGATGCGGCAAGGTGCAAGGACCGCGTGTGCCGCGATCGCCGAGCTGTTTCGACGCTATTGCTGGATCGGTTGTACCGGCTGGGTCATTTTCGTCCTGATCGCGCTGGTGCGTACACATCCTCGCCGCTTCGGGTCGACCTTTTCCGCCTATCTCGACGCGGCACAGCGGTTGTGGACGGGCCAGCAGGTGTACGATCCGGCGACGCTAGGGGATTTTCTTTATTTTCCGCTCACGTTGCTGGTCTACACGCCGTTCACGTTGCTCGACCGCGTGCCCGCCGCTGCCATCGCATTGGCGCTCGGCGCGGCGTTCTTCACCTGGGCCTGCGCAACGCTCACGCTCTCGTTGCTTTCGGCGGACTGGCGGTCGAGTGACGCGATTGCGACCGCCGGTGTTGTCCTGCTGATCAATATTCCGGCAGCGTGGTTCAACTTCAAAGGCGTGCAGGCGCAGGTGCCGATGACCGCGGCGATGATGGCGGCCTGCGCCGCCATCATCGGCTC
>Ga0208989_10000005_pt1 | contig 32606 bp, 29 predicted proteins | sample MedBloCAOM3_M1_FD_187852 | JGI IMG/M metagenome (GOLD analysis project Ga0208989, IMG submission 187852) | Forest soil microbial communities from El Dorado National Forest, California, USA - Mediterranean Blodgett CA OM3_M1 (SPAdes) (version 2) | ecosystem: Environmental > Terrestrial > Soil >...
CAGGCGGGAGAGCTCGCTGCCGGCCTCGAACCGGCTGTAGCGGTCGTGCCGGTCGGCCACCCAGGCGGTGCCCCAGGCCAGCCGGCCGGGCGGCAGCCCGACGCCGAGGAGGTGGCACTCGCTGCCGAGCGCCTCGAACCGGACCTCGTCGTGACGCGCCATCGCTACGAGGCGTTCGTGGACGTCACGGCCTGCACGTTCCCGCTCCGGACGCTCGGGGTCAGCGTGAGCCTGCCGCCGGCCGTGGTGGCGACGAGGCTGCGCCAGCTCAAGCGCCGCGTCGCCTTGACCGTCGCCGTCGCCGACATCGCCGGAACCTGGCCGCTCGACAAGGTGACCGGCGAACTCAGTGCCTTCGCCTCGGGCTGCCTGGGCGCCCTCACCGATTCGATCCTGCTGCAGCTTGCGCGCGACGGACAGCTCGCCATCGGCGACAACCCCGAGGCGGCGGCCCTCACGGTGCTCGGCATGGGCAAGCTGGGCGCCGGCGAGCTCAACTACTCGAGCGACATCGACCTCATCCTGCTCTACGACCGCGACGCCCCGGCGCTCAGCAACAACGAGCTTCTGTCGCGGCATTTCGTGCGCGGCGCGCGGCTGCTGGTGCAGCTCATGTCGGAGACCTCGGCCGACGGCTACATCTTCCGCACCGACCTCAGGCTGCGTCCCGACCCGGGCTCGACGCCGATTGCCATGTCGGTGCAGGCGGCCGAGCTCTACTATGAGAGCGTCGGGCAGAACTGGGAGCGCGCCGCCATGATCAAGGCGCATCCGGTGGCCGGCAACAAGGCCGTCGGCGTGGCCTTTCTGGCCGAGCTCACGCCCTATATCTGGCGCAAGCACCTCGATTTCGCGGCCATCCACGACATCCATTCGATCAAGCGCCAGATCGACGCCCATCGCGGCGGCGGCGCGGTCAAGGTACTGGGCCACAACATCAAGCTGGGGCGCGGCGGCATCCGCGAGATCGAATTCTTCGCCCAGACCCAGCAGCTCATCTTCGGCGGCCGCAACCCGTCGCTCAGGCTGCGCGGGACCTGCGAGGCGCTGCGCGCATTGGCCGCTGCGGGCCACGTCGCGCCCGCGGCGGCGGACGAGCTGATCGAGGCCTACGGCTTCCTGCGCCGGGTCGAGCATCGCCTGCAGATGGTCCATGACCATCAGACCCACAGCCTGCCCAACGACGAAGCGGGCGTGGCGGCGATCGCCACCTTCCTGGGTTACGCCGATTTCGGCTCTTTCCAGCAGGACCTGCTCGATCGTCTGCATTGCGTGGAAGGCCATTACGCACGGCTGTTCGAGGAAGCGCCCAGTCTCGCCGGCCCGGGCGGCAACCTGGTGTTCACTGGCACCGACGACGATCCCGGCACGCTCGAGACGTTGGCGACCCTGGGCTTTCGCGATCCTTCGGCGGCGGCGGGCATCGTGCGACGCTGGCACCACGGCCGCTACCGCGCCACGGCGACGGCGCGCGCCCGCGAGCTCCTGACTGAGCTGATGCCCGGCCTTCTAAAGGCACTGGCCTCGACCGCCGCACCCGACCAGGCGCTGCTGAACTTCGATCTCTTCCTCGGCAACCTGCCGGCGGGCATCCAGCTCTTCTCCCTGTTCAAGGCCAACCCGGCGCTGCTCGAGCTGGTGGCGGCGATCATGGGCAGCGCGCCGGGCCTTGCCGCCCATCTCGCGCGCCGCACGCTCCTGCTCGATTCGGTGCTGTCTCCCGCCTTCTACCGACCCCTGCCCGCGGCGCCGGAAATGGCGGCCGATCTCGCCGCGCAACTGGCCAAGGTCGATCACGATCAGGACATCCTCGACCTGGCGCGGCGCTGGGCCAATGACCGGCGCTTCCAGGTGGGCGTCCAGCAGCTCAAGGCGATCGTGCGGCCGGCCGAGGCGGGCCTCGCCTATTCCGACATCGCCGCCGCCACGATCTCCGCGCTGTGCGATCGGGTCGAGCAGCGCTTTGCCGAGACGCATGGCGGCTTCCGCGGCCAGCGCCTGGCCGTGCTGGGCATGGGCAAGCTCGGAAGCCGCGAGATGTCGGCTACCTCCGACCTCGACCTGATCTTCATCTACGACATCCCGTCCGGCCTCGAGGCGTCGGATGGCGCGCAGCCGCTGCCGGTGACCCAGTACTATACGCGGCTCAGCGCCAAGATCGTGACGGCGCTCACCGCCCACACCAACGAGGGCGGCCTTTACGAGGTCGACATGCGGCTGCGCCCGTCCGGCCGTGCCGGACCGCTCGCCAATTCGCTCGAGGGCTTCGAGAGCTACCATGCGCAATCGGCCTGGACGTGGGAGCAGATGGCGCTCACGCGCGCGCGCGTGATCCACGGCCCGCCGGGCCTGGCCAAGCGGCTGTCGGACATCGTCAGGACCACGCTCTGCCGGCCGCGCGACCCCGCGGCGCTGGTGCGCGACGTGGCCGACATGCGCGACCGCATCGCCCGCCACATGCCGGCCAAGAGTCGATGGGACTTCAAGCACCTGCCCGGCGGCCTGTTCGACATCGACTTCGTGGCGCAGTACCTGGCGCTGCGCCACGCCGCGGCGCGGCCCGACCTGCTCGACCCCCATCCCGCCGAGATGCTGCGCCGCACGGCGGCAGCCGGCCTTATGGCGCAAAGCGACGCCGAGCGCCTGGCCGCCGCCCGCACGCTGCTCTCGGACGTGCAGAGCCTGCTGCGGCTCACCCTGAACGGCGACGAGGCGGCGTTCGACGAGACCAAGGCGCCGGAGGGCCAGCAACGGCTGATCGCGGCGACCGAGGGTGCGCGCGACCTCGACGAATTGCGGGTGCGCATCGAGGCGGAGACGCAGGCGGCGCGTGCTATATACACCCGCATCGTCGAGGAGCCGGCGCGCGCCGCCGGCTGGAAACCCCGCAGCGAGGGCAGAGGGAGCGATTCATGAGCGTCGAAGAGGGGAAGAAAGCACCGGACTTCAGCGCCGCCACCGATGGCGGCAAGAAGCTGAAACTGTCGGACCTGCGCGGCAAGCCGGTCGTGCTCTACTTTTATCCCAAGGACGACACCTCGGGCTGCACCGCCGAAGCCTGCGGCTTTCGCGACGCCCTGCCCAACTTCTCCAAGGTCAAGGCCCAGGTGATCGGCATCTCCAAGGACAGCGTGGAGAAGCACGACAAGTTCAAGAAGAAGTACGGCCTCACCTTCCCGCTGGTGTCCGACGAGGACGGCAAGATCTGCGAGAAGTACGGAACCTGGGTCGAGAAGAGCCTCTATGGCCGCAAGTACATGGGCATCGAGCGCGCCACCTTCCTGATCGACAAGACCGGCGCCGTCGCCAAGGTCTGGCACAAGGTGAAGGTGCCTGGCCATGTCGACGAGGTCCTGCAGGCAGTGAAGGCGCTTTAACGTTTCTGTCATCCTGAGCGAAGCGAAGGATCTCATGCCGTGGCAAGCGGCGATGAGGTCCTTCGCTTCGCTCGGGACGACGGGTAGATTTTCCCTGAGGCGAATGGTGGGAGAGCATCGATGGCGAAGGTTGACGTCCTCATCTCGGGCTCAGGCCCTGTCGGCTTGACGATGGCAAATGAGCTTGTGCGCCACGGCATTTCGGTCCGCATCGTCGACAAATCAGCCGAAAGAACCGACAAGTCGAAAGCCCTGGTGTTGTGGAGTCGCACCCTGGAGCTGTTCGACCATGCCGGCTACGTCGAGCCGTTCCTGGCGGCCGGCATGCAGGCGCACGGCGCGCAGATGTCCAACGGCAAGGACGTGATCGCGCGCATCAGCCTCGACGATATCGAGAGCGTCTACCCCTACGCGCTGATGATCCCCCAGAGCGACACCGAGCGTGTCCTCGAGGAGCAGCTCGCGAAGCGAGGCGTGAAGGTCGAGCGCACCGTGGAGCTGGAGAGCTTCACCGATCAAGGCAACCAGGTTCAGGCGGTGCTGCGCAAGGCGAGCGGCGAGAGCGAGACGCTCACAGCGGACTGGTTGATCGGCTGCGACGGCGCGCATTCGACCGTACGGCACGGTCTGGGCTTCACCTTCGACGGCACGACCCAGCCCAGCGACTGGTATCTGGCGGACGGCCATATCAGCGGGCTCGAACCCCAGGACCGCCTGCACATCTTCTGGCACAAGGACGGCATCCTGGCCTTCTTCCCCATCACCGAGGGACGCTGGCGGGTCATCGCCGACCTCGGACCGGCCCAGGGCGACGCCCATTGTCCCGATCCGACCCTGCAGGAGGTCCAGGCCCTCATCACGCTGCGCGGCACGGACGGCATCGTCATCAAGGACGCCTACTGGCTGGCGGCATTCCGCATCAACGAGCGCAAGGTCTCGCAATACGGCCGCGGCCGCGCCTTCCTGGCGGGCGACGCCGCCCACATCCACAGCCCGGCCGGCGGCCAGGGCATGAACACCGGCATGCAGGACGCCTTCAACCTCGCCTGGAAGCTGAGCCTTGTCATCGGCGGCGTCTGCAAGCCCTCGCTGCTCGACAGCTACTCCGTCGAGCGCAGCGCGGTCGGTGACATGGTGCTGCGCAACGCCAGCCGCCTGACGGACGCCGCCATCGTCCGCAACCCGATCATCCAGGGCCTGCGCAACACCGTGGTGAAATTCGCGCTGGGCTTTCCGCAACTCGGGCATCGCGTCGCCAACCTGCTGGCCGAACTCGATATCGGCTATCCCAGGAGCCCTTTGACGGTTGCCGGCGCGCATCACCCGAGCGCGCGTAAGGCCGGCGAGCGCTGGCCGGAGCGCCTTCCCGCCGATCCAGGCAGGGCGCGTTTCACGGCCATCGGCCCGGCCGATGCCGTCTCTGCGCTGGCGGCGAAATTCCCGAAGCTGGTGCAAGCAGCGGCCGGGCGGGCCGATGCCCGGGACCTCAGCCTTGTCCGCCCCGACGGCTATGTCGGCTTTGCCGGCGCCGCGTCGGACCGCGCGGGGGCGGAGGCCTACCTCCAGAACCTGGCGCGGTAGAACCGCGGACCTGCTGGGGCCCGGCGTCGTCGAAGTCCTGCGCCCGATCGCCCAACAAAAAACGCGGGCCTGCACCGGCGCGCGCCGCGCGGTCGTTGGGATTGTAGAGGGCGCATCGGTCGAGCGACAAACATCCGCAGCCAATGCAGCTGTCCAGCAGATCGCGAGTCTTGTGCAGCATCTCGATCCTGGCCTGGAGCGCGCCCCGGATGCGCCCACTGATCGCCTGCCAATCCTGTCGCGTTGGCGCTCGGCCCTGCGGCAACGTCGCCAGCTCGGTTTCGATTTCCGCGAGCGTCAGCCCGAGTCGCTGCGCGATCAGCGCAAAGGAAAGACGCCGGATGTCCGAGCGCATGAAGCGTCGCTGGTTGCCCGTCGTACGGATCGCCTTCACGAGACCCCGCGTCTCGTAGAAACGAATCGCCGAAACAGACATCCCCGTCCGCCGGGAGAGTTCGCCGATGGACAGCAACGATGCGGGCGTCACCTCGCCTCCGACAAATGCTTGACCTCAAGTTAGCTTTAGATTGTACGGTCGGCAATGAGCGCAACACGACGCTTTCCCGGAGGGCGATCGCCATGTCCAAGCCAAAAATTGAGCACGTGAACGTTACCGTCACTGACCCCGAGCGCGCCGCCAAGCTGATGGCGGCACTGTTCGGCTGGCATGTCCGGTGGCGCGGCGCCGCGCGAGACGGCGGTCATACGATCCATGTCGGATCGGACGATCACTACATCGCGCTCTACACCGGAGGCAACGTCACCTACAGCGCGGACGACTTCGCCAAGGGGCGGCCCCTCAACCACATCGGCGTCGAAGTCGACGATCTCGATGCCACCGAGGCCCGGGTCGTCGCCGCCGGCCTCACGCCGTTCTCCCACGGCGACTATGAGCCCGGCCGCCGGTTCTATTTCCTCGATCCCGACGGAATCGAATACGAGGTCGTCAGCTATCACTGACCCCTGATCCTGCGTTGGGTTGCGGATAGAGTTGCAGGAAGGCGGCCGTGGCGTTGCGAGCGCGTCGCGCGAACTCCCTGGGACTCGGCCGATCGACGACGCGAAGCAGCAGGCCGACCATCAGGTTGCCCCACAGCAGCCCGGCGAAGTGCTCGGCCATTTCGCGGGGATCGCCGCTCAGGATTCCGGCCCGTTGGGCCCGGGTCATTATCTCCCTCAAGGCGGCACGGCTCGTCTCGCCTCCTATAGAGTCCAGCGCCCGCGCGACTTCGGGTGCGCGGACCGCCTCGGCGATCGCAAGTCGGAAGACGGCGATGACGGTGGGGTCGCTGATCTCGCGCAGGAGCTGCGTCCCGACAGCGGCCAGCGCGCGCGCCAGGGTTTCCCGGTCACGCGGCTCGGGCAGGTCGGTGGGCACCCGGAGCCGCTGGGCGCGCTCACTGATGCAGGCCACCAGCATTTCCTGCTTGTTGCCGACCAACTCGTAGAGCGCCCGCTTCGACACGCGCGCGCGCGTGGCGATCTCGAGCGTGCTGGTCTCCGCGTAGCCATTCGCCATGAACGCCGAGAAGGCCGCGCCCAGGATGCGTTGGCGGTCCGGAACCTGCCCGGCGCCCTGCCCGCGCTGTTTCGAGGCTGATCGCGCCGGCATATTTCTCCCTTGACTCGGTACCATATGGTACCCAACTGTTCGATATATCGGGTACCCTATAGTACCCATTCCGCGCAAGATGCAAGGAGGATAGTCATGACGGATCGAGTGATTCTCGTCACCGGAGCGTCCGGCGGCCGGCAGGGCAGGACCGGCCGGCACGTCTCCGAAATGCTGCTCGCCCGCGGGATTGCGGTTCGCGCCTTGGTCCACAGGATCGACGAACGGTCGGACCGTCTGCGCGCCCTCGGCGCCGAGGTGGTCGAAGGCGATTTCCTCGACATCCGGTCCGTCCAGCGCGCGGTTCGGGGCGTTTCATCGATCTATTTCGCCTATCCGGTCCAGGACGGGCTGCTCGACGCGACCGCGACCATGGCCGTCGCCGCACGAGAGGCCGGGATCTCCCGCCTCATCGATCTCGAGATGTTGGTGTCGTCACCGGACGCGCCTACGCCGCGCATGCGACAGAACTACCTGTCCGAACAGGTTTTCGAATGGGCCGGCATCGGTGCGGCGCATGTCAGGGCCACCGTGTTCTTCGAGAATCTTCGTGCCCTGTCGCGCTTGAGCCTGGCGACGCAGGGGACGATCCGCCTGCCGTGGGGCGACATCGACACGGTGATCCCGCTGGTCGCCGGCGAGGATGTTGCGCGCGTCGCCGCGGGCCTGCTGACCAGCGCCTCGGTGCCGGCCGGCTCCAGTTATCCGGTGATCGGCGCCGTCATTTCATTGCGGGAAATCATCGCGACCTTCGGCCGGGTGCTTGGCCGGGAGGTGCGCTACGAGGAGATCTCGGACGAGGAATGGCGCAGCGGCGCTCTCGCCCGCGGCGTCTCGCAGCACGCGGTCGAACATCTTTCCAACCTGTGGCGGACGTTCCGCTCCTTTGGCCAGAATCCGCAGACTCCGAGGTTCGAGGTTACCGACACCATCGAAAAGCTGGGCGGCGCCAAGCCCAAGACCTTCGAGGCGTTCGTCCGCGAGGAACAAAGCGCCTTGAAAGCCGAAGCGGACCAGACTGCAGCGTAGGAAAGGAGCGCTGCAATGGACAGGCGTCATCTGCTGATCGCGCCACTCTTGCCGCTTATGCCGCTCATGCCGCGGCTGGAGGCGCTCGCCAACACCACGGAGAGAGAGGGACCCATGAACGAACCGACGCAGCGGATCGTCGAGACCAACGGCATCCGCCTCAACATAGCCGAGCAGGGCAAGGGGCCCGTGGTGCTCCTGTGCCACGGCTTTCCCGAATCCTGGTATTCCTGGCGCCACCAGCTCGGCGCGCTCGCTGCGGCGGGCTTCCATGCCGTTGCTCCCGACATGCGCGGCTACGGCAAGAGCGACCGGCCGGAGGCGATCGACCAATACACGCTCTTCCACCTGGTCGGCGACATGGTGGGCCTCCTCGACGCGCTCGAGGCGCCGACCGCCGTCATCGTCGGCCACGACTGGGGCGCGACCGTTGCCTGGCAGGCGGCCCTCCTGCGCCCCGACCGCTTCCGCGCGGTCATCGGGCTCAGCGTGCCGTTTCGGCCGCGCGGCAAGGCGCCTCCGACCAGCGTCATGCCGCGGACGGCGGACGCCCAATTCTACCAGCTCTATTTTCAGGAACCCGGTGTCGCCGAGGCGGAGCTGGAGCGCGACCCGCAGGCGACCGTACGCAACATGCTCTACGGCGCGTCGGGCGACGCGGTGCGCGGTGGCGGCGAGAGCGCGGGCGCCGGCATCGGCATAGTGCCGCGAGGCGGTGGTTTCCTGCGGGGCACGCCGGCGCCGGCGGCGCTGCCGGCGTGGTTGAGCGAAGGCGACGTCGATTTCTACTCGGCCGAGTTCCGGCGCACCGGCTTCCGCGGCGCCCTCAACTGGTATCGCAGCATCGACCGCAACTGGGAGCTGCTGGCGCCCTTCGCCGGCGCGCCGGTGACGGTCCCGGCGCTCTATGTCGCCGGCGACCGCGACATGGTGGTCGCCTTCCCGGGCATGGACCAGCTTCTGGCCAATCTCAAGCACTTCGTCCCTGCCCTGCGCACCACGCTGATGCTGCCTGGCTGCGGCCACTGGACCCAGCAGGAGCGCCCGGGCGAGGTCAATGCCGCGATGATCGATTTCATCCGCAGCCTGCCGAACTGAAGGCGCCACTCGTTTATAGAGCGCGCGCCGGGCGTGCATTGGAGCCCGTCTCAATGGACTTCTCGGTAACCGGCAGTCCCGACACTTCCCGCACTTGCGAGAACAAGTCGTAACCGACGGTCGTGATCTTCGGACAGCGCATGCAGGCCGCTGCGCCCTCCTCAGCCGCTCGGGACCTGCCCGTTTCCGCGCGGCGGCAACTTACCATTCGCCCGCCCGGGAAGGCCGGCGACGGGAGGCGAGTCGGTCTTGGTAGCTAGCTCGATCGTCGGCAACGCAATAACCACTCGCCTTCTCCTTGGGACAAACGGAAGCTTTGCTCCCGGCTTCGACAACATCGCTGCCTCGACGCGATTGCGTACATGCAGTTTCTCAAAGATGCGCGTGACATAACGCTTGACGGTCTTTTCGGTCACCCCGATACGGCGGCCAATTTCTCTATTCTTCAACCCAGCAGAGAGCAGGTTGAAAATTTCCTCTTCCCTAAAAGTCAGTTGGGCCTGCGGGTTGGCGTTCGCGCCTTTTGCGCGGCCCGCAAGGCTGACGTTGGCCAACATGGTCGCCGCAAGCGCCGGCGACACATAGCCTTCACTCCGATGAAGGGCACGCACCGCCTCCAGCAGTTCGTGTCCGCTCACTCCCTTCAGGATGTAGCCTTGTGCACCTGCTGCGAAGGCTGCCAAGACCTGCTCCTGGTCGGGGTTGAAGGCCATCACCAGGATTTTGACGTCAGGAACGAGGCCACTGATAGAACGCCAGAGATTCCTGTCTGCCGTCATGAGGTCCGAGTCGAGGACGACAATATCCAGAGACAGCTTTGCGCCGAGTCGAGGGGTGTTTGAGCCCGAACCACCCTCCGCGACGACTTCCATGCCGGGCTCGGCATTCAACACATGGACTATGCCTGCCCGGAAGAGCGGATTGTCGTCGAGCACGGCAACTCTGATGGCTCCGCATTCGGCCGCGTCGACGACGGTATCTAGGTTTGAGTATCTACGTTTGCCTATCGAGTTCACGTGAGCCTCCACCCGGACCCGCGCGCTGATGCACAGCGCAACGCCAGATAAACGTGTCTGCAAACGCCCGCCCTATATTCTTCTCGGCAATAAATCCGTAGCTGGCTTCCGGCAGACGCGTCCGCTCACCGCTTCGCTCGGTGGCTTGGCGGTTCGAACGAGACCGCGACTGCGAATGATGTTTTTTCCGAATGCCAAGCAGAACGAGGTCGAGAATGGCTGCGCCCACAAACGTCTCGACGCCGCCGCTCGGCATCACCCAATCATAGATTTCCAACATGAAGATCGAGCCAGTCAGGCAGCCTACGCTGGACACTGCAGCAAAAAGAGTCATGCCCGCGACAGTTGCATAGCAAGAAAATGTCGGCGCCAAGAATTCGCGCCACGGGCTTGGCTGTCTCCCGCACGACTCAAAGGAAGGCTGATCACTAATGCGCGCCCGCGTGCACGAGGCGCATGCTGATGTCACTTGCGCCATCACATTTTCCTAACAGGCCATCGATCAAGGTTACGACCGAGGGTCGTAATCTGCGTCAGATGCAAACGTAATCTGCGTCAGAAGCAAACCGCGATGTTGTGACAAAAAAGTGGCTGGGAAGCCGGCGCCTGAAATTACCGATCAACGAGCGTCCCGAACAAAGTGGCGACGTTCACTTCTGCGTGAATCACGGAAACTCGCGCAACGCGATGCAGCAGTCTCAGAATGTGAAGGTCAACGCCATGAGGAGGCCCCAACCAGTTCCACCTGTGCCACCTTCGCTTATGGGGTAGTCCCAGTCGATGGACCCTTCCAGGCTGAGCTTCAGACCTTCGAGTACCCATTCGCCAGCGGTCAGGAGCAGTCGCGATTTCGGCACGAACCCCACGCGCGTAGGAACACTGCTGATGAGCTGCGTCGCGCCCGCCAGGCTTTGGCTTTGCGAGTAGCCGACGGAAACGAAGGTACCCTGGTCGCCGATTTTCTCGACCCATGGATTCCAGCCGAATTGATAGCCCAACGAGACCTGCCAGGCAGATGGCAACATCGTTTTGCTGTTGCCGAGGCCGTCGGTGAAGCCCGCCGACGTGAGCGCTGTATTGTACTCGGCTATCAAGGAGAACGGGCCGAAACTTCCCCGCAGATTGGCGGCCAAGGCGGGAATATTGCCGATTTGATTCAGGAAGGAGGCGTAGCTTTGGCGGAGAAAATTGCTGGCAAAAATCGAGCTCGCAAAGTCGACGGAGACGTCGAATGCCCAGGGGCAGATCAGGGAATCAGTCAGTTCGCTATAGGGGCGGCCGCAATGGCCTCGAGCGCGGTAACCCAGGCTGGCGGTCACATTATTGGTGAAGTCGAACTGGCCAGTGATGAGGTCGCTGCCCTGATAGAATCCAACAGAGCCGTAAAACGGCGCCGGCTCCACCAAATACGGCAGCGGCCCAAGCGGCGGTGGCCGGGTGGGCGAAGGCTGATATCCGAGCCAGTGCGCGAACTGGTTGACCAGCGGCCCCAACACGAGCGGCTGAACGGGTGGCGCGACGACGGGCGGCGGCGGCCGGGTCAGTGCAGGTGTCGGGAACTCGAAGCCGATTTGAACGAGGTTCGTCCGAGTCTCGAACGCCTGGATGGTCAGCGGGCTCTCGATCGACAGTCCGCTTGTGCGGGTAAAGCCGGTCGATGTGCCGAACGGTATGACGTCGCGCCCGCCCCTGACGAAAAGCGGGAATCGGAGCGGATCGCCGACCGTCACAGTGGCGCGATCGACCGTGATGCGGTCGATTCCGAGTCCGGCTGTAGTACCTGCCTGGCTCGTGGGAAAGAGCGGGTTCAGGCCAGGATCGAAGCCGAGAATCAGGCTGCCGAATATCCACTCGCCGGCCTTGATGTCGAAATCCAGCTCTGCCGTGTTCAACAGGATGTTGTTGGCGACAACTCCCGAGAAGTCCTGAGTTCGGCCGGCGATCACTTCGAGGGCGCCGCTCAACGACAGGAACTCGTTGATCCTCGGCCCGGACTTGGCGACCGCGGTCTTGATGATCGATCGCGTCGCGTCCTCCTGCGCGGCCTTGGTGATTTCGAGTTCGCGGACCCGCCGATCGAGTTCCTCGTTGGTGGCCGCACGGTCAGAAGGGGTGGGCGGAGCCGCCCCCGCCTGATCCTGCTTCTGCGCCGGCGCTGCCGGTGGCTGCGCCGGCGCTGCCTGGGCCGGTCGCTGCCGGGCCTGACGTTGGGCCGCCTGCTCGGCTTCAAGCGCCGAAATCCGGCGCAAAAGGGTCTGGTTCTGCTCTTGCAGTTGCTTCAGGGTCTCCTTCATGTCCGATATGTCGTCCGCCGCGGCGGTCAACGGAAAGCAAACTGCACAAGACAACAGCCCCAACAGCGCGACCTTCCGGACGGCCGGCGTGCCTGACCGGCGGGTCGGGCGGCGATCGGTATCGCGAAGGTTGGCGATGGGGTTCAATGTCGCAACGCCTCCACGGGCTCGAGCCGGGCGGCGCGTGAGGCCGGATACCAGCCCGACAGCAGGCCGATGACGCCGCCGATGAGCGGCGCGAGAAGCGGCGCCAGCGGATCGAGAACCGGGCTCCAGACCTGATACCAGGACACCCCGACCACGATCAGCACGCCGATGCTGGCGCCGATCACGCCGCCAACGACGCCGAGCGAGGCGCTTTCGAACAGAAACTGCCTGCGAATGTGCGCGCGGGTGGCGCCGAGCGCCCGCCGCAGCCCGATCTCGGGTGTGCGCTCCATGACGCCGACGAGCATGATGTTGGCGATGCTAAGGGCGCCCACGACGAGCGACAGGCCACCCAGCAAGAGGAACATAACGTCGAGGTCCGTCTGGACTTCGTCCCGCACGCGCTTCGGTTCCTGGGGAACTTGGACCCGCAGGGCTCGGGGATCGTCCGGGCGCAGCGCCGCACGCACCTGCTCGGCAATGAGGTAGGCCGCGCCAATCCGAGTCTCGACGATGACGTTGCCGGGGCCGACCAAGCCGAAATAGCGTTGCGCCGTGCCCTCGGGGATGATGACCGAGCCCAGCAGCTCGGGCTTGCGCGCAACGTCGCGCAGGATGCCGATCACCAGGTAGACCTGGTCGCCGATATGGATGGCGGGCAGGCGGTCCAGGTCGGCGATGCCGAGGCGGGCCGCCGCGTCGGGACCTAGCACGGCAACGCGGTCAGCGCGCGCCGCGTGACCCTCATCGAACAGGCGTCCTGCCGCAAGATCGGCGCGCACCGCCCGGAACATCCCGGGGGAGCCGGCGCGGACGGCGAGCTTGAACGCGCTCTGGGCCGCAGGATCCGTCACTGGCGACGAGCTGACCAGCGCACCCGCGACATCGACGTCACTCATCATCCCGGCGGCAACCACGCCGTTCAGCCGCGAGATCCGGGATGGTGAATCCCATGGTATCGCCCTGGGGTCGATCGTGCCGGTCGCGGCGCCCGGCCGCGCCGTGACGAAGAGTTCGGTCGCCGCCAACTGGTCGAACTGGCTGATGATGCGATTACCGGCGGTGCGGGTGAGCCCCACGGTGGCGACCAGCGCAGCCATGCCGATGACGATGCCGAGCACGGTCAGCACCATCCGCCCCGGGCGGGCAAACATGCCGGCGAGCGCCTCTTGAAGCAGGTCGCGGATGGCGATGCGCGACCTCGAGACCTTCATCCGCAGGTTGGGCGCGGACGGTATAGGCGCGATTCGCAGGGCACCGGGCACGGTCCGGTCCGTCAGCCTGCCGTCGATGATGTGAATCTGCCGTGCGCTACGGCGCGCCACTTCCGGGTCATGCGTGACGACCACGAGGGTGAGACCGTCGCGGTTCAACTCCTCGAAAATGTCCAGCAAGTTCGCCGAGTTGGCCGAATCGAGGTTGCCCGTCGGTTCGTCGCAAAGCAGCAGGCTGGGATTGCCGACGATCGCCCGGGCGATGGCCACCCGCTGGCGTTCGCCGCCCGAGAGCTTCATCGGCAGGAAATCGGCGCGAGGCGCCAGTCCGACCCGTGTGATCGCCTGCATCGCCCGCTGCCGCCGTCCCTGCTGGGGCTGGCCGCGGTAGATCTCGGCGAGCATCACGTTCTCAAGAACGGTTCGATAGGGCAGCAGGTGGAATGACTGGAACACGAAGCCGATGCGCTGACTGCGCAGCCCGGCGCGTTCGGCCTCCTTGAGCGTCGTGGTCTCGATCCCGTCGAACCGGAAGCTGCCGCTGGACGGCTGATCGAGGCAGCCGATGATGTTCAGCAGCGTCGACTTACCCGACCCGGAGGGGCCGGTAATCGCCAGCCAGTCGCCTCGGTTGACGATGAGGTCGATATCGACGAGCGCGGTGACGACAGGATCGAAATCGAAGCTCTTACAGACCTTGCTGAGCTCAAGCACCCTGCTCTCCGCGACGGAGCAGCGCTCGTCGGCAATCGGGAGCTGGTGCAGGTCCACGTCAGCTTCCCCGATCCGGATTCTTGTAGCCCACGACCACGAGTTGTCCGGGGGCAAGCTTGCTTTCCGGCGCTGTCACTTCGACATAGCCACCCGCGGACAGGCCGGGCGTCACAGACACATATTCAAGAACGCCTTTATTCTCGACTTGGATGCGCGATGTGCCGTCAGCGGCCAGGGACACGGCGCTGACAGGAACGGCGGTGACGGCACCCTGCGTGGACTTGATCGGAATGGTGAGCCGCACGGAAACGCGGTCCAGTTGCAGGGTTGTCTTGTCGATCCGCGTCTCGAAGTAGACGTGGAATCCGTCGACACCGCGTGTGCCTGGCGTGGTCGCGACCATCGTGACCACGCCCGTGGCCTTGATCCCGAGCGCCTGCTCGTCGATCGTGACGGGCATGCCGGCCTTGACCAGCTGCGCGGCATCGAGCGGCAGGGACGAGTCGACGGAGAGCTGATTGTCGGTAACTGACAGGACAGCGCCGGTTGCCGCGGCGCCGACCGTTCCGCTGACGGCTTCGACACGGACCGGCAGATTGGCAAGGAAGACGACCTCGTCGGCGGGAACCTGCACGCCGGTCCTGCGCTTGGCGGCATCCAGGTCAGACGCGGCCTGGTTAGCGCGTTCGGTCGTGGTCTTGAGGTCAAGCTCGGCGAGCTTCTGTGCTTCCAGCGCGGCCCGGACCGCCCGTTCGCCCTCCTGGTAGGCCGCTGCCGACGCGGCGTTGGCCAGCCTTATGCGTTCGTTGGCCAACGCAAGGTCGCGTTCAGCCGCTTCGATCGCCAGAGCGCTTTCGTGTTGCGCCTTTCGACGCGCCGCCCGCGCCAGTTCAAGCTTGGCATTCGCGGCGATGCGCGCCGTTTCCGGTTGGCGGGGGTCGAGCGCGATCAGCGACTGGTCGGCGATCTGCTGGGCGATGTCGGCCGCCGCGGCTGCGTCGGCTTGGGCCGCCCTCGCCCGCTCGTTCTCGACGGTAAGCGACTTGCCGGTCTGCCGTGCTTCCAGCAACCGCCGTTGATCGTCGGCGCGGGCGGTACGTTCGAGTGCCTGCACCTGGTTGGCTTGATGGGCGGTGGCGCGGGCGGCGCTGATCGCCTGCCCTGAAGTCGCTACCGCGGACTCTGCCGCCACGCGCGCCCGTGCGGCATCCGCCATATCCCGTTCGAGGGTCCGCATCGCGGCGATCTGCGCTGGTGTGGGGCCGAACGGCTCGAATCCCTTCGACTTGTAAAGCCGTGCGACCGCCTCGCCGGTCTGCTGGTCGTAGACGCCGGTGGCAGACCCGGGATCGAAACCGAGCCGCTGCAATGCCGCCTTGAGCTGGCGGACATCCTCGCCGACGATGCCGGGTGCGAGGTCGCGATAAGTATGCGTCTCGCCCTGAAGCAGGAAGAGCGGACGTCCCGAAGCTGTCAGGATGATGTCGCCTTCCTGGAACCGCGCGTTGGGCAAGGGAAGCGTGGCCAGCACGCCCGGTGCTGCCTTCAGAGTGGACGGGACGATCGAGACGGGTTGCGGGAGGCCGAAGCGGACCGTGCCGCGGGTCACCACGTCGGCACTCAGCACGCGCTGCTCGATCGGAACGAGAATGGGGGATGGCGATGGCGCGGCCGTGCGGGCTGCAGCCTCGGCGGGAGCCTCGATCCGCGACCCCGCGACCCACGCACCGATCGCGGCACCGGCCGCGGTCGCAAGAACCAGGTACAGGACACTCATGGGCTTCATGAGGGCGCCCCCTATTGCACCTTTCGCGAGAACAGCTCCTGCTGGATCTTCTCTTCGACCGGCGTGATGACCTCCTCGTGCAGCTTGACGCTCCTGGCAGCGACGGCGAGCTCGTAGTCCTGCAGCTTCTTGAGCGCCGCCTTCTGCTCGGGAGACATCTTCTCAACGAGAAGCCGGCCGTTGTTCGTCAATGCGGCAAGCCTTGCCCGGATATCGGGTTCGACCTCGTCTGGGTGGTTGTATTCGAAGCCGGCCTTCTTCATTTCCCGCGCGTAATGGGCCAGCGCGGCCTTCATGCGCTTGTCCTTGTTGATGAGAGCGTCCTGCGGGTTGTAGTAGGTGGCCCTCAGCTGCTCGGGCTTGAATACCTGCTCCACCGCCTTGCGCGTGCAGCCGCCGGTCTGCGACAGGTTCTCGGTCTCGAGCGCCACGGCGAATGTAGCGTGGGTGTTCTCACCCAGCAGCGCCTGGTTGTAAGCGGCCTGGTCGGGCGGCGAGAGCGTCTTGAAGTACTGCACGTTGCGCTCGCCGAGACCGACTTTCGCCGGGCTGTAGCCGGTCGCAAGCTGCGGCGGCAGGCCGGTGTACAAAGTCGCCACACCGAAGCCATAGCGGCCGACGAACTCCGCCTCCGACACTCCCGGCATTTGCTTGTCAGCGGCCATTCCGGCCCGCACGGTCGCGTGGTCGGCGGCGATGTACTGGAAACCCTGCTCGCGCATGCACTTCGCGATCAGTTCCTCGGTACGCTCGATGGCCTGGACCAATTCCCGCTGGGAAAGTCCGAACTCCTCGGTGCCCAATCCAGGCGGCGCCTGCGCTGCAACGATCGACGGAACGAGCAGCATGACCAGCGTCGCCAGTACGCGCGAGGCTCCCGCCCGGTTCGCGATGGCCGTTGTCATCAGTCCTCCGTCCCCAGCACCTGACCGGTCTCGATATCGACGAACACATCCTTCTCGCCGCCGCTGCGCGGCACGATCTCGACGACGTAGACGTTCTTGCCCTGCTTCTTCTCGATGACGACCGACGTGACGCGGCCGGGCACGACCTTCAGGGCGGCTGTCTTTGCCTGTTCCGTGCTGATCTTCGGCGCCGGGGTGGTCTGCGCCACGGCGATCATCGGAAACAAAAGCGCTGCCCGCGCCAACGCCCGCGCGAACATTGCCATTGCTGCTGAGCTGATCATTCCGTCCCCACGATCTCGCCGGACTCGATGTCGACGAGGACATCCTTCTCGCCGGCGTTGCTGGTCATGATTTCGACGACGTAGACGTGGCGGCCGCGCTTGCGCTCGATCACCACCGAGGTCATGCGGCCCGGCATCGCTTTCAGCGCGGTCTCCGTCGCCTGCTCAGGCGTAATCCTGGCGACGGGCGGCGGCCGGACGTTGACCAGGTACTTGCCAAAGGTCGACACGTCGGCGCCCGGGTGGGACAGCGGCAATGCATTGGACGCGATCAGCTGTCCGCTCGAGGAGTCGGCGACAAGGCCCACCTGGGGGCACCAGATCCGCTCGCTGACCTCCATCTGGCCGACCAGGCCCTGTTCGCGGATCCGCGCGCAATTCTTGAACGTCCCCGCCGGTACGGCCTTCTCGATGCCCGTTTCAAGCGTCTCGGCACCGCTGGCCGGTCCATCCTCGCTGCCGCTCAGGACATGGCGCGCGCCAACAGCGAGGATCCCGGGCATGGCGAGCCCTGGCTCGGCCGCAGTGCTTCCCGGTGGGTCACCCGCCCGCCAACTGCCCGTAATGATGGGTTTGCCTTCCTCGACCTCCCAGGTCACCTGGCCGAAGGCGTGAACACTGTTGGTCGTCTTGTCGATGGCGAGCCAGAGGCGCGTGCGCTGGACCAGTTCCTCATCCACAAATTCCTCTTCCTGGACGGTCGCCGTCTCGAATTTTCCGATCCCGGGAACGTCGAACGGCTCGGTCTGGTCGAGAACGACTGTCTCCTTGCGGAACTGACCCTCCGGATGATCGGGCCGTTCGAGGATGTGCTTGTGGCCGGGAATCAAGGGATAGAAGAAGGGATTGGAGCCGTGCGGAACGATCGTCTCGGCCTTCAGGAACCAGTCCTTGGCCGAGCTGTAGTCGGCGGCTTTCGAGAACCGTGGAGGATCGGTGGTCGGCTGCGCCATGGCAGTCGCGACGAGAGCTTGCGCAGCCGCGCCAACGAGAATGGCGGCCAGGCACCTGGTGCATGGAGCCCTGTTCATCGCGGCACTCATCGCTTCTGCGCGGTGAAATCGATCTCCTGATAAGATCGGCTCCCGCCCTGATGGATCGCTCCGACAGCGACCTCGTACTTTGTGCCCGGCACGAGGAACCCGTCGGGTATTGCGAACACCGTCGCACCTGCCGGCAGCATGACTCGCAGCTCACGCGCGCCATTGTGCTCCTTGAGCACCACCTGCCAGGAGGCGGCGTCGGCAACCGGCTCCCAGCGCACCTTGGCGCCCTTCACCGGGAGTTCCGTTTGCCCGACCTTCGGACTGGACAGGGTCGGTGCGTCGGGAAAAGCATGCCGCAACGTCGCCTCGGCGCGCAGTGTCGCGCCGTCGATCAGGGTGCCCTCGAAGCGATAGGTGCCCTCCGGGAAGTCGGCCATGACGCTGGCCTTGTCGCGAAGCTCCGGCGATTCCAGGTCGAGATGGCGAATGCCGAGCTTGGAACCGGGCGACCTGAAGTCGATCACCGTGCGTCCGTCGGGCGCGATCACACGCAGCGCGGTAAAGCCCGTATCGTCGGACGTCGCCACGATCCTCACTTCGATGTCGTCGTCGGCGACATTGCGCTCCAGATAGATCAATGCCTTTTCGAACTGCGCCTCGGCCACCGCTGCGCCAGCGAGCAGCAGGAGAACCGTGGTCGTCGCCAAAACGCGCAAGATGGGTCCGCTCCGGGTCACGTCGGCTGTCCTTTGGCGATCAAGGATGCTTCTTCATCAGCTTCATCCTCGAACGCCGCGGTGCCGCGGCCGAACCGCAGGTACAACGCGGGCAGGATGAACAGGCTGAGCAGCGTCGACGTCACCAGGCCGCCCAGGATGACCACGGCCATCGGGAACTCGATCTCGTGGCCGGGCAGGTTGCCGTAGATGACGAGGGGCAGGATGGCCAGGCCCGCCGTCGCTGCGGTCATCACGATCGGCCGCAGGCGCTCGCCGGCGCCGCGCAGCACGAGCTGGAGGCCGAATGGCTCCCCCTCGTAGCGCTCCAGATGCTGGAAGTGGTTGACCATCATGATGCCGTTGCGCGCTGCGATGCCCAGGACGGTCAGGAAGCCGACCAGCGATCCGAGGGAGATGACGCCGCCTGCCAGCAGTGTCGCAAGTATCCCGCCGACAAGAGCGAATGGCAGGATCAGGAAGTTCAGGATCGCCAGACGCCAGCTGTGGAATGACAGCTGCAGCACGAGCAGGATGCCCAGCCCGGCCAGCGCCGAAAACAGAAGCAGCCGATTCTGCGCTTTGCGGAGTTCGATATACTCGCCCTGCAGCACCGCGCGGTATTCCAGCGGGAAGGCGATCTTCTGCAGTGCCGCCTGCACCTCCTCCGCGACCGAGGCGAGATCGCGACCCGCCACGTTGGCTTGGACGTCGATGCGACGGGATCCGCCTTCGCGTTTGATGCTGTTCGGGGTGGCAATCACGCGCAGATTGACCACGTCGCCCAGGCGGACGCGTTCGCGCGTCGGCGTGTCGAGCAGCAGTTGCTCCACGGAGCTGACGCTGTGCCGTAGCCGGAGCGGCGTCCAGACCTGGACGTCGTGCGTGCGTCCTTCCACAAAGATGTCGCCCACTTCCGTTCCTGCCATCAGCGAGGCTGCGGCGCGACGCACGTCGCCGGGCTTGAGACCATATTTCTGCGCAGCATCGAGTTTCACCTCGATCTCGATGTGGGGGACTTCGACGATCAGCTCCTTGTTCGCCCGGGTCAGGCCCTTGATGCCGGAGATGGCGACCCGAACTTCTTCGGCCTTGTCGCGCAGCACTTTCAGGTCCGGACCGAATATGCGTACGACGATCGCATCGCTGGCTCCCGTCAGAACCTCGCGCATCCGCTCCTTCAGGTAGGTCTGCAGATCGCGGTAGAGACCGGGATAGCCGTCGACCATCTCGGCGATGGCAGCGATTGTCTTGTCGTAGTCGGCCGAACGGTTGATGCTGATCCAGTTCTCGCCGAAATAGATGCCGTACACCTCGTCGGCGAGGAACGCCTGGCCGATATGCGCGCCGAAATTGCGCACGCCGGGGATGGCACGCAGCTCCTGGCTTGCCCGCGTCGTGATCCGCAGCATCTCGGGATGCGACGTGCTGGGGTCGGTGACCCAATGCATCAGGAAGTCGCGTTCCTTGAACGACGGCAGCAGCGAATGGCCGAGCAACGGCCAGGCCGCGACGCCCGCCGCGGTGACGGCCACGACCGTGATGTAGGCGGGCATCGGTGTGCGCGTTGCGCGCGCCAGCAGCCGGGCATAATGATGCCGCATCCACACCACCAGCGGCGACTCCCGGCCTGACAATGCGACGCGGTCGAGCAGGATCAGGCACAAGGCCGGCGTCACGGTCATGGCCACGATCAGCGAGGCAAAAATGGCCAAGGTGTAGGACTGGATTAGCGGCTTGAAGAACGATCCCGACAAGCCCTGCAGGAACAGGACCGGTACCACTGCGAGAATGATGATCACGGTTGCGTTGAAGATCGGGCCGCGGACCTCGAGCGATGCCTCCAGGATGATGCTCGCGGTCGATCGCGTGCCGCCCTCGAGCCGATAGTTGCGCAGCCGGCGCATGATGTTCTCGACGTCGAGGATAGCGTCGTCGACCACCACGCCGAGCGCGATCACGAAGCCTGCCAGGACCATCGTGTTGATCGACGCACCGATCTGATGCAGCACCAAGCCTGCCGCAAGCAGCGACAGCGGTATGGCCGCAATGCAGACGATCGCCGTCCGCCACTCATAGAGAAAGACAATGATCACCAGCGCGACCAGGATGCAGCCCAGCAGCAGCGCGTGTGAGAGGTTGTCGATGGAGTCTTCGACGAAGGTGGCAGGCCGGAAAATGGTCGTGTCGATTTCGATGCCTGTCAGGCCCGGCCTCATCGCCTCCAATGCGGCCTCGACGCCCTTGGTGACCGCCACCGTGTTGCCCCACGGAAACTTCTCGACAATCAGCATCAGGCCGGGGCCGTCGTTGATGATCGCGTCGCCAACCGCGCCCGGCGCGCCCCAGACGAGATCAGCCACCTCGCCCAGCAACAGCGGCTTGCCGTCGCGCGTCTCCACCGGCACGCGCGCCAGCGTTTCCGGTGTGACCCCGGTCGATATGAACCGCAGGCTCATGCGCTGGTTGGGCGTCTCGAGGAAGCCGCCGGTACCGATGTGGGCGCCGCCGGAATATCGCAGCAGGCCCACATCCAGGGCGTCGGAAACCACTTCCTGGACCTCGTCCAGGGTCACGTTGAACCTGGCGAGACGCTCCGGATCGACCTCGATCATCAGCATCTTGAGCTGCTCGCCCCAGATCGCCACGTTGGCGACGCCGGGCACGCCGAGCAGCTTGTTGCGGATGTTCCAGTAGGCCAGCATCGACAGGTCCATGACGGACTTGTCCTTGGAGGTGATGCCGATCTTCATCACGCGGCTGGTTGCCGACAGCGGCGGCATCATGTGCGGCGGCGCCGCCCAGGTCGGCAGCGTCGAGGTGACGATGGCGACACGCTCGGTGACAAGCTGGCGAACTTGCAGCTCGTCCACGCTCGGTTTGAAGATGAGCAGGACGGACGACAGCTGATCCACCGATTTGGAGCGCATGACATCCACGCCGGGGACACCGGCCAGTGCGTTCTCCAGTGGCACCGTGACCAGCGACTCGACCTCGGCAGGCGACAGGCCGAGGCAGATGGTCTGAATTTCCACCCTTGGCGGCGCGAACTCCGGAAAGACGTCCACCGGCAGCTCGTTGACGCGCATGGCGCCGAAATAGACCAGACTGATCCCGAGCGCGGCGACGAGGTAGCGGAACCGCAGGCTTGCGCTGATGATCGCCCGCATCATGGCCGGGTCGCTCCCCTTCCAGGAGAAGCGGCGCAGGGCGCCAGCGTCAGGTCTGTCGGATCAGTGACCAACGCCCTTCTCCGCGCCATAGAGTTGCGGCGCCCCGGTCGTCGCCACCTGCATGCCGACGTCCGGGCCTTCCTTCAGCACGGCATCGTCACCGCTGATGAGCTCGACGATGATGGCGTGCCGTATGTAGGTGAGAGGCTGCGGGTTGGTGTACACCCAGGTGCTGCCGTCCTTGTCATAGACGACCGCCGCATAGGGCACGACCTTCCGGCCAGACGCGTCTTGGCGGACCTGCCCGGTCTGGATGTCGAGGCGCTGCGCCGCCTTCGGCGTCAGCGTGATCTTCTTGATATTCGATCCGCTGATTGCCTCCAGGCGGGCCGGGCGTCCGACGGAGACCGCGGCAGCGGCTTCGGTCGGGTTCGCGGCTCCCGGTTCGGGCGGCCCTACCAGCACGCCGACCAGCAATGCCAGCACGAACGATGCTCGATCTCTGCGCCACATGGCCATCCTCCAACATCGCCGGCGCGGCCGGCGGCTTCTGTCAAACCTTCGCTTCCTCCAGATGCAGTTCGTCGGCCGCAGTGGCGGCGCCGAACCTCAGATACAGGGAAGGCGTCATGATCAGGGTCACGACCGTGGACGTCACAACGCCACCCAGGATGACGACCGCCATCGGATGCGCGATCTCCAGGCCGGCAATGCTTCCGAGCGACACGAACGGCAGCACCGCGAGGCCGACCGCGATCGCCGACGCAACGACAGGAAGGAACTGTTCGCGCAGACCGCGCCGGACCAGTGCCTCGCCGAATTTTTCGGCACCGGTCTGCTCCAGGGTCTGGAAATGCTTCACCACCATGATCGAGTTGCGGACGGTGAGGCCAAAGACCGTGACGAAGCCGAGCAGCGAGCCGAGCGACAGGGTGCCGCCTGAAATGGCCGTCGCCAGAAGGCCGCCGAACAAGGCAACCGGTATCCCCAAGACGGAAAGCCCGGCCAGCCACCAACTGCCGAGCGCCACCTGCAGCAGCAGGAAGATCAACACGGCCGCCACGATCAGATGCGGATAGATGCTGCGCAGCGCCGCGCGCCGCTCGACGTGCTCGCCCAGGACCTGGGCGTGGTATTCGAACGGGAACTTGACCTCGCCGACCCGCTTCGCCACCTCGCGCGCCACGTCGCTCAACGGACGCCCCTCGACATCGGCATCGATATCGACGCGGCGCGACACACCCTGCCGGTGGATCACGCTGTCGGACTTGCCGATCCGGACCCTCGCCACGTCGCCGAGGCGAACCTGCTCGTCGTCCTCGGTATCGATCATCAATCCGTTTATGTCGCTCAGGTTGTCGCGGATTTCAGGCGCACCCCAGACGACGACGTCGAACACCTTCTGGTCCTGAAACAACGCTCCGACCGTAATGCCGCTGACCAGCGCCGAGGTTGCACGGCGAATGTCCCCGGGCTTCAGCCCGTGCTTGCCGGCGCGCTCCAGGTCGACCTCCACTTCCAGCGTGGGCTCCGCCGCCGCCTGCTCGACGCGTATGTCCTCGACGCCTTTGACGCTTTCGAGGATTGCGCGAATTTCCTCAGCCTTGCCGCGAATGATCTCGAGGTCATGGCCATAGACGCGAACCGTGAGGCTCTCCTCGCGGCCGGTCAGCGCCTCCCGCATCTTCTTCGAGAGATAGGTCTGCACCTCTCCGGTCATGCCCACGGAGGAATCGACAACCTCCTCGATCGAGGCCAGGGCTTGACGGTAGTTCACCGCGGGATCGATGGTGACCCAGACTTCGGCCGAGTTGACGTCGGCGGTTTCGTCGCAATTGCACAACACTGCGCGACCGACCAGCGCCGCCACGTCGCGGACCCCGTTTACCGCCCGTAGATCGCGCATTAACGCCGTCGTCGCCCGACTCATTGCCGACAAGGACGTGCCGGGAGGCGACTGCACGTCGATGACGACGTTGGTTTCCTGGAAGGTCGGAAGCATGCTGCGCTCGAGCGGCGTCCACATCGCATAGCCAAGGGCGAGCGCGGCGATTGCAATCCCCGCAGGCAGCAGGGGCGAACGAACGGCCGGGGCGAGGCGGCTGTCGAACCCGCGCAGCAATGGCGCGATGAGCCTCGGGGCAGGCGCCGACTGCGACGCCCGCTGCCCGCCACCCAGCGATCGCGGCAGCAGCAGCAGGCTGAGCGCCGGTGCCACGATGAGTGATACCAAGGTCGCCGCCACGACCGCGACGATGTAGGCCCACACCAGGGGCTCGAAGAACGCGGCGGCCAACCCTTGCATGAAAAGAAGCGGGACGACGGCGATTACGAGGATCAGCGTCGCGAACATCATGGGGCGACGCGTCTCGATGGCAGCGTCGAGGATGACCTGCGTGCTCGACCTTCTGGTCGCGCTGATGCGCGCTTCGTCGACCCGTCGACGGATCGTGGCCACGACAAGGGCGACGTCGTGCACCACCGCTGCGATGGCGGCGAGCAACCCGGCCAGCACCAGCATGTTGACGTTGACGCCGCGCAGGTTGAGCACGAGCAGGGCCGCGAGCAGCGACAGTGCGATGGTGACGGCGGCGACCACTGCCGATTGCCAGCTGCCGAGCAGCACCGCGAGCCCTATCGCCAGCAGAACCGCCGCTGCCAGCAGGGCGCCGGAGAGATTGTCCGTCGCCCGCTCGATGTAGCTCGCGGGTCGATAGATATCGGTATCGACGTCGACCCCGGTCATGCCGGGTTTCAGTTCGCGCAGCGCCGCCTCGAGGTCGCGCGTGACATGCTGGGTGTTGAATCCCGGAAACTTGTCGACCACCAGGATGATGCCCGGTCCATCCTGCAGCAGCGCGTCGCCGATCAGAGGCTGATGGCCCTCGACCACCTTGGCGACGTCGCCGAGCGCGATCGAGGTGCCATGGACCGGAACCCGGGCGAAATCCGTCGGCGTGGCGATGGGTGCCTGATGGCGGATGTTGAGCCTCTGATTCGGCGTGTCGATGAAGCCCCCGGTCCCCGGGGTGGAAGAATTCAGGTAGGTCAGGGGGGAGGCCCACACCGCTTCGCCGGCAGTCTTGACGACCTGGGCAAGAGTGATGCCCTGCTCGCGCATGGTCTTGGGATCGACGATCACCTGGAGCTGCCGATCACGCTGTCCCCAGATCGCCACGTTGGCGACGCCGGGTACACCCAGCAGCCGGGGCACGATCGTCCAACGCGCCAGGACCGACAGCTCGATCGGCGACACGGTCTTGGAGCTCAGCCCGATGTTCATTAGCCGGCCGGTCGACGAGATCGGCTGCAGCAGCGTCGGCGGGCGGGAAACGTTCGGCAGAGCGTGCGCCTGTGTCAGCCGCTCCTGCACCATCTGCCGGGCGCGCATGTAGTCTGTGCCCGGCGCGAAGGTCATCTCGATAGACGACAGGCCGGTCGTCGATTCAGATTGGATCGTCTGCAGCCAGGGCACGCCGTTCAGCAGATCGGCCTCGATCGGAACCGTGATGAGCGCCTCGACCTCGGTGCTCGACAAGCCAAGCGCCTCGGTCTTGACGATCAGCTTGACCGGCGAGAATTCCGGAACGACGTCCAAGGGCACGCTCCGCATGTGCCAGATACCGGCGACGGCCAGGACGGCGGCAAACGCCACCACCAGCGTCCGCAGACGCAGACTGAGCTCGATGATCGAATGGATCATAAGAACGCGCCTCCTGACCCGCCTGTCCCTATGTCGGCCTCTATCGGGCCTTATCTTCTTGCCGTGTCCTCAACCGTCGCGGGCGCCGTGCGCCCATAGACGTTCTTGCTGCGCCGGTACGCGCTCTTCTCCAACGCAAGCGCCTTCGCGCGAACCGCGGCCATCTCCTGTGCGTCGAGTTGCTCGACCCTGGTGAGATCCAGCGTTTCCTTTGTCTTCTCACCGGTCCCCATCCAGCCGACTTTGATGTTGCCGACACCAGCTGCGTAGTATTTCAGCTGCCGGGCATCGGCTGCCTCTTCCTCGTTCGACGTTTCCCTGATCACCAAGACATCGCGATAGCGAGTAGCGCCGACGGCAACTTCCTGGCCCATCGCGAAGACTTGGCCGCGGTCCGTCCAGTTCACGGCGGGCCCATAGCCCTGCGAGTAGCTTGGCGTGCCCAGCTTCGGGTCGGCTTTCATCATGACACCGGCCCGTGCGTCCTGGATGCCGTGAAGCCAGGCGGGCGCCTTGACGAACTTGCGACCGTCGTATTCTTCGGGGTACTCGCCGAAGCGCCAGATGTTGCCGTCGTCGTCCTGCGCGTAAAACGCCAACTCGGCTTCCGCAAGTTCGCCTTCGGTGTAGTCCAGATCGTATGAAACCAGCGTCGGAACGCCGGCAATGGTCTTCACCAGATCGCTAATGCTAATGACGAGCTGATGAGGAACGACCTTGCCGTCGTCTTCGACGGTCGTTCCATCGTAGACGAACCGGGTGCCCGGCTTCATCGGCAGCCACTTGTTGGTAATCTCGGTCGGGCGGGAGAACCTGGTGGCGTTCAGCTTTTCCAGCTTGTCTTCAGGCACCAGGCTCGGCGAATTGCGCGACTGGCCTTGAGCGGCACCAGTGACCAAGAGGCTGCCGACAACGCCTGCAGTGATGAGAGCTCCGAAGGCGGCCGCGGCCCGGAACGTGAGCCGGGCCATGTCGCCGCACGCCTCCTGCCAGATTTGACCCCAAAGTCGCATGTCACTCCCCACGGCAAACGCTTTGACCTCACAGCACAGTGCTCTTTCGCGGCGGCTCCAATGCTCCTCATGCTTCTCGACACGTATTCGCCTCAATCTAGCGTTCGGCCGAAGTGGCAAGGAGAGACGAAGGTCGCGTGATTTTGGGGGCTTTGGTCCCCGCGTGCGTTGCATCCTGTGCGTGTGGTGCGAATCGCTTGCAGCGGCGCGAGGCCGGCTCCGTCCTCGTGCCGGTCAAGATTCCCGCATCAGTCGGCCTCGCGTCGATCCTGCATTCGCTGGTGATGAAGGCCTAGGGCGCCGCCAATCACCGGCCGTGGAAGCGCATGCGGGCGGATCGATATTCGGACGAAGTCGGCGCACTGCATACGGCCGTCATGCCGATTACGACGCCGACCCTCGAACAGACCACCTATTGCGACGGCCTTGCCTATCTCGACGTGGTGGTCTCGCTCACGCCCAACACCCGGCCGATCAATTTCCTCGGGCTGCCTGCGCTCAGCGTCACCTGCGGCTTCACGCCCGACGGCATGCCGGCTTCATTCCAGATCATGGACGCCGCATGCCGAGCCCTGCTCTTTCGGATCGGTCATCGATTCCAAATGGACACGATGCTGCACAAGCCCACGAACCTTGGGCGCCCCACCGGTCAAGCAGCCTCTAGCCGATGGTCTCCTCGGTGACCGGCAGTCCCGACACTTCACGCACTCGTGGCGACAGGTCGTAGCTGATGGTCGTGATCTCCGGACAGCGCATGCAGGCCGCCGCGCCCTCCTGAGCAAACCACCGGCACTCCTTTCGGATGGTGCACGGCGGCAAGCTGTCCACCACCGGCGGCAACATTTTCGCGACCCTCGTCGCCAGCCGGCAATCGGCTCCGTCGAAGTGGGGGCATTTGTGCTCGGCGCACGTGGCCGCCAGCCGAAAGACTTCGGTGGGCTTCAAGGGAGCGGCCAAGGCGAGGATCTCGGGCGTCGCGGGGACCCGGGCATTCAGATATTCCACGACGGGGCGCGACCCATCCTGCTGGACCACGCCCAGAACCATGGCGCGGTCCATGCCAGGCTGCGCACTGGGACAGAGTTTCGACATGGTCGACCCCGGCCTAGGCCTCGAACTGGATGATCTCGGAGGGTGCCGGAATGCCGAGGAGGACGTATCGCCCGACCGACAGGATCGCGCCGGCCTGCCCCGCCGGGCGCGCGGCGCCGAGCGCTTCGGGATGGGCTTGCGCAATCTGACCCGCAATCTCCGTCGCGAAGGCCTGGGTTTCGGCCAACGTCACCTTCGCCAGGATTTCATCGGGCACCGGAATACCGCGGATCAGGTACGACACCGATACGCCGTGCGGCGTCGGCACGTTGAACTTGGGATGCTTCACAACAGCGGATTTTACGGCGGCCTGAACAGAGGCTGTAAACTTGTTCAAAGAAATCGAGACAGGCTTAGCCATTTTGATCTCTCCTTCCCAATAATCGCGAATACAGGATACAGGAAACCATCTATGGTTGCTATATAATTCACAATGCAATCTTGAGAAGATTGGCTCATCTAAGCGTACTACTATCTTTAATTGCAATACAAGATCAGCCCTCTACCTCCGAAGAAAGCAAGTAACGCCGGAACGTTTTGGCGTTTTTCTCCAGACGGTCACAGCTCGTCATCGCCTCGCCACGACGGCGAAGGCCGCGCTCGGCGCCTCGCGGCCTCAGCTCCTGACCGTCAAATCGACCACACGCGCCTTGTGCGCATAGATATCGATCTTCGCCCACATGCGGGCGCGCGCGACGGCGTCGGCTTCGGCACCGGTCTCATAGGGGCCGTGCCAGACCATGGTCTCGGGCACCGGCTTGTTCCAGTTGGCCCGGCCATTCTCGGTCACATACTCGGCTTCGAAGACAAACCACATCGTTCACTCCACGCTACTCTCTCCGATCGCGGGCTGCCCCGCCTCGAGCCAGGCCCGCACGAGGTCGTAGAACACCGCCAGGACGATCGGGCCGACGAACAGACCGATCAGCCCGCCGGTCAGGGTGCCGCAAATCACGCCGGCCACGACGACGACCATGGGTGTCTGCAAGCCACGCGCCATGACCATCGGCCGCAGCACGTTGTCGAGAAGGAGCAGCGGCACGGTGTACGCCGTGTAGATCGCGGCGACGGGCACCGGCAGCGCACTCCACGCCCAGATGATGACCGGGATCATCAGCGGGTTTGGACCGATCTGCACGATCGCCAGCACCAGGGCGACGAAGGTGATGGCGCCGGCGAAGGGAATGCCGGCCACCACCATGCCGAGGCCCAGCAAGGCCGCCTGCAGCAGGGCGATGCCAATCACGCCGTTCGCCACATTGCGGATGGTCGCCACGGCGATCTCGAGGAAATGCCCACCACGCTGTCCGGCAATCCGTTCGGCGAGCCGGCGGGCGGTTTTCGCCAGGCGTTCGGCATAGGCGAGCACGACGCCGGCAACGACGATCGAGGCGGCAAACTGCAGCAATTCGAGCGCCACGCCGGCGGCGATGCCGGCCATCCACCGTCCAACCGACGCGATCTGCCCGACATGGGCCGACAGCAAGGTATGGATGTTCTTCGACGCGTCGAGCCAGAAGTCGTAGATGCGCTCGCCGACCAGAGGCAAGTCGCGCATTGCCTCGGGCGGCGGCGGCAGCAGCGCCCCGCCGGCGAGCAGATGACGGGCATACTGGTCGAGCGTGTCCACGATCGACGCCCCCAGGACTGCCACCGGAACGAACAGCAGCACCAGCATCAGGAGCGACAGCACGGAGGCCGCCAAGGCGTTGTACAGATGCAGGCGACAGCGCAGCAGCGCGAACAAGGGATAAGCGGCGACCGCCAGTATCGCCGACCACAGCAGCATCCCGGCGATGGGACTGAGCAGCAGCACGCTGACGTAGACGATGCCGGCCAGCAGCGTCAGACGGACGATGAGATCGATCGCAAATCGCAGCGTCTGCGCCTTGCCGCTCTCGGTGTCGATCATCGCCGCCCCCGCCGCGCATCGGATCCACCTGTCCTACCGGCGGCAGACAAGCCTGTCTATCTGCGCGCGCTGTCGCCCGATCGAAACCATCCTGGGGTCACGCCAGGTCACTGTCCGCGACCGCCGTTACCGCTCTGCAAGCGTCAGCTCAGCCAGTTCTCGACCCGCAGCCCCGGCACGCGGCGGAATTCGCGCACGTTGTTGGTCACCACGATCAGCCCCAGGGCGATGGCTTGCGCCGCGATGAACTGGTCCAAGGCGCCGATGCGCATGCCCGCGCTGTCCAGTTCGAAGCGCAGCTTGGCGTAAGCGGGTACACATTCGCGTCCGAAGGGCAGGATCTGGAATGGACGCAGCAACGCGTCGACTGCCGCACCATTGCGTGCAGGCGCTGCTGATTTCAGCGCGCCAAATCTCAGCTCGCCTTCGGAAATCGTCGAAACGGCGATATCTCGAGGTGAATGCCGCCGGAGGTGCTGCAGCACCTCCACCGAGCGCCGCCGTAGCGCCTCTATGCAGATGTCCGAATCAAGGAGGTAGGTCAGCGCCACCTGAAGGAGCGTTTCTGGACCGGCGGCTTGTGCCGCTTGATCGGATGCTTCGGGTCGGCGAGCTCGTAGGCCTCGACGATCGACGCCCAAGGGTCGGCCTTGGAGAGGAGCATGACGCCGCCGGCGACCGGCTTCACATACACCTCGTCGCCCTCGAAGCGGAACTCCTTGGGCAACCGCACGGCCTGGCTGCGGCCATTCTTGAAGAGCTTGGCGGTCTGCATTCGACTTCCAGATCGGTCTATACCCTCTGGTATATACTGCCTCCTCCCCTGCTCGCTCAAGCCGCTAGCCTTCTTCGTTCGTCGCGCCATCAAGCCATCCTCAACTGAAATGGCGATAGACGAATTCAGGTGGCGCGCTCTCCGCCTGGTGCAGCGCGGCCTCGACCACGCCGTGGTCGGGCGACAGCGCGCACACCGGATCGGCGCGGGCGGCATCGCCGGCCAGCAGAAAGGCCTGGCAGCGGCAACCACCCCAGTCGATCTCGCGCCGGTCGCAGCTGCGGCACGGCTCGGCCATCCAGTCGGTGCCGCGATATCGATTGAAAGCCTCCGAGCGGTACCAGATGTCGGCAAGAGTGCCGTCACGGACCGACGGAAAGTCGAGGCCCGGCAGACTCTCGGCGGCATGGCACGGCACGGCCTTTCCTGAGGGGGTGATGTTCAGGAACTGACGCCCCCAGCCGTTCATGCAGGATTTCGGCCGCACCCCGTGATAGTCCGGCACGACATAATCGATCGCCAGGACGCCCTTGAGCCTGGCGCGCGCCGTCCCGACGATGCGCGTCGCGTCGTCGAGCTGCTGGCGGCTCGGCAGGAGTGCGGTGCGATTGGTAAGCGCCCAGGCGTAATACTGCACATGGGCGATCTCGAGTCGGCGGGCGCCCAGTGCCAGCGCCATGTCGATCATCTCGGGCACGCCGCCCAGGTTCTGGCGGTGGACGACCATGTTCACCGTGAGCGGCAAACCAGCGGCGCGAACGGCTGCTGCAAAGTTCGTCTTCCGGGTATGCGCACCGGCGAGGCCCGCGATGCGGTCATTGTTGGCGGGCGCGAAATCCTGAAAGCTGAGCTGGACATGCTTCAGCCCGGCGGCTGCAAAGGCCGCGATTTCCCGAGCGCCGCCCAGCGTGCCCGAGGTGATGAGATTACTGTAGAGACCGCGATCGCTCGCGGTGGCGATCAGCGCCAAAAGATCGCGGCGCGCCATCGGCTCGCCGCCCGAGAAATGAACCTGCAGGACGCCGAGCGACGCCGCTTCAGCCAGCACGCGGCGCCATTCCGCTTCGCCGAGCTCGCTGGCCGCCCGCTCGAGCTCCACAGGGTTGGAGCAATATGGGCAGCTGAGCGGACAGCGATGGGTCAGCTCGGCGAGCAGCGCCAGGGGCGGGTCAATGCGCGGAGGCATCGGCAAGACATCCCTTGTCCGCGAGATCCTGCAGCATGGCGGTGACGTCGGTGGCGATCAGCTCGCGCGGCGCTTGCGTGTAGCGTGTGGCGAGCGCGTCGATGATGGCGCCGACGCCGGTCTTGCCGTCGACAAGCTGCAGGATCTCGACCGCCTGCTCGTCGGGCAGCATCAGCCGTTCGGGCGCCATCATGATCCAGCGTTGCCGCGTGTCGTCGAAGCGGAAGACGATGTGTGGCGCCAGACGCAATACGCTGGTCGCGGAGACTTCGAGACGTTCCATGATTCACTCCGGCACGAAGGCGCCTGGCGGGATCATCGCGGGGTCGACATAGGCGAGATAAAGCGCATCCAATTGCGTCCACAACACGTCGCACTTGAAACGCAGCGCGGCCAGAACGGCTTCCTGCTCGGCGCGGGTGCGCGCGTGTTCTTTGACATAGCCCAGCGCGAAATCCACGTCCTGTGGCGCCTGGGTCAGGCGCGGGGTGAAATAGGCCAGCGTGTCCTCGGTGATGAACGGATAGCCGGCCAGCATGCCGCGCACCCGATCGGCGATGATGCCGGGCGAGAACATTTCCGTGAGCGACGAGGCGATGCCTTCGAGGATCGGCCGGTCGCGCACGAAATTGACGTAGGCTTCGACCGCGAATCGCGTGCCGGGCAGGATGCCTTGGGTCGACTGAACATAGGCACGGTCCAGCCCCACGCCTTCGGCGAGTTTTAGCCAGCGTTCGATGCCGCCCTTGCCGGGGCCATCGCCGTCATGGTCGATGATGCGCCGGCGCCATTCGCGGCGCAGCTCCGACGTCGGCAGCTTGGACAGCGCATGCGCGTCCTTGATCGGGATCATAGCCTGGTAATAGTAGCGATTGAGCGCCCAGGCCTGGACCTGCTGGCGGTTGAGCTTGCCGCCGTGCAGGAGCTTATGGAACGGATGAAGATGATGGTAACGCTCCGCGCCGATGGCGCGAAGTGCCGCCTCGAGCTCGT
>Ga0208989_10000006_pt1 | contig 32592 bp, 32 predicted proteins | sample MedBloCAOM3_M1_FD_187852 | JGI IMG/M metagenome (GOLD analysis project Ga0208989, IMG submission 187852) | Forest soil microbial communities from El Dorado National Forest, California, USA - Mediterranean Blodgett CA OM3_M1 (SPAdes) (version 2) | ecosystem: Environmental > Terrestrial > Soil >...
TCCAACGTTCAATTCGGAAGAAGGTCTGGCCGCCCTGGAAGATATGCTGGCGGTCAATCAGTATCTCCATCCCGATGCGTTCAGCTTCATCTGGTCGTCGAATTACAATTCGTTCGGCCGGGGCGAGGGGTTCATGAACATTGTCTGGCCGTCGGGCTTCAAATATTCGAAGGCGCCGTCGACCGGACCGGCCACGACAGGCAAAATCGTTGCCACGGTCATGCCGGCCGACAAACTCAAGGACGGCAGTCTGCTCTACGCCGGCCTGTTCTGCTGGGGCTACGGCTACGCGGTCTCGAAATATTCGGCAAATCCCGAACTTGCCTACGCTTACGCCCAGTGGATGACGTCGCCGACCATTTCGGCTGATGCCATTCCGTATCTTGGCGGCTATTCCGATCCCTACCGCAAGAACCATATGCTGGCTCCCACGCAGCGGTTGAAGGATGCGTATTCGCCGGAATACCTGCAGACCCTGTACGACAACATGGTCAACACCGTGCCTGACTTCTGTCTGCCGGGTGGATTCGAATACCAGGACGCACTCGACAAGGAGGTGCATGCCTGCATGACCGGAGACAAGAACCCGAAGGTAGCGCTCGACGACGCTTCACGTGCGTTTGACCGCATTACCCGCCGTATCGGCAAGGACAAGGTGAAGCAGTCCTGGCTGGCGCTCACAAAGAATCTCGCCGAGCCCATCAGAAAAGCCAGTGGCGCGAGCAAGTGGAGCTGAGTTTTCATCAACAACGTTCATCGGCGCCGCTTTGCGCCGGTGAACACTATGCGGGACCTGATACGGTGAATGAATTGAGCGAGTTGCGGGTAGCATCGGAGGTTTCCGATCTGGCGCGAGAGGACGCGCAGGGGGTGACTGCGCCGCGCAGCAGCCTGCCTAGCAACCGGCTCGGACAGCTGTTGATGCTTCCCGGCCAGATTGTCTCGCTGCTGGTGCTTGTTGTACCGCTTGTTGTCGCCTTCTACATGAGCTTCACCGACTGGACGCCAACCCACGGCTCCCTGTTGGAAGCAACCCTTGTAGGGCTCGACAACTACAAGGAACTGCTGATCTATGACACGCGGTTTGTCGAGGCTGTCGTACGCACCCTGCTGATTTCAGCGGTCTGCTTGGCGCTGGAATTCGTATTCGGCCTCTCGTTGGCGGTGTTGTTTCTTCGCGAATTCAGGGGCAAGGCAATCCTGTTTTCAGCCTTTCTGACACCGATGATGATCCTTCCCGTTGTGGTCGGCTATACCTTCTGGATGCTGTTCCAGTCGAACGGCCCGATCAATCAGCTGCTGATGCTGGCCTTTGGATCAGGGGCCGGGCTGCAATGGTTCAGGAGCGCGCCGCTTGCAGTCTCGGCGGTCATCATCACGGAAGTCTGGCATTGGACGCCGCTGTTCTTTCTGATCCTGCTGTCCGGGCTCAACGCAATACCGGAAAATCCGGTGCGCGCCGCAGTAATCCTTGGGGCCACGCCGCGCCAGGTGTTCTGGCGGATCGTGCTGCCGATGCTCAAGCCGGTCATCATCGTCGCTTTTGTCATTCGCGCGATGGAAATCGTAAAACTGTTCGACGAAGTGTTCATGCTGACACGCGGTGGACCCGGTACGTCGACCGAGACCATTAGCCTCTACATCTACAAGCTAGCGTTCGCGGACTTTCAACTTGCTTACGGCGCCGCTGCGGCCTTTCTCGTTCTTCTCGGTACCCTTGTCTTGATCCATTTGTTGCTTGCGCCGATCCGCAACCAGCTGCTGGAGGCGAGGCGATGACCGGACGCAAGCTCACTTGGCCGCTGGCATTCGTATTGTTCGGCGCACTGATCGTCAGTCTTTTTCCCGTGTTCTGGATCGTCATGACCGCGATCAAGCCGCCGACGGATTGGAACGCCTCGCCGGCTATCTGGATTCCATCGCATCCCACCCTAATCAATTTCAAGACGCTGTTCGACCCGGACTCGATCCGTGCCTATGGTGTCGGCGGCGTAAGCCAAGCCGCAACAAATTCAGTGTTCGGTTCCCTTCTGGCCTCGGTTGTCGGAACGGCGCTATCCGTGGCGATAGGCCTCTTCGCGGCTATCGGCATATCCCGGTACGCGAATGGGGGAAAGGCAACGCCTTTGATTATCCTGTCGGGACGGATGTTTCCACCGGCGGCAATTGCGGTGCCGTTCGTCATTATCTACTCGAACGTGGGATTGATCGATACGTACCGGGGGCTGATCGCGATCTACGTTGCTGGTACGCTGCCGTTTTCGACCTGGATGCTAAAAAGCTTCGTCGATGACCTGCCTCGTGAAATCGAGGAGGCGGCGATGATTGACGGGCGGTCTCGGCTCATGGCGCATGTCTTTGTCACTATTCCTCTCATTCGCGGCGGCCTGTTGGCGACGACCTTGTTTGTCTTCATTTTGAACTGGTCGGAATTCATGTTCGCGCTGGTTCTTTCCTACTCCAACGTGACGACGATCCCGGTTCAGCTCGCGCGATACGTCACCGCGACGGCGGGCACGCTCTACGGTGTTCAGGCGGCGCTTGCCGTTTTGGCGATGATTCCTTTGGTCCTGGCCGGCCTGCTCATCCAGTCGCATCTGGCGCGGGGAATGACATTTGGCGCGGTGAAGCGATGACCTTCCCTAAGCTTGAGATCGTCAACCTGCGAAAGCTGTTTGGTAATGAGTCCTTCGTGGCTCTGGACGGCGTCGACTTTGCCGTCGAGGCCGGCGAAACCGTCGCCTTGCTCGGGCCCTCCGGTTGCGGCAAATCGACGACGCTCAATATAATCGTTGGCCTGGAGCAGCCAACCTCGGGCGATATCCGAATCGACGGCCGTTCGGTCATCGGAATTCCTCCCGGCAAGCGCAATGTGGGTCTGGTGTTTCAGGACTATGCCGTATTCACCCACATGACGGTGTTCGAAAATCTGGCGTTCGGTCTGATTATTCGTGGTCGAGCCAAGGCCGAGATCGCTAGGGCAGTGCACGACGTCGCCGAATTGCTCGGCATGCAGAATAGCCTCAAACTATCGGCTGCCGAGTTGGGTGGATCTGAGTTGCAGAGAGTGGCGATCGGACGGACGCTGGTAACCAAGCCGGCCATCCTGTTGCTCGACGAACCCTTGTCAAACCTGGAGGCGTCGGCGCGCATCGCAATGCGTCGCGAGCTGAGGCGTTTGCAGTCGGAGATTGGGCTCACAATCATCTATGTGACCCACGATCAGGTTGAGGCGCTATGCCTGGCGGACCGAATTGCGGTGATGAATGCCGGAAAGCTGCAGCAAATCGAGCGGACTTCGGTGATTTGCAAGAAACCGGATCACGTCTTCGTCGCGGGGTTCATGGGGTCACCGCCGATGAATCTCCTTCGTGGCGAGATCATTGGAGACGGCACGTCCGCGGGTTTCAGACGTGACGGACTTATTATCCGGCTTCCCTCAAGTGAGGCGTTCGCTACCAATTACGTCGGTCAGCCGATCATTCTTGGCTTGAGACCGGAATCCCTGACACTTGCGGCTGCCAACGAGGCCACGATCTGCGGAAAGGTAGCGGTCGTTGAGCCGCGTGGACCGGAAGCTGTCGTGACCGTTGAAGCCGGCACCGTTTCGCTCAAGGCCGTTGTCCCTACCGCCGAGCGGCCCCAGGAAGGTGCCGACATCGGCCTCTTAGCTGACCCTTCATCGTTCGTTTTCTTCAGCGGCGAAACTGGCCGCCGGCTTGCATCTTGAGGGAGCCCGGTTTGAAGCCCTTGCGCATCGACTCCATGCTCGCTCCAGCGGCGCTTGAAGTCCGCGGACTTTGCAAAGCCTTTGGAGAAAAGGCAGCCCTCTGCGATCTCGGGTTTGCAATTCCCGAGGGGTCGTTGACGGTTCTGCTGGGATCCGCAGGTGCCGGCAAGACGACCACACTTCGCTTGATCGCGGGTGTCGAGCGACCGAATGCCGGCCGAGTTCTGATGTGCGGGCGCGATGTGACGGAGCTTGAGCCGAAGGATCGAGATATCGCGATGATCTTCGACAATCTCGCCCTTTACCCGAACAAGACAGGATTTTCCAACATCGCCAGCTCGCTGACCATTCGCGGCACGCCGAAAGCAGAGATCGAGCAGCGCGTAGCGGAAGTCTCGAGCACCTTGCGGATAGCTCACGTGCTCAATCGCCTGCCCAAAACCATGAGCGGCGGAGAGCGGCAGCGGGTGGCGCTGGGAAGAGCGCTGATCCGCAAGCCAGGTCTCTTCTTGCTAGACGAGCCCTTGTCCGGCCTTGATGCGATGCTGCGCATCGAATTGCGCGCCGAGCTCAAGCGATTGCAGCGCGACATTGGTGCGACATTCCTACTCGCCACTCCGGACTTCGCCGAAGCGATGGCGGTCGCTGATACTGTCGTCATGTTGCGGGATGGTCGCGTCGTGCAGATCGCGACGGCTCAATCGCTGTACGACGATCCAGCGGACCGTGAGGTGGCGCGATTTGTCGGCGCGCCGGAAATCAATCTGCTGAAAGCATTTTATGAACCCGGAATCCTAGGGTCGATCCGGGTTGCCGGAGCGACGATCACCGGACTGAAAAAACTGCGAAATGCGCTTCCTAAAGCTGGAGGCCCATTCGAGATCGGCATTCGCCCGGAGCATTTGAAATTGTCGCAGCCAGAAGGAGCGCCGATCAAGGCTAAAGTATTCGACATCGAACCGCTCGGCCTGAAATCAATGGTGACGGTCATAAACGAGGAGTCAGAGTTGCGCATGATCGTTGATACCGATGCCGCTGGCCGATACGTCTCGGGTGACGCTGTCGGGCTTGAGCTGGTCGATTCTGGCCTTCTTGCCTTTGATGCTGCTTCCGGCGTGCGATTAGGCTGAAAGTAAGAAAAGGCGATCGGGAGTTACATGGCTCATTCTCAGACAATTAAGACCACCTGTCCGCGGGACTGCTACGACGCCTGCGGAATTTCCGTGACGGTGAACGATGACGGGATCGCGAAGATCGTTGGAGATTCAGATCATGCTGTTTCCAAGGGGGTCTTGTGCGGCAAATGCGCGATTGCCTATAATGGCGCTTGGCGGGATCAATCGATCCGGCTTGGTCGCCCTCTTAAGCGAGTCGGGAGCAAGGGCGAGGGAAGATTTGTTCCGGTTTCGTGGGACGAGGCGCTCCAGGATATCGCAGGGAGGTTCCGCACTTTCGTCGATGCCGGCGAAGGACACCGGATTTTGCATACCCACTACACCGGAACGGTCGGGCTGATCGGAGGCTGGTACCCAATCAGGCTATTCAATCGGCTGGGTGCAACGGAAGTGGATCCTGACACCGTTTGCAACAAGGCGGGTCATGCGGCGCTTGAACTGGTCTTCGGCAATTCGCTCGAAGGATTTGATCCGCGCACGGTTAGGGATGCGCGGACGGTTCTGGTTTGGGGCGCAAATCCGTCGCACTCGGCGCCCCACCAGGACAAGGGCTGGTTGAAGGCGGCACACAAATCCGGTGTGAAGATTATCGCGGTCGATCCGATTGCGCACGGAACCGCGCGAGACGCCGATCTACATCTCAAGCTTTTCCCAGGTACGGATGCGGCGCTAGCTTTCGCTTTTCTGCATGTGCTTCGGGCCAACGATCTGATCGACCGGGAGTTCATTTCCCGGCACGTGCGGGGAGCCTCGGACCTCGACAGCGACATTGATGCCATGACACCTGCCCGCGCCGCAGATCTTTGCGGCGTACCGGCGCGACTTATCGAGGAAGCTGCCATTGCTTATGGCCGCGGTCCGTCTCTCTTGTGGTTGGGACAGGGTGTCCAACGGCAGCCGCAAGGCGGGAACGTATTCCGCTCACTGTCCGCCCTTGTGGCTATGTCAGGAAACATTGCCAAACCCGGTGCCGGTTTTCTCTACATGAACGGTCCGGCGACGCGCGGGATAGATATGGCGACTCTAATCGAACCCGGATTGGTCCAGAATGGTGTGCCAACCATAAGCCACATGGATCTTGCGGCGAAACTCGAGGACCGCTCTGGTTTCAAGGCATTCGTGAACTGGAATAACAATCCCGCGGCGTCGTCGCCCGAGCAGAGCCGCCTGCGCAACGCCTTGAAGCGTGAAGATCTGTTTCACGTTGCGATTGATCTGTTTCAGACCGATACCACCGCGTACGCTGACTACGTCCTGCCGGCCGCGAGTTTTCTGGAATTCAACGATCTGGTTCTGCCGTATTTCGACCTGACGCTCTCCGCCCAGGTCAAGGTCACAGAGCCGCCGGGCGAAGCTCTCCCCAATCAGGAGATATTCCGGCGTCTTGCGGCTGCCATGGGATACGATGACGACCGACTGTTTGAGAGCGATGCCGATCTGATTGAACGTCTGCTCAGGCAGACCACATTGACCGGTTCGTTTACGGAATTGGCGATGGCCGGTACCGTTGCGTTGTTTCCCGAGCCGCGAATCCAGTTTTCGAACCTGCAGTTTTCAACGCCCTCGGGACGCATCGAGCTTTCGAGCGACCGTGCTGTCGACATGAGATTGCCGCGTGCTCCAAAGCCGCATGCTGACAGACGCCCGGCCGCCGGCCGCCTGCGGATACTTTCGCCAGCATCCATGTGGTTGATGAATTCTAGTTACGGAAACGACAAAAACATCCAACGGCGCCTTGGCGACCCGAAGATCATGCTGCATCCGTCGGACGCAGCTGATCGAAATTTGGCCGAGGGTGATCGCGTCGTACTTGCTAATGAGGGCGGAGAACTGCCGCTTACGGTTGCGATATCTGAGATGACCCAGCCAAGTGTTGGCATTGTCCACAAGGGACGCTGGCCGAACGCGTCGCTTGGGGACGCCAATATCAATCTGCTGGTGCGAGGACAAAAGAGCGATATCGCGGAAAGTACAACCGTCCATGGCACCGAGGTCGAACTCAGGACAATGGAAATGGTGAAAGCAGCCGAATGAAGAAATCTGTACCCGACCTGGTATCGACCAGTTCGTCGCCTGTCGAAGCCCATACATAACGAAGATCGGTCCGATGCGCATTCTGGCTTTTCAGCACGTCGCCGTCGAGCATCCTGGAATATTCCGGGAGCTGTGGTCGCAAAGCGGCCATTCTCTGGAGCAGATCGAACTCGATGAGGGGGATCGGATTCCCGATTTGTCGCCGTATGATCTGCTGGTCGTGATGGGCGGGCCGATGGACGTCTGGCAGGAGGATATCCATCCTTGGTTGGTGCCGGAAAAAGCTGCGATACGCCGGTGGGTGGCCGAGCTGCGGCGACCCTACCTTGGTATCTGCCTCGGCCACCAGCTCCTGGCGGAAGGTCTCGGCGGCAAAGTTACGATGATGTCGCGCCCCGAAGTTGGAATCGCCGAAGTCGAGCTTACCGAAATCGGTCGGCAGGATGCGATCCTCGCTCGCTTTGACCGGCGCTTTGATACCTTCCAGTGGCATGGCGCGGAAGTCTCACGTCTTCCGCAAGACGCTGTCGTTCTCGCGTCTAATGGAGCTTGTGCGGTGCAGGCGATGCGCTGGGGTCCCCACGCCTACGGATTTCAGTATCATTGCGAAATCGTTTCGACGACCGTCGACGATTGGGAGCGTATTCCGGCCTACAAGGCGAGTCTGATCCAGGCTCTCGGCGAGGACGAGGCTGGGAGGTTAGGGGGCGTCGTTGCACGGCGGCTGCCCGACTTTCGCCGCTCCGCCGAACTGCTCAACCAAAATCTATTCGCGGCTATGAAGGACATGGTCGCGATAATTCACAAATGACGTCGAAGAAGACAGATTGATACGGAGTTTAACCATGCTGAAAGTCGTCGAAGAAGGACCTCACGATCACGCGATGCCGACACTCGCGCTAGCTTCCCCGGAGGAGGCAAATGCATTTGTCGAAAAAATCAAAGCCCGCGGTTTCGAATTCGTGCGTTTTGAGCTGCCTGATATGGCCGGTCTGAGCCGCGGAAAGACGATTCCGGTTGGTCATATAGCCGGATATATGAAATCTGGTTTGAACCTCTATGGCGGCACCGTCGCTCTCGACAGCTATTCGATTCCAGTGCGCGATTCCGGCTACAATGAAGAAATGAATTACCAAGACTGCGTCATGGTTGTCGACCAGGACACACTGACACCGGTGCCTTGGCTGGATAAAACCGGCCGCGTGATCTGCGACACGATGTGGTACGACGGGCGGCTTCAAATGGCTTCTCCGCGTCTTCTGCTCAAGAAGATGCTCTCCCTCGCGGCGGCTCTCGGTTACACCGCCAAAATAGGCCACGAATACGAGTTCTATGTTGTCGATGCGAAGACCCGCGAGCCCATATTCGGCGGACAACCGATCTTCGTGACGTCTCGCACACATCACGTGCCGGCGATCGACGATCTCATTCGAGTTCTGCAGAGCCAGGGTATCGATATCATCACTTACAACGTCGAACACGGGCCAGGTCAGGTCGAGATCAATTACAGTGCACTCGACGGTGTTGCCGCTTCCGATCGGGCGTTCGTGTTCAAGGGGACCGTCAAGGAGTATCTTATCAAACACGGCTTGCTCGCGACGTTCATGACCAAGCCCTACAAGGGACTGTCGGGAAGTTGCTCGCATTTTCATATCTCGCTCCTCGATAGCAAAACGGGATCGAACGCGTTCCTCGATCCCGAAGGCGAGAACGGAATGTCCGAGACGTTTAAGCGCTTCATTCAAGGGGTGCTAGATCATATGCCTGCGGCAATGGCGGTTTGGAATCCGACGCCTAACTGCTATCGACGGATTCGTCCGAAGACCTACGCGCCCTCGAACGTTTCCTGGGGCGTACAGGACCGTTCGGCGAGCGTTCGGGTGAAGGCGAGCCGTGACCAATCGACTCACATGGAGGTCCGTGTCCCGTCAGCCATGTCAAATCCTTATCTTGTGGCCGCCACGACGATAGCCGCGGGGTTGCTCGGCATCGAGCAGCAACGTCAATTGATGCCGGCCGGCACCGGACCCAAGGAAGACGATGACCGCTACGCCAAGCTTCCGACCGAAATGCACGATGCTCTCGATGCATTTGAATCTGATACCGCGCTCCGGGAAATGCTGGGTGAGGAATTCGTGAAAGTGTACCTATCGATGAAGCGGCAGGAGATGGCGCGCCTGAGGGATGAAATCCCGCCCGCGGAAATAAACGAGTATTTTGAGCTCTACTGATGACAAAGACGGATACAGCGGGCGCTCGCGGGGCTCTTTGTGCGACTCACGAAGACGATGAAATCGCCTCTATCGACGCGCTCGCTCTCTCCAGAGCCTTCTCCAATCGCGAACTCTCGCCGGTCGAAGTCGCTGGCTCGCTGTTGGATCGCATCGAAAGGCTTAATCCGCAAGTTAATGCGATTGTCCATCTCGACCGTGAGAAGACGCTCGAGATGGCGCGGGCTGCCGAGCGACGTTACATTTGCGGAAATGTGCTCTCTCCACTGGACGGCGTTCCGGTCACCGTGAAGGATCTATCGTCAATAGCAGGCTGGCCGCGAAGGCGCGGCTCACTTGCATTTGATGGGTTGTCTCCCTGCATTGAGGACACGTCGTGTGTTGCTCGTTTGCGCGAAGCCGGCGCGGTGTTTCTCGGCAAGACCGCTACTCCCGATTCTGGGTGCAAGGTTGTAACGCGGAGCGCCGTGCATGGCGTCACTCTGAATCCTTATGATCTGACGAAAACACCCGGAGGGTCTTCCGGAGGCGCTTCAGCTGCCCTCGCAATGGGATTTGGCCCGCTTGCGGTCGGTAGCGACGGTGCGGGATCGATAAGAATACCGGCGTCACTCACCAACGTCTTTGGGCTGAAGCCGGGCTTTGGTCGCGTGCCGGCCTTCCCGCCGGATATCGACATGCCTCATTCGGTCGTCGGTCCGATGTCACGTTCAGTGCAGGACGCTGCCGTTATGTTGGCTGTGATGAGCCGACCCGAGCCACGCGATGCTTTTGCCTGGCCCGTTCCGTTCATGGTGCCGGACGATCTAGTGGCCCCTGATTTGCGTGGCCTGACCGTGGCGTTTTCTCCGCGCATGGGCTGCAAGGCTCCTCTGGAAGATCGCGAGGTCGACGAACTCGTCGCTAGTGCGATACCGCTGCTCGCTCGCGCCGGAGCCCGGACCCTTGCGGAAAATCCAGCATGGCCAGTCGATCCCGCCGAACCTTTCCAAATATTCTGGGATACTGTTTGCACGGCGACGGTCGACGGCTTCACCATGGAAAAACGGTCTTTGCTCGATCCAACCATCCTGAAGGCCGCGGAGGCTGGACGGATGGTGAGTGTTTCGGCCTACCAGCGCGCGATGGAACAGAGACTCAAAATAGCCGCCGCGTCACGGGCGTTTTTCAATCGTTTCGACCTTCTTGTCTGTCCAGTCGTTGCTACTTCTGCGTGGCCTGTAGAGCACGATGTGCCGGAGGGAGTCGCCGACGACGATTGGCGGTGGTGTCCATACACATTTCCCTGGAATATGACGGGACAGCCTGCGGCATCGGTTCCCATTGGGGTCACTTCGGAAGGACTTCCGGTCGGGGTCCAGATCGTTGGATCATGGGGCGGTGAAGAAAATGTATTGCGCGCGGCCGCTGCGATCGAGCGACGCAGACATACATAGCTCCGTCGCTCAACTCTACTGCGATGTGGTCGCATTCGAAAACCGCTCGACCATGTTGCCGAGATCTTCGCGTTACAAGAGCCTACGACTCGAACTTACAAGACTCTGGGCGGCTTTGTGATCGACCAGCCGCGCCGCATTCCGGACGACGGCGACTCCATCGAGCTTCCGGTACTGCGCATAGAGGTCACTCAAGTCGAGCGCGGAGCGATCATGGCGCTAAGGCCGCTTCCCAAACCAGCGCCAAAGTGATCGCGGGTACGAGGTTAGAATTTCCAATTTTTGTGAAGGATTTCGGATGCCGGCCGCATTAGTGACGGGGCGTACGACCGCGCTCGAAGACCTCGTTGATAATCATGCAACCGCCGCAGCATGGACAAGGAGGATCGCCGGGATCGACCACGGAGCTGGAGGATTTACTCTGAGGTTTTGTGGCGGCGAGCAGCTCGCGGGCGCGTGCGACGTTGCCGGCGCAAGCGGCTTTAGCGACAGGCCGTAGTGGCGGATGCGGTGCAAGCCTTTTGGCAGCACGTGGATGAGGAAGCGGCGGATGAACTCGTCGGTGGCGAGCCTCATGCTTCTGTATCGATCGCGCCCCTTGATGCGGTAGTCCTTCCACTTGAAGGTGACACGCTGCTGGTCGTAGGCGATCAGGCAGCTGTTGGCGATGACGACGCGGTGGGTATAGCGCGACAGATAGGCCAGCACCGCCTCGGGCCCGCCGAACGGCCGCTTTGCGTAGACGACCCACTCGGCCTAGCACAGCGGCACGAGATAAACCGAGCACCCAGAATCGCGATCTTTGACGAGACATTCGCGCGCCTCAGCACAAGCCACACAGGCGCGGTCGCCGAAAAAGAGGCCGCACTGGCCATCTTTCCGACGAGTCGCACCATGTCATGCGCAAGTGCGCAGAAAATGTCCAAAATCTGCCTGCGCTCCACGCAATCACCCTCAGAAGCAGGCCGTTCACTATTAATGACGCTAATCGGCTCCAATCATTTTCGCTTAGTGGGTCTAAAGACTTCGCGCGTGAAGCCTTAGAACAGGCGAATAACTCTCGCGTTGATGAATGGCATGGAGACTAAAATGCTGAGATGGCTGAGGGCTGGAATACTCGGGTTAGGCCTGCTTACCTACGTGACCACGTCTCATGCAATTGCCGAGGAGCAGCCTCCCATTAAATTTGGCTTTTCGGTCGCGATGACAGGATTTTGGCTCGCTTACGATGGCGACGGCACCAAGATGGCACAAGTGTTCATGGATGACGTCAACGCTAAAGGCGGAATTCTTGGTCGAAAAATCGCGCCTCTTTTCGCCGATACCAAAGGCGATCGCGCTGAAGGTGCCAAGGCAGGGCAGGAGGTCATCAGCGAGGGTGCCGACCTTGTCTTTGTCACCTGCGATTACGACTTCGGTGCGCCCGCTGCTCTTCAAGCGCAAAAAGCTGGGAAGATCTCAGTATTTCTATGCGCCGAGGATCCGAAAGCGGGCATCGTCGGCGTTGGTCCATATTCTTTCTCTGCATCGGCCGCAGCCCAAGTTCAGGGGGCTACGATCGCGGAATGGGCGTACAAGGAGAAGAATGTCCGCAACGCCTTTGTGTTGCTCGATGATTTCATTGAATATAATAAATCCACTTGCGCTGGCTTTGACTGGATGTTCTCAAAGCTGGGCGGCACAATCGTCGACCGTGATACGTTCAAAAACGCCGACGCATCGATCGCCTCACAAGTCACGCATATACGTAACGCGATAAGTGCCGGAAAAATGGATGCGGTGATGCTATGTACCATCACACCAGGCGGACCGGCGGCCATCCGTCAAATGCGTGCCGCTGGCATTAATGTGCCGATCCTGAACGGTAGCGGCATGGACGGGACATACTGGCTCAACTCGGTGCCAAACCTGAGTAATTTCTATGAAACAGTTCAGGCATCAGTCTATGGCGACGATCCGCGTCCGGAGGTGAAATCCCTCATCGAACGCTACAAGGTAAAGTTCAATGAAGCGCCCGTCACACAATATGCCTTTCCAATCTATGCTTTTCTCCAACTGTGGCAGAAGGCGGTTGAGAAAGCGGGAACACTCGATGCCGCTAGAGTTGTCGCAGTCATGAACAGTCTTAATGACGAACCAACAATCCTTGGTCCACGCTCTTTTTCGGCAAAATTGCATGAGCAGGATCGGGCCAACTATTTCATCGTCGAAATCAATGATGGTAAAGGGGAGGTGCTCAAAGATTGGCGGATCGACGAAGCCGTCCCAAGCGACGTCCTCTATCGCTTGAAGAAATGACCAACAAAGGGCGTTATGCATCACGCTCGTCGGACTCGGGTAGGTTCGCGATGAGCAGGGCGGGTGAACGATCTTGCTAAGCAGGACAAAGGATAAGCTGTGGGAGTTGTCCGTAGCAGGCCTTGAGGTGCGCTTCGGAGGTTTGGTGGCTGTCTCGAATGTCAGCCTCAGCCTGCAGCGCAACGAGGTCCTGGGGCTGATCGGGCCTAACGGCGCCGGTAAAACAACGCTCGTCAACTGCCTCACTGGGTTCCAGATCCCCACGGGCGGCAGTATCCTTATCGGCGGCGTTGACGTCGTGGGGTCAGCTCCTGACCACATCCGTAAAGCAGGGATTAGCCGAACCTTCCAAGCCGGTCGCCTCTTCCGAGGAATGACCGTGCTTCAGAACGTTGAGGTCGCCGCCGTTGCGATGGGAATGGCTCGGAAGCAAGCAGCTTCCGTCGCGATGGAGACCATGGCTTGGCTCTCGATTGACGACAAGGCCGATGCGATCGCCGGTACCCTCGCTTACACGGATGAAAGACGAGTAGGTATTGCGCGCGCACTTGTGACCCGACCCGCATTTATCCTGCTGGATGAGCCCGCTGCGGGAATGTCCGATCATGAGTGCGACGAATTGATGCAACTGATCTCACGGATTCCCAAATCGTTCAATTGCGGCGCGCTTTTGATCGAGCATAACATGCGTATCATCATGGGCGTGTCACACCGCATCCATGTTCTTGATGGTGGGCGAACAATCGCTGAAGGGACTCCGAAAGAAATTCAGCAGAACGAGGCTGTCATCGAAGCGTATCTCGGACACTACGTTTAGAATGTGTGGGACGCGCTATGCCATTGATCGAGGTTGATGATGTCCACGTCAATTATGGCCGCCTTAGCGCGCTGCGTGGTGTGTCGCTTAACGTCGAGGACGGCGAGATCGTTTGCATATGCGGACCAAACGGCGCAGGTAAATCGACGATTCTCAAGGCTATAGCTGGCGGCGTTCGGCCCCGCCTAGGAGCAATCCGTTTTGCGGGTGTAGCGCTCATGGGAAAGGCACCCGAAGCGATATCACGCCTTGGCCTCTCGTTCGTTCCTGAGGGCCGGCATGTATTTTCAACGTTGTCGGTCGATGAAAACTTGCGCATCGGTTCTTACCAACGGCGCGATCGAACCAACATAAATGCCGATCGCGAACGCATGCTGGAGCTCTTCCCTAGGCTACGAGAGCGGCTGAAGCAGCCAGCTGGAAAACTTTCCGGTGGCGAGCAGCAAATGCTTGTCATTTGCCGCGCGCTCATGACTAGGCCCCGGATCATACTCGTCGATGAGCCATCGTTGGGGCTCGCACCGCAAATCATCGGTCGTGTTTATGATATCTTGCTTGATATGCGCCGGCGCGACAATGTTACGCTCCTTATCAATGAGCAATCATCGGAACGCGTGATGAGAGTAGCAGATCGCGTTTACGTTCTGCGCAACGGCGTGATCCGGTTATGCATCCGACCTGCGGACATAGCCGACGGGCGATCCTTAAAAAGCGCATACTTCGGCTTCGATGAGCCCCAAGAGACTCTGCAAAAGGGCGCACAACAATGATTGGGTTCCTACAAAATGTCATCGACGCCATTAGTCTTGGCAGCCTTTATGCACTTGCCGCTCTTGGCATAGGCCTTCTGTTTGGGGTCTTGCGGCTGATCAACTTCGCGCATGGAGATTTTATATCGGTCGGCGCTTATGCGCTCATCGTTCCACCACTCCAAGCAAGTGCCGATGTCACCGCGCAAATGTTCATCGGGCGTTGGCCGCTGCCCTTCATGCTCGTCGCTACGAGTACTATTGTGATCGCACTCGCTATCCTTTGCTATTTACTTCTATTTCGCTATCTAAAAAGTTCCTCGCCGCCAACCTTGATGATCGCGTCTTTTGCGGCCAGCTACGTGATTCAGAACGTGCTTTTGATAGTTTACGGAGCGCGCGAGAAGTCCGTCAATCTCTGGCCAAGTCTCATCCAACAGGTCGATATCGGCGCTCTACATGTAGCTAAGCTACAGCTGGCAACGATCGGCGCGACAATGATCTTGATGCTGCTTTTGACGGCTATTTTGCGCTTAACCCCCTTAGGTGTGCAAATGCGCGCCGCGGCAGAAGATTTTCGGATGGCGCAATATCTTGGTGTGCGCTCGAACTACGTAATCAGCGTTGCGTTCGCCGTCTCTGGCGTACTTGCTGTCGCCGTCTCACTTTTGTTCGTAGCACAGACCGGCATCCTTACGTTTCAGATGGGTGTTCCACTCATGCTGTTCGCCTTTATTGGCACGGTGATCGGCGGAATGGGCAGCTTGGTCGGCGCTGCTGTGGGCGGCATGGCTGTAGGCCTCGCCGCATCCTTGCTACAGGCGTATCTGCCAGGGGAGATGCGAAGTTTTCGGGATGCGTTTGTTTTTACGCTGGTCATTCTGATCCTAATCGTCCGACCAACTGGCCTGTTTCCCACAAGAGCGTTCACTGAACGGGTCTAAAGGAGCACCATGACAATGGAACCGCATCGACGGCGGCTTGAAACGATTTGGAGCCCCATCGTACTGATCGGCATCGTCGCTGTGGTTGTTGCGCTCGGTCAGTTTAGCGGCGCTGAGAGCGTCACATTGACGATCAACGAAATGCTTATTCGTATGGTAGTCGTCATCGGAGTTTATACTTTCGTCGGAAATACGGGCATCCTTTCATTCGGCCAAGTCGCTTTCATGTGCATTGGCGCCTATGCGGCAGGATGGGCCGCGGGACCACCCGCGTGGAAACAGTTGATGTTGACGGGGCTTCCCGCATTTCTCAACGAGACCCAATATCCTTTTATCGTTGCGGTCCTAGGTGGCGGCCTATTGGCCACGGTCATAGCGGCTCTATTTGGCGCAGCAATCATCCGTCTCACGGGCATCGCGGCCTCAATCGCTACGTTTGCATTTCTAGCCGCTGTTAACAGCCTCTATTCAAACTGGGATTCGGTGACTGCCGGTGCGAGCTCCATTATTGGCATTCCAACCGTCGCAAATTCGTGGGTGTTCTTCGCGTATGTCGCATTTGCAATCATTTGCGCCGCGCTCTTTCAGCAATCGCGGGTGGGCCTTATGGTGCGGGCATCGCGTGACGACGAGATCGCGGCAAAATCCGTCGCTATAAACGTCGTCCACGTCCGGCTGAGTGCTTTCGTACTGAGTGCATTTCTTGTCGGCCTTGGGGGCGGTTTATATGCGCACTTCTTGGGTGTCATCTCGGTCGACGTGTTTTATCTCAACCTTACGTTCCTTACGCTGGCCATGCTGATCATCGGTGGCTCCGGGAGCTTGAGCGGAGCAGTTATCGGCACTCTATTCGTTACCTTAATTGTTGAAATACTGCGAAAGTTCGAGGCTGGGGTTACGATCCAAAGCCACATACTTGGGTTACCGAGATATTCGCAAGAAATTGGGCTCGGCATTGTGCTCGCGCTGGTTCTCGTGCTTCGTCCTAGCGGACTAACGAACGGCTCTGAAATACCTTGTCCGTTCTCGCGATTGTCCATGCGTCGCTCCCGGAGTGAGCAAGAAACGCTAACATCGAGCTGACTGCCCCGCACGCGCATCAGGTTAACACCGCTCACGCGTCTGACTTCGCGGGTAGCGCCTTCGGCCACAGGCGCAACTGCCTAAGCGATTAGCTGCTTTGCCTTCTATTCGGGCGTTCTCTTCACATGATCATTCCGGTGGCACCACTGAACTCGCCGGAATGGACCTTTCGTTCTACAAAGCCAGAAATCTAGATTGGCGTTATCGAAAGAACTGCTTTCCTCCGGACTAAACGGAGGATGCTGGACAGAAGGAGTTCGAGACGTGGTTGATAAATTCGATTTTGGAATGTTCTTGCCAGTTACAAATAATGGGATGATCGCGTCCACGGCGCCCGAGTACCAATACATGCCCACTTTCGAGCTTAACCGCGATGCTTGTGTAGATGCCGAAAACACCGGGTATTCATTCGCTTTGGCCCAAACTAAATGGCGTGGTTACGGAGGCAAGACGGAACTGTGGGACTACGCCACGGAATCGTTGACATTGATGAGCGGCATTGCGGCCTCGACCAAGATGATCGAACTCATCGCCTCCGTCTCGTTGCCCCTTCTGCACCCCGGCGTTTGCGCACGCATGGCCGCAACCATCGATGGCATCAGCAACGGGCGGCTGATCCTGAATATCGTTGCCGGCTGGAACAAGATGGAATATGCCCCCATGGGTTTGTGGCCAGGCGACGATTACTACCGCTACCGGTATGAATACGCAGTCGAATACGTGGAAGTGCTGCGCGGGCTATGGGAGAAGGGCCGTTTGACCCATAAAGGCAAGTATTTCAATCTGGACGATTGCATTTGTCAGCCCCTGCCTAAGCGATCGATTCCCTTGTGTGGGGCCGGGCAGTCAGACGCCGGCATGAAAGCAGCGGCTCTATGGGCCGACTACAATTTCATCATGCCCAATGCCGAACTTACAACGCTCGATCTCAGCACGCGAACGCAAACCTTCGCGCGCCAAGTCGGCAGGAGCGTCCGCAGTTACGCACTGCTCGTTGTAATTGCAGAAGAGACTGATGCCAAAGCCGAAGCTGTGCTCGACCATATCAACGAGACTGTCGATGTCGAAGCAGTCGAGACGTGGCGTCGCCTCGGACAGGCCGACGCAACTGGATCGTCCGCTCAGCGCCATAGAGCCGACGCCTTCATGGGAGTTCTGCCGATCGTGGGCTCCTATAAGACTGTCGCCGATCGGTTCTGTGAACTGCACGCCCAAGGTCTCGGCGGCGCGGCAATGGTCTTTCCGAATTGGGGCCGCGACGTCAAAAAGTTCGGAGAAAACGTTATTCCGCTGGTCGATGCTGCTCTACTCGGCAACGACGTCCGGCTCACCAAAAAGAGTGCCTGACTTGTGCCGCGCGCAACTCGTACTTCGCGATGCCGATCAAGCAAACAGATCAAGGTCTGGCATGGGTCGCGCGAGCAAACATGGACGTTACGATGCCGGATGATCGAAAGAGCGGGATATTGTCGTACATTGAACCCGCGCTATTTCGTGAATCGATGAGCCACCTGACAGCCGCCGTACACATTGTTACGTCGGCCGGACCAGCCGGTAAGACCGGCTTTACAGCGACTGCTGTGTGTTCGGTTTCCGACGATCCAGCTATGTTGCTGGTTTGCGTCAATAAGCGAAGTAACAGTGCGCCATTATTCTCGCAAAATGGCGCTTTTTGCGTGAACACGATCGGCCCCAACGAGACGAAGCTTGCGGACATTTTCGCGAGCCGCACTGGCCCTCACCTCGACGAGCGATTTGCAACTGGGGACTGGATGACCCTGAAAAGTGGATCGCCGGTTCTCGCCTCAGCCGTGATTGCTTTCGATTGCCGAACGATCGAGGTGAAAGAGCTCGCCTCTCACAATATTATCTTCGGTGCCGTCGAAGCCGTTCGATTTGGCGGCGGTGTCCCGTTGCTCTATCACGGACGTACGTATGTCACCAATTTCCACGAAGTGCTCGCGAAGTCTCAACCAACATCCGTCTGAACGCGGTGCGAAGACCTCGATTGGCAGGGTAATTCGATCGCTGCACATCGCTCCGGCGCGTTCCCGGACGATCCGATGGACAGCTAGATCAACGATAAATCGGCCGCACTCTAGAGGCGTAGTGCTCGCGAAAGTGCTTGCGTCGCAGAAATGATCGATCTTTCATCAACTGCGGCGTAACCCAGAACAAGCGCGCCGCGATCGCGACGATCCGCATAAAAGCTCGATAAGGGTGGAGCAAAAATGCGAGAGTTCGCGGCGCGGCGCGAGGCAGACGCATCGTCAAGACGAGCACTTACTTCCGGTGTAAAGCGTCCCAGGAGATGAAGGCCTGAGGCATCGGGATGAACGTGAAGAAGGCCGGATAAATTCTTCTCGGCAGCATCCACAAGCACAGCTTGACGATCGCGATAGATGGTCCGCATACGCCGCACGTGCGAGAAAAAATAACCTTCGCGGATAAAGGAATCCACAATAGGCTGTGACAGAAGCGACGGTTGCACGTCGATGCCGACCCGCGCTTGCGCAAAACGCTCGGAAATCCGCGAAGGCACGACTAAGTATCCAAGCCGTAACGAGGGAAATAAAACCTTTGAGAACGTCCCGACATAGATGACCCGGTCATCACTATCGAGGCTCCTGAGCGCCGCCAAAGGCCGGCCCTCATACCGAAATTCGTTATCGTAATCGTCCTCAATAATCCAACTATCGACCTCCGCTGCAAACGAGAGCAGCTCCAACCGGCGTTGCAATGACATGGTCACGCCAAGCGGGTACTGGTGTGAGGGAGCGACTGCTATCATTCGAGGGACCTGGCCGGTCGCTTTTCCCTCTGCGATCGACAATCCCTCTTGGTCCACGGGAACCGGCACCACAGTGGTATCGGCAGCACAGAACGCCGCCTGCAAGCCAGGATACCCGGGATCCTCGACCCACACGGCATCTCCAGGATCCAAGAGCAAGCGCGCGGCCATGTCGACACCGTTTTGCGCGCCTCCTGTTATGATAACTTGCTCAGGCTTACATTCAATCATCCGCGCGGCGCGGAGATACGTGCAGATTGTCTCGCGCAGAGGCCAATATCCACATGGGTCTGCCTGCGTCAAAAGCGACTGGGATGGTGCCCCCCAAACGCGCGCGAGTTTCTCCCAAATCTCAAACGGGAACAGTGAGACGTCCGGTCGGCAAGGCGCAAAAGCCTTGTAAGGCACACGATCTTGGATCATCTGCGCCAGCTGACTGCCACGCTGCGATAGTCCTAAAGTACAGTGACTCCTTCGCGCTGCCCGCGATGATTGACCCGCCGACGCGTCGTCGGCACACATTGCGTCATCTGGCAAAATATTAGCCACGTATGTGCCGGATCCAATTCTTCCTTCAAGATAGCCCTCAGCAATGAGCTGTTCGAATGCACCCAAAACAGTGTTGCGCGAGCAGCCGAGCTCCTGTGCAAGAATACGGGTTGCCCGCAATTGAGTGCCCGGCGGTAGTCGGCGCGATATCATCGCGTCACGCAGCTGCTGATAAAGCTGTTGCCACAAAGGAATAGGCGCCTGCGGATTGAGTACAAAGTCACTGAAAACGGCCAAACTCGCGCGCTTACTGCGACCTTTCAGCGCCGTTTCCTTTGAATCTTCGTCAAGCATTTCTGTACCAACGCAACCGTCAGGGAAGATAGTCATTTAGAGCAAGTATCGTGCCAAGGGTTTGGCCTCGCGGCCGCCGAGCTGAGCCGCGTATTAAGCTGGCCCAGCAAATCGCACGCCGTCCACATCCATCCAAGCGGTCCTATCCCGTTGTTTGAAGCGGCACTTTCGCCCGCTTATCGCGACATTTAGACAAGCTCAGCAGCTGGTTAGTGAGGAGAAAAAATGAAGGCCGCAGCGAAGAAGTTTCAGGGAGTGTTTGCATTCGTCGTAACCCCGACAAAAAGCGATGGTGAAGAGATCGATGACGCTTGCCTTGCGCGCGTCATCGATCACCAGATCGCATCCGGTGTCGCTGGAATCACAGTCTTCGGCAGCACGGGTGGTATTGGCTCATTTACCGAAGACGAGCGCCGAGCGGTTATTTTGAAGGCAGTAAAGCACACGGCTGGGCGTGTGCCGGTTTTGCCGGGCACCGGCGCAATGTCGACGGCTGAAGCCATCCGACTGTCGAAATTCTCCGAAGATAACGGCGCCGATGGTGTTCTTGTTGTTCCCATCAATTATTGGCGCGCTACGGAAGATGAGCTTTACGAACATTACCGCGCCATAGCAGGCGCTGTTAAGATCCCCGTCGGAATCTATAATAACCCCGGAACCACGGCGGTCGACATGAGACCTGCCCTCATTGCTCGAATTGCTGAGATCGATAATGTCGGTTTTGTCAAAGAGAGCTCGGGCGATATGAGTCGCATCTCGGCTATCCGGCAGCTGACAAACCGTCAGATCACGGTTCTGAACGGCAATGATGCCTGCACACCTGAAGCCATTGCGGCCGGTGCGGATGGCTGGTTCGCGGGTAGTTGCAATATCATGCCGCGTCGGTGTGTCGAACTCTTCCGGATCGGCCACGATGAAAAGAACATCGAAGCCATGCGCGAATACTTTCAACCGATGTTTCCCATTTGCGAATATATGGGCGTCAAGGGTTATATTCGAGTAGCGCACACAGCCTGCGATTTACTGGGGCGCTCGGTCGGTCAGACACGGCGGCCGCTACGTATGCTCAATGCCGCTGATCGGAGATATCTGCAGGCGCTGCTCGAGAACGCTGGGCTGATGAAAGCCGAGGCCGCGACGGCTCTCGCCTAGCTGCTGTTTCGTTTAAGCCTGATGAGCCGGTGCGGTGCGTCTTTAAGAGCGCCGCACCTAAAGTGAGAGAACCCGCGATGGAGATCGATTACTTTTTTTCCGTGCTGTCCGATTGGGCCTACATGGGAGGCGTGCGTCTGGAGCGACTCGGACGCAGTTACGGCGTCCGCATCAACCACAAACCCATGCGCCTTGCCGCAATTTATGCCGGAACGGGTGGGATCCTCTTGCAGAAGCGATCCCAGCAACGGCAGGATTATCGACTGGTTGAGCTGAAGCGGTGGTCAGAGTATCTCGGGATACCCGTTAAGCTTTTCCCAAAGCACTATCCGATTAGCGATGAGCTTGCATCATGCGCTCTCATCGCATCCAAGGGGCTCGGCTACGAGACAGGCCTTTTGGCGAACGCCTTTTTGCGTGCGATCTGGGCACTTGAGCAGGACATTTCAGACGAGCGCACTCTGATCAAGATCGTGGATGGCTTAGGCTTTGATGGAACTCGTCTGATAGAGGCCGCTAAGAGCCAAGATGCGATTGCACAGTTTGATCGCAATACACAGGAGGCGCAGGACCGGGGCGTCTTCGGCTCCCCGTTCTATTTCTTTGAAAAGGAAATGTACTGGGGGCAGGATCGACTTCAATTTCTTGAAGATGTCCTAGCGAAAGCGACCGGCAAGGCTCGATTTTCGCGACTAATCCCGGAATCACAAGGGGTGACCCGATGAGACTCGCATCCACCACGGCCACGACGACTTCATTGCAGAACATCTTGCACATCTCGCTCAAAACCGCAGACGTGCCGGCGACTGTGGAATTTTATCGTGACGTGCTTGGCATGACTGAGGTCGATCGCCCCGCCTTCGACTTCCCGGGCGCTTGGCTCGCCACTCCGCCGCCGGCAGGCGGAATCCTTATTCATCTGTATGGCGGCGAATCTGCCCTGAATGCCAATGGTGTCGTTCCGACCGGCGGTGGAGCAATCGATCACGTCGCTATCGGCGGCGCGGGATTCCAAGAAATGCGTCAAAAACTGATGGCCGCCGGCAAGCCATGGCGGCAAAACATCCCGCCCGGAACTCAACTGTGGCAGCTGTTCGTCCGTGATCCAAACGGGGTCTTGATCGAACTGACATATGACGGATCAAACGAGGCGGGCCCAGGTCCCTCGAAGGATACAAACTGGTACAGCGCATATGAAAGTTTCTAGGAAGGCGTAAGCGATAATGCCAGAAACAGTGAGGAACGGTGCTCGTCTGCACTGGTATGTTGACGGTTCGGGACCGCCGCTTGTGCTCGCAGCGGGACTGGGAGGAACAGCAACATTCTGGCACGCCAATATCCCTGCCTTAGCAAAACATTTCACTGTTCTCGCGTTTGATCAGCGCGGAACGGGTCATTCCTCTCGCGTCGAGGTCGAGTCTGTTGAGGAGATGTCGGCGGATCTGATCGCTATCCTCGATGCCGCCGGCATCCAGCGCGCGGCTTATCTTGGCCACTCGACAGGCGGCGCGATCGGCGTCGCTACCGCTCTAGACTATCCCGATCGCATCTCATCTCTCGTGATCTACGCAAGCACAACGTGCGGCGATACCTACAGGCAACGCATTTTCGATTTACGCCTCCACTTATTATCACATCTCGGCTTGCTCGCCTACGCGAAGTACACCACGTTGCTGCTCTATCCGCCTTACTGGATAAACGGCAACGACGCAAAATTGCGTGAACTTGAGCTTTCAACATCGAAGCAACTCGGCGATGCCAAAGTTCAAGGTAGTCGGCTTGATGCCATACTTAAGTTCGATCGCCGCAAAGAGCTTGGCAGATTAAATCTTCCAACTCTCGTTGTCTGCTGCGAGGATGACGTCCTGACCCCAAGTTACTTTTCTCGTGAATATGCCAACCTCATTCCACACGCGAAACTGATGCTCGTGCCTCGCGGGGGTCATGCCTATGCCCAGACGGAACCGGATGAATTCAATGAGACGGTGCTAAAGTTCTTTTTAAGCCAGCGACACTGAAATGTTCGCTTCACGCCCGCGTCAGTCTGACCTTGCCAAACTCCGATATCACCCGAGAGGGATGGGTCGATATGGAAGATCAAAGGGCATTCTGGCAATCTGTTGGTCAGCGAGCGTCAGGCGGCACTATTGTAACCGCGTGCTCCGAACATGGACCGGCGGGCTTTCTTGGCTTATCGGCTACCCATCTTTGCGCGGACCCACCGACTATGATCGTGAGCGTGAGTAAACGTACGTCTGCCCTTCCAACAATCCTAGATACTCGGCATTTTGCGCTGAACTTTGTTCCCGATGATCTTATTGAACTTGCTGACATTTTTGGAGGATAGACAAAAATAAGCGGATCCGAGCGGTTTAAAACAGTCGCTTGGACCAAGCTGGTCACGGGAGCACCGATCCTCGAACGCGCCGTGGCTGCCGTTGATTGCGAACTGATCGAGGCAATTACGAGATTTGAAACGGAAATTCTCTTGGGACGAGTGGTCGGATTGTCGGACAATCCCACGCTCGCGCCTTTGGTTCACTTTCGTGGTCACTATCTGTAGTGGTCTCCCGGAAGAGCCAATTGCGCTCCTAGCGATGGCCCCGATACCTGCCCAACCAGTCCTGCCCCGTTGTCCGAAGTGGCTCTGTCAGTTTCGAAAAACCCTCACTAGCCTGGACCGGTCAAGACGTCACGATCTGCTGCCTAAAGTACAGGGCTCGTCCGTGGCAGGGGATGGTTTGCAGAGACAGTCGATCTTCACGGCTTCTCTGAGGACCCAATTCAGGAGCCGCGGATAGCCCATGAGCCGAGAAGCGAAATCGTCGTACGAATTTGTCGTTGTTGGCGGTGGATCGGCTGGGTCGGTCATTGCTGGCCGGCTGGCAGAGGCGGGCCTCCAGGTCCTACTGCTTGAGGCGGGCAGCGGGGACAACACGCCATTCATCCACATGCCCGGGGCATTCTTTCGCTTATTCGGCACCAAACGGGTTGTGTCCTATAAAACAACACCGCAAAGCCATGCTAATTCCAGACCACTCTTCGTTCCTCAAGCAAACGTTCTGGGCGGGGGGAGTTCCGTCAATGCCATGATTTACCTCCGCGGCTCTGCGGAGGACTATGATGGATGGCGAGAGCTCGGCTGTGACAGGTGGGGTTGGGACGATGTTCTCCCGGCGTTCAAAAAGTCGGAGAGTAATGAGTCGTTCTCAGAACCTTATCATGGCACCAATGGTCCGCTCAAAGTTGGCAACGCGTGGCACGCTCTGCCAACAGATCTCGCCTTCATCAAGGCCGGGCAAGAGATTGGTCTGCCTTATAACCACGACTTCAACGGGGCGACGCAAGAGGGCGTAGGCCTCTTTCAATGCACGGCGTTTAAGGGTCGGCGGAGCAGCACCGCCGTGGCGTTTCTTGCGCCAAGGAAGAATATGTCGAATTTGACGGTGCTTACCGACTGCCGCGTCCTCCGCCTTATCACGGAGGACAGCGAGGTCGTCGGCGTTGAATATCGGTCAAGCTCTGGCAAAATTAGCCAAGTGCACGCCGCTCGTGAGGTGGTTTTGGCCGCCGGTGCTCTGGCTTCACCGAAGATCCTGCAACTATCCGGTATTGGACCGACTAAACTCCTTAAGGAAAAAGGCGTTGCTGTGGTCCACGACGCTCCCGAAGTTGGCCAGAATTTCCAAAACCACGTCGAGGTTCCGATCCACTGCAGACTCAAGGAATCGATCAGCTTGCTCGGCCAAAATAAAGGCCTCGCGGCGCTCAAGCACGGCCTTCAATACATCTTGTTCCGTGACGGCCTTCTCGCTTCGAGTATCTGGGGGGCGGGAGCATACGTGGATACTCTGAAAAGCGGCCGTCCCGACATCCAGCTCATTATGTTTCCTTCTTTATTTGGCTCCGACGAATGGCCTGCCCCATCCGGCCACGGTATCACCATTTGCGTGTGCCTCCTGCGACCACTCTCACGCGGCGAGGTTAAGATTGTAAGCGCGGATCCCGACGCGCCAATTTACTTTGATGGCGGAACTCTTAGCCACTCGGTAGACGTTGAGACATTGATCCGTGGTACAACTTTCACTCGCAATTTGATCAAGGCGCCTTCGTTCAAAAAAATCGTTAGCCAAGAAGTCTATCCGACAGCGACCGGAGAGGAGGATGCGCGCGATCCTGAAGGGTTCGTGCGCAAATACGTAAGGCCGATTAGTCACGTATCCGGAACCTGCCGAATGGGTTCCGATGCAACCGCTGTTGTCGATACACGGCTCCGCGTGAATGGCGTCTCGAAGCTCAGGGTCGCGGATGCCTCGATTATGCCCCGACTTGTCAGCGGCAATACCAATGCCGTGTCGATTCTCATAGGCGAACGGTGCGCTGACTTCTTGCTTCAAAGCATGAACTAACGGCTTTAGGGCGTTCAATCACACTCGCGATAGCGCGCTTGTCGTCAAACTAGCTAGGCTAAAGCAGGATGTCTGGGCGCGAAGCGTTCTTGAGACTCGGAGCAAAAGAGATCGTTACCCAAACTCAACGCCGAGGCGTCATCGTGCGGACGTCATTAACCGAGAAATCATCGGAGTCTACTACGTGCGCGCTGCGCTCGAAGGTCTCGCGGCTCAGTTATCTGCGAAACGTACCATGATCGTTCCTCGTCCGCATCCGTGAGGCGGGTCGGTCGGTAGCCGACTGGCGGGCCTCTAATCTTAGACGCCGGTATATCGGTATCCGGCTTTCTCCGACCCCCGCGAAAAGACTGGCCCAGTAAAATCGAGGACAAACATGCGCAATCTCGTCTTCCAACATCTATCGGTGGAGCGCCCAGGCATATTTCGCGATTTTTGGACGAAGAGCGGCGATAGCTGGCACGCCGTGGAATTGGACGAAGGAGATCGTATTCCTCCGCTTGAGGACTTCGATCTGTTGGTCGTCATGGGCGGACCTATGGATGTCTGGCAGGAAGACCTTCATCCATGGCTCTTCGCCGAAAAGGCTGCGATTCGTCGATGGGTGAAGGATCTTGGAAGACCATATCTCGGTATCTGCCTGGGCCACCAATTGTTGGCGGAAGCATTGGGCGGAAAGGTCCGCCTGATGGCGGCACCGGAAGTCGGCCTCTCGTCGGTGCAACTGACTGAGGATGGCCAGGCCGATCCATTGTTCAGAGGGTTCGAAAAAGAACTGGAGACCTTTCAGTGGCATGGCGCCGAGATAGCGCATCTTCCCGAGGGTGCAAAGGTGCTGGCGGCGAACGCTGCCTGTCCGACGCAGGCGATACGTTGGGGCGAACATGCCTACGGTCTTCAATATCACGTCGAGATTACCGCATCGACCGTCTCGGACTGGGAGGCCGTGCCTGAGTACAAGAGCAGCCTGGAACGTGCGCTTGGCAAAGAGGAAGCCGCGCGGTTAAATGAAGTCGTCGCTCCGCGTCTGGACACCTTCGGCTCTGCCGCTCGCAGACTTTGCGACAATTTCTCGGCCATCCTGACTCGGAGTGCGAAGCAGTATCGTGATCGCGGATTGCCAAAAAGGTCGAACGAGTTGAGATAGTGCATCAAAGCGTTTTGCATCGTACGCGAAGACAGCAAGGACCCGACGACATGCAGTTGTTCCTCGTTGACACGACTGCCAAACAGCCTCTTTCAATGCTCCGTCTTCGCGACCTTGTCGAAGGCATTCAATGATGAATCTTGGAAACAGCATTATGATCCTAGTCGGCCGATTCATTCAGGTTGACGGGTATAGATGCTTGAGTTTGATGCGAGCATTTCTGGTCGTGAATTGCCAGTCTGCTTTGGTGTGGCTTGTGTTTCGGTCGTGCTGCCATGCGGCGATTTCGTCGATGAGGGTTTGTTTGTCGGGAATACGGCGATCCAGGCACTGTTTGGTTAGAACGCCGAGTTCGGACTCGGCCAGATTAAGCCAGCTCCCATATTTTGGAGTGTAGTGCCATTCGAAGCGTTCGAGCAGGCGCCTTGCTTCGGGTGCCGGAAAGGCTTGATAGAGTGAAGCCTTGCTGTGGACGCTGAGATTGTCCTGGACCAGCACGATGGTCCTGGCGCTGGCAAAGTGAACGTCGGCCAAATCTTTCAGTCACCTCGACATGGCGCCAGCCTTCCAACGGAGCAAACATCATGAACAGATTGGCGGTGCCTTTGCGCTCGTACTCGTAATCGAAGCGGGCCGGGCGACCCACTTTCATCAGGATCGGCATGCGCGTTTCGGCCGTGAGTTGCTTCGAGGTCTCGTCCAGGCATACCAGCGGATGATCGGGATCGTGTGGCCGCGTGTAGACGGCCAGCACGTCTTCCATCGCGGCTACGAACGCGCCGTTCGCCTTCGGCGGGATAACCCAGCACTGTCGGCGATGGGGCTGGAGGATGTTTTTTAAGCGCGCGCCCGATCGTTGAGTCGCTGGCGCGATCGACGATGCCGAGTTGTTCTCCAGCAACCGAAGGGTCCAGCGGACCCGTCCCTTAGGAGGCTTGGAACAGGCCAGGGCAACCAGCTTGGCTTCCTTCTCGCCGTCAAAAATTCGCGCAACCGCCGGCGTCGCCCGTTGCTTGCGGCTCAACACAGCCTCGAAGCCTTCCTCAGCTAGTTGCTTCCGCACCCGATAAACCATCGAAACGCTGGTGTCCAAAGCCTTGATGATCCGGCTGTCACTCCAGCCTTCACCGCCGTCCGCGACGTCAGCCTTCAACAATATTCTCGCCTTGCGTTCGCCGCGGCATGTCCCGAGGCCGACCTGATCCGCTGCTTGCCGGGCGCGCTGCTGCCGCTCGGTCCTTGACCGCCGGGGCGTCTGCCCCCGTTCGCCCAACCCATCCCTCAAGCGCGTTGCAAAGTACGGGTGGTCAAGCGGTGAAAAGCCGAAGGCGATCCTGTGCGCCTCGTCAGAGGAGATGGGCGGCCGCATCAATCCGACCAAAAACCGCAATCTCACGAATAGGTCGGGCTAGGAATGACACGCTGCTGGTTTCCGGCGCGCTTATCGCAGACCGGCTAAAGACCCGCCGGACGGCCTTCCCTGGAGGCTTACGATGAAGTGTACGTGCTGGCTCAGCTACGCACATGTCGAGCAAGCTTTAGCGAGGTCCGCTGTGGGGCAAACTGCGAAATACTCAAGCTGAGCATAGGTCTTCCGGGTTGCCCCAGCAACGGACATCGCTCGATTTTGGAATGCTCCGGCACGCTGCCATTGTGAGTGCCTGGACGGCCACCCATGAGGCGCAGCGCGAAGTCGAGCGTGGCCGAGCTGATCCCGCAGGCAGAGCTGGTGCTGGTGCCGCGTGGCGGGCACGCCTATGCGCAGACCGAACCCGACGAGTTCAATCGGCGTGTGCATGATTTCTTTCTGAGTCACGCTTGGTGAGGGGACGATGAGGATGGAATTGAAAGAAATCGCCAAGACGACGTGTCCCGAGCTATAGACCTCGGACATTGGATGGGTGGGGTGTATTACTATCTTCCGACTAGTTGTCGGCAGCGGTGCTGCGTCTACCATCCGTAGATATCGCTCGGAGGTTCGTGGGCCGTGCCGACGTTGGCTAGCTGGCGGTAGCGTCCATCGAAGAACAGAATTGGCTTGCCGTGTTTGACATGCGCGTCGTGTATTTCGACGACGCGCGATACAAAGATCTCGTGATCGCCGCCATCATACCTGGCGTATGCCTCGCATTCAAAGGCGACTAGCACATCGGGCAAAAGAGGAACGCCAGTCTTCCCAAAGACCGGGGTGATTCCTTTCCATTTTTCAGCTTGGCTTCGCGCGAACAGATTGGACAGCTCTTGTTGGTCCTCGCTGAGAACATTGATCGCACAGTACGAGTTCCGTTGCCAGTTCACCAAACTTAGCGCGTCCTTCCGAATACTGAATAGCACGAGCGGAGGGTCGAGTGAGACGGAATTAAAAGAATTCATCGTCATGCCAATTCGCTCTCCGGCGTTGGTACGGCCGGTGACGATAATGATTCCGGTGGCGAAGTGGCCAAGCGCGGCGCGTAGGCGGCGACTGTCGGGCGACAAGATGTTACCTCCAAGTGATCAACAGCAATCTGTATCAAAGAAATTCAATTATCAAGTAGGCCCGACAATCTTGAGCGTAATCGCTAGCGACCGATCGCCTTTGCTACTCAGATGTCGCGAGATCAGTTGTTAAAATTTGGATTGAGGTTCAGATCTTCAAAAAGAAGCGGGTCCGCCGTCCGAAAGGGAAGTATCCGACGCTAGCCGATAATCCGAATCCTAAGGTGAACCTTACCGTCGCCGCACCGAATTCGCCAAGGTCAAGTTTCCATGAGTTGGTCCTATCAGCAATCGCAAAATGGGTCTCCTCTCCGAGCGCGCAACTTGTACGGTGAAAATCACCCAGATGCCGACGTCCTCTTGGCTCGAAGAGTGTCGCGGCATTCCGGCAGTCTGAGCAATATGAGAGAGAGAACGCGCCGACAGACCAAAATGGGTATTCTTCCAACACGTCGAGTTCGCGCGCCCGGGAGTATTTCGGGAATTGTGGGCGGAGCAGTGTCATCAGAGGACGCCCGTAGAACTCGACGCCGGTGAACCTATCCCATCCCTCAACGGTTTCCACCTTCTCGTTGTGATGGGCGGCCCCAGGGATGTTTGGCAAGAGGACATCTATTCGTGGCTCAGACCGAAAGGACGGCAATCCGACGCCGGGTTGGAGGTGAAGCGACCTATCCCAGTAGAATTCTGCGAAGTGGCTCTTTCGCTCGAAATCAAACTCATGGAACTTACCGTTTCTCGTGAACTTTCGATGCGTCGGCGAAGTGGGCAATCTGTAACGGAGGATCTTGTCGTGGTCGCGCAACAAGTCATCAATGGGTTGATGTTGGGAAGCATCTACGTGCTGGTTGCCGTAGCGTTTACGCTGACAATTGGAATGTTGAACTTTTTGAACTTCAGCATTCCTGGCCTGTTTATGCTCGGCGGAGTCCTAAGCTACGCATTTCTCAGGGCTGGCTTTCATTGGTCGATTGCCTTCGGGTTGGCGCTACTTGTTTCGGCGGCCTGTTCGCTTCTCATCGAAAGATTCACATATCGTTGGTTGCGGCAGTCCTCTCATCACATTCCCCTCGTCAGTTCGCTGGGTTTCCTTATCCTTCTGGAAAATTCGGCCATCATTGGATTTGGCTCGGAGGCGATACGCTATCCAAGCCCGCTTCCGACCGCGGACCTACACTTTGGTCGGCTGCTCGTAAGCGTTCCTCAGCTGTTGGGGCTCGCCGTAGCATTGACGTCGGTCGTTGTCATGCACTCGACGCTCAAACGATCAAAGCTGGGGCGCGGGATTCGCAGCATCGCCGAAAACTCGAGAACCGCCGAGATGCTGGGTGTGGATGTCGGCAAGACCGTATCCAGCATCTACATCATCGGAGGATTGCTCGCCAGTATCGGAGGAATTCTGTTCGGGCTTAGCTACCTGCAGGTTTCATGGAATATGGGGCAAGAAGTCGCGGCCAAGGGCCTTTCGGCAATGGTGCTTGGGGGCATGGGGAATGTCTGGGGCGCCGTGGTCGGAGGGTTCATTGTCGGTTTGATCGAGGTGCTGGCGATCGCCTACATTAGCTCCGACGCCGTAAATGCGGTCGTCTACAGCACATTACTTGCGCTCCTTGTCTGGTGTCCCGGTGGCCTGTTGGGCAATCGCACCAGTATGATTGAAAGAATGTGATGAGCGGATATTCGTCCCAGATTGCGGCCCATCTCCTGATCTCAGTGATCATCGCGTATGCCGCATATTTACCTCTTGCGACAGGCCAACTCAACCTTGGCGTTGCAAGCTATGTGGCGATTGGTGCTTATGCCTCCGCGATTGTGAGCGTGAAGTTTGCGCTGCCTATCTTGTTGTGCATCATAAGTGGCACGGCATGCGCGACCGTCGCTGCATTCTTGGTCGCAGTAACCATCGCGCGCATGGATGGGATTTACTTTAGTCTTGCAACCTTTGCCTTCGCCGAAGTCGTAGCCGCCGCTCTCATCAATTCCGTAGCGGTAGGGGGCGCCAGCGGCTTTGCCGTGCCCGGCTATATCGGGCTCTATTCGATTGCCGCGGCTGCAATCCTGGTGATCGTACTGGTTGCTTATCTGATGTCGACGCGTCTCGGCCTGGTCTTTACGGCTGTCCGCAACGACGAACGCGCAGCCGCCATATTCGGTGTTGAAGTGCCATCCGTGAAAATGCTTTCCCTTGTGCTCGGAGGAGCCTTCGCGGGTCTCGCTGGAAGCCTTTACGGGCACCATTACAGTTACATCGAGGCGCAGAATTTCAACTTCTTGTTGAGCAGCAATGCGGTGCTGTTCGTGCTGCTCGGCGGCGCACAAACATGGTGGGGCCCGTTGCTCGGCGCCAGCGCCATTACCCTTCTTCCGGAGCTTATGCGCGCGGGCGGCGAGTGGCGTTATATCGGCTTTGGCACGACGATGGTCATCCTGATGGTCTGCCGGCCAGAGGGTCTGCTGACGCGGAGTGTCATCCGAAGACTGCGTCTGAGTGCGGCCCGATGACAATCATCCGTTCCACCCGCACGTCGAACATCGCCGCAGAGGTGGTTTCGCCAGCCGGCGGCGATCGGTGCACCTGGCAGCAAGCTCGTGCATCTACGGCAGTGTTTCGAGAGTGACAGCAGAAACAGTTTTTTCAACAGACCAGAGGTGGCTTGAATGAGTACGTATCTCCGCACGTTAGCCGTGTTTGCCTGCATGTTGGCGAATTCAAGCGGCACGCTGGCCCAAGAGCTCGTTCTGGGGTACAGTGGCTCCTCTACGGGGCCTTCCGCGACGCTGTCCAAGCATAATGACGTAGCTATTGAAATCGCGCTGGAAGAGATCAACAGCGCCGGCGGCGTAAACGGTAAGAAGCTCGTTCTCCGTTCGTTCGATACCGGCGGAAAGCCGGACCAGGCCGTAGTCGCCGTGCAGCAGTTTGCCCAGGACCTTTCGGCGCTCGCCGTAGTCGGCCCGCTCACCACCGGCGAATGCCGCGCGGCGTTTCCCGTAGGTGAGCGATTGGGTATTTCGCAGATGTCGATGGGATCATCGGCGCCAAAAGTGGCCGCCCCATTTAGCTATGCTTTTAGAAATACCGTTGAAGAGAACTACACGTGGGAACGTATCTTCCGAACGATCGACCGCAAGGGTTATGCGCATTCGTCCGCTGCGATCGCGTATGCAACCGACGACAGTTTTTCTCAGGCCGTTGGAACCGGCGTTTTGCCGACGCGCCTCACCGCTGCCAACATACCGCGGACCGACACGGTGACGTTTCGGGTTAGCTCGTT
>Ga0208989_10000007_pt1 | contig 31797 bp, 30 predicted proteins | sample MedBloCAOM3_M1_FD_187852 | JGI IMG/M metagenome (GOLD analysis project Ga0208989, IMG submission 187852) | Forest soil microbial communities from El Dorado National Forest, California, USA - Mediterranean Blodgett CA OM3_M1 (SPAdes) (version 2) | ecosystem: Environmental > Terrestrial > Soil >...
CGTCACGAGGCCGAATATTTCATCCCGACCGAACACCACAACCCGATGGAATTGTTTGCCTCCACTGTGATGTGGGAAGGCGGCGGCAAGCTCACGGTCTATGACAAGACGCAGGGCGTGCAGAACGTGCAGCGCTATCTGTGCAGCGTGTTCAACAAGAAGGCAGACCATTTGCGCGTGATATCGCCGTTCGTCGGCGGTGCGTTCGGCGCAGGGCTCCGCCCGCAATACCAAGTAGTGCTGGCCGTGCTGGGAACGCTGGCGCTGAAGCGCTCGGTGCGTCTCGTGCTGACACGCCAGCAGATGTATGGGCTCGGCTACCGGCCAGCCACCATTGAGCGCCTTGCGCTCGGTGCGAAGGCGGATGGAACGCTTGACGCGATCACCCACGAGGCGATAGCCGTTACGTCGCAATTCGAAGAGTTTTCCCGTAACGATACCGGTTGGGCGGCGTTGCTCTACAAGTCCGCCAACGCGAAGTACCTGCACAGGCTGGCGCGGCTCGACGTTCCTACCTCCAGCGACATGCGCGCGCCTGGCGCTGCGACCGGCGTCTATGCACTCGAAAGCGCGATGGACGAGCTTGCGGTGGCCCTGAAACTCGATCCGATGGAATTGCGGCTACGCTGTTATTCGGACCGGGATCAGAACGAGGACGTTCCCTATAGCAGCAAGCAGTTGCGCGAATGCTACCGCCAGGGCGCAGAAGCCTTTGGCTGGGATAAGCGGAAGCCGGAACCGCGCTCGATGCGCGATGGCAGCGAGCTTGTAGGCTGGGGCATGGCGACGGGGATCTGGGAAGCACTGCAGATGCCCGTGGCCACTCGCATCGTGCTGACCGCGAACGGACACGCGGAGGTATCCTGCGCGGCTTCCGATATCGGCACCGGCACATACACGATCATGGCGCAAGTCGCGGCCGACACACTCGGCCTGCCGCTCGAGAACATAACCATCAAGCTCGGCGACTCCACCCTGCCGCAAGCCCCGGTGGAAGGCGGATCGTGGATGGCTGCCTCGGCATCGCACGCGGTCGCGACCACGGCCAAAGAGGTTCGGAAGGAATTGCTGGCTTTGGCCAAGGCAATGAAGGATTCACCGCTGGCAGGTGCAAAATTTGAAGACGTCGTGCTCGCGGACGGCAAGGTCGTCAGCAAGCACGAAGCGGGCCGCGCTGTCTCGATCGCCGATGCGATGCGGCATGGCGCGATAGACAGGATCGAAAAGGACAAGACCAACAGTTTCCCGGATGACAGCTCGCACGCCCACAACACGCATTCGGCGGTGTTTGCCGAAGTGAAGGTGGATGAGCAGCTCGGCGTCATCCGCGTTACCCGGGTCGTCAGCGCCATCGCGGCCGGGCGGATCCTGAACACCAAGACGGCGCACAGCCAAATCATGGGCAGCGTGGTCGGGGGCATCGGCATGGCGCTGCACGAGGAGACGCTGTTCGATCACAGGTTCGGCCGCATCATGAATGCCAATATCGCCGAGTACCATGTGCCGGTGAATGCGGACGTGCAGGATATCAAGGTGATCTTCGTCGACGAGCCGGACGAGATCATCAATCCGCTCGGAATCAAGGGGCTGGGTGAGATTGGCATCGTCGGCGTTGCTGCAGCAATTGCAAACGCGATCTATCACGCGACCGGAAAACGGGTGCGCGATCTGCCGATCACACTGGATAAGCTGCAAAGTTAGGAAGTGTATGCTTGATCCGCGGAGCGGATGAGCAGTTTACAACAAACGACCATCCAGGAATTTACAACCGCGACGCCTGGATCTCTCCAGGGCTCCGTCACCTCGGTCCGAGAAGCGAAGTAAGAGCCCTTTCAATCGATTGCGTTGCGATCACGGCGGACCTCTCGTCCAGATGAACGCCGTCCGCCCAGCGCAGCTCTCTTCTCGTAGAATCGATGTGCAGCCATCGCTCGGGATCGGGAAATTTGGTATGAACGATCTCGCGCGTGATCTTTGCCGACCGGGAATCTTCAAGTTGATCGGAATAGGGAAGCTCAAAAAGCAGCACCCGCGCGCCCCTTTGCTCGACCGCTGGGATCAACTGCTCGATTCGCTTTATATTCATCCGCGCGGCGAGCGTCGGATCTTCCGCATTAAATTGTTGCAGTGCGCGATCCGCATAGATGCGGTTGTCAAAATCGCTGGGCGGCTGCGCGAGCAATCGGCTGAGGGCGAAGGAGACCTGCGTGTGACTGAGGGGCGCATGAACCCAGCTCTCGTAGGCCGCTACAGCGGTCCTGATCGGACGAAAAAACACAGGCTCGGCGTCGACGCTCCTTGAATACCTCTCGACCAAGGCCGTATCTGTCGGCCGGGACAATACGTTCGCTTCAACCAGAACGATCCTGGGAAGGCGCGGTTGGTTCGCCACGATCTCCAGCCCCGTGACGGGGGAGCCTCCGGCAAGCGCCAGATTTCGCAACCTGGGCGTCGCGAAATACTCCTCCTTGAGCCGGAAGGTCAGCGAACTACCTACGAGAACAACATCGGGAATGGGTTCTTTGGCATACCGATTCAATGTGATCAGCGCGCCGTCGCGGGTTGTCGTCGATGGTAGCTGCAGTCCATTGCCGAACCAGGCGGTAGCAAATCCGCAAGCAAGTAACAGCGTAACGGCGCTAAAGCCGCATTTTGCGAACCATTGAACGACGGACATTCGTTGCATGACCGCACTCAAAACTGGAAGTAAATGAATGAAGTTTCGGGACCGGCCTCAAGATACATCAGCGCGACCATCAAACCGTACAGATATGGTTCCGCGCCGCGCAGTGTTCGCTCGAACAGCGAGCGGGAAGCAAGGTGCTGTATCATCACCGGCAGCGAATAGAGCAATGCCAGATTGTAAAACAGTTTCGGGGGGTTCGGGTTCGTGCTCGACGTAAACATGCCGGACAAATAACCGATTGCATGATCGAAGTTCGGAAGCTTGAAAAAAATCCATAGCATGGTGACGCAAACAAAGACGAAGGTTATGCGAGCCGCCCGGAAAACAGTCGAGTCGATCGACTGAAGGCGCGATATGAACGGCCGCTCGATCACGAGCAAGAACCCGTGCAACAGTCCCCACATAAGATAGCTAAGCCCGGCGCCGTGCCAAAGACCGCCAAGCCCCATCACAATCATTAGGTTCAGATAGGTTCTGAAGGGGCCATGGCGATTGCCGCCGAGCGGGACGTAAAGATAGGTCCGTAACCAGCTTGACAGCGAGATGTGCCAGCGCGTCCAGAACTCGGAAAACGATATCGAGGCGTATGGAAGATTGAAATTAACCGGCAGACGATAGCCAAAAAGCAACGCAAGTCCTATGGCGATCGCCGAATAGCCGAAAAAGTCGGCGTAGATTTGATAGCTATAGAGGAAAACGAGCAGCCACCGGTCCTGCGTCTGGAGCGTCTCGTAGAGCGGAAAATCCATATAGGATGTCATCTCGTTGAGGTTGTTCGCGACGTAGAGTTTGAAGAAGAACCCAGTCAAAATCCATTTCGAGGCCTCGACGAACGGAATCTCCCCAAAATATTTCGGCTTGATCTGCGGCATGAACATTTCGGCGCGCGTGATCGGCCCCGAAACGAGCTGTGGAAAGAATATGATGTAGAGGAAGACGCTCGTCAGATCCGGGGGCGAACTTTTCTGCCTGGTCAGATCGACCAGTAAGCTGATGTTGTGGAATACGAAGAACGAAATCCCGATCGGCAGCGGCAATTTTAAAAGGAAGTCGATTGGCGCAACGCCAACAAAACTGGGCGATGTCGGTACAACGAACAGGAATTTGTACTTGAAGAATGCTAACAGCGCGAGATTGAAGGCAATGCCGATCGGCAGCCATATTTGGCGATTCCGCAAAGCCAAGATCAAAAACAGATAGGTTCCGAAAACGGCGACGGCCAAAAGCGGCAGAAGTTCGGGCTGGCCATAGCCGTAAAAGAACAAGCTCGCGATAACCAGCAATTGAGTCTGAAGCGTTCTAAACGGCGGAAGGTAGTAGGCCCCAAATACGATCGCAACAAATATGCCGAATTGCCACGATGTGAAAGTCATGCCGCCCCACAGGTGATCGGGCGAAATCTAACACTACGACCTGATCGGGTACAGCCTGAACCTTGGTTTCAACCGGCAAAAACCTAACGCCAGATCTATTTGAGGCATCGCCGGGCTTTCTCGATTTCCTTGTCGGAAATGCCCTCTGACCGTGCCCATGTCTCCACAGCCGCCTCGCCATATTGGGCGACGGCCTTCCTCACCACCCAACAGGGAATGGCGTGCGCGGGGTCTGAAAACAGCAATGATGCAACCACCAAGCAGGCGCGGATCATTTGCCGAGCATGACCTTGATGCCGAGCCACACCGCCCCGACAAACCCGGTGACGATAATCGTAATCACGGCTTTGAACGTATAGCTCTGCGCCTGCTCGACGCTTCTGCGCCAGCGCCGCAGATGCTGAAAGTCTGCCCGCAACTCCTTGCGGTCCTCTTCCTCGATTCCGAATGAGGTCAGGATGGTTGCGATGGTTTTAGAAACCACGGCGTCGATATCATTGCGATGAAGCCTTTGCTGTTCGGCCAGCGTCTCGGCTACGACAGCCTTGATATCCTCGTCGCGCATGGCGTTCACCGCTTGATGATCCCCTTGGTCATCTCTTGATGATCCTGGCGACGTTTTCAAAACCGCGCTTGCCGAAATACATCGCAACAACGAGGTTAGCTGTAGTTGCGGCGAAACCAGTAAGGCCATCGGTGACGCCAAGCCCGAGAACCTTGTCCCATACCAGCAACTTGCCCGAGCCGCGCCCCCCATGCGCGCCCTTGTAGCGCGAAGGTTTCAGCAGCGGCTCGAAAACTCTAGCTGTCGGGATTCTCAGGATGGACAATGACGCGCTCGATTCTATGGATCAGCTCAAGAGGCCCGTCATCGTTCCCGACCGGCTGGGTGGCCTTGCCCCAGCCGCGATCGAGAATGGCGTTGGCCGCGGAGACTCGCGCTGCCGCAGTCGCATCCTTCGACCGCATAATGCCGACAAGGACATTGAGCGCGGTCTTGGTGTGGCCGCGTGCCAAGGAGCGGATTTCGGTGAGGGTTTTGCGCATCTGACGACTAAGCTTCGTCGGAGTGCGGCCAGACAACTTCGCAAGCAGCCGTGTCGACATGATCCATGGTGAGATCGTCAGGCCCGGTCGCCGACCGAAATGCAATCGTGGGAAAATCGGTTGGCCCGCGATTGCGATCGGGGCGCGCGATGAATCGAATGATCTCTGCGCTCACGAAAATCCCTCCCAAACCGCGATCGCGCGCCATGCCAGCCAATGAGAGCGATATCAAATACGCGGTCATGCGGGCCTCTTCACCTGTATGAATGAAATGTGCGGCATGATCGCTTTCGCAATCATTTCAGGCGCGAACCCTATCCCTCCAAGCGCGATCCGCATGGCGGATCGTCGCGGTGGGGCCGCGGGCGAGCGTGGACCTGGCCACGCCGCGTGCCGGCACGTTCGCGCGTGCCAGCTAATAGAGTATGATCCGGAAAAGTGGGAAGCGGTTTTCCGAAGAGATATTGCTCAACTGCAGAAGGCTCGTACGGCAGCTCGCTTGAGACGCGTCTTGCGACATTGCGCTGACATGGGAAGGATGTGGCGCCATGAAATACTGAGCGCCGTCCGATTCAAAAAGCCCGCGACCGGCTTCCCGGCGCGGGCTTAATTCTTGCGATGTTGTCGATATGCCGGTGATTTGCCCGACGTGTCAAATTCTTTTAGCGCGAGCAAAGGGCTCCAATTCCGATTCAAAAAGCCCGCGGCCGATTTCCCGGCGCGGGCTTAATTCTTGCGATGTTGTCGATATGCCGGTGATTTGCCCGACGTGTCAAATTCTTTTAGCGCGAGCAAAAGGCTCTAATTCCGATTCAAAAAGCCCGCGGCCGGATTCCAGGCGCGGGCTCAATGCTTGCGATGATGAAGATATGCCGGTGATTTGCCCGACGTGTCAAATTTTTTGAAGTGGCCGTCGATTTATCCGCAACGCATTCATTCAAATCCTTGAACTGGCGGCGGCGCGGGTTGAACTCGTCGCCGCAAGCGTAATCGGGTCGACAATCCGCGGGTTCGTCCAGCGCATCGCAGCGCACCAGGGAACTCGCAGCGAATATCGGCGTTAAGTTTTGCGCCGCAGCGGCAGAGGAGACCTGTTCGAGCAAGACTCGAATTTTCTTGATTGCCGGGGAAAGACCGCGAATGTTTCAGGGAAAGATTTGCTGATTCGATTTTCTCGAACATCAAAGATTTTCATGGCCAAAACTAATCGCCCAGAAACCAAAAAACCCAAGAACATGGTGCTTCGGTTGCTCGGTCCGGGATTGGTGACCGGCGCTGCCGATGACGACCCGTCGGGCATTGCTACCTATTCGCAAGCCGGGGCGCAGTTCGGTTACGGCTTGCTTTGGACGGTGTTTCTCACAACGCCGTTCATGATCGCGATCCAGCTGGTGAGTGCCCGGATCGGCAGAGTAACCGGCAAAGGCCTCGCCGCCAATGTGATGGAGCTGGCACCGCGTTGGCTGGTACTGGCGCTGGTTTTTCTTCTGGTCGTTGCAAACACATTTAACATCGCGGCTGATATCGCCGCGATGGGAGAATCCCTCTCGCTCGTTACTGGTGGCCTCAATCACGAACATGCCCTGATTTTCGCATCGACCTCGACCTTGCTGCAGGTCTTCGTGCCGTATCGTCGATATGCACCGGTGCTCAAATTTCTGACGCTCACGCTATTCGCATATGTTGCAACCGCACTGACCGTGAACATTCCGTGGAGTGCGGCCCTGTTGGCGGCAATCTGGCCCAAGCCCACCATCAATGCGGATTACTTCCTGATGGTTGTGGCCGTTCTGGGGACCACGATAAGCCCCTATCTGTTTTTCTGGCAGGCTTCGCAGGAAGTCGAGGAAATGAATCAGGGCAGGATGAGCCGTCCGCTTCGCGAGCTCACCAGAGGCGGCGATCCGGAACTTGACCGCATCAAGATCGATACGACAGTTGGAATGATCTTCTCCAACGCGATCGCTTTTTTCATTATCTTGACCACCGCCGCTGTTTTGAATGCCAACGGTGTCACCAACATCAATTCGGCAACCGAGGCAGCAGAAGCGTTAAGACCACTGGCAGGCGATTTTACTTTTCTGCTTTTCGCCCTGGGTATTATCGGTACGGGCCTGCTGGCGATCCCGGTGCTGGCCGGCTCGGCTGCCTATGGGGTGTCCGAAGCATTCGGATGGCACGCTACCCTTGAAGCAAAAGCGCCGGACGCCATCGGGTTCTACACGATTATCGCAGCCGCTACTGTTATCGGATTTGGACTTGGCTTTACCGGGATAGACGCCATTCACATGCTGGTGTGGAGTGCCGTGCTCAACGGCATTGTCGCGGTTCCGATCATGGCGATGATGATGGTGATCGTCGCAAATTCCAGACTTATGGGCAGGTTCAGAGCCAAGTCCTGGCTAATCGCCTTGGGTTGGATCGGCACCGCGCTGATGGCTGTGGCCGTGATTGCCTTGTTTTGGTCCTTCGTCGCCGGATAGATCGACAGTGCATCACGCGTCGCCGGCATCTCAGCCAGTCCAACCGCGAGTCTAAATCGAAACCAGCCGCCCAATTTCAACGACCTGATCGCCGGGGAGGCTGAAGAAGTCGCTGACGTGTACAGCATTGCGCTCCATCACGGCGAACAGCCGCTCCTGCCAGGCCGGCAGGCCCATGCCGTCCTCGCGGCGGACGACCGTCTCGCGGCCGACATAATAGGTGACATCATCGAGGTCGATCGTGCACCCCCGCGATTTGCTGGTCGTCAGCAGTTCTGGAATATGCGGACGTTCCATGAAGCCGAAACGGGCTTCCGCGCGCCAGAAATTCTCCGCGACCTTCTCGATGGTGATGCGGTTGCGAGACGCGACCCACGGCACCGACTGGATTTCCACGCGCAGCACGAACAGATGTTCGTGGAGTGCGCGGTTATGCTTGACATGCCAGACCATCACCGGCGGCGTATCCCGCTCGGTCCGGGTCAGGAACACGGCCGTGCCGGGAACCCGCGGCACCTTCCTTGCGGCGATTCCGGCCATGAATTCCGGGACCGGAATCAGCGCTTCGTTCATCCGCATAGCGACAGCGGCGGCGCCGCGATGCCATGTCCACATCACGCCGTAGACGGTGATAGCCAGGATAAGGGGAACATACCCGCCCTCAGCGATCTTGGTAAGATTGGCGAGGAAGAAGGCACTATCGATGACGAGAAACAAGGTTGCGACCGAACCGGCAGCCAGCATGCTCCAGCCCCAGATCTCGCGCATCGCAATGAAAAGCAGCGCTGACGTCATCAGCATCGTCAGCGAAACAGCAATGCCGTAGGCGGCTGCCAGATTATCGGATTTTCCAAAGCCGACGGTGAACCCGACCGTCACGATCATCAGCAGCCAGTTGACGACGCCGACGTAAATCTGCCCATACCCCTCCGACGAGGTCTGCTTGATCCAAAGTCTTGGTAGCCAGCCAAGCTGGATCGCCTGCCGCGTCATCGAGAAAGCCCCGGTTATGATCGATTGACTGGCAATGATTGTCGCTACTGTCGCCAGCACGATGAGCGGCAGCAGCAGAACCTCGGGACAGAGCCGGAAGAAAATATTGCCGTGTGTCGGGGCGCCTTCCAGTACGAGCGCTGCCTGTCCGGCATAGTTGAGAATCAGGCTTGGAAAGACGACGGCAAACCAGGCTAGTTTGATAGGCCCTCTGCCAAAATGACCCATATCGGCATAGAGCGCCTCGGCGCCGGTGACGCACAGAAACACCGCGCCCAGCACCAGAAAGCCTGTTGCCCCATGCGAGAACAGGTAGGACAGACCGTAGATAGGATTGAATGCGGCGAATACAGAAGGATGCCGCACAATGCCCGAAATCCCCATCAGCGCGATGGCGACGAACCAGACAAGCATCACCGGGCCAAACAAGTGACCGATGGTTGCCGTTCCCCGTGACTGGATTGCAAACAGCGCGAGCAGGATCGCGACGGCTGCGGGAACAACATAGGGCTGGAGGGCGGGTGTCGCCATATTCAGGCCCTCCAGCGCCGACAGCACCGAAATCGCCGGAGTAATCGCGCCGTCTCCGTAGATCAGGGCCGCCCCGAACAGGCCGACAGCCACGATGGTTGGCCGCTGCTGCTTCTTCACCCCCAGCAAGGCCATCAAGGCCAGGATGCCACCCTCACCGGCATTGTCGACGCGCATGGCGAATGAGACATACTTTACCGTGGTGATGATGAAGAGCGTCCAGAGCACGAGCGAGAGAGCGCCTAAAACGGTGACGGCGTCCGACGCGGCTTCAGCGGTGCCAAGAATAGTCTTGAACGTATAAAGTGGGCTGGTCCCGATATCGCCGAACACGATGCCCAACGCAGACAGGGCCAGAACTGGCAGCTTGCCCCGCGGAGTCTGTCGCACAGCGTCGCCGGCATCCGGTGTTGGATTTTCGCTCACTTTATGCGCCGTCCAATGCGGAAAATTGATTGTTACGTCGTGGGTTTCCCATGCGGCTTGCCCGAAAATCAAGATGCGGGAGCATAAAACCGCAAGAATGGCGCAAGAGCAGCAATCCTCGGCACACGGCGCCTTGCTCGGTCGATTACAATTCGCTGCACGGCCGGCATCTGGCGGATGTCGGTTGAAGAAGAACAACGCGTGCTCAAGATCAATCGGCAGGAGACGTGCAATGAATATCGATCAACTTACGATGAATATCGATCTTGCGGGAACCAGAATTCCCGACAGCCAGCTCGCTCGTGAAATAACCGAACTGGTGCGGGATACCGAACCGCCGCTGCTCTTTCACCATTCGAGCCGCGTCTATTACTGGGGCGCTCTGGCGGGCAAGCGTCGCGGACTCAGATTCGATCCCGAACTGCTTTATGCAGGCGCGATGTTCCACGACATGGGCTTGACCCATCAGCACAGCAGCGCCCAGGAACGCTTCGAAGTCGATGGCGCAAACGCGGCCTCTGACTTTCTACGTCGCCACGGCATCGCCCGGCAGGAGATTGACACTGTCTGGACAGCGATCGCGCTGCATACAACACCCGGCATCCCGCAACACATGCACCCGATCGTCGCGCTTCTGACGGCGGGCGTCGAAATGGACGTACTTGGCCTGGCTTATCCCGAATACAGCGATACGGAGCGGGAGGCCGTCGTAGGTGCGCACCCGCGTACGGATCACTTCAAGGAGGACATCATCCAGGCCTTCTATGACGGCATTAAGCACAAGCCGGAGACGACGTTCGGCAATGTGAAGGCCGATGTTCTCGCGGATAAGGATCCGTCCTTCAGGCGCGGCAATTTCTGCAGCGTGATCCGCGCCTCCGCCTGGCGAGCGTAAACCTCTTCGCGTCCTTCCATCGAAAATTCAAGCGCTGAGGCTTCCGGAAGCATCGGCCTTACAGGACCAGTCGGCGGCGACGCGCGACTGGATATCCGGAAAATGCCGACAACAGAACATCTCTGCAGTGGCGCGGGGACGTTTGTTGCGACATATCCAAGCGGCTTGCCTTCGCTGGCGTGCGCCTGATCGGTCAGGACAGCGCCGGTGCGTCAGATAAATCCGCGCCATCACAACGTGCTCGAAGCCGAGATCAAGCCCGGCCAGCACCATCTCAGATTCTCCATCACCGCACGGGTCTGCTCCTCGATGGTGTCCGGAAATTTGCCTGCACATCGGGCTTATCGGGCGACGAAAAAACGGCGTCAACCGCTGCGTTGCAATTGTGCGTTACTGCGGGATGTTTGAGGACGTGCGCCGTAAAATGAACATTGAGGCTACGCAGAACAATCGAACAAATCCGCGAGTGGAAGTGGTCTTCAGGTAAGTGGAAAGTGAAAGAGACATGCCAGAATCATTCAACAAGATTCCCGAGGTCACGCTGGCTTTCTGGATTATTAAAATTGCAGCAACAACGTTAGGCGAGACGGGCGGCGATACCGTCACCATGACACTCAACTGGGGCTACCTGGCAGGGACTGCTCTCTTCTTCGCAGCATTGGTGCTCCTTGTCAGCTTGCAGATTGTGACGAAAAAATTTCATCCCTTTCTTTATTGGGCGACCATTATTGCCTCCACGACATTCGGCACAACAATGGCGGATTTCGCAGACCGTTCGTTAGGTGTCGGCTACACGGGCGGCTCGTCAATTTTATTGGTTTGTTTGCTGGCCATACTCGGCCTTTGGTATTGGTCGCTCGGCTCGATCTCGGTCGACACCGTCAACACGCCTAAGGTGGAGATGTTTTATTGGGCTGCCATCACGTTTTCGCAAACATTGGGAACCGCGCTCGGTGACTGGATGGCCGATTCGACGGGCCTCGGATACGAAGGCGGAGCGCTGGTATTTGGCGCGGCATTAGCGGTTGTCGCGGTTGCCTATTACTGGACCAATGTATCCCGGGTAACGCTGTTCTGGACGGCGTTTATTTTAACCAGGCCGCTGGGCGCGACCGTTGGTGATTTCCTCGACAAGCCGATAGACCATGGTGGCCTTGCGCTGAGCCGCCCGCTCGCCTCGGCGGTTATCGCGGCTTTTATATTGGGCTGTCTTCTGATTCTGCCGCAACGGGCCGGCTCGCATCCTGGCCAACCCAAAATGGTGCGGGAATAGAGGAGCTTCTCTGGTCCGACGGTTTCAGATTCCGATTGGAACTATTCGCGCTCTTGACCGCGAGGCATGGCACACACGGCCCTGAGCATGGCTGGCGAGTTGAGAACCGCGAACGTCTCACGCGCGGTGAGATAGCCCAACGCTTCCTCAAAAATCTCTGCATCTTCAATTTTGGCGCGCGCTATTGCGAGATAGGGGTTGATTTGGCCGCGATGACGGGGCTGGTCCCCGGGCAAATTCATCAAATGCGCGTCCAATAGGCGGGGGTCATTGCGAAGTTCGAGTAACGGGCAAGCGATAGCCTCGCCGGAGGCGTTCGCCAATTCGTTTGCACGAATTAAAACCTGTGGCGGCGCCGTTTGCTCGGGGGTGCGGAATAATCTGGAATTGGGATCAGAAACCCTTGATGACAGCATGGCGATTGGAACCGATAGCAACAGACCCACAATGACTGGCGCCATCCAAAGCAGCAGCGGCAGGGACACCGCGAACGCGCTAGCAGCCATTCCGACGCCAAAGAGGGTAGGCACTGCATATTTTCGGATCAAGTCACTGGTGGGCCATTCGCCATTGTCGCGTCGCTGGACCTGCCAGCCTGCATCTCGTCCCAGCAGAATTTCTCCGACCGCAGAGGATTGAAAGATCATCATGACGGGCGCGATCAGGCCTGACAGAAATGTCTCGATCATGACACCTACGAAAACCAACAGCCCTCCACCGAATTGCGTGCGGTTTCGGGTCTGGGTTTCGAGCAGAACGTAGGCGAGAAGTTTAGGCAAGATCAGCAATCCCATTGTGCCGACAAAAACCCAGGCAGCGAGAATGGGATCTTGAGCAGGCCATTTCGGAAACAGGGAAAATCCTTTTGGAAAATATTCAGGCCGAACAAATTGGGCTTGCAAAGAGATCAGAATTCCGAGCACCAGAAATAGCAGCCAGAGCGGCGCCGTGAGATATGAACCGATCCCGGTGAGCAGATGAAGCCGCGATACCCAATGCAGGCCGCGCGCAGGGAGCACCGCCAAATGCTGAAGGTTGCCCTGGCACCATCGCCGGTCGCGGGCTGCGAAATCCAGCAGCGACGGCGGGCATTCTTCGAAGCTGCCGCCCAAAGTAGGCACCATTCTGATGGCCCATCCTGTTCGCCTCATCAGCGCCGCTTCTACAAAATCGTGGCTGAGAATGTGCCCCCCAAAGGGTTTACGGCCGTGGAGGTCAGGGAGACCCGCGTCCTGCGCAAACGCGCGCACGCGAATGATCGCGTTGTGCCCCCAGTAGTTGCCTTCGGAGCCATGCCACCACGCAATGCCTGCAGCGATCAAAGGGCCGTACAGCCGGCCTGAAAATTGCTGTAATCGGGCAAATAGCGTTCTCGCATTTACAACAATAGGCAGTGTCTGAATAAGAGCGACGCCAGGATGCCTTTCCATAGCGGACACGAGCCGGACGATCGTGTCGCCCGTCATCAAGCTGTCAGCATCCAGTATGATCATATGGTCATAACCTGCGCCGAACCGCTTGATCCAGTCTTCGATATTGCCGGATTTTCGCGCGATGTTTTCCGGGCGGTGACGATAAAAAATATTTTTAGCCCGGAGATCCTCGCGAAGCCGCAGAAAGCATTTCTCTTCTGCGATCCAGACGGAAGGGTTCGTCGTGTCGCTCAGCACAAACCAGTCGAACCCTGAACCATATCCGGACTGGTCGACCGACTCGCACATTGCTCGAAGCCGAGCCATGATCCGATAGGGATCTTCATTATAGGTCGGCAACAACATTGCATTCCTGCTGCCTATCGACGGTAGGGGCGCGGCGGGATCGATCCCAAGCGGATCCTTGGCGCGAAAAAGAAGTACCACGAACCCGGCCAATACAGACATGAAGGAGAAAGCAATCCACGCGAAGAGGAGCACGAACAGAAACAGCACCATCCATTCAAGTATCGTAACGCCACCGACCTGGAGGACTTCATACATTTCATAGCAGCCGGCCGCAGTCATCGCGGCGGTACCCGTGAAAATGCAGGCGCGCCGCAGCGCCACGGAATCCAAGGCGGCCTTTTGATTGTCTTCCCTCCTCTGGAAGCCTTGAAACGTCTGCTTCGACATTACCATTGGCGATTCCGGCGGAAGGAATTGCGTTCGCACGCCGCCGCCGGGTTTCGGGTTTTGCGTCAAGGTGTCCATCGATAGACCCATACTTCCGATATGGCGTCGTTGCCCTGCATCAGGGATGCGCGTAACTCGACCGGGTTCTTCTCTTTAACTGAAAGCTCAAAACTCAATCGCCAGCCCCCCGTCGCTGGGTTCGGCTGAGTGACGAGATTTTGGATTTCGGCTTTTTCCGCGGTGACGTTGCCCCGGATGGTCTTCGGATCGACGGACTTCAGTTTTTCACCGATCAAGTCCAGAACGAATATTTTTGGACCGTCGCCCCTTGCGCCAACGGCTGTTCGTGAAAACCGCGCGAGCGACGTTGCCTTGGGAGTGTCCGGCCCCCAATGCAGACGATAAGTGTAAGTATGCTCGCCTTTGGCTTGCAGGGCATTCTTCGGCCGCCAAAAGCCGGCGATGTTATCGTGGATTTCTTCTTTCGTTGGAATTTCGATCAGCTGAACCGAGCCTTCGCCCCAATCCCCGATCGGCTCGGCCCATAGGCTTGGCCGCCTTTCAAAACTTGATTCGATATCTTGGTACTCCCGGAAGTCCTTCTCCCGTTGCATCAAGCCGAAACCGCGAGGATTGAGATCGGAAAAAGTGCTAATCTGCAGATCCTTGGGATTGCTGAGCGGGCGCCAAAGTTCCTCGCCTCGGCCGTTGAAGATCGCGAAGCCATCGGAATCGTGCACCGACGGACGAAAGTCGTCGACGTCAATCCGATCGTTCGGTCCGAAGAAAAACATGCTTGTCATCGGTGCGAGGCCGGCATGGTCAAGATCCGCTCGCGGATAGATAGCCATTTCCACGTCGAAGACCGTTGTCTCGCCAGGTCGTATCGTGAAGCGGTAGGCAGCAGCCGCACTCTCGCTGTCCAGTAACGCATGCACGACGATCGAGTTGGCATTCGCAGTTGGCTTTTCAAGCCAAAAAGTCTTGAACAAGGGGAATTCCTCCCCCTTGGCCTCGCCCGTGTTGATCGCTAGTCCCCGAGCTGACAGTCCGTAGATTTCACCTTTTGCCACAGCGCGGAAGTAGCTCGCGCCCAGAAAAACGCAAACCTCATCATAGTAATCGGGCCTATTGATCGGAGCGTGAAGCCGAAAGCCTGCGAAGCCCAGATCTACTTCAGGGCTGGGCGGCGGAGTGCTACCGAAGGAAAAGTAATCCGGACGGTATGCAATTTTGGTCGCTTGGCCATTCGCGACCTCGTAAATGTCCACTCTGGGCGCATAGAAAAAACCGCGATGGAAGAATTGGACTTCGAACGGCAAATTCTCGCCGCGCCACAGTGCGCGTTCAGGCAAAAAACGTATTGCGCGGTAATGATCGTAGTCGAGGTTCTTCAGGTTGTCTGGCAATCTAGAATCTGGCGCCTTGAAAGGTTTGCTGGCTGCATCGCGGGCGATCTGTCGAACAATCGATCGATCAAATGCGGCCGACTCGCCTCGCGCCGGCAATAAAAGCCCGCTTGCAGTTGACGATGCGAGCGGCAAAGCAGCTGCAACTTGAAGGAAATTTCGACGGTTCAAGGAGCCTCCAGAACGCTTGAGATTGACGGTTAGAAACTCTTATCAGGGCCGCAGGTTCCGCCTCCCGGAACCACCGTTCACCGCACAGCCTTCAACCCTGCCTGTGGCCGAGTTGCGCCGCGTCCGGGATCAACGTTTCGATCGGCCGGTTGCATTGAGATGACTGGAGACTGTCGATCCTCTGCAACGCGCGGCGCTATATTCTGGCGTTGCCAAAATCAACCAATCGAAGCAAAGTCTGGCTATAGGTCATTGTAGCGCGATCCCAGTTCGGAGGGCGTCTGATGTATTTCCTAGCCGCAGTGCTGGCTGTGCTGGCGGGTCTGTTCTATGCCGCCGGTCATGGCGAAATCGGTAGCTTCGGCGTCCAGATGTGCCGATACGGCAGCACGTTTTGCGAAAATCCAATCTACGTTTTGGCCGGCGCCGTTCTCGCGGCGTCATGGGGCGCGTTTGTCAGCGTGCGTTAAATCGGTCGAGTCGGCGGGGCCTAGGGCGTGGCAGGGTTTGCCGGCTGAGCGGGCTTCGGCCCGGGCGCAATGGGTTCGAGCACCGGCTTGGGCGCAGTCGGCGTCACCTTCGCGCCGGCCGCTCGCGCAGCTTCACCGGTGGTTTTGTAGTTGGCGACCTCGGAGGTTTGCACCTTAGGGCGACTCCACGGGCCATGATCGACAATCAGCATCGCCAGTACGCCGAAACCTGCAACTGCCATCGCGACCACGACCGGCCGGCCCAGCGTTCGTTTCAAATGATTTTTCTTCATTTGACGTGCCTGACTTGGCGATTCCTCTCATGGAATAAATCTTGGGAGGCGGCGATTTGTTCCTGTCAGGCGCTGGCGCTCTTCATAAGACCCGGTTGCAGGAACCATCCTTTGCGCCGCTCGTTGCAACGTTCTTCAACCAAGGAGGAGCAACAATGGTTACGGAAGCAAGAGAAACAGGTGCCCTGATCGGCAGCGATAAGGTGGAAGGAACCGCCGTGTATGGCGCCAACGATACCAAGATCGGTTCGATCGAGCGCGTCATGATCGACAAGGTGAGCGGCAGAGTCTCATATGCCGTCTTGAGCTTTGGCGGCTTCCTGGGGATTGGCGACGATCATTATCCCCTGCCCTGGCAGTCGCTGAAATACGACACGAACCTTGGCGGCTATCGTACCGGCATTACCGAAACGCAACTCAAGGGCGCGCCGAAATACAGTAACGACAACGCCTGGAACTGGAGTGACCCCGCGAGGACTCGCTCTGTGAATGACTACTACGGCGTTGCCATATAAAAACGAAAGGCCCGCACTCCTGCGGGCCTTTCTTTTCAGCGAACGCGTGGATCCGCTCGCTTGCTCAACAACCCGTCATGCACGCAGGATTTTTGACGTCGGGACGCGGATCGCCGACGAACATGCTTCGGTTCGGCATCTTGATCGCGCTAAGCGCCTTGGCGTCGAGCGTCGCGTCAGCCGGAAGCAGCCCGTTCAGATTGAGAATGTAGGCGGAGACTGCATAGAGGTCGTCGTTGCTTAGCGATTGCGGCGCGTTCTGCGGCATGGCGCGGCGGATATAATCGAACAACGTCGGAGCGTACGGCCAATAGCTGCCGACGGTCCTCACCGGCTTTGGCGTCGCTAGCGTGCCTTGCCCGCCGACCAGTCGATCACCGACACCACCCTCGCCCTTTGCGCCGTGACAGGATGCGCATTGCTGATCGAAAACCTCCTGCCCGTGACTGACGCCGCCGCTGCCGGCTGGAAGGTTGTTGCCGTCGCGATCGATATCGATGTTCCAGCCCGCGATCTCCGCCGGTGTCGCTGATCGACCGATGCCGTAAGGGCTTTGCGCTTGCGCGCACGTCGCGCACGCCAGCGCAACAATGACGAACGCTGCGATGCAGAGCTCACGCGTTGGCATTGGTCACCTCGCCATCAGCAGCGATGCGCCACGGCCAGATCGCATTGTTGTGGTAATAATGATTGTCACCGCGAACCGCGAGAAGTTCGGCCAGCGTCGGCTGGACGTAACCGGTTTCATCGATTGCGCGGCTTTGAATCACAGCGGTCTGACCGTCCCAATGCCAGGGAAGCCTGAAGCGGGTCAGCGCCCGTGTCAGCACCGGTTCCTGCAGCGGCGCTTCCTGCCAGCTCTTGCCGTCATCGACGGAGACATCGACGCGTTTGATCTTGCCGCGGCCGCTCCAGGCGATGCCGCTGATCTCGTGAAATCCGGGGGCGCTCAGCCGCTGGCCACCCGAGGGTCGCGTGATGATGGATTTGGCTTCCATGTAGAATGTGAATTCGCGCGCCGAACCATCCGGCATCAGGTCGGTATATTTGGATGTTTCTTCGCGTGAGTAAGCCGGCTCAGCGGCGACGCGCAGACGGCGCAGCCATTTCACGCTCATGTTGCCTTCGAAGCCCGGCAGCAGCAGCCGCAGCGGATAGCCTTGCTGCGGACGCAGCCGCTCGCCGTTCTGGCTGTATACCAGCATCGCATCGTCAAGGCATTTTTCGATCGGAATGCTGCGCGTCATCGCCGCAGCATCCGCGCCTTCGGCGACGACCCATTTCGCGCCCGGCTGCAATCCCGCTTCCTGCAAAACGAGTTTCAGGCTGACACCGGTCCATTCGGCACAACTCACGAGACCAACAAGATCTGATGCCGTCTTGCCGTAAGGCTTCTTGTAGACGGGGTTGCCGGAACATTCGAGGAAATAGATGCGCGATTCCGAAGGGAAGCGCCGGATGTCGTCCATGGTGAATATCAGCGGCTTGTCGACGAGGCCATGGAGCATTAGCCGGTGCTGCGCTGGATCGATTGTGGGAACGCCGCCATGGTGGCGTTCGTAGAAAAGTCCGTTTGGCGTAATGATGCCATCGAGATCCTGCAGCGGCGTCCGTCCAGACGCGGATAGATATTGTGGCAGATCTTTCGGGATATTTTTGACAACACTCTTCTCGAACGGCGAAGGCGCTCCATAACGCTGGCTTCCCATCGGTTCGCCGGGCGCCTTCATCCACTCAGGAACATTGGGAGGGAGGTTGTCGGCATCAGCGGTGGCCGCCATGGCTTCGCTGCCGGCGAGACCGCCCGCCAGAACGGCCCCACCCATCAATGCGCTACTTTCGCGGAGAAAACGCCGGCGCGATGTTACGGCAGGATCGTTGTCGACATCGGTTGGCTCGGTCATCGTTTATCCTCCGTTCGAAAGCGGCGGGCATAGAATAACGCAATGAAGCCCCCAGATATTCCAAATAGGGAGGCATCTTCAGCCAGCAATCATCTAAATAGCATTCGATCGAGACGAATCCACTTCTCTCGACAGTGCCGCACTTCCGTCATCGATCACACTTTGAAGAGCTTGGCGTAGCGCGCCTTGATCTCCTCGCTCTGCGCCAGCACCGCGGCAGGGTCGGACTTGAGCAATTTCAGCGCCGACAGCGGCCGGTGACCGGGCTTTTCCTTGATCTGCGCATGGAACGAGCGATGAGCATAATTATCGACCAGCAACTGTTGGCCCTCTGCGCTGAAAAAGAAACTCTGGAACAGCCGCGCGGCATTCGGATTGGGCGCGCTGCGGAACACGCCGCTGGGAACGATGATGAGCGGTGAGCCTTCGGTCGCATAGACGACCTCGACCGGCTGACCCTGGTCCTTGAGCAGCAGCAGGTTGTAGTCGTTGCCGTCGGCCATGACGGCCCGCTCCCCCAGCAGCAGCTTTTTCGGCGGGTCCGCCGCCGACTGCACCTGCAACACCTTTTGCTGGGCGAGCCTCTCGAAATACGACCAGCCCAGTTCACGTGCGAGCACGAAGGTCGCGGTCATGATCGCGCCGCTGTAGCCGGGATGCGCCTTGACGATCTTGCCTTGCCACTTCGGATCGAGCAGATCGGCGTAACTTTTCGGCGCGTCCTCGGGTTTTACCAGGTTGCTGTTGTAGCCAATGACTTCGATCCAGCCGCATGAGGTTGCATACATGCCGTCCAAGTCAACTTGATCCGCCGGGAAGTGCTTTGCAACATCGTCGGGGAGGTAAGGCGCGAGCCAGTCCCTTCCTTTCCAGTCAAGATAATGCGCGGGGTCGGTGCTGTTGGCGACGTCGACCGCGTTGATGCTGCTCGCCTGCTCCTGGGCGATGCGCTGGAAGATCCGCTCGGCGCCCGAGCGCTCAACGCCGACGGCTATTCCGGGATATTTGGCTTCGAATGCCTTGCCCAACCGCTCCGCCACGTTTAGCTCCAGCGCGGAGTAGTACGAGACCTTGCCCTCTTTGCGCGCGGCTTCGATCAAGGCGGGCGTCACGCTGGTCGGCGGCGGTGCGGCCGCCCGGATCGGCTCGGCGAACAGCACTCCGGCTGCAACCGCGGTCGAGGTTTTGAGTACGTCGCGCCTGGTCCATGTTCGATCTCGCATGGCGTTTCCCGTGAGTTACGCGCCTTATAGGCTGGCGCGATGAATGGTGGATTGGAGCATAGCAGATGCCGCGGACTGATGTTCTGATCATTGGTGCAGGTCCGACGGGTCTGGTGCTGGCGCTTTGGCTGACTAAGCTCGGTGTCAAGGTGAGGATCGTTGACAAGACCGCCGAGCCAGGAACCACCTCGCGCGCTTTGGCGGTTCAAGCCCGCACGCTCGAACTCTACCGGCAGCTTGATCTCACAGCGGCAGTGGTCGCCAGGGGCCACGAGGTTCCCGCCGTCAATCTTTGGGTGAAGGGTGAAGCGGCGGCGCGGCTTTCGTTTGAAACGATCGGCTCCGGCCTGACGCCCTACCCCTTCCTTAAAATCTTCCCCCAGGACCAGCACGAGCGGCTGCTGATCGAGCGGCTGGAAGCGCTTGATGTCGCGGTCGAGCGGCGCACCGAACTGATCCATTTCACCGACGAGGAAAATGGCATCACGGCTCGCCTGCGCGGGCCCGACGGTCAGGAGTATGATTGCGAGGCGAACTACATCGGCGGTTGTGATGGCGCGCGCTCGACCGTGCGCGAGACGATCGGCACCGGCTTTCCCGGCGGCACCTATCGGCAAATCTTTTACGTCGCCGATGTCGAGGCGGACGGCCCCGCACTGAATGGCGAACTGCACGCCGATCTCGACGAAGCCGATTTCCTGGGCGTCTTCCCGCTGGCCGGACGAGGACGAGCGCGCCTGATCGGAACGGTACGCGACGAGCGAGCCGACCGCGCCGATACGCTGACGTTTAAAGACGTCAGCGACCGGGCGATCAACCACCTCAAAGTCCAAGTCAAGAAGGTCAATTGGTTTTCGACCTATCATGTGCATCATCGGGTGACCCAGCATTTCCGCAAACGACGAGCCTTTCTGCTCGGCGACGCAGCGCACATCCACAGCCCGGCCGGCGGACAGGGCATGAATACCGGGATTGGCGACGCCATCAATCTCGCCTGGAAACTTGCAGCAGTTCTCGCCGGCCGTGCCGGCGACAATCTGCTTGACAGCTACGAAGCCGAAAGGATCGGCTTCGCCCAGCGACTGGTCGCGACAACCGATCGCATATTCAGCTTCGTGACCGCGGAGGGGCGGATCGCCGACGTCATGCGCACCCGTGTCGCGCCCGTGCTGCTCCCGATGGCCGTCTCTTTGGGGCCGGTTCGCGAGTATATCTTCCGCACCGTCTCGCAGATCATGCTGAGTTATCGACGCGGCCCTTTGAGCCGTGGCGCGGCCGGGCATGTACATGGCGGGGATCGTCTGCCATGGGCGCCGGTTGACGGCGTCGACAATTTCGATACGCTCGCAACGATGGATTGGCAAGTCCATGTCTATGGCTCGGCCAGCGTCGAACTCGCTGCGTGGTGCGCCGCTCACAATGTTCCGCTGCACATATTCGGCTGGCGATCCGAATACGAGACGGCGGGGCTAGCCCGCGATGCGCTTTATTTGCTCAGACCTGACACCTACGTGGCGCTTGCCGACGGCTCTGGCGCGCCAAATGCTCTCGACCGCTACTTCGCCGATCACGGCATCCAGCTTGCGCCGCTATCACCAACAATCTGAAAGCTGCTTCAGACAGCATGTTTGCCTTCTCGCCGAAATCGGACGTGATGCTCGAATTGCAATGTTCGATGTTATTTTCCTCGAAACCCTCTCGATATCGTTCCGAAGATTGCTCCTCTCATGCTAGCAGTATCAGCAACATTGCTGGACGACGATCCGAACAGCGTGACCACGAGTAGCTTATGCTGCGCAAATGTCGGTCGAAGACGCAGTCCAATGACAGATTTTGAACTGCTTGAAACTTCCGCTTCGATCCACCCAAGCGCATCAAGATAAAGTCGAACGGTTTGATTGGACAGGCGCGCCGGCAATGTTCGCGCAAAGGACATCTGCGCACTGGATGTCGAGAGCCCGGTAACATGACCGGAGATGACGTTATCGCCTACAGCGAGTTGGGCCGCTTCGTCGACCGCGAAGAGTGCCTCGCCGCGAGGCAACTCGAAGCAGACCAGGAACGCAATGAACGCGATGAGCATCGCAATGCCGGCCCAGAGCAAATTGAAGAAATCGATAGACGAAATCTCGCTCGCCGCATATGGCGAGACAAACGCCCAAACGATGCTGGCAGCAGAGCTTAGCGAGATCAAACCGAAGACGGACGCGAGCTTCCAATGCACCCGGGGTGCGGAGCGGTCGCCGCCCTTGTCCGTAATCTTGAACGGCCGTCCGAACGGCTTAACGACAGCGCTGAGAAGCGTGGCAGTAATCGCAAACGCCGTCACTGCATGGGTTGCTTCCATAAAAAAGGGAAGCGTGCGCGACCTTGAAATCCAGGCCATGTAAACGATCTGACCAAACAGAGCCGGAACTCCATATCGCAAGAATGAAAGATAATCCGTCTCGAAGGCTGGCATACCTGCAAACCAATAGATCGGAGGGGCAACCAGCAGCAGCACCATGAATGGCTTACACAGCCAATTCAACACACCATGCAGATAGTGCCATCTTTGAGTGAACGTGAATCCCGATCCGAACAACGGCCCTTGACGAAGCAGAGCCACTTGAATCGTTCCAAGGCACCAGCGGGCCCTTTGCGTGATGTATTCGGGTATTCCCTCGGCCGATAATCCAATGCTGAGTCTCTCGTTCAGCCACGAGGTCTGGTAACCCTTCGCCAACATTGTATAAGTCAGATTTATATCTTCCGAGATCGCCTGGCTCGGAAATCCGCCGATCTCGTTCAAACGATCGCGGCGAACGACAAAGGAAGTCCCTACGCAGAACGCGCATCCCCACGCATCCTTGGCCGGCTGAAATATATCGAAAAAGAAGCGTTGGTCGTCGACCCAACTCTGCGCCGCCAGCAGATTGTGCTGGATCGGATCAGGATTGTAATAGAACTGCGGTGTCTGAACCACGGCAACGTCCGGATTCGAAAGCAATCCGACCGTGCGCTTCAAGAAATCGCGGCGGGGAGCAAAATCCGCATCCAGCACCAGGATAACCGGGGCGTTGGTCTGGGCTGCAGTGACCGCTAGACCGTTGTTCAGGTTTCCTGCCTTGGCGTGCCTGTTGTTGTCCCGGGTAATATAGCGTGCGCCCGCCGCCTCACAGTATTCTCGGAGCCATTTTCGCCTTGTATCGTCCAGAACCCAAACGGTGGCATCTGGATAATCCAATGCCAGAGCGGTCAGAATCGACTTTTCTAAAATCTCCAGTGGCTCGTCATATGTGCAGATAAAGATATCTACGGGAGGGAAATCGCCTTCGCGTTCCATTCTGTTTTGCGCCGCATCAGCTTGCCCGGACCGATCGATATTGCGGAAAAGAATGACAATCGACATCAGTGTGTAGACTATAGCCAATGCTTCGAACGCAAAGAAGAAATACTCCCATAAAGTTTGCACGGAAAATGCAAATGTCGAAAGTGTGTCGTGCCAACGCCATAGGGCGTATATCACAAGCAACGAGCCGGCGGTCGAGCCGAACAAGATCCGGTCACGGGCCAGCAACGGATCAAGCAGTCGCCCCATCACAAGCAATCCGATCAGCAACCCAAGGTCGATCGACAGGATCGATGAATTGTCCGCAGCGCTTTCGAACATCAGTCCAGCTTTCTGCCGGTAAATGGATTCCACGCCATCGCCGCCAGCGTCGCCCATGCGGTCGCTCCGAGATGAGGACGTCTGAAGTAAAAGAAGTCCGCTTCTGTACTGGTAGGATCGATCGAAAGACCCGTTGACACACGCGCCGCTCGGGTTGCATTGAGAAAGCCGGATGGTGCCCGATCGGCCTCCAGCGTCGTCAGCAATTGCGCGCTGCGGAGCGGATCGCCGGCGATCCGATATGCCAACGATGCCTGCGCGGTGCCTTCGACCCATAGGCCGTCCCGGTCACCGTTAAAATCGAAGCCGTCCTGGACAGCCAGGTGTGTCGCCGCAAAATTGAGGGCAGATCGCCATTGTGCGGGCGCATCCGGGATTGCCATCCATGGCCAGAGCTGCACGTCCAATGCGAGCATTCCGCTATCCGCGAGGCTGCCGTCGGGTTTGGTCCCCAACAGGAAATGATCCACATCGAAGGCTCTTTCGAGAAACCGCCGGGCCTGCGATGCCGCATCTGCATATTTTCGCTGGCTTGTTAGACGGAATAGCCAAGTCGCTGCCGCGTACACATCGACGTTGTGTTCGGTCGATATCCAGGTCAGTCCCACCTGCTGCGGGTCGTAACCGTGAAAACCTCCGCGAAATCCGCTGCCGGAGGAGGCATTCGCAATCACCCAATCGATCAGGTGCTCGGCGTCCGCCCGGAAGGAGTCCTGCTTGGTTGCTTGGTGCAACGTCAGTAGCGCCAAGGCTGCCCAGGCAACGTTGCCCGTTGAAGTGCCATCCTGGGCCGCGTCTTCAGCCCAAATGTTCTGTTTGCTATCCCACCATCCCGGTAATGCCGGAGCCCCCTCACCCACAGGCCCCGCCCGATAAGCATTCCGAACGCGGCCATCTGTAAACGTGCGGTCGTGGCGGGCCGCCAGGCTCAAGGCATTGCCGATTGTGGTTGCGCTTGTCACGTTTCCGCATGCAACCAGCGCGATCACTGCGAGAGCGTTATCGTAGACAAAAGCCGACGAAGCCAGGCCTGCGGGCAAGCGGCTTTCGTCTTCTCCGTGCTCGTAACTGCGAACAAAAACCGCCTTAGCGCCGGCCGCCTGCGATGTGACTGCGTCAGCCAACGGGGCGCAATAACGCGCCCGCTGAGATTCCGGGCCGCCGCTAGCCGCCATGGAACTTGTCATGGTCGCGATGCAAAGGATGGCGACAACAGAGCGCTTCATCGAGCGACGACAGCATCCGTCCGCGGCATCCAATCATCCAGCTCGGACGATTGATGCTCCGCTTGCGCGGCTGAGCGGAATGCAGCCGCGAGCATGGCGAACCCTGTTTCACGTCTCCTTTCGTCGCCCTCGTTCGGTTGGAGGGGACCTTTCTTGTTGCTCCACGACGTCATCAGCGTTTCCAAACGACGCCAGGTAACCGACATGGAAGGAATGATGCCGTCCTCCTTGGTCACTGTTACCCACTGACCAACGTTACAGGATGTCGACTGTTCGTGCTGAGCTGCGGCTTCCGGGTCGAGCGTGCCATGCGTCCGGTTGTCAGGCGCAATGATCGCGTATAGTTCCCGCCGCTCGGTTTGCGGGAAAGGAACAGCGAAGCGGTCGTCTATCTTATCGCTCGTCTTGGGCAGCACAGCCGTCACGACTCCCGACCCGAAAGAAGCGCCGTCAACGCGGACGCTTGTGCCGACCTTCATGCTCTGGCCCTGCCGATACGAAAAAATCGCTACAACGAAGCGCTTGTCGCAGTCGACGAGTGACGCCACCGAGTCCCCAGCATTCACATGCCGGCCAGGCGCAGCACCCACGTTTAGGATTTTGCCTGCGGTGGTAACCCGCACATTGGCTTCGGCCAAAGTGTCCAGTCTCTTTTGCTCTTTATTTATGAGACGCTGATGATCTTCCAAAACCGCGGAAAGTTCCTTTTCCTCGATTTCCATTCGCTTTTCATCGAGGTCAATATCCCGCCGTTTCTGAACGAGGTTACCTACTGCGATAAGATCATCTCCCACATAAATGCCTTTTTCCAGGGCATCGAGCTGTGCGATTTTCTGATTGAGCTTCGCGTTTTCGGCATCCGCATTATGAAGCGCGGCCGAATACTGGTGAGTGGTTGGCCTGAGCATATACGCGCTCGCGGCGTCACGCGCGACCATGTCGGACTGCCGATCAACCAATGCCTTCTTTTCTGCACTTAAGGACTCGGATTGCGCAACTCGCGCACGCAGTTCGCCGATCTGCGACTGAAATTGGGCTTTAAGTTGCTCTGTCTGGTTCGCGATCTCGGAATCGATCGTTTTCAGATATGCGCGGTCCGAGTCCTTTTTTCCCTGCGTGGCTGCCAATTTTTCCCGAGCATCCGCAGCCTTTTCCTCAAGCGAAATTAGAGTTCCTCTATCCAACCGAACGTTCGATATCTGCGCAAGTGAATCACCGGCTTCCACTGTGCGACCGGGGCTCATCGTCAAAAAATCGATTTCTCCATCGATGGGCGACGTCAAGAGTGTAACGGGAGCATTGACCACCGCCCTGTCCGACTGGTCGGCGACAATTGGTGGAACCACAGCATTTATCAACAGAAGCGAAAGGATACTTGCCACCGCAAGCGAAGAAACCCGAAGGATCGTAGGGTGCCGACCAACTCGGGAGACAGGCCGGGTTTTTCTTGCGGAACTGGGGTCGACATTTTCAGGCATTGCTGGCTCCTGGATGTGTGAAGTCTTCCGAGAGCGCAGCCCCCCAAATATACTTCTCAGTGGCAATTCTTGAAGATTGCCTTGTTTTGGTATTACACAAACGCAGTAGTTCCGTCCCTTCAACAGTAAGAGAGGCAGTAATTCCATTTCTTCAACAGAAAGAGAGTATTTCCGTTCCCTTGCAGCTTAGCTTCCCATTGCAGAAAAATCCGGCAATGGGTGGCGAAATTGCGCGCAGTGTCTGACGAACTGAAGTGCTTCAATCGTCAGATCCAATCGCATTAGTCGGAGTGGGCCTGTCAGTTATCTGCTGGCCAAAGAGGCTGCCGATGAGTTCTACAGCGGTGCGCGCGGTACGGCCCCGCTCATCAAGGAATGGATTGAGTTCAACAATATCGACTGATCGGACGAGCCCGGAGTCATGCAGCATCTCCATCACCAAATGCGCTTCTCGATAGGTCGCGCCGCCGGGCACCGTGGTGCCAACGCCGGGTGCCACGCTGGGATCGAGAAAATCAATGTCAAAACTGACGTGCAGTACGCCATGACGGGCTTTCACCTTGTCGATGACGCGACGAATTAGCACCCCAACCCCGAACTCATCGATCTGGCGCATGTCGGCAACGCTGATGCGGCGACTTCGCAGCAGATCGTTTTCCAGTTTATCTATCGAGCGTGTGCCGAATAGTTCCAGTTGATCAGGATCGATAGGTGAGCGCAGCTCTTCACCCAGAAGCCTGTCCAGCCCGGGCTCGCCGCACAAGAATGCCGCCGACATCCCATGCATGTTCCCGGACAGCGTCGTCGCGGGGGTGTTGTAGTCCGCATGCGCATCCAGCCATACAACGAAAAGCTCACGGCCAATTTCGTGCCAATGGCGAACAATCCCATTCACCGAACCCATCGACAAAGTGTGATCGCCGCCGAGAAAGATCGGGATTGCGCCGGATCGCGCCAGCTCATAGGCGCGCGCACTCAATGCCCCGGTCCAGCGCTGGATTTCCCTGTAGTGCTTGGCATTGTCAGGCGGGGCGTCAGCCAGGTCGATCGCATCACCAATGGAGAGATCGCCGTGGTCTTTCACTTCAAGGCCCAGTCTGTCGAGCAAAGTCAAAAGGCCGGCCGTTCTCAAAGCCGCAGGCCCCATCAAGGTTCCGCGCTGCGACGCTCCAATATCGATGGGCGCGCCTAGCACCGCAATTCGTCTGGCTGGTTCTGATTTGAAAGCGTCGCTCACGACAAATCCCCTGAGGTGATTGAACTATCTGCGATCAATGACTGAGAGAAGACAGGGCGAAGTTACTTGCGCGGCGCTTGCCGATGGCCCTGACGTTCCGAGCGCCCTCCACCGCCACTTGACCGATCACGGCAACAGCTCGCCCTTGAGAATGCGGTCGATGTACGGCGCCGCGCGGAGAAACAGGCCAGTGTTCGGCTCGCGCGCAAGCGGCACCATAATGGCTCGATCTCGGCGGGTTGTGAACGGGCGCGGCAACCACTGCCATCTTCAACAATGGAGCGGCTGCCTCTACCGGCTTCAAGAGAGATGTCGCTGGGTTGAACATCAGCGCGACGCGGCTCGTCTGGGGTGCGACCTCCTTCAGCAGTTCCATCAACTTGGTAGTCGATCCGAACGTTGCGGCCAGCGGGCCAGCCCAAATCTTGCAGCGCCCGAGTAAATGCCGCCCACTCGGCGCATCCGCTTTGGCTGTTGCGCACTTGCCTCCAGCGACCAAGCCGCCGCTACGCCGCCGAAAAGCCTGATGAACTCGCGCCGTTGCATTGGCCGCCCCGCCCAATGCTTGAAGTCTAGCATTTTGCCACCGGGTAGCGAGCGAGAATTGCACACAGCCAGCCTACGCGTATGCCTGCAATGCCGGGAACCTGGCTAGGCAAATGCGACACGGCTCAAATCAGGATCCAACAGCAGCGGCAGCCGGGGGAACAAAATTCTCGACCATGCATTTGCCTACGAGGCCGTCACCCGCCGTTCAAAACGGCGCCTGTCGCGGATAGCCAAAGGTCTTTGACCCGCTATTCAAAACTAGCGCTCGCGCGGATAGCCAAAGGCGGCGGCCTCATCGCTCTTCATGCTCTGCGCATGGCCGGCCGCCGAACCCGGGCCGTAGCTTCGAGAGTAACGATAGACCATCGAAACACCCCAACCCGGCATGGCAGAACGCGCCATCGACACCACAACCAATATGTCGCGCACGAGGCCAATCACGCCGGCTGTTGGACCCGGAAGATCGCCTTCGTTCAAAACAGCTTTGGCCCGCGGCGGTCCAGTTTGGCTTCCCAGGTCATCAGGGTCGCTACAACACTCATGAGCACGATTCCGGAGATACTGACGGCGACCTGCATGGCGATGGTGCCGGAAAAACCGAGCAGGACGACGTGGCCCATGAACGACAGCAAAACCCCGAGGCAATACATCGCCAGCGAGTTCTCGCCGCAGCGAATCATCGCGGTTATCAGCGGCTTCAGCGGGCCGCGCCAATCGCGCGCCGTCAGCCGCACGCCGACGACGGCTAGCGCGAGAAAATGCAACAGACGCAGCGGCGACAGGTTGCTCTTGTCGATCGGGTAGATCAGCCTTGACAGCGCATCGGGCATGAATCCTTCAAGCACCTTGAATTGCCAGCTCAATGCGACGGCGAGGCTGAATGCGAGATAGAGCATCGCCAGTACCAGCGCGGCGCGCGACTGCACAATCGTCCGCATCCGGCCGGTGCCCTCGTACGCATACCAGGCGCCGAATACGAACAGCGCCTGCCACGCCAGCGGATTGAAGAACCATTCGCCGCGCGGCCACGCCGGCAGGTTCCAGCTAAACGCCTGCACCAGCAGATAAAGCAGAAGCGATGCGCCCAGCGCGACCGTGGCGTTCCGGGTCAGTAGCCACAGCAGGCTTGGGAAGGCCAAATGCAGCAACACAAAGGTGGGCAACACGTCGGTGTTGAGCGGCGTATATTGCATGAAGGCGGCGCGAACGATGGCCGCACCGGGATTTTCGAAAAACACGGCTGTGTTGGTTTCATCGAGATAGCGGCTGCCGTCGCCGACAGCCCAGATCAGGGCGAGATAGGCGATCAGCAGAAGCAGGAACGCGACGTAAATTTCCCAACCGCGCCGCAGCGCGCGCGTCACTGTCGTGAGCCAGCCTTGCTCTCGCAATGCACCGCCATAGGCAATCATGCAGGTGTAGCCGGACACGAACACAAACACTTCGGTGGTGTCACTGAAGCCGTAGTTGCGCAGCGTAAACCAGGCAAGAAGATTGTCGGGGATGTGATCGAGGAAGATGAACCACAGCGCCAGCCCACGGAACGCATCTAGCCGCAGGTCACGGCGATCTCCATCCACACGAAAGGGTTGAAGTTTGACAGCCTTCGACGAATAATCGGTCACGACTCAATGAGCCCTATTCCATCATCGATTTCGCGCGGGTGTTATCTTACAGATTCGGGGGCGATTGTCTGTACCGCCACCGAACCGCCGTCGGGCGGCCGGCGAAGTAGTCTTGTCGAGGGAATATTATGCTTTTCCGGAACCAATCACCGCAACCCAAATTATTTCTGCGAAGTTTTTTTCGGAGAGCCGCCATGAAGCTGCTGATCTTTTGTACCGCTATTCTGGGCCTAGCGTTTGCGCCCGCCGCCGCGGAGGCAAAGGGATGTATCAAGGGCGCTATCGTTGGTGGCGTCGCGGGCCATTTCGCAGGGCACGGCAAAGTCGGGGCTGTCGCAGGATGCATCATCGGCCGGCACGAAGCCAATAAGCAGAACGCCCACAAGACCGATCAGAAGGCGCCGCCTTCCGCTTCTCAAGACAATCGCATCTAGGCCGCATGAGCGTGCGCTTGGCCGACGTCACGGATGCGTTAACTGCGACATCGAGGCCGCCTCGGTAATGGAGCGGTTTCCGGCGGCGAGTCCGCGCGCTCCAGTCTTTAAACCCGTGCTACACTGAGAACCCGCCGACCACATGAGCCGGCGGGTTCTTTTCTGCGATCTACTCTACAATGCTGGCGCCATCGATCTACCAGCGATCGTCGCCGATGCCAACGCTTACGCCTGGCGCCCGGAAGCCGATGCCGCCGCGCGGACCGTCGTCCCAATCCCGATAGCTACGGCGCTCGACATATCGCTCGCGCGGCGCATAGTTGTAGGAATCGTGGATAATCACGCGGCGGCCCCCGCGGGTGTTATAGCAACGTCCGTCCTCATTGCAGACCATGCGGACTGGCTGCACGAGATCCGAATTCGTGTATTCAGTGCTGGTATAGATGTCAGAGGCATTTGCACTTCCGACAAACAGCGCGCCGGCGCCTGTCAACAGCGTGATCGCAAGTTTCCTCATAGGTTCCTCCTGGTTTCGTCTAAACACTGCCCTGTGCTTAAAAAGCCTAGCGCTCCCTTTCGTTCCCGAGATTTCAGAGAAGGTAAACTGCGTACGTGACGGCACGACAGGTTCCGCTGCCAACAAATGGTGTAATCGGTGCAATCGATTGGAACAGCGCGCGGCATGGGGGAGTTATTTTTCTTTTTAAGACCAACCCCAGGAGAGGATCATGAAGGAACATTGGTTTATTACTACTGCTATCGGCTTGATGCTCGGCACTGGCGCATTCGCCCAATCACCGAGCGAGCAACCCAGAACCAATTCACCCCCCGCTGCTCAAAGTCATACCAATTCAAATTCGTCGGCCCCGGCGGCGGCGTCGCCGAGTTCTACGCCGTCTGCCCAGAATGCCCAATCGACGTCTTCCGGAACACCGAAATCGGCGACCACTACCAGCCAGTCAGCCCCGACCACGACGGGCAATAATGATTCGTCGCGCTCGCAGGCCCCGTCAAATCAAGCTTCCCCGCCATCGCAGAGTCGATCGGATAACAACGCAGCGACGGCTCCCTCGCAGGCTCAATCCGCTCAACCGTCGAACTCACCCACGCAGGCGCAGACCAATACGGCTCCGCCGGCAAACAATCAGTCGCAGGCGTCGCCCACCGGCACCAACGCCAATACTAATGCGGGAGCCCAGCCGTCCACCAATACGGCGGCTCAACCGACGAGCAACCAGACCAACACTGCGCAATCATCCTCGTCCAATGTCAGCGTCTCGGCCAATCTCAATGAGAGCCAGCGCACCCGCGTCAGTCAATCGATTACAAGGCTGAACGCCGCCCCGCTAAACAATGTCAACTTCTCATTGTCCGTCGGCACCGTGGTTCCGAGGGACGTGCGTTTCCAGCCACTTCCTACCGATGTTGTTGAGGTCATGCCGCAATATCGCGGCTATAACTTCTTCGTTGTCCGCGACGACATCGTAATCGTCGATCCATCGAGCTACAAAATTGTCGACGTGCTACCGCGCGCGGGCGGATCGGCCGCTGCCGCCCCGGCATCACGCAGGACAACCTTCTCCGACAGGGATCGCGAGGTCATTCGCAAGCATGCTCGTTCTTCCCGGATAGAACAGCGCACCACCGGCAGTGCCGCGTCTACGCGCGCCCGGATCGGGGAGCGCTTGCCGGATTCCGTGGAGATCCGCTCCTTCCCCGATGAGATCTATCGGGAATCTCCGACGCCGCGCGAGTATTGGTATATCGAGCGCGACAACAGGACATATGTGGTTGAG
>Ga0208989_10000009_pt1 | contig 30579 bp, 32 predicted proteins | sample MedBloCAOM3_M1_FD_187852 | JGI IMG/M metagenome (GOLD analysis project Ga0208989, IMG submission 187852) | Forest soil microbial communities from El Dorado National Forest, California, USA - Mediterranean Blodgett CA OM3_M1 (SPAdes) (version 2) | ecosystem: Environmental > Terrestrial > Soil >...
CGAGCCTGCGCCTGATGCTCCCGACTATGTGGTGCATTCGATCATGGAAGCCGCCAACGTCATCATCGAAACAGCTCAAACCGCACAGGAGAGACCATGAGCCGGATCACCGATCTCAAGGTCAAGATTTTCGCAGACGGCGCCGACTACGAGGGCATCGTTAAAATGGCGAAGAATCCCGTGATCAAGGGGTTCACGACCAATCCGACTTTGATGCGCAAGGCCGGGGTCAACGATTACGAGGCCTTCGCGCGCAAGGTTCTGGCCGCGATTCCGGACCGGCCGGTGTCGTTCGAGGTCTTTGCCGACGACTTCGCGAGCATGGCCGAGCAAGCGCGCGCGATCGCGGCATGGGCGCCGAACGTGAATGTGAAAATTCCCGTCACCAATACCAAGGGACAGTCCGCCAGCGAATTGCTGCGCGCGCTGTCGTCCGAGGGCGTGGTGCTCAACGTGACCGCGATCTTCACGCTCGAACAAGTCCGCGCCGTTGCCGATGCACTCGATCCGGGGACGCCGGCGATCGTCTCGGTTTTCGCCGGACGCATTGCCGATACCGGTATCGACCCGATTCCGCACATGCTGGCCTGCAAACAAATTCTCGGCTCGCGCCCGAAAGCGGAACTGCTGTGGGCAAGTACCCGGGAACTCTTGAACATCTTCCATGCCGAGGAGAGTGGCTGCGATATCATCACGGTGCCGAACGAGTTCCTCGGCAAGCTCGATCTCATCGACAAGGATCTCGCCGAATATTCCCGCGAGACGGTGCAGCTCTTCTATCGCGATGCGGCGGCTGCCGCCTATCAGATCAAGACGACCCGCTTCGCGGCGGAATGAAGGAGAGGGGTGAACATGGAACGGCTTTTCGACAAGGTGCTGGTCACGGGCGGTGCGGGCTATTGCGGCGCGCGTCTCGTGCCGCAACTGCTTGCGCGCGGTTACAAGGTGACGGTTTTCGACATCATGTTCTTCGGCAACCAATTCCTGCCGAGAGACAACCCGAACCTGCGCATCATCGACGGAGATATCCGCGATGCCGCCAAATTCGCGGCGGCGGTGGCGGGCCATGACGCCGTGGTTAATCTCGCCTGCATCTCGAACGACGCCAGCTTCGAGCTCGACGAGGATCTGTCCACCTCGATCAATCTCAATGCCTTCGAGCCGCTGGTGGTGGCAGCCAAGAAGGCAGGAGTGAAGCGCTTCGTCTACGCTTCCTCGAGCTCGGTCTATGGCGTTTCCGACAACCCCGACGTCACCGAGGATCATCCGCTCGTTCCGCTCACGCTCTACAACAAATACAAAGGCATGTGCGAGCCGCTCCTGCAGAAGCATACGGACGCGAGCTTCACCGGCGTGATCTTCCGTCCCGCAACGGTGTGCGGCTACTCGCCCCGGCAACGGCTCGATCTCTCGGTCAATATCCTGACCAACCACGCGATCAATGCCGGCAAGATCACCGTGTTCGGCGGCTCTCAGCTGCGCCCGAACCTGCACATCCAGGACTACTGCGACGCGGTTCAGCTCTTCCTCACCGTGCCCGCGGACAAGGTACAGAACGAGATCTTCAACGTCGGTTACCAGAATCTATCACTGATGGAGATCGCGGAGCTGGTGCGGCGCGTGGTGGGCGAGGAGATGCCCGACCGCAAGGCGGTCGATATCGTCACCACACCGACCGACGATGTGCGCTCGTATCATATCAACTCGGACAAGATAAAGCGCGTGCTCGGCTACAAGCCGCAGCACACCATCGAGGATGCGGTGCGCGAACTCTGCCAGGCGTTTCTCGCCAGGAAGTTGCCTAACAGCATGGAAGACGACCGTTATTACAATGTCCGTCTGCTGAAGCGGCTCAAGGCGGCATGAGCAGCGGCAAGCCCGTTGCAGTCGTTACCGGCGGAGCCGGTTTCATCGGCAGCCACATGGTCGATGCACTGCTCGGCGCGGGCTTCGCGGTCCGCGTCATCGACAATCTGGTCGGCGGTCATCGCAGCAATCTCGATCATCTCAAGGGAAATCCCGATCTCGCCTGTTACTGGCAGGATATCCGGCAGCTCGAGCCGAACTCCCCGATCTTTGCCGATGCGAAATGCGTCTTCCATTTCGCCGGCATCGGCGACATCGTGCCCTCGATCGAGCAGCCGACGCAGTACATGGACACCAACGTACAGGGCACCGTGCGGGTTCTCGAATGCGCGCGCCAGGCCCGGGTCGAGAAATTCGTTTATGCGGCTTCGTCGTCCTGCTACGGGCTCGCCGCCGTGCCGACGGGCGAAGACCATCCTATCGACCCGCAATATCCGTATGCGCTCTCCAAATATCAGGGCGAACAGGCGGCGTTTCATTGGCACCGGGTGTATGGGCTGCCGGTCAACTCGGTCTGCATCTTCAATGCCTATGGGCCGCGCGTGCGCACGACCGGGGTCTATGGCGCGGTCTTCGGCGTATTCTTTCGGCAGAAACTTGCGGGCAAGCCGTACACCGTGGTGGGCGACGGTACCCAGCGCCGCGATTTCATCTACGTGACCGACGTGGCTCAGGCATTTCTGGCCGCTGCCCGAACGCCGATCAGCGGCGAGCGCTTCAATGTCGGGGCCGGCAATCCGCAGTCGGTCAACCGGCTGATCGAGCTTCTCGGCGGCGATGTGGTGTACGTGCCTAAACGTCCCGGCGAGCCCGACTGCACGTTCGCGAACATCTCCAAGATCGTCTCGCAGCTGGGGTGGAAGCCGGCCGTCCCCTTCGAGGATGGCGTGCGCCGGATGCTGGTCGACATCGACCGCTGGCGAGACGCCCCGTTGTGGGACCCCGACCGCATTGCAGAGGCGACCAAGACCTGGTTTCAGTACCTTGGCAAGCAGAGCGCCTGAGGCCTTTTCATGCTGGAACTGCTTGACCGCTATCGCCACAAGATCAAATCGGCGGAAGAATTACGCGACATCATCGGCCCGCGTCCGCGCAAGAAGCGCGTGATCATGTGCCATGGCGTGTTCGACGTGGTCCATCCCGGCCATGTGCGCCATCTGCTGTACGCCAGGAGCAAGGCCGACCTCCTGATCGCCAGCATCACGGCGGACCATCACATCACCAAGGGAACGCACCGGCCGCACGTGCCGCAGGACCTGCGCGCGGTGAATCTGGCGGCCTTCGAGGTCGTCGACTACGTCGTCATCGACAAGAACGCCAAGCCGATCGAGAACATACGCGTCATCCAGCCCGACTACTTCGCCAAGGGTTTCGAATACACGGCAAGCGGCATGCCGGTTAAGACCGCGGAGGAGGCTGAAGTCCTCCAGTCCTATGGCGGCGAGATCATCTTCACGCCCGGCGACATCGTATATTCGTCCTCGAACCTCATCGATCTCGCGCCGCCGTCGATCAAGCTCGAAAAGCTCCAGATTGTCATGGAGCGAAACGGCATCACGTTCGGCAAGCTGCGGCAGACGCTCGACGCGATGACGGGATGCCGCGTCCATGTCGTCGGCGACACGATCGTCGACAGCTATACCCATTGTGCGATGATCGGCGGCCAGACCAAGACGCCGACCATGAGCGTGCTGTTCGAGCGCAAGGTCGACTATGTTGGCGGGGCTGCGATCGTGGCCAAGCATCTTGCGGCGGCCGGTGGCCGGGTGACGTTTTCGACTGTACTCGGCGATGACAGCTACCGGGACTTTGTCATCGACGACCTCAAGGAAGCCGACATCGAAGTGCATGCGGCGATCGATCGTTCTCGGCCGACAGTCAACAAAAATGCGATCGTCGTCGGGGGCTACCGGCTTCTGAAGGTGGACACGCTCGACAACCGTTCGATCTCCGACCAGACCCTCGAAGAGATCACCCAGGCGGTAAGGAAAGTGCCGACCGATGCGGTGGTGTTCTCGGATTTCCGCCACGGTCTTTTCAACCGCCGCACCATCCCCGAACTGGTGCAGGCGCTGCCCCACGGCTGCTTCCGGGTCGCGGACAGCCAAGTCGCCAGCCGCTGGGGCAACATCACCGACTTTCAGGGCTTTGATCTGATCACGCCCAACGAGCGTGAGGCTCGTTTTGCCCTCGGCGACCAGGATTCCGGTATTCGTCCGCTTGCCTCGAACCTGTATGATTCGTCGCGTTGCAGGCTTCTCATCCTCAAGCTCGGCGAGCGCGGCGTGCTCGCGTGCTGCAATTCCGACCATGAATCGCTCGACAGTTTCTTCGTCATCGACAGTTTCGTGGATCGACTGGTTGATGCGGTTGGCGCGGGCGATGCGCTACTAGCCTATGCAACGCTCGCGATGCTCTCCGTCCGCGATCCTGGTATTGCGACGATCCTCGGCACGATGGCCGCGGCCGTCGAATGCGAATGCGACGGCAATATCCCGGTGACGGCCGACGATCTGCGCTCGAAGATCGATGTCATCGAGCGGCAGATGGCTCCCGCTTGAGCGCTTCACCGATGCGGGTCGTGGTTGCGGGTCTCGGAGTTCAAGGTCACAAGCGTCGCCGGATCGCCGGCGGCGACTTTGTCGAGGCTGTCGATCCGGTCAACGAGGATGCGCGCTACCGGACGATCACGGACGTTCCGCTCGCGGATTACGACGCCGTCCTAGCCTGCATCCCTGACGAGCCCAAGATCGACATCCTCACTTACTGCCTCGCCAATGGTAAGCACGTGCTGGTCGAGAAGCCATTATGGGCAAAAAACGAAAGCGAAATCGCCCGACTCGAGGCGCTCGCGCGCCGCAATGGCGTCGTCTGCTATACCGCCTACAATCACCGCTTCGAGCCGCACTTCGTGCGCATGCGTGACCTCATCGCCAGCGGCGAGCTCGGTGCGATCTATTCCTGCCGGATGTTCTACGGTAACGGCACGGCGCGTCTCGTGCGCGATTCCGCCTGGCGCGATCAGGGCGCCGGTGTTCTGCCTGACCTTGGCTCTCATCTCCTTGACACCTGCCGATTCTGGTTCGGGGACATCGAAGACAAGTTCCAGTTCGTTGGCGTTCACGGCTTCGAGAATCGCGCGGCGGATCACGTCGTCATCCATCGCGAAGAGTCGCTGCCGCGGATCGAATTGGAGATGACGCTGCTGATGTGGCGCAACCATTTCACCTGCGACATCCTCGCCGAGCGCGGTTCGGCGCATATTCAGTCCCTTTGTAAGTGGGGCCCCTCGCTGTTCACCAAACGCACGCGGGTCCTGCCGAGTGGTCGTCCTCCGGAGGAGACCAGCACCCTCGTGCAAGACGATCCGACCTGGGCCCTTGAATACACGCACTTCAAGAGCCTGTGCTGCTCGGGGGCGAAGACCGACCTGGCGAACGATCTCTGGCTCCATCGCGTGCTGCAACGTTTGAGCGCGGAGGCGGTAGCCCCAAGAGGTGCGCGATGAAGCCGCCGGTCGTTGGTTTTGCCGGCATGACCCACCTCGGGCTCGTCTCGGCGGCGGCCGTTGCCGGGCGCGGCTTTGACGTCGTGTGCTTCGACCCCGATCCCGCGGTTATCCGCCGCCTGGTGCAACAGGATTGGCCGGTGCTCGAGCCTGGTCTCGACGAGCTGATCCGCGGCAACGCAGTGCGACAACGTTTCACTGACGCACGGGCTGATCTAAGAAACTGTGATGTCGTATATGTCGCGCCGGATGTGCCGACTGACGACCAGGGTACGAGCGACGTCTCGGGCTTGACGGCATTGATCCACGACGTTGCAGCCGCGATGAAACCCGATGCGGTCATGGTTGTGCTCTCGCAAGTGCCGCCGGGCTACGCTCGCGCGCTCGGGGTCCTGCCGCCCCAACGCCTTTACTATCAAGTCGAGACTCTGGTCTTCGGCCAGGCGGTCGAGCGGGCAACGAAGCCCGAGCGGACCATTGTCGGCTGCGCCGACCCGGCGGCTCCGCTCAATCCACGCTTCCGCGCCGTGCTCGATGCATTCGGCTGCCCAATCCTGCCCATGCGCTACGAAAGCGCGGAACTGGCGAAGATCTCGATCAATTGCTGTCTCGTTGCCTCGGTCACGGTCGGCAACACATTGGCGGAATTGTGCGAACGAATCGGCGGCGACTGGTCGGAAATCGCTCCGGCGTTGAAGCTCGACCGCCGCATCGGTCCCTATGCCTATCTTACGCCAGGCCTCGGCATCGCCGGCGGCAATCTCGAGCGCGATCTTGCCACGGTACAACGCCTGTCCGACGCCCATGGCACTGAAGCGGGGCTGATCTCCGCGTGGCTGCGCAACAGCCGGCATCGACGGGATTGGCCGTTGCGGCAACTTCATGAACGCGTCCTATCGCGAGTCGGCGAGCCCGTCATCGGCATTCTTGGCGTGACCTATAAGGAGAACACGCACTCCATCAAGAATTCCCCCGCGGTGGCGCTGATCAAGGAACTCGCGAGTTGCCGGCTGCGCGTGTTCGACCCGGCGGTGCGGGCTTCGGCGGAATGGCATCCGCGCATGACACTGACCGGAGAAGCGCTGGCACCCTGCGACGGCGCCGACGCCATCGTCATCATGACTCCTTGGCCGGAGTTCCGAGCGCTCAAGCCTGGCGATATTGCCAGGCGGCTGTGCGGGCGCGTTGTGATCGATCCCTTTTCGATGTTAGACCGTGCCGCGACGGCTGCCGCAGGCCTCGAACATGTCGTACTTGGAGCGCCTCTGCCGGTGCACGCATGACGCTGTCTCACGTTCATAGCCGTCCCCGCATGCCCGACCGCTTGGTGGTGCTGGGATCAAGCGGTTTCCTCGGCCGCGGCCTGGCCCGGGCCTGCGCGGCTGCGGGTATCGAGACCATCGGGCTCGGGTCGCGCGAAGTCGATTTGGCGGACGCCACAGCGGGCGCGCAGCTCGCGGAGCGGCTACGGCCGCGGGACGTAGTCGTGTTCCTGTCGGCGCTCACGCCCGACAAGGGCCGCGACTCCGGCACGCTGATGCGAAATCTTGCCATGTGCCGGGCGGTCTGTGAGGCCACGCGTGCCGTCGACATCGCGCAACTCGTCTATGCCAGCTCCGATGCGGTGTACTCGTTCGCGACGACATTGATCTCGGAGGCGACACCGCCGGCACCGATCGACCTCTACGGCGTCATGCACCGGGCGCGAGAGCTGATGCTGGCCAGCGAGGCGAAGGCGCCCGTGGCGGTCCTGCGTCTGACCGCGATCTATGGAGCAGGCGACACCCACAATTCGTATGGGCCGAACCGTTTCACTCGTCAGGCGCTCAAGGACGGGCGAATTTCGCTGTTCGGCAGCGGCGAAGAGACCCGCGACCATTTGCATGTCGATGATGCGGTCGATCTCATCCTCAAAGTCATCTCGCATGGATCGACGGGACTGCTCAATTTAGCCAGCGGGAGATCGGAGACATTTCGATCAGTTGCCGAGATGGTCGCCGCCCGTGCCGGCCGGGCGGTCGAGATTGCGCTCTCGGCGCGACAGAATCCGGCGACCCATCGCCATTTCGACACCACCAATCTCCTGCGCGCCTTTCCGGGCGTGCGCTTTAAGTCGCTCGATGACGGCCTGGCAGCGACGTTCGCCGACATGAGGGCCGCGGCCAGTGCCTGAGATCAATCTGCTTTCGAAATATCCCCGCGCGAAACGCAATCTCATTGCTCGCAAGCAAGGGCAGGCTAAGAACCGAATCATCGCCAAGCGGTTCGGCCGTGAGTATTTCGACGGTACGCGCGACCAGGGTTACGGCGGATACCGTTACGACGGGCGCTGGATCCCGATTGCTCGCGACATTGCCAAGCATTTCAATCTCAAGTCCGGCGACCGTGTGCTCGACATCGGTTGCGCCAAGGGCTTTCTGCTGCGCGATCTTATGGCGGTTGTCACGGGTCTCGATGCATGGGGCCTCGAAATTTCGCAATACGCGATCGAGAACTGCCATCCCGATGCCCGCGGCCGGATCGTGTGCGGCAGCGCCCAGACGCTGCCGTTCGCGAGCGGCAGTTTCGCCGCGGCGCTTTGCATCAATGTCGTCCACAATCTCGGTTACGATGCTTGCGTGGAGGCGGTGCAGGAGATCGAGCGCGTTGCGCCGGGCTGCGGCTACATCCAGGTCGACGCCTATCGCAACGACGACGAGCGCGACGCGTTTCTCGACTGGGTGCTCACGGCCGAGACTTTCGGCAAGCCGGACATGTGGCATCGGTTGTTTGAGCGAGCTGGCTACAGCGGCGACTATTATTGGACGATCCTCGAGGTCGATCCCGAATGGACGGTGCTCAGCGCCGCACCCGGCCTTAAGGACCATCAGGAGCCCGGACGATGAAGAAGACTTATGCTGTGCTCGGCGGGGGTGGATCTTTCGGACTCCACACGTCGAAATATCTGCTTGACCATGCCGATCCTGCCAAGGTCATCGCGGTCGGTCGGAATTTGCCTAAGGACGAATGCTTCACATTGGGGATCGGCGACGGCGATCCGCGCTACAGCTATCACGCCTATCACGTGAACTACGAACTCGATCTTCTGATGGAGGTGCTTGACCGGGCGAAGCCGCAGGTGATCATCAATTTCGCCGCTCAAGGCGAAGGCGCCACGTCACTGAAGCATTCGTGGCGCTATTTCGAAACCAATTGCGTGGCGCTCGTCAAGCTCACCGAGCAGCTCCAGTCCCGCGACTATCTCGAGCGCTTCATCCAGATCGGCACGTCGGAACTGTACGGCTCGGTTGAGCATGCGGCCAAGGAGGACGAGCCGATCAAGCCGACGAGTCCCTATGCCGCATCGAAAGCCGCCTTCGACATGCATCTCATGTCGGTTCATCGTTTCTTGAAGTTCCCCATGAACATCATCCGTCCGTCGAACGCCTACGGACCCGGGCAGCAACTCCATCGCGTCATTCCGAAAACCGTCATATGCGGCCTCACCGGACGCAAGCTCCCGCTGCACGGCGGGGGGCACGCCGAGAAGTCCTACATCCACAATCGCGATCTTGCCCGCGCGATTCACATGGTGTCGGAGAAGGCGCCGCTTGGAACCGTCTACAATGCCGGCTCGAAGGAACCGACATCGATTCGCCGCGTGGTCGAACTGGTGGCGGAGGCCCTGAAAATGCCCTTCGAGCAGCTGTGTGAGGTGACCGGCGACCGCCAGCACCAGGACTCGCGCTATTGGCTCGACAGCTCGGCCATCAAGCGCGATGTCGGGGGGGAGCCGCAGATCAGCTGGCAGGAAGGCATGGGCGAAATGGTCGAGTGGGGGCGCAAATATCTGCCACAGCTCAAGACCCTCCCGACCGACTTCGTCATGCGGGCCTGATGCTTGCGAGCGGGGTGCGCGCGTGTCCAATCCTTCCGGTGCTTTTCTCGGTTCCCGCACCACGCTGCGGCCTGCCCATGCGGTGGCCGCGCTGTTGCAACTGTCGGATGGCCGCTACCTCATGCAGCTTCGCGATTCCAATCCGGATATCTTCTATCCTGAGCACTGGGGGTGCTTCGGAGGTGCGGTCGATGCCGGCGAGGCGCCGGCGGCCGCGCTGGTGCGGGAACTCAAGGAGGAGCTTGAGGTGAGCGTAATCCCCTCCGAGGTGACCCGCTTCACCGAATTCACCTTTGATTTCGGCTTTGCGGGCGACGGCATCCGGCTGCGGACCTATTATGCCGTCACCCTGCCGCAAGCGGACCTCGACGGGCTCGTGCTCGGCGAGGGCGCGGACCTCGCCGCGTTCGAGGCCAAGAGCCTGCTTGCAATGCCGCGTTTGGTCCCGTACGACGCTTTCGCCTTATGGATGCACCATGCACGCGGGCGGATTGCATCGTCCAACCAGGCGGCGGGGCAAGCGTGCTAGGATGGGTTTCGTTTCGGAGGGTTCGGAAGCGCCCTAGCAAGGTCGTGTTGACGCGGTCTCGACCTGGAGCAGTTTCTATTTCGCGGAAGACGCCACAGCGGATGTTGAGCGAATGACGATCATCTCACCTCGTGCCCGATCTTCGTCCGGCCGAATCGATCGGAATGAGCCGTCGATCGTCCCGCGGGACGAGCGCCTCGCGCTCTACCGCTCGATGCTGAATATCCGTCGCGTCGAGGAGCGCGTCCAGGCGCTCTACCCGGAAGGAGACATGCGCTGCCCCACGCATTTCAGCATCGGCCAGGAGGCGGTGGCCGCCGGCGTGTGCAGGAACCTGCGTCTGGAAGACTACGTCATCAGCGCCCATCGCTCGCACGCTCACTACATCGGCAAGGGCGGCAATCTGCGCGCGATGTTCGCCGAGCTTTATGGCAAGGTCGACGGCTGTGCCTCGGGCAAGGGGGGCTCGATGCATCTCATCGATCTTTCCGTCAATTTCCTCGGCTGCGTTCCGATCGTCGGCAGCACGATTCCGATCGGCGTCGGAGCCGCGTTCGGTGCGATGCTGCAGGACCGCGCCGCGGTCACGGTGATTTTCTTCGGCGATGCGGCGACCGAGACCGGTGTTTTCCACGAGAGCGTGAACTTCGCAGCCGTCCATCATCTGCCCGTGCTCTTCGTCTGCGAGAACAATCTCTACTCGGTCAACACGCCGCTCGATGTGCGTCAGCCGGGGAACCGTACCATTGCCGAGCTGGCCCGCGGTCACGGCATCAGGACGTCCCAGCACGACGGCCAACTGGTCGAGACAGTCGATGCCGCCGCGGCCGACGCCATCGCCAGTATGCGCGACAACGGCGGTCCGGCGCTGCTCGAGTTCATCACCTATCGTTGGCTCGAACATTGCGGTCCCCTCGGCGACCTGCATCTCGGGTATCGCTCGCAAGCGGAGTTCGATGCCTGGGCCGCGCGATGTCCCATCCGCCTGTATCGCGAGATGCTCGAAGATGACCGTATGATGGACGAGGCCGCACATGTAGCGATGGACAACGAGATCGCGGCGGAGATCGACGACGCGGTTGCGTTTGCCCGCAAGAGTCCGTTTCCGGAGCGGACGGAACTCAGCCGGCACATGTTCGCCTGATCGGTCGCTCCATGATCAATCGCCAGCTCAAATTTTCCGAAGCCATCCACGAGGCGATCGATATCTGCCTCGAGCGCGACCGCAACGTCTATCTGATGGGGCTGGGCGTGCCCGACCCCATCGGGGTGTTCGGCACGACCAAGGGGCTGCAGGAAAAGCACGGCAAGAAGCGCGTGTTCGACATGCCGGTGGCGGAGAACGCCATGAGCGGCGTTGCGCTCGGCTCGTGCCTGGTGGGAATGCGACCCATCATGACCCACATGCGGCTCGAATTCGCCATGACCGCGATGGATCAAATCTGCAATCAGGCGGCCAAGTGGCATTACATGTTCGGCGGTCAATCCAAGGTGCCGCTGACGATTCGTATGCTCGTCGGCCGAGGCTGGGGGCAGGGGCCGCAGCACTCCCAGAGCCTGCATGCCTGGTTTGCGCATATTCCCGGCCTCAAGGTGGTCATGCCGTCGACGCCCTACGACGCCAAGGGACTGCTCATCGCCAGCATCGAGGACGACAACCCCGTTATCTTCTTCGAACACCGTTGGCTGCATAACATCCACGGCCCGGTGCCGGAGGGGCACTATACGGTGCCGCTCGGGGAGCCGCGGTTAGTTACCGAAGGCGGCGACGTGACCATTGTGGCCGCTTCCTACGCCACGCTCGAGTCGATCAAGGCCGCGCGTGAGCTGGAGCGGGAGGGCATCAAGGCCGAGGTCATCGATTTGCGGACCCTGGTCCCGCGCAATGACGCCGCGATCCTCGCCTCGGTGCACAAAACCGGCCGGCTGGTGGTCGTGGACCAGGGGACGTTGACGGGTGGTTTCGCAGGAGAAATCGTGGCCAGGGTGACCGAGCAGGCGTTCGGCGCGCTCAAGGCCGCTCCAATTCGCGTGGCGTTGCCCGATATCCCGACGCCGACGACCCGCGCGCTGTCGAACTATTACTACCCCACCCCCCGACATATCGTAGCGGCTGTGCATCGGACGCTCGGGATGATCTCCGGTGACGCACGGGATGATCCTTGGGCCGGCATCGAGCCCGCGGACAAGACCTTGGACGTACCGGACAAGTCGTTCACCGGGCCATTTTGATGTTCGCCTTCGACGCGACGTTCTGGCGCGATCGGCGCGTCTTCGTCACCGGCCATACCGGGTTCAAGGGGGCGTGGCTGGTGCTCTGGCTGACCGGCCTCGGCGCGCGCGTGACCGGGCTTTCCCTTCCGCCGCACACCGATCCCAGTCTGTTTGCTCTCTGTGCGCAAGGCCGATGCACCGATCGTTACGGCGATATCGCCGACCCGGCGATCGTCGTGCGCGCGCTCGCGGACTGCGAGCCCGAGATCGTCATCCACATGGCAGCCCAGGCCTTGGTGCGGCCGTCCTATCTTGATCCCATCGGCACCTACGCCACCAATGTGATGGGAACCGCAAACGTGCTGCAGGCGGCGCGCTCGGTGCCGAGTGCGCGCGCGGTTATCGTGGTGACGAGCGACAAGGTCTATGAGAACGATGGCGCCGGCCGCCCGTTCATCGAGGACGACCGCTTGGGCGGACACGACCCCTACAGCAACTCCAAAGCGTGTGCCGAACTCGTCACCGATTCCTTCCGGCAATGCTTCTTCTCGGGCCCGTGCCACGTTGCGACGGCGCGCGCGGGCAATGTCATCGGCGGCGGGGACTGGTCGCCGTACCGCATCGTCCGCGATATCGTCGAGGCGTTCGACGCAGGCGCGCCGGTTGCGCTGCGCTATCCCCAAGCCGTGCGGCCGTGGCAGCACGTACTCGATCCGCTCGCGGGGTATCTGATGCTTGCGCAGGCCATGGCGACCGACGCCGTGCGTGCGCCTGCGGCCCTGAACTTCGGCCCGGATGCCGAGAGCTTCCGCTCGGTCTCCGAGCTGGTGCAGGCGTTCACCGCTCGCTGGGAAGGGCGCCCCGGCTGGCGCCTTGACGCCGGCGACCATCCGCACGAGGCGTCGCTCCTCACGCTGGATGCCTCGCGTGCACGCACGCTTCTGGGCTGGCGGCCGTTGCTCTCGTTCGACGAGGCGGTGGCGTGGACCGCCGACTGGTATCGGGCGTTCCGGAACGGCGAGGACGTGGGCGCAGTCACGCGTCGGCAGATCGAGCTGTTCTCGGCGGGGCTGCGTCGGCTGGCAGACGAGCGTGTGCCACTACGGGGGACAGCGTGAAAGTCGTTATCCTCGCGGGCGGGTTGGGCACGCGGCTGGCCGAAGAGACGATCACGGTTCCCAAACCGATGGTCCAGATCGGCCAGCATCCGATTCTCTGGCACATCATGAAGTTCTACGCTTCTTATGGCTTGGAGGAATTCGTGGTGGCGCTCGGCTACCGGGCCGAGGTGGTGAAGAACTTCTTTCTGCACTTTGCAGATATGGCGAGCGACCTCACCGTCGATCTCGGCGCCGGAACGGTGGAGCGTCGTCGGCGTCACCGGGAGACCTGGAAGATTCATCTGATCGATACCGGGCTTGAGACGCTCACCGGGGGCCGGGTGCGGCGCCTGGCGCCGCTGCTCAGCGGCGAAACCTTCATGCTGACTTATGGCGACGGCGTGTCCGACGTGCCGCTCGATCGCCTCCTGGCCTTTCACCGGAGCCATGGAAAGCTCGCGACCGTGACCGCGGTCCCGGCGCTGGCGCGCTTCGGCAACATCATCTTCGAGGGTGATCGGGTGGCTGACTTCGCCGAGAAACGCATGACCGACGACGCCTGGATCAATGGCGGCTACATGGTGATGGAGCCCGGCGTCCTCGACTATCTCAGCAAGGATGAGGATGTGCTCGAGGTCGACCTGCTGGAGCGCCTCACCAGCGACGGACAGCTCGCCGGCTATAAGCACGAGGGTTTTTGGCAGTGCATGGACACGCTGCGCGACAAGCAGGGGCTTGAGCGGCTGTGGCTGGCGGGAGCGCCTCCCTGGAAGCGCTGGTGAGCCCTGTGGGCGCTGCGTCGATGCGACCGAGGTGTCGATCCTGCGGTCAAGCGGACCTCAAACAGGTCCTCGATCTCGGGCGCGTGCCGCTCGCCAATGCGCTGCTGTCCACCGAGCAACTGAACGAGCCGGAAGACCGCTTCCCGCTGGAGCTTTATTTCTGTCCGCAATGCGCGCTGGTGCAGATCGGCGAAACGGTGCCACCCGAGCGGCTCTTCCGCGACTACGCTTATGCCTCCTCGTTTTCCGATACCATGGTCGAGCATGCGCGCGCGTTGGTCGAGGCGCTGATCGGCCGCCGCGGTCTTGGTCCGGCAAGTCTCGTGATCGAGGTTGCCAGCAACGATGGCTATCTGCTGCAGTTCTACCAGCAGCGCGGCATCCCGGTTCTCGGCATCGAGCCAGCGGCCAACATCGCCGAGCTTGCGATCAAGACCAAGGGCATTCCGACCCTGGTGGAATTCTTCGATGAAGAGCTTGCCGGCCGGCTCGCAGTGGAAGGCAGATTTGCCGACGTCATCCACGCCCATAATGTCTTCGCCCATGTTCCCGATCCCAACAGGTTCGCCGGAGGCATCAAGCGGCTGCTCAAGCCTGATGGCGTGGCTGTGGTCGAGGCGCCTTATGTGCGCGACCTCATCGACAAGCTGGAATTCGACACGATCTATCACGAGCACTTCAGCTACTATTCCGTGAGCGCGGTCGACGCGCTTTGTCGGCGTCACGGCCTCCTCGTATGCGATGTCGAGCTGGTGCCGATCCACGGCGGTTCACTGCGGCTGTTCATCGCGCATGCGGGCCAGCCTCAATCCGCACGCGTCGTCGAATTGCTGGCGAAAGAAAAATCCGAAGGCCTGCTGACCTTCGAACACTACCGCGACTTCGGCGATCGGGTCGCCCGGCTCAAGCAGCAACTGCTGGCGCTGTTGCAGCGGCTGAAAGGGGAGGGGCGCCGCATCGCAGCCTATGGCGCATCCGCCAAGGGAAGCACATTGATGAATGCGTTCGGCATCGACCGGACATTGATCGAGTTCGTGGTCGACCGCAGCAACCTCAAGCAGGGCCGCTTCACGCCTGGTAACCACCTCCCGATTCTGCCGCCGGAAGCGCTGCTGGAGCGCCGGCCCGAGTACGTCCTGCTGTTGACTTGGAACTTTTCCGCCGAAATTCTTGCGCAACAGAGCGAGTTCCGTCGGCGCGGCGGCAAGTTCATTGTCCCAGTTCCCGAGGTGACAGTGGCGTGAACCGCGTGCGGTACGGCTAAGAGAAAAGCGCAAATCCGTACCGCCTTTCTTGCTGCGAAGTAGCATAAGGGCGTGGTACCCTACCAGCAGCCGTACCCATGGGCTGAGCAGCACCCGAAAACATGTGCATATCCTGTGGCAATCCGGATTTGGTCCATGACGTTGGGCCTGCCACGTCCTCGGTCGATGAAGGTACGGGCGGCGCGCTCACACTCGGGGGCGCGGACCTCCTTTACGGTCAGCCCTTCGCGCCCATCCCACCGCCGGCTGGGTCCGCGCCGGAAATCGCGTTCCTTTCGGGTGTGACGTCGGCGACAACGATTGCGTCCAACAGCTTTTGGACATGGGTCAACAACTACAACGGCACATCGGATGCCGCCAAGTGGGGCTCCCCGCTACCCGGTACGGCCGGAGGCACTGTCACTTACTTCTTCAACACCGCCTCGAACTGGACCGGGGCCGAGCAGACCGCGTTGGCCTCGGGACTCGCGTTGTGGTCGGCCGTGGCGAACATCGCGTTCGCCCCGGCCGCGAGCGCGGCGAGCGCCAATTTCATCTTCTACCGACAGCCGTATGAGCCGGGCGGCTATATCGGCTCGGCCTTCGAGAGCAGCAACTCCACGTCTGTGGGGGTGGGCGGCGCATTCACCGGCAGTTTTAACAGCACCGGTACCTATATCGCGATCGACACCAGAGTTCCGGGTTTCGGACCGATCGGCGACAGCTTCAGCAAGTATGGCGGCTATCCCTATCAGACCCTGGTGCACGAGATTGGACACCTGATCGGGCTCGGCCACGGCGGGCCCTACAACGGCAGCGTCAATCCGGCGACCCAGCAGTTCAGCGCCTACGACACGCGGCTGTGGACCTTGATGTCGTACATCAATCCCTGGGACGCGCGCGCCCAGTACTACAGCAGCTATCCGGTGACGGGCACGAATTGGGGCATCTCGCCCGACGGCTATTACAACGAGCCGACCACCCCGATGATCCTCGACATCCTGGCGGCGCAATGGCTCTATGGTCCGGCCACATCAGGCCCGCTCGCCAGCGGCGGCCAGGTTTTTGGATTCAACAGCAATATTAGCGGATTGATCGCGCCTTACTTCAATTTCACGGTGAACACCAATCCCGTCATTACGATCTGGGACGGAGGCCTGCACAACACCCTCGATTTGTCCGGATGGTCCACCCGATCGGTGATCAATCTCAATCCGGGGACGTTCAGCAGCGTGAACGGCGCGGTGAACAACATCGCCATTGCCGCGGGCACCATCATCGAGAACGCGATCGGCGGCGGCGGCAACGACGCCATCACCGGCAATTCGTACAACAACACCTTGATGGGCGGCGCCGGCAACGACGCAATCGACGGCGGTCCAGGGACGGACACGGTCGTCTTCAGCGGTTTGCGCTGGCAGTACCAGACGCAGAACATGGGCGGCGTGATTCATATCGTTGACGGACGGGCAGGGGCGCCGAACGGCGCGGATGACGTCATCAACGTCGAATTCTTCCAGTTTGCCGACTACACGGTCTCTCAAACCAACATCATCAATCATCCGCCGGTGGCGACGGCTCCCGACTATGGGGCGGTGCGGGGGCAAGTCATCAACGTGTCGTTGCTGTTCTCCGCCAGCGACGCAGATAACAACACCCTCACTTATTACTTCTATGACAACACGCCGGACGCCGGCAGCGGCCATTTCACGGTTAACGGTGTGGTGCAGCCGGCCAACACGACCTTTGCCGTGACGGCAGCGCAACTGGCGCAGACCACCTTCACAGCAGGGTCGGTTTCCGACGACCTGTTCGTGAATGTCAACGACGGCGTCGACTTTAGCGGACCCAAGGAATTCCATGTCATCGTTCCACCGAACCACGCTCCGGTGTTGACGGCTCCCGACTATTCGACGCCGAGAGGACAAGTCATCGCTGCCTCGTCACTGTTCTCGGCGAGCGATGCCGACAACGACACTCTCACGTACTATTTCTATGACAACTCGTCAGGTGCGATGAGCGGCCATTTCACCGTCAACGGCGTGGTGCAGGCCGCGAATACGACGTTCGGCTTGACGACCGCTCAGTTGGCGCAGACCACCTTCACGGCAGGGTCGGCGATTTCCGACGACCTGTTCGTCAATGTCAATGACGGTTTCACCTTCAGCGGACCAAAGGAGTTCCACGTCGTCGTTCCGCCGAACCATGGTCCGGTGTTGACGGCTCCCGACTATGCGGCATCGAAAGGGCAGATCATCAGCGCGTCAGCGCTGTTCTCGGCGAGCGATGCCGACAGCGACACTCTCACGTATTATTTCTATGACAACACGTCAGATGCGATGAGCGGCCATTTCGCGATCAACGGTGTGGTGCAGCCCGCCAATGCGACCTTTGCCTTGACTGCCGCGCAACTGGCGCAGACCACCTTCACAGCGGGGTCGGCGATTTCCGATGACCTGTTCGTCAACGTCAATGACGGCTTCACCTTCAGCGGACCAAAGGAGTTCCACGTCGTCGTTCCACCGAACCATGCTCCGGTGTTGACGGCTCCCGACTATGCGGCATCGAAAGAATTTCTATGACAACACGTCAGATGCGATGAGCGGCCATTTCACCGTCAACGGCGTGGTGCAGGCCGCCAATACGACCTTCGGCTTGACCGCCGCTCAGTTGGCGCAGACCACCTTCACGGCAGGCTCGATTTCCGACGACCTGTTCGCCAATGTCAATGACGGTTTCGCCTTCAGCGGACCAAAGGAGTTCCACGTCGTCGTTCCGCCGAACCACGCTCCGGTGTTGACGGCTCCCGACTATTCGCCGACAGGACAAGTCATCGCTGCCTCGTCACTGTTCTCGGCGAGCGATGCCGACAACGACACTCTCACTTACTACTTCTATGACAATACGCCGGCCGCTAGCAGCGGCCATTTCACGGTCAACGGTGTGGTGCAGCCCGCCAATACGACCTTTGGCTTGACGGCCGCGCAACTGGCGCAGACCACCTTCACGGCAGGCACGGGCGTTTCCGACGACCTGTTCGTCAATGTCTTCGACGGCGTCGCCTTCAGCGGACCCCAGGAGTTTCATATCCTGGTGTGAGTAGCTCGCGCATCCCCAGCCACCATGCCGTGTCAATCGATTGAAGGACACTCGTTTCCGGATGCTTGCTTAATCCAAGGCCCGAACCATGTTTTGTCGCGACGCGTTTCTTATCTGGGTTTGCGCGCGATCGTGCCGATATTGCCGAGCTTGAGTCCGAGCAACGGCGCCGTCGCCTCGGGGACGAGGCGTTCCGGCAATCCAAATACCGTCAAGGCGGCACGCATCAAGAACGGTAACGGGAAATAGTTGGTGGTCTTTACGATCTCGACCACTTCAAACCCGTTCGTCTGCAATAGGGTTGTGATCGCGCGTTGCGAGAAAAGCTGCGGATGCTGCAGCGTATAGGGCGGCCATCGCCGGCCCAACATACGTGCCAGCATCGACTCGCAGTCGTGCGTGACGATGAAAAGGACGCCACCGGGTTCCAGGCTTGTTCTGACCTCCTGCAGGAAATCCGCAGGCCGGAGCAGATGATCGAGCACATGGATCATCACCGCAGTGGAGACGCTCTGCGGGGGCACGTCGGCAGCACGAAAAAGGTCCGCGCTGATGCCGTGGCTCAGGCCGCGAAAATTGGCAGCCAAAGGCTGGTGCACCTCGCGGTTCGGCTCGTAGAGCCAGAAATGATCGAACGAACCACCCTTCGCAAATGCCGACGCAAACAGACCGAGGTCCGGTCCGATCTCCAGAAAATTTCCAGCCATCCGGCTGTGCCGACGCAGCAGACGGATATAGTCGTCCTGCGTGCGTTTGCGTGCCGCCAACGGAACGGAGACCATGTTCTCGGCTTGCCGGCCATAAAGCCCGTCGAGCTGGCTCTGCCGATAGTAGGTCGGGCAGAAGCGGGCGCTGCAGTTCGCGCATTCGAAGTAAGTGAAGAAAATCCGCTCGTTGGTGTAGCCGGACAGGAACTTGCCGTGCCGCTCGGCGCCCACCGTCTCCGCCGGCGGCGAGGAGGCGACGCTCGGTCTGGCGCTGGCCGCCGGCGCGCCGCAGCAGGGGCAAGTCTCGATGCGAAGGTAGCCGCCAACCGAGTCGTCATGGGTCGGCGCGGAATGGCCCACGTCGGAGGCGTGCTCAATGCTTTCCGATCCGGACTCTCGAGTACGGTTCATGGGTGACAGTGCGTCGCCTGGAATAAGGGCAATGGATGGCTTCTCTGTATGGAGTCACTCGCCCCCGTTGTAAAGGCGGTGACAGGCAAGATGTGGTCCGCCCCCGGCCATCGCCGTGCCGTAAACCAGATGGCTCGAAACAAGGGTTCGCGCACGCCAACGATAACCTAGAGCTTGAATGCCCGGGCCGCGTTGCCGCCAAGGATGGCATCGCGCTCGGACGGCGAGAGTTCGGTCAGGTCTTGGATGAACGCGGTCGGGCGTGCGTCGCGCATCGGGGAGGGATAATCTGTGCCGAACAGCACGCGGTCGGCGCCGACCAGCCGGATCAGATCCATGACGATCTGCGGACTCTCGATGATGCAATCGTAGTAGAAGCGCTTGAGGTAGATCGTCGCCGGGCGCTTGGCTTGCGCGAGCTGCGGCATGCGCTCGACCGTGCGGTCGAGCCGCATGATGCCCCACGGGACGTTGCCGCCGGCGCGCGGCAGCATGACTTCGAGCTTGGGAAAGGCGTCGAGCACACCGCCAAGAATGAGGGAGTAGCCGGCGATTCCAATCTCCACCGGATTGCCGAGAAGATTGCTCAGATAATATTTGCTCATGCGCTCGCCGCCGAGCGGCGCGACCGGATGCGTGAAGATCGGCCAGTCGAGCTCTTCGCATTTCGCATAGATCGGAAAGAACGCCTTGTCGTCAAGATTCCTCCCGTTGATCGCGGTCGCCATCATGACGCCGCGCAGTCCGGGAAGCTTCCCCACGCGTTCGAGCTCCTCGAGCGCCAGTTCTGGCTGCTGCATCGGCAGCATGGCGAGCCCGACGAAACGGTCCAGATACTTGCGATGCGCCGCGGAGCAGGCGTCATTGTAGCTTTGCGCGAGCTTGAGCCCGAATGCCGGCGGCGCCCAGTAGACCATCGGGGCCATGAGCGACAGCACCTGCGCATTGATGCCGGTCTCGTCCATGGATTTGATGCGGCTTTCGAGATCGATGTAGTTCGGGCTGAACACCGCGCCGATGCCTCCGGCATTGAAGGTGATGCCGCCGCGGTCGTTGCGGCCGATGCGGGCGCCGGCGGCCTCTCCTTCCTTCTGCACAAGCTCCACCCATTCCGCCGGATACCAATGAGTGTGCGCGTCGATCACACGCTGGTCGGCCTGGCCGGATGCGTCGACGCGGCTGAGCATGACCCCGCCACTCGCCGCCGCAGCGCCGATCAGGAAATCGCGCTTGGTCATCGCCATGGTTTCGGTCCCGTGAAAGCGCGTTCTTGCTTCCTATGCCCCTCATGCGGTGGCCGCACCCAAGCGGCGCGGCAAGCCCGATCCTCCCGGCGGCGGGATCGAATGTGATGCAGCCCGCGCATGCCAGGCTGCGCAGATTTGCTGATGCCGAACGCCGCCCGTTATCCGACTGCGGCCCGGCGGGCCGTTAGCCGGTATGGACAGCGGCGAGACCTCGCCGCTGTCAGGCTTTGGTGCCGCCTAGTTGGTGGCGAAGCAGAAGAACAGGCCGTCGCCGCCGGTGCTCTTCAAATCGGCCTGGCTGCAGCCGCCATCGGGGCCACGCGAGGGATGCGACGAATTCCAGGATTTCGAAGCATCGTCGTCGCGCAGGCCCTGCCGGTCGTGGTGGCCGACCATCGCCGCACCTGCCCCACTCTTGGTCCAGTTGCCGCAGGTGCGGTCTTCGCCGGCCGGGAACGCCCGTCCGTCCGGCTGCGAGCCGGTCAGCACGTCATGCCGATTAGGGGTTTCGGTGCGGCCATTGACCATCTCGCCCTTCTCGCTGAGGGCCGTCTGCTTGGTGATCTTGTTGTTGGCGCTGTGAAGATCATCGACGTTTTGCGCGATGGTGTCGCCCTTGGCATTCTTCCACGGCCCGGCGCCGATGCGATCGCGCGCATTGACGGCCTGCCCGCCCCCGCTCGCTTGCGTGCTCAGATAGGCGCGCCAAGTCTTGCCGCCGGCTCCGGCGGCCTGCGCCAGCTGCTGGCAGATCCGGTCGGCACCCTCAAGCCCGCCGAGGTCGGCACCCTTGCCGGGACCGGCGCTGGTGAGGAAAAACGTCATGGTGGTGGCCTGCTGCGCCTGCACGGCGGCACCCGCGCCCAGCGCCAGCAGCGCAACCGAGGCAAGCATCGGTACGATCGTTCGATTGTTCATTGGCGGTCCTCCCGGTCTTTGACTCATGGTCAACTCGGCCGTGAGCGGCGCCCCCGGCTTGACCTTTTACCAACAAATCTAGCACGAGATTCATCCCGGCAATGGGATAGGAATTTGCTATCTCTGGTGCTGCCCGATTTTTCAGCTCGGGTCTGCGGGCGCTCAATTGGTGCGCCCCTGTTCAGCCGTCAGGGCAGGGTTGAGTTCTCGGTTGCCCTTGGCGCGCCCTGCGCGGGCTGCTGCCGTCGTCACGCTGGAATACCCCTTCGTTCATCATTGATCGCTCGCAAGAATTCTCAGGCAGGCGCGGGGCCCCCGCGCGCGCCTCGCGCTCCACTGTCGCTGTCCGCCACCGAACCTCTCGCGCGTTGCCCATGCTTTCCGAGGAACCGGTTGCTTCTTTCCGGCGTTTCCTGCTCAGCTTCCTTAGCGACCGTTGGAGGGGGAGATATCGATTTTGGATCAGCTTCGAGTTGTCGGGGACCTGCCGCTGACGAACGTCTCCCTGTGAGGTAAGAAGATGGCGACATTGGAAAAAGTCGGAACAATGTCAGGCAAACATCATAGCTCCGGCGGCCCTGAGGAGGAGCCCGACTTCTCTTGAACAGGAGTCTCCTCAATGTGCGACTATAGCTTGCACCATGTCGCGACCCGTCCTGCCAAGCTTGAGGACAAGCTGGTAACGACGAAGTTCACCAACTCCATCACCCGCGGTTTTGCGGCGGTCGGCGAGCCGCACGTCGCGGTGTGCCTGTTGCCCGGCACCGAACTCGCCTTCGACGAGAATGTGGAATGCGAGCCGTCCTTCGGCATCGGTATCCTGCCGAACAAGAAAATCGGACAGCGCCTTGCGCGTTTCCGGCAAATCAATACTGAGAACGCAGTCACCCACCACGATGCGTTTGAATTCCCGGACGGGCAGGTGGTGCTGCTCACGCGGCTGTGCGAGGGCCAACGCGCAACGGTGCTGCAGTTGCCCGCCGGGACACGCCCTGCGTCGGCGCAGGAAACGGCTGCCGAACCGGCGGCCCGCGAGCCTTCGCCTTCGCTCTGACCGTCTGCGCGCATAGCGCAACGCGTTCAGCGAACCGAGATCGGTGTCGGCGGTCGCAGGACTGCCTGTGGAGTGCCGATCTCGGTCAGACCTGTCTCGGCTCGCCCAGCCTCACAGGGCGCATACACCCAAAAACAATAAGCCCGCCGCCGGCCGTGGCCGGTGGCTTTGCCAATTTTGTATTCTCGGAACGCGCGCGAATTTATGGGTCAGGGAACGAAACCAGGGTCTCGAACTTGTAACCGCACGCCTCGCATTCCCAGAGATGCCGGACGCGTTGCCGATCCATATATTCGGACCATTCCGGCAGGAAGATCGTCTCGCCGCATTGGGCGCAGTGATTTACCAGTCTTGTCTGGACGTATTTCCGGGGGCTCTCAGTTCGGAGCTCCATGACGCTTCCTCCGCCATGCCTTTTCCCCCTTTCCCGATCAGGGATGGTAGCGAAATTGCCACAGCAATAAAGCAGCATTCCTGACCTACCGCGGCCGCGCGGGACCGTGCCTCCGATCGGCCGCGACGCCGATTTATCGAGGCAGGGACGCCGCTGAGCGGCGGATAGGGGCGGAGGGGGGTGCCTTTCTATGTTCATCCCAGCCGCTATAGTGCGATGTCCAACACATTGAGGGAGACCGATATGCCTGAAATATACGTCCACGCCGTCAAGGGCCGCACGCTCGATCAGAAGCGCGCCCTGGTGAAGGACATCACTGACGCGGTCGTGAAGAATTTCGCCGTCCCCGTCGAGGCGGTGACCGTGGAAATCGTGGAATCCGATCCGACTGCCAAGGCGAAGGGCGGGGTTTTATTCAGTGAAATGCGGCGGTAAGCCGAACGGACCGGCGCGCAACCGTTTCGCCCGGCAGAGTCCGGGCGAAACGGTCTTCGACGACCGTACGTGCTGCCGCAATCGAGGGCCCCGTGATGGAATTCGGGGCTGCGGACTATTCTAGCGCGCGGCAGAAATAATCTCCCGATGGTTCGAGCGCGACATGGCTGATCTCGCGGGCAAGACGGCGCTGGTCACGGGCGCGGCCTCCGGCATCGGGCTGGCGACGGTCGAGCTGTTCGCTCGCCGCGGCGCCACGGTGGCGCTCAACCACCTGCCGGACGATCCGCGCGGCGCTTCCGCGGTCGAGCGGCTGCGCGCGCAGGGCCTTGCCGTGATCGGCGCTCCGGGCGACGTCTCGCGGCCGGACAGCGCCGACAAAATGGTGCGCGACGCGATCGATGCCCTCGGCCGGCTCGATTTCCTCGCCAACAACGCCGGCACCTCGGCCACCGTGGAGCCGATCCCGCCGCGCGAGCTTGATCGGCTCACCGACGATTTCTGGACCACCATCCTCGCCACCAACCTGCTCGGCCCTTTTCGTTGCACCCGCGCGGCTGCGCCGGCGCTCAGGGCCGCGGGCGGCGCCGTCTGCAACACCGCGTCCGTTGCCGGCCGCAACATGCCCGGCTCGAGCATGGCCTACGGCGCCAGCAAAGCTGGCCTCATCAGCCTCACCAAGAATCTGGCGCGTGCACTCGCTCCGGAAGCGCGCGTGAACGCGGTCGCCCCGGGTTTCGTCGACACCGAGTGGACGCGGGCTTGGCCCGTTGCGCGCAAGCAGGCCTCGATCGAGCGCACGCTGCTCAAGCGCGCCTGCACGCCGGGCGATATCGCCGCCGCAATCGTGTTCCTGTGCGCCGATACCGGCATGGTAACGGCACAGACGCTGGTCGTGGACGGCGGCTATTCGCTGTAGCCGACGCCGTTCGCCGTTGCCGTTTCTTGGCTACCTCAACAACAGCCGCGGCAGCCAGAGCGATAACTCCGGCACATAGGTGACGAGCGCGAGCACGACCAGCATGGGAATGTAGAAGACCAGGATGCTGCGCGACACCGCCTCCATGCTGACGCGGCCGATCGCGCATCCCACCACCATGGTCGGACCGACCGGCGGCGTCAGCAGGCCGATGCCGAGATTGAGGATCATGACGATGCCGAAATGCACGGGGTCGATGCCGAAGGTCTTGATCACCGGCAGGAAGATCGGCGTGCAGATCAGCAGCATCGGCGCCAGATCCATGAACGTGCCGAGCAACAGCAGCAGAATGTTGACGTAGAGCAGGAAGGTGTATTTGTCGCTCGACACCGCGACGAAGAATTCCGTCGCCTTGGCCGGTATCTGCATGAGCGCCATCATGTAGCCGAAGGCGATCGAGAAGCCGATCATGATCATGACCATGCCGACCGTGCGCACCACGCGTGCGATCAGCTTCGGCAGCTCGCTCCATGTGCAGTCGCGGTAGACGAACATGGTGACGAAGAAGGCATAGACGCACGCCACCGCCGCGGATTCGGTGGGCGTGAAGATGCCGGACAGGATCCCTCCGAGAATGATCACGATCGTGATCAGGCCCCAGATCGCGTCGACGGCGATCTTGAGCGCCTGGCGCAGCGGAACGATCTCGCCTTTCGGAAAATTCTCCCGGTGCGCGATCACGAGAACGAGCACGATCAGCGAGAGACCGAGCAATAGCGCCGGGATGATCCCGCCCATGAACAACTGGGCGACGGACACCGTTCCGCCGGCGGCCAGTGAATAGATGATCATGTTGTGCGATGGCGGCAGCAAAAGCGGCTGCAGCGAGCCGGATATGGTGACATTGACGGCGAACAGGCGCGGATAGCCATGCTTGATCATCTGCGGGATCATCACCGAACCCACAGCCGCGGTATCGGCGACGGATGAGCCCGAGATGCAGCCGAACATCGTGGAGGCGATGATGTTCACCAGCGCCATCCCGCCCCGAATGAAGCCCACGAACACCTTGGCGAGGTTGACCAGGCGCTCGGCCATGCCGCCGACGGCCATGATCGCGCCGGCAAGAATGAAGAACGGGATCGCCAGGAGCGAGAACCCGCTCATGCCGCCCGAGACCTTGAGCATGACGGCTTCGAGCGGAATGCCGGTCCAGAGCGCGGCGAGGATTGCGGCAAGCCCGAGCGCATAGGCAACCGGCATGCCCGCCAGGCACGCCACGGTGAAGCTGCCGATGAGAATGAGAACGTCCATCACGCAGGTCCGCTGCCGCGTCTACTCGGTCGAGATCTGGCTGACGGTTTCGGGCTCCGGCTGCTGGAAGAAGTCCTGCGTCAGAAGACGCTCGATCACGAACAGGACGGTGAGCGCGCCGCCGGTGGGGATCGGCAGGTAGGTCATGCCGGCCGTGACGATTGGGAACTCAGCGATGCTCTGGTACCAGGTCGCCTCCACCAGCTTGATGCCCCAGACCACCATGAAGAGATTGGTCGCGAGCATGCAGATTTCGAGCAACCAGCCCAACAGCGACTTCCATGGCTCCGCGAGGAGGCCTGGCAGGATGCCGACGCCGATATGCAGATGCTCCCGATAGCAGACGACAGCGGACAGGAACGACAGCACGATCATCAGCAGGACGGCCAGCGGCTCCGGCCACGACGCCGCGCTGTTGAGCACGTAGCGGGTGAAGACGCCGTAGGGAACGATGAGGGTGATGATCACGAGGCAGGCGCCGGCGACGAACAGACACGCGCCGTTAATGGCGTCCATCGCCCGAAAATAAGCCTGCTTCATGCCGTCCCCCCACCAACAGCGCGAGCGTCGGCGTGATCCACGGATCGGCCGGCTCGCGCGCCACGCTCAGGCGTTCATTTGAGGTCTTGAATGCGCTTGATCAGATCGGCGTGCTGCGCACCGTATTTGTCCCACACCGGCTTTACCGCCGCCTGGAACGGCCTCTTGTCGTCTATCTTGACGATCTCGATGCCGGCCGCCTCGATCTGCTTGGTCGACTTCTCTTCCATCGCGTACCAAAGCTTGCGCTGATCCTGCTGCGCCTCCTTGGCGAGCTTGGCGATCAGTGCCTGGTCGTCCTGCGCGAGCGTGCTCCAGGTCTTCTTCGAGAACACGAGGATTTCCGGGATCATCAGATGCCCGGTGAGCGAGTAGTACTTGGCATGGCGGTAATGCTGGCCGGTCGTGTAGGTCGGGGCGTTGTTCTCCGCGCCGTCGACCACGCCGGTCTGCATGGCGTTGACGAGCTGGTCCATGCCCATGGCGACACCGTTGCCGCCGAGCGCATTCATGGTGTCGACGAAGACGGGATTGCCCATCATCCGGATCTTCAGCCCCTTGAGGTCCTCGATCGAACGGATCGGTTTCTTGCTGTTGTAGACGTTGCGGGTGCCGGCGTTCATCCAACAAAGGCCGACGAGCCCGGCGGTGGGATGGTTCGACAGCTTCTTGAGCAGTTCGTCGCCGATCGGACCGTCGATGACCTGCTCCATGTGGGCGTCGTCGCGGAACATGAACGGCAGATTGAACACGTTGAGCTCGGGGACCAGCGGGCCCATCGGCCCCACGCTGATGCGTGCGATGGCGAGCGCGCCGACCTGGGCCTGCTCGATCGCTTCCTTTTCGCCGCCGAGCTGCATCGACGGATACATCTGGATGCTGATGCGGCCGCCGGTGGTCGCATCGAGCTTCTTGCCCATGGCCAGCACCGCGTCGACCGTGGGGTAGCCGATGGGATGCACGTCGGCGGCCTTGAGAACGAGCTTCTGCTGCGCGAAGGCGGGCAAGCCGAATTCGGTCGCAAGCGTGCCCAGCGCTGTGGCGGCGCCGAGGCGGAGCACGGTTCGGCGGTTCATGGTCGTTCTCCCTGATCGTTTGTTTCTTACGCGCGCGCGGCGCCGCCGGATTTCTTGATCGGTCGGTGGGCGCGTGGTACGCGCTTGTCATATCATATGATGACTGGCCTCCCGAGGGAGTCAAGGTGATGAGCAGGTCCACGACAAACCTTTCGGTGACGCGGCCGCTGTCGGCGCCGCGATCCTTGACCGGCGAATTGGTCGTACGGCTCACCGACGACATTACCAGCGGCAAGATACCGCCGGGATCCCGCTTGCCGACCGAGCAGGAAATGATCGCCGCCACCGGCGTTAGCCGCACGGTGGTGCGGGAGGCGGTCGCCGCGTTGCGCGCGGACGGGCTCGTCATCACGCGTCAAGGCGTCGGCGCCTTTGTCCCGGAAAATGCCCGTCCGCCGCTGCGGATCGGGTTCGACCGGCTGTCGCCCCTGCGCGCGGTGCTCGACGTGATGGAGCTGCGCACCGGGATAGAGATCGAAGCCGCCGGGCTCGCCGCCGAGCGGGCGTCGCCGGCGCAGGTCCGCAAGGTCGTCGAGTGTTTCGATGCCATCGCCGCCGCGATCCGGCGCGGTGCCGATGGGATCGACCAGGATTTTGCGCTCCATTGCAGCATCGCCGACGCGACCGGCAACCCGCAGTTCAGGCGCTTCCTGGAACATCTCGGCCGCTTCGTCATCCCGCGGCAGACGATCCGCGGCGGGCCGGGGATGCCAAAGCGCGTCTACAGCGAAACGTTCCAGCAGGAGCACCGCGACATCGTGCAGGCGATCCGCACCGGTGCAGTCGCGCAAGCGCGCGGCGCGATGCGCCGGCACCTGCTCAACAGCCGCAAGCGCTATCAACGGCTGGCCGGCAAGCTCGCCGCCACCTGACGCCGCTTCACTTCGCAACGGGTACATCATGCAAACGGTTCTGGTCACGGGCGCGGCTGGCGGTATCGGCACGCGGCTGCGGCAATTGCTCAAGGGCATCTATCGCGAGCTGCGCCTGAGCGACGTCAAGCGGCCGCCCGACCTCGGTCCGGACGAGACCTTTGTCGCGGCCGATCTCGCCAGCATGGCCGAGGTCGAGCGCGCCGTCGCCGGCGTCGACGGCATCGTCCATCTCGGTGGATTCTCGGTCGAGGGGCCGTGGGATACCATCCTGCAGGCAAACATCATCGGTTGCTACAATCTGTTCGAGGCGGCGCGGCGCCACGGCGTCGGGCGGGTGGTGTTCGCTTCCTCGAACCATGTCGTCGGCTTCTATCCGCGGCAGCGTCGCATCGGGGTGGACGACCCGGTGCGGCCGGATTCCCGCTACGGCGCCAGCAAGGCATTCGGCGAGGCGCTGGCAGCGCTCTATGCCTACAAGCACGGCCTGCGCGTGACCTGCCTTCGCATCGGCAATGTCGGCGATGTCCCCGCCGACCGGCGCCGGCTCTCGATCTGGATCGCGCCGCAGGACCTTGTGCAGCTCATCCGCATCGGCCTCGAGCACCCGGACATCCGCCACGAGATCTTCTATGGCGCCTCCGACAATGCGCGCGGCTGGTGGGACAACAGCGCGGCCTTCCGGCTCGGCTATCGGCCGCAATACCGCGCCGAGGAGCATGGCGCCGAGGCGCTCGCCGCCGACGCGAAGCTCCCCGCCGATCCAGTCGGCGAGTGGTACCAGGGCGGGCCTTATTGCAGCGACGAATTCGACGACGGCATCGAACGCGCCCCGGTGTGAGCGTTACAAGCTGCGGCCGTCGAACGGCGTGGGCGTGAGCGCCGCGATGTCGACGTCGTCGAGGCAGCGGACGTTGACCGCGACCATCTCCTCGCCCTTTGGATTCTTGCCGCGCGAGAATGCCCCCACGCCGCACTGCCCACAGAACAGGTGGTGGATGGTCTTCTTGCCGAACTGGTAATCCTTGAGATCCTCCGCGCCTGCGCGCAGCCCGAAGTGCTCCGATGCCACGAACGACCAGAGCGCGCCGCGCTTCTGGCAGAGCGAGCAGTTGCAGGCGGCGACGCCGCTGAGGTCGGTGGTCACCTCGAAGCGCACCTCGCCGCAATGGCAGCCGCCGGTATATGTCTTCGCTTCGGGCATGGCGTGGCCTATTTCTGTTGAAACTCGATCCGCTTGTCGGGCCGCTCGAGATCAACGTGCAAGGCCTCGCATAGCCGGTTCGAGTAGTTCCACATGCCGCAGAACACCGTGAGCTCCACGATCTGTTTCTCGCTGAAGTGTTCCTTCATCGCCGCGAACGCGGCATCGTCGTCGCGCGCCTGCATCATCGTGACCACGTCGGCCCAGCGGATCGCCGCCTTCTGGCGGTCGTCGAGGTCGGGCGAGCTCATATAGTCGCTGCCCTGCGCGGCCTTGATCTGGGCCTCGGTGAGCCCGAGTTTCTTGCCGAGCGGCACGTTGTGCGACATGCAATAGGCGCTCTGATTGAGCGCTGAGGTCTTGATGATGACGAGTTGCTGGATCTGCACGTAAGCCGGGTCGGTCTTGACGTTGTTGAGGCGGATCGATTCGTTCGGCAGCATCCAGCCCGCCAGCGCCGCCGGCTGATGCGCCAGCACCTGCGAGAAATTACTGATGCGTCCCCACTGCTCGACCACGCCGTTGTAAACCTTTCGGGTCTCGGCGTCGGCTTCGTCAGGCTTGATCATTTTCACGCGCGCCACGGCCGTCTCCTTGTCCGCAACAATGTAGCGGAAGCGTAAACCCCGTGCGAGCCGCGCGTTTCGCAGGCGTTGGAACAAGTTCCATTCGGATAAGGCCGCAAGCGCGGCGAGGGGCCTGCGCCCGCAGGCGTAGAGCGCGACCGGGCTCGAACAATCACCGTCCGGAACGGTCGGGCTGTTCCAGCGGCAGGACAGGCAATACCAGCAGATCCTCGAGTTCCAGCAGTTCGCGCAGATCACCGATCGCTTCGATGGCGTCGTCCTCGGCGGCCACCGCACGCAACCGATCATAGACCTCCCGCCACGGCGGCGGGCGGCCGAGCCGCAGCGCCGCATCGACATAGGCACGCGCTTCGCCCAGCGAGGCGAGGCGCCGGGGCTTGGGCGTGTCCTTGACCACAAGCGGCGGATCGATCCGAAAGTCGTCCATGATGTAGGCTAGCACGGCCCGCTCGCCCGCGCGATCGTGGTGGGCGTCAAACGTTGAGCGACACCGGCCAGCGGCAGCTTACGCCGCGAGCGGCGGATTGCGGTCCGCGTGCTCTCTCGTCAGGTCGATCTCGATCCAGGGCTGTGCGGTCTCGCACCAGACTTCCATCGTCGGGTTGAGCCAGGAGGTGTTCTCCAGCGTGCCGGCCTTGACGAACGCCAGCGTCGGCATGGCCTCGAGGTAAGACGCGATCGG
>Ga0208989_10000010_pt1 | contig 30461 bp, 24 predicted proteins | sample MedBloCAOM3_M1_FD_187852 | JGI IMG/M metagenome (GOLD analysis project Ga0208989, IMG submission 187852) | Forest soil microbial communities from El Dorado National Forest, California, USA - Mediterranean Blodgett CA OM3_M1 (SPAdes) (version 2) | ecosystem: Environmental > Terrestrial > Soil >...
CGTGAGGTCGTCGGCAAGCCGGTTGGCGGCGGTGGCGCCGCGTCCCGTCTGGGTACCCGCCGCCTGCTTCAAGTTCCCCACCGCGGCCTTGAGCGCGGCAACATTATCGGCGTCCGTCGGCGGCTTCTTGTTCGGGTCCGGCCGCAGCGCCGGCTCGATCACGGTGGCGAGCTGACGGATGGCGGCGAGCTTGGGCTGCTGATCGACGGGAATGAAACTCTCGACCGTCTTGACGCTTGAAACCTCCGGCAGCTTGGACAGCTTCTCCGCGGCGGCCTTCACCGCCTCCTCGTTTGGCACCAGCACATAGATCGAGCTCGCTCCGATCGCGGGATCGCTCCGCAGTTCGAGGAAGGTCGCAACCGACTCGACCTTCGGACTTCTCAGGTTGAGCGGATTGAAGTCGAACTGCAGCCAATAGAGCAATGGCAGGCCGGCCGCGACCACCAGCCCGGTGCAGACGATGATCGGAATCCGGTGCCGCTCCATCGCGCGATCGAGGGGTGCGAGGAACGTGAAGCCCATCCCTTCCGGTTCCCCCGGAGGACGCAGGAGCGTCAACAGCGCTGGAATCACGGTGATGCTCGTGATGAACGCGATGATCATGCCCAGGCCGGCGAGCAGGCCGAGTTCCGACAACCCTTTGTAGTCGGTAGGGAGGAAGGACAAGAATCCCGCGGCGGTGGCGGCGGCGGCAAGCGTCAGGGGGGCGCCGGCGTAGCGCGCGGTGCGGATGAGGGCTTCATGCAGATCGTCGACGTCGTGCCGCTCGGCGCGATAGCGCACGCTGAACTGAATCCCAAAATCGACGCCGAGGCCGATGAAGAGGACAGCGAAGGCGACCGAAATCAGGTTGAGCGCGCCCACGAGGGCCAATCCGATCGCGGCGGTGATGGAAAGGCCGACCAGGAGGCTGATGAAAACCGCCAGGATGATCCCGAACGACCGCAACGCTAGCCACAGGATGGTCAACACCACCACGATGGTGGCGGCCGTGTTGACAAAGGCGCCCTCCTGCAGCGTGGCATATTCCTCGTCGGCGATCGCCACCGGCCCGGTCAGGCGCACCCGCGCGCCATATTGCGTGGTGAGGTCGGCTGCCGCGGCTCGAATGGCGTTGGTGGCGGCTTTCCCGGGCATGAGCGCGGCGAAGTCGAGCACCGGCCGGATATCGATGAAGCGACGGCGGTCGCTCGGAGTCGACGGCCGGCCATTGAGCATCGCGCGCCAGGAGAAGCTCGCCGGCCGCCCCGCGATTACCTCGTCGAGGGTGTCCGAGACCATGTTCATGGTCCCGCCGAAATCGTCGAGGGTGTAGTGATTCATCCGTGCGCCGACCAGTCCGTAGTTCAGCGCCGTGGTCAGTCCGCGCAGATTCGAATCCTGCGCCAGGACCTGGATCACAGGTTTGGCTTCACCGAGTTTCTTGGTGAAGCCGACCACCTCTTCGGTGGGCAGGAACAACAGCCCGTTCTTCTGAAAAAATGGCCCTCCACCGCCCTCCACGATCGCGTGGAAGAGATCCTTCTGCGCGGAGAGTTTCTGGATCAGCGCCGCGGTCGCCTGCGTTGCCAGTTCGGAGGTAGGCGCATCGAGGACCGCGAGCATGGTCTCCTCTTGCGAGGGAAAGAACTTGTTGAAGGCCGCCTCGCGCTGGCGCCAAGGGAGGTCCTTGGAAATGAGCTTGTTGACGTCGGCATCGATGGCGAAATGGCCGGCGGCGTAAATGGCGGTGATGAGGCCTAAAAGTATAGCAATGCCAACAACTTGTTTGGCATATCTGGTACAATAATCAACCGTGGTGACGATCGCCTGCTGCAACATGCCGTAATCCTAGGAGTTTGCCCATGGGGCCCAATCGGCGGGCGGGATCTGATAAGTGTGGCGGCGCAATATCAGGCAATTCAGCACGTTGACAACGACTAAGGTTGCACGGAGAACACCGGCGGGGAACGCTTCGTCCGTCCAGCCACAACCCCAGGCTGAGCGTTGCGTTCGACGGCGAGCAAATGGGGGCTTTTCAACCGCAGCTTCCAATGATTAGGGCTGTGCCCCCGCGATTCCATGTGGGAAAATGTTCGGATGATGATTTCGCAGACCCCGCTCTTAGATACCCTCGATGGTCCTGAAGACCTGCGCCGCCTGCCGGAGACGACCCTGCGGCAACTGGCCGATGAGTTGCGCTCCGAGACGATCAGTGCAGTTGCGGTCACCGGTGGGCACCTTGGGGCTGGCCTCGGGGTTGTGGAACTGACGGTCGCGCTGCATCATGTTTTCGATACTCCGCGGGACCGGCTGGTCTGGGATGTGGGGCACCAAGCTTATCCACACAAGATCCTCACCGGCCGTCGCGACCGGATCCGCACCCTGCGCCAAGGCGGGGGCCTGTCCGGCTTCACCAAGCGCGCCGAAAGCGAATACGACCCGTTCGGCGCTGCTCATTCCTCGACCTCGATCTCGGCCGGCCTGGGGATGGCCGTGGCGCGCGACCTTCGGGGTGAGCCCCACAATGTGGTGTGCGTCATCGGCGACGGAGCCATGTCGGCGGGGATGGCTTATGAGGCCATGAACAATGCCGGAGCGATGAATTCGCGTCTCATCGTCATCCTCAATGACAATAACATGTCCATTGCGCCGCCGGTCGGCGCCCTTCCGGCTTATCTCGCGCGCCTCGTTTCCGGGCGCACCTATCGCTCGTTGCGCGAGGGCATCAAGCAGCTTGCCAAACCGTTGCCGAAGTTCCTGGAACAACGCGCGCTGGCGATCGAGGAATATGCGCGCGGGCTCGTCACCGGCGGCACGTTGTTCGAAGAACTCGGCTTCTACTATGTCGGCCCGATCGACGGTCACAATCTCGACCATCTGCTACCGGTGCTCAAGAACGTGCGGGACGCCAAAACCGGACCGATCCTGGTGCATGTCGTCACCGAAAAGGGTCACGGCTATGCACCGGCGGAGGCGTCCGACGACAAGTATCACGGCGTGGTCAAGTTCGACATCACCACCGGCAAGCAGGCCAAGGCGAAATCGAATGCGCCCTCCTACACCAAGGTCTTCGGCGAGAGCCTCATCAAGGAGGCGAGGAAGGATCCTCGCATCGTCGCGATCACGGCGGCAATGCCGTCGGGCACGGGCGTAGATATGTTCGGCAAGGTGTTCCCCGAGCGGACCTTTGACGTCGGAATCGCCGAGCAACACGCGGTGACCTTTGCCGCCGGCCTGGCTACCGAAGGGTACAAGCCGTTCGCCGTGATCTATTCGACGTTCCTGCAGCGCGCCTATGACCAGATCGTGCATGACGTGGCGATCCAGCGTTTGCCGGTACGGTTCGCGCTCGACCGCGCCGGCCTAGTCGGTGCTGACGGCCCGACCCATGCCGGGTCGTTCGACATCGCCTATCTCGGTTGCCTGCCGGGCTTCGTCTTGATGGCGGCAGCCGACGAGGCCGAACTGGTCCATATGGTTGCGACGCAGGTCGCCATCGACGACCGTCCGTCCGCGTTGCGGTATCAGCGCGGCGACGGCGTTGGGGTCGACATGCCCGAATTCGGCGTGCCGCTGGAGATCGGAAAAGGCCGCATCGTGCGCGAAGGGACCGCCGTTGCGCTGCTCTCGTTCGGCTCGCGGCTCAGCGATTGCCACAAAGCGGCCGACCTGCTCGCGAGCCACGGCCTCTCGACCACGGTAGCCGATGCCCGCTTCGCCAAGCCACTGGACGTTGAACTGGTGCTGCGACTTGCCCGCGAGCACGAAGTGCTCGTGACCATCGAGGAAGGCGCAATCGGCGGCTTCGGCACCTACGTGCTGCAGACGCTTGCGGAGCACGGAAGCTTGGATCGCGGCCTCAAGGTGCGTTCGCTGGTCTTGCCGGATCTGTTCATCGATCAGGACAGCCCGGCGGCGATGTACGCGAACGCCGGACTCGATGCCAATGCGATGGTGGCGAAAGTGTTCGAGGCGCTCGGAAGGGACATTGCCGCTATCCACGTCGCATCGACACGTGCGCCGGCGGGGCGTCCATGAAAGTCCTTCTTTCGCAGCCTCGCGGATTCTGCGCCGGCGTGGTGCGCGCCATCGAAATCGTCGAGCGGGCTCTCGAGAAGTACGGACCGCCGGTCTACGTCCGTCACGAGATCGTTCACAACAAATTCGTGGTCGATGGCCTCAAGGCCAAAGGCGCAATCTTCGTCGAAGAATTGTCCGACGTCCCGCCGGGCGCCGTCACCATCTTCAGCGCGCATGGCGTGGCAAGGAGCGTCGTGAACGAGGCCGGAGGACGGCAACTGCCGGTGCTCGATGCGACCTGTCCGCTGGTCACCAAAGTGCACAACCAGGGCAAGCGCTATGTCGCGGAGGGCCGCGTGCTCATCCTCATCGGCCACGCCGGTCATCCCGAGGTCGAGGGCACGCTCGGCCAGATCGACGGTCCCGTGGTGCTGGTGCAGAACGAGCGGGAGGTCGAAGCGCTGGACATTCCCGCCGACACACCGGTCGCGTATGTCACGCAGACGACATTGAGCGTCGACGATACGCGCGGGATCATTGCCGCGCTCGAACGTCGCTTCCACAACCTCGTCGGACCCGAGATCAGAGACATCTGCTATGCCACGCAAAACCGCCAGTCGGCGGTGCGGGAGCTCAGTCAACACGTCGATGTCATCCTGGTAGTTGGCGCCAAGAATAGTTCCAATTCGAATCGATTGCGCGAGATCGGCGAGGAGGCTGGAATTCCGAGCTACCTCATCGCAGACGGCAGCGAACTTGCACCCCAATGGGTCAAGGATGCGCAGGTGATCGGCATCACCGCCGGCGCCTCCGCGCCCGAGGTGCTGGTCGAGGACGTCATCAATACGTTGCGAGCACTTGGCGAGGTCGAAGTCTCGACTCTGCCAGGCCGGCAGGAGAATATTGAGTTCCGGCTACCGCGCGAACTAGCGACGGGTTGAGGCGTTTAACTAGTAAGATAGAACGCGAACTGGCGACGGGTTAAGTCGTTCAACTGGGAAGATAAAAAATGCGAGTGCCGTTTCTTAAGGAAATGCGTATCGGCGCCTATATCCTCAAGCAGAAGCTGCTGGGGCGCAAACGCTATCCGCTCGTTCTGATGCTCGAGCCGCTGTTTCGTTGCAACCTCGCCTGCGTCGGTTGCGGCAAGATCGACTATCCTGATTCCATTCTCAATCGCCGGCTCTCGGTCGAGCAATGCCTCGATGCGGTTGACGAATGCGGCGCGCCCATGGTTGCGATTCCCGGCGGCGAGCCGCTGATCCATCGCGAGATCGGCGAAATCGTGAAAGGCCTGGTCGCGAAAAAGAAATTCGTCTCGCTGTGCACGAATGCGCTGCTCCTGGAGAAGAAGCTGCATTTATTCGAGCCTTCACCCTATCTGTTCTTCTCGGTCCATCTCGACGGGCTGCGCGAGCATCACGACAAATCGGTCTGTCAGACCGGCGTATTCGACCGCGCAGTCTCCGCCATCAAGGCCGCCAAGGCCAAGGGCTTCACCGTCAACGTCAACGCCACGATCTTTGACGGCCATGCCGCCGAAGATGTCGCCGCCTTTCTCGACTACGCCAAGGAGCTCGGCGTGGGCGTGTCGATCTCGCCCGGCTACGCCTATGAGCGCGCGCCCGACCAGGAACACTTCCTGAGCCGCAGGAAGACCAAGGAGCTGTTCCGGAACGTGTTCAGCCTGGGCAAAGGCAAGAACTGGGATTTCATCCATTCCAATCTGTTCCTCGATTTCCTCGCCGGCAACCAGACCTATCACTGCACGCCCTGGGGCATGCCGACGCGGAACATTTTCGGCTGGCAGAAGCCCTGTTACCTGCTGGGCGAAGGCTACGCCAAGACCTTCCATGAACTGATGGAAACGACGGACTGGGATTCCTACGGCACCGGCAAGTACGAGAAGTGCGCCAACTGCATGGCACATTGCGGCTACGAGCCGACCGCCGCGGAGGCGACGATCGCGCAGCCTTGGCAGGCGCTCAAGGTCGCCATGTTCGGCCCGCGCACGCAAGGACCGATGGCGCCGGAGATCCCGCTCGACAAGCAGCGGCCTGCGCGATTCGTATTCTCCCGCCATGTCGAGGACGAGGTCGCGGCCATCCGTCAAGCCGAGAAGCGGCCGGTTACTCCGCTGGAAGCGGCGGAGTAGCATCCGGACGCCTGTCCGGATGCGCCGCGGCGCGTAGTTGGGCGAAGGGCAACGCTGCGCCGCAAGAAGCTGAGGATCGCTCGCTAAATCACATCCCGAACGCCACCGCGTGCGCGTTGGCATTGCTGAGGTTGCGGTAGCGCGCCAGCGCCCACAACGGGAAAAACTTCGCGTAGCCGTGATACCGCAGATAGAACACGCGCGGGAAGCCGGTAGCGGTGTAGCGCGGCTCGTTCCAGAAGCCGTCATTGCCCTGCGTCCGTGACAGATACGCGATCCCGCGCTTGACCGCGGGATGGTCGACCTCGCCCGCCGCCATGAGGCCGAGCAGCGCCCAAGCAGTCTGCGAGGGCGCGCTCGGCGACGGCTCGTAGCCGCGGTAGTCGAGCTTGTAGCTGACGCCGTCTTCGCCCCAGCCGCCATCGGTATTCTGGATCTTGACCAGCCATGCCACCGCCTTGCGGAATTCGGGTGAGGCATGATCGACGCCGGCGGCATTGAGCGCACACAGGACCGACCAAGTGCCATAGATGTAATTCATGCCCCAGCGGCCGTACCAACTCCCCTCCTCCATCTGCGTGCGGCGCAGATAGTCGACCGCGCGCGCGACGGCATCGCTCTTGTCCATGGTCTCGCCGATCTGTGCCAGCATCGAAATGCAACGCGCGGTTACGTCTTCGGTCGGAGGGTCAAGCAAAGCGCCGTGATCGGCGAAGGGAATGTTGTTGAGATAGTCGTACTGATTGTCGGCGTCGAATGCGCCCCAGGCGCCGTTCTCGCTTTGCATTCCCACAATCCATTCCCGGGCCCGGGCGATCGAGCCGCGGAAGTCGGCCTCGGCGCTCAAGCCCTGCACGCGATCCATCGCCATCACCACCACGGCCGTGTCGTCGACGTCCGGATAGTGCGGATTGGCGTACTGAAACGCCCAGCCGCCGGGGCGGATCTCGGGCCGCCGCGCGATCCAATCGCCTTTGACATCCAGGATCTGCTTGGGCACCAGCCATTCCAAACCCTTACGGGCCTGTGTCAGCGCGTGCTCGCCCCCCGCTTCGAGCAAAGCATGGCAGGTGAGCCCGGTATCCCAAATCGGTGATACGCAAGGTTGGCAATAGCCCTCGTCTTCGTGCATCACCAACAGCTTCTCGATCGACTTGCGCGCGATGGTGCGCTGTGGATGATCTTCTGGATAGCCGAGCGCGTCGAACATCATCACGCTGTTCGCCATCGCCGGGAAGATCGCACCGAGACCGTCTTCGCCGTTGAGGCGCTCGCTGACCCACGCCACCGCGTGGTGGATCGCGCGTCGCCGCGACCGCTTCGGGAACAGCGGCTCGAATGCATGCAGCAGCGAATCGAGCCCGCGGAATAACCAGAACCACGAGGTTTTCTGCTGCGGCGCCTTTGGAGCCGGACCGATCGTCTGCGGCGCCGCGAGGAAGAGCTCTTCGATGCCAACCCCCTTGGGGTTGCGCGCCTTCGGCTTGAGCGCCTGCAGCACCAACAGCGGCACGATGACGGTGCGGCTCCAATACGAAATCTTATCGAGATGGAACGGAAACCACGTCGGAAGAAGCATGATCTCCACCGGCATGACCGGAACGGCGCGCCAGGGGATGAACCCAAACAGCGCCAGCATCAGCCGGGTGAACACATTCGCGCGCGATGCGCCGCCGCGTGAGCGGATCGCCTCGCGCGCACGCACCATGTGCGGGGCATCGACCGCGTCACCCATCATCTTGAGCGCAAAATAAGCCTTCACGCTTGCGCTCATGTCGAAGGCGCCATTGTGGAACAGCGGCCAGCCGCCATGACCGCCCTGGATGCGGCGCAGATAGGCTGCGATCTTGGCTTCCAGCGCGACATCGACCGGCTCTGCCAGATAGTGCCGCAGCAGCACGTATTCCGCCGGAATGGTCGCGTCAGCTTCGAGCTCGAATACCCAATGTCCGTCGGGCTGCTGCAAGGCGAGCAGCGCGCCGGTTGCCGCCTCGATGCTGCGGTCTACTTCGGTTTCCGGCATGGACGACTTCGGGCCGAAAGGCATGTGTTCACTTATTCCTGATCACGCGCGGCGAACGAGATCAGCCGCCCGGTTGCCGGACCGGATCGCCCCTTCGATGGTCGCCGGCAGTCCGGTCATGGTCCAATCGCCCGCGAGGAAAAGATTGCTCCACGCCGTTGTGGTAGCAGGTCGTTTGGCATTCTCGCCCGGCGTCGCCGCAAAGGTGGCGCGGCGTTCGCGCACGATCTGCCACGGTGGCAGCGTCTTGGGAAGGGCGGTGACGGTCGCAACCTCGTTCCAAATGTTCTGCGCCAACGTCTCGCGCGGAACATCGAGCAGGCGATCGGCGGCACTGATGGTGACCGACAATCGATCGGGAAACGCAAAAAGCCATTCGATGGTGCCGTTCACGACGCCGACGATGGATGCAAGGCCGGTGGGCGGATCGACACGGAAATGCGCATTGACGATGGCGCGGAATTCAGCGGGCGTCTTGAGAGCGGGCACCATGTCGGCCGCGACCACAGGCGGCACGGCCAGGATCACGTCATCGTCCTCGATAGCCAGCTTGTCGTCGCCGAAGTCGAGCACGGCGACCTTGCCGTGAGCGAAATCGAGCGCACGCAGCCGGTGTCCGAACTCGATCTTCACGTTGCGCTCGGCAAGAAAGTGCAGCGCCGGCTCGACAAAGACCGGGCCGAGCCCGTCGCGAGCGATGAGCGGGCGGCAGGCCTTCCCTCCCGCAAGCAACGTTTCGCGGATGATCGCGCCGGCGAGGCGGGCGCTCCCCTCCTTCGGATCTGTGTTCAGGGCCGCAACCCAAAGCGGCCGCGCGAGACGCTCGTAGAGAGGACCCGCACATGTCACCGTTTCGCAGATCGTCTTTTTCTCAGAGGCGTACAGCAAGCGCGCGAACGAAAGGTAGTCGCGCGCCCTTGTACCCGGCACGCGCCTGCTGCGATCAAAGATCCACCACGGCAGGCGCCCGGCATTGATGCGCACCGTCCATCGCTCGCCGCTTGCAAGATCCATGAACGCGAATTCGGCGGCTGGCGGACCGGCGAGCCTTCCTTGCGCGCCGATCTCTTCGAGATAGGAGAGTGCGGCATGATTGGCCGACAGCAGCAGGTGATTGCCGTTGTCGATCACCATATCTAGCACTGGATCGTGGTAGGACCGACAGCGTCCTCCGGCCTGACCGGCGGCCTCGTGTACCACCACGCGTTCCGCGCGCGCCGCAAGGCGCACCGCGGCTGCGAGCCCGGCAAGTCCGGCGCCGACGACGTGGACCGTGCGCGGCATCAGATGAAGGCGTGCCGAAGGATGATCCACACCAGCCGCGACCGCGGCAAGTGGATCGCAGGGCGCGGATGCGACCAGCCGCGCGCGATCAGGCGATCGAGAATGAGGCGATAGGCCTCCGCCATGATGCGCGGCGCGCGCACGGCGCGGCGCGCGCTCCCCGCCATGATCTTGTCGGCTTGCGCGAAATGCTCGCCCGCCCGCTCCACGACGCGCGCACAGACCCGCCCGAGCGCCGGGCTCGCCAGCACTGTCGCCGGATCGGTCGCCGTGATGCCGGCCTCGCGCAACGCCTCAGCCGGCAGATATAGCCGCCCGAACGCCGCGTCTTCGTCGAGGTCGCGCAGGATGTTGGTGAGCTGCAGGGCCCGCCCCAAATGGTGCGCGAGTGCGATGCCTTCCTGTTCCCCCATTCCGAACACCCGGACCGACAGCCGCCCGACCGCGCTCGCGACCCGGTTGCAGTAGACGTCAAGCGTCGCCTCGTCGGGCGCACGGATATCCCGGAGCACGTCCATCTCCATTCCGTCGATGACGGAATGGAAATCCTCGCGCCGCAGGCCGAATTCGCGCACCGCCAAAGCCAGACCTTGCGTGCGCGGGGACGACTTGTTGGCGTAGAGCCCATCGATATCGGCGCGCCAGCGCTCGAGTTGCTGGCGGCGCTCGTCCCGGGGGCCGCTCGAATCCGCAATGTCGTCGACCTGACGACAAAACGAATAGATCTCGAACATGGCGTCGCGTTGCGCGCGCGGCAATATCCGCATCGCGTTGTAGAACGAACTGCCCGATGCCCGCGCGGCCGCGGCCATATCTGAAGTGTCTGCCAGCGTCAATGCTCACGCATCCTGCGGTTTGTGGCCGACCGCGAAGACGCGGCCGACACGGCGGGTTGCCCCCCATAATAGGCCGAGAAGGCCGAAGCCCGCGACCCCCGCTTTGCCGAGATGAACGCGCTGGCTCAGCGGATCGCGGCGTGTCAGCAGGGTCACCAGGCGTTCCGCGAACGTCTGAATGACCGCGACCTCCAGAGCGAGCCGCGAGTCTTCGATGCCGGCCGTAAATGGTCTGCTGTGGCGCAGCAGGTCACCGGTACGGTGCGCAAGATTGTGGATGCAGGCAAACAGGCCCGCAGACGCGCGGGGCTCGCCCAGTTCAGCCACGGTCCCGCCGGCCTCGGCAAGGCTATCGAGCGGAATGTAGACGCGATCGAGATCGCGGTAATCCTTGCCGCAATCCTGCAGGTGATTGATGATCTGCAGCGCCGCGCAGAGGGCATCATTGGCGGGCCAGGTGGTTCGGCTCTCCCCGTGCACGTCGAGCACGAAGCGTCCAACCGGCATGGCCGAGTAGGTGCAATAGCCGATGAGATCGTCCCAGTCGCGGTAGCGCAGCTTGGTCACGTCCATGCGGAAGGCAGTGAGCAAGTCTTGCGCATGGCGCGGCGAGAGATGACGTGCAGCGAGTTGCGCGCGCAAGGCGACACCGACCGCGTCGTCGTCGCTCCGGCCGAGCAATGCGGCCTCGAGCCGGTCGAGCAGCGCAAGCTTGTCCTGCGGCGCAAGCGTGGCGTGGTCCGCGATATCGTCGGCGGTGCGGACGAATTCGTAGAATGCGAGGATCGGCTCGCGATGGCGCGGATGAATCAGCCGCGACGCCACGGGGAAATTTTCGTCCCGATGGCCCTTGCCCGAGCGCGCTTCGACAGGAGTGATCATCACCGTTCTGACACGTTGGCTTGCACACGGCCCTTCCACGCTCCGCCACGTCCTCGCACATATTGGTAGGCGGAATCGAGGGTGAAGAGCAGGTATTGCAAGGCAATAGCAGGCAGCGCGAACCCCCACAAAGGGGACAGCCGGTACAACCGTAGCGTCGGCTGGAATGCCACCGCCATCAACGCCCAAGTTCCCATGCCGATCACGCGGGCGGCTCCGCTGCCGAAAATCGCCATGAACGGCGGGACGAGATAGGTCAACACCATGCCCGCCACAGTTCCCAGCAGAAGAAGCGGCGAATAGCGCAATTGCGCATAGGCCGAGCGCACCACCATGCGGCGGATATCGGCGAACGCGGGGTAAGGGCGGATGCTGCGCACGCGCTCGGTCAACCCGAGCCAGATCGGACCGTGGACCTTAAGCGCCTTCGCCAGGGCACAGTCGTCGATCAAGGCGCCGCGAATGACCTCGATGCCTCCAGCCCTCCGAAGGACGTCAGCACGCACCAGCATGCAGCCGCCGGCGGCGGCCGCAACCGCGCTCTGCGGCCGATTCACCCAGGGGAACGGGTAGAGCATCTGAAAGAAGAAAATGAACGCCGGAATGTTGGCGTGCTCGGCGAAGCTTTCGCACCGTAGCTTGACCATTAGCGATGTCAGCACCAGGCGCTTGCTCTCGGCATGCGCGACCAGCCGGCTGACGGATTCGGGCGCGTGCACGATATCGGCGTCGGTCAGCAGCAGATAATCCGGCGGATCCTGCACGGTCACCGCGGCATCGATACCCTGCTTCAGCGCCCACAGTTTCCCCGTCCATCCCGCCGGCAAGCCGCGGCTGCGCACCACGCGCAACCGCTCGTGGGGATTCGCAACATTGCGGGCAATCTCGGTGGTGCCATCGGCACTGTCGTCGTCAACCAACACGACCGCCCATCGACCGGCATAATCCTGCCGAAGCAGCGAACCGATGCTGGCACCGATGCAGTCGGCCTCGTTGCGTGCTGGCACCACCGCCGCCACGCGCGGCCATACCGGCAACTCCGCAAGCGCCAAGTCGTCGCGCTCGCTGCAGCGCCAAAAGGCTCCACGGGCCAAAAGCAGATAGAGCCAAACCAGCAGAGCAATCAAAGCGACCACTATCACGCGCGCTCAAAGCCTCCGCTCCACGCCTTAACCCCGCCAGTGCAGGCCGTCCTCACCAGGTCCCCCAAAAACAACTCAACATATTCAATGAATTGGGCTAGGAAAAGTTTGGACGGGCGGGAAGCCCTTGCTAGATTATCGACCCGTGCGCGTTCGGGCTGAGGGGATATCGCTTAGCGCCCGAAAGCGCGTCAACCCACGAGTTAGAGCACGTTCGAACGCGCATGGCCCGCATCGATGCTGCGAAAAAAGGCGTCGACATCGAGACGGTCTTTCAGGACCGGCTCGGTCAGGTCGCCCACGACACCGAAGCCCTGCTCGACCACCTGCTCGCGCCGCCACCGGTCGAGGGCGAGCGGGCCCGGCCGGCGCGACTGCTCGACGCCATGCGCTATGTGAGCCTCGGGGGCGGCAAGCGCCTGCGACCATTCCTAGTGGTGGAATCTGCCGCCCTGTTCGATGTCCCACGGCAAAATTCCCTGATGGCCGGGGCGGCGCTGGAATGCGTGCACTGCTACTCGCTGGCACACGACGATCTGCCCGCCATGGACAATGACGATCTCCGCCGAGGACGTCCGACGGCGCACAAGGCATTCGATGAGGCGACCGCCATCCTCGCCGGTGACGGCCTTCTCACCTTCGCCTTCGACATTGTCTGCCGCCCGGAGACGCATTCCGACGCCGAGGTCAGGCTCAAGCTGGTTTCGACGCTCGCGCGAGCGGCCGGGCTGGGCGGCATGGTGGGCGGACAGATGCTCGACCTCGCGGCGGAAGGCCGATTCGATGCGTCTCCCCCCAAGCTTGGCGAACAAGAGGTCAAGGTCCTGCAGGCCATGAAGACCGGAGCACTCCTTCGCTTCGGCTGCTTGGCCGGCGCGATCCTGGGCAAGGCCGATCAAAGCCAAGGGAAGGCGCTCGACCGCTACGGTTCCGCTCTCGGCGAAGCCTTCCAGATCGCCGACGACCTCCTCGACCTCGAAGGCGACCCGGCAACGGTGGGCAAAGCCACCGGCAAGGACGCGGCCGCGCATAAAGCGACGCTGGTCGGGGTGCTTGGGCCCGTGGCCGCGAGGCGGCGGCTCGAAAGCCTGGTCGCCGAGGCGCAGGCGGCGCTCAGCCCCTTCGGCGCCCATGCCGACGTACTCAAAGCCGCGGCGCACTTCGTCGCAACACGTCAGGCTTGAACGTCGGGTGAGGGTCAGGTTGCGGCCACGACCGGGGCTGAGTGGCCCGAGACATAGGTGACATTCCGTACCGGACACATGGGTAACACTTTGGCGCCCCGCGTCTCGGGCGCAACCGGTATGACGAGCAGGCCAACCGCGAAAAGCCGATTCATTTTCAGTTCCTGTATGTCCGTGCCAAAAAGGATCGCGATAGGTCACCGCCAGGGAGTGTCAGCTCGCGACTCTGCAACAAGGGAATCATGCGCGCATCCAGAGTCTCACTTCACGGCAGAAAACGCGGCTTCTCAAGCAGGCGACGACCACTACGTCGAGACGCTTGGTCAGAAAGACTATTTGATAATCGATTCAACGTCCGATGTTTTCACGCCGAACTGCCGGACGACCATCCACGTGATGTGGGAACTGAGCGTTAAGGAGATCGACGGAGGAAAATGTGAATTCACAAACCGCGTCAGATCATACGCAACCGATGAATTCATGTCGTTCTTGGTGCGACAGGGCATACCCTTCGATCAATTTCGAGCGCAGCGTCAGCCTGCTTCCATCGCTCACAACCAAAGCGAGACCCCTCTCTTTGTAGCCAGCATCGAAAGAGCAGCTCTCTTGAACTGCGTGGACAGACCTCCTAGCGCTTCAGCGGCGGGTACCCATCAACGTAAATCCAGTCCGTCGCTTGCGCCGGCTGATGACAGGCTTTGCAATTCTCCCTGTAGTCGGTCGACGTTGCCACGCCTCCTCCCGGGAGCGGGAGTTTAAGGGAGGGAGTCGACGGGCTGGCGGCGTCGAACCACGACCAGCCCCAGCCGTCGCCCCACATGTTATTGCCGGGATAGCGGCCACTGCTGTCCTTCATCATGACGAACCAGCCTCTCAGCTTGTCGGCATGGCTGACAGCGCCGGTTGTCATTTGCCCAGTGGCCGCAAAATGCACCTCTTTCACGAGTACTGTGCCATCAGGAAAATGTCCGTCTTTCCGATAGGCGGCGATAGTTCCGGACGACGCATAGACGACATGAAACTCTTGCGAACCCTGTCCCTGGTCGGCGGCTACCGCCCACGTTCCCAAGAACTCATATGTGGTTCGATAGGCCTCGGGCACGTGCAGATTTCCCTTCGTGTCGGTTACGGCCTCGGCTTTGGACTCGCCGTTCGCCGCGAATGAGCCCATCTGCCCACCCGCGATGACCGCGACCATTGCCGATAATCCTGCCGCGCAGAGAGCTGCTTTGATCGGCTTCATGATCGATTCCTCCCACAACTCATCCGTTTTGTTAGGGCGACAATTCCCGTAGGACCGGTCGGGTCCACTCGTTCGTTTTGACGCCACGCGATACTTTTCCTCGTCGCAGTCGACCGTGGCCGGTCCTGCGATGAATCGTTGCGCTGCGCGTCGATGAGCATCGTCGCCTTGACCTGGCCGTCGCTGCTAATCCGAATGAATGCATTCGGTGCAACGCTTCGCGCGGGTTTGCGCGGCAAGCTTGATTGCTTCGCGGATGCGCACATAGGTCCCGCAGCGGCAGATGTTGCCGCGCGCGTCATCGGTTCAGCGGCCGATCTGACCGACATAGAAGCCGAGACGGTTTTCGACATCGCCGGGCCGATGGAAGCCGCGTTCCATCAGCGCCTTGATCCGCTTCTGGCTGGCCGGACGGTTCAAGGCGGCGAGGAATGCATCCCATTCGGGTCGGATGTCCGCATCCGATGGCAGGCTTGCGACGTCGACCAAACGCTTGGTGTCGGCGATCGCCTGTTTGTCGAAGGAAGCGATCCGCATCGCCAGCGCGTCGACGAAACCGTCGAGTTCGGAGTCAGGAAGGGCGCGATTGACGTAGCCGTAGAGCTCGGCGAGCTCGCCATTGATGTCGTCTGCGGCCAGCAGCACTTCCAGGGCTCGGCCGCGTCCGATCAGGCGCGGCAATCGCGCCATCGGGCCGCCACCCGGCACTAGGCCCGCGCCAACCTCCCATTGCGAAAGGATGGCCTTCTCGCGGCTCGCGAAACGCATGTCGCTGGCGAGCGCAAGCTCACTTCCGACTCCTGTCGCCCTGCCCCGGATTGAAGCGATGGAGACGACGGGTGCGCGGCTGAGACGTGCCAGCATGTCCGGGAGCGCCTGGAGTCCGGTCCGTCCCGGAGGGATGCTTGTGGAATCCTCGAGCGGCGCGAGAAAATCGTAATGCGTGAGAAAGAAGCCATCGACAGCACTATCGAACACAACGACCGTCACATGCTGATCCGTCTCGATCGCGGTGATGATCTCGTTGAGCTGCGGGATCGCCTTTGGTCCGAAAATGTTCAGCGGCGGAATATCGAACGTCACGCGCCAGTACGACGGCAAGCGCCGCTCGAGCCGGATCTGCTCCGTCGTGAATGTTCTTTCGGTGCGGTTCATGGTGTGCACTCCTGATTTGTTGGTGGAAGGAGCGACGCGTATCCGTGTGCGCGTCCGTTTTATCTCAGATCGACTGACACGGCGACCGGAACGCGGTCTGGATTGACAAGATCGGCGCTTGTTGCGAGCACCCAATCAGGTGAGGCGATTTTACGCTCGGCAGTCAGGGGATGTAGGTCGAGTAGACGTAGTCCTTTTCCTTCCAGATCCGCAGCGTCTCGTTCTCGAACCGCGACAGCAGCGCCGGCTTGCGCCCCGGCACGCAGCGGTAGATCCGCAATTCGTAGATCATGGCCCTTCACCTCGAGCCGTGTGGACGGATATCAGCCGGTCACTGTCTGCTCTCATCGGAGCGGCCTCAGACCAGCGTCGTTTCGACGGCGATGTTCCCGTGCGTTGCTCGCGAATAGGGACACACCTGGTGGGCCGCCTCGACAAGGCGCTGCGCCGTCGCGCGCTCCATCCCCGGCAGGCTCACGTAGAGGCGAGCCGCCAGGCTGAAGGCGCCCCCTTCGGGACCGAGATCGATCTCGGCGTCGACCGCGTGATCGGCCGGCAGCGTGATCTTCATGTTGCGCGCGGCGAACTCCATCGCCGACTCGAAGCACGCGGACCAGCCGGCCGCGAAGAGTTGCTCCGGGTTGGTGCCGGTGCCCGGGCTGCCGGGCCGCGACAGCCTGACCTCGAGGCGGCCGTCGGAGCCGCGCGACATGCCGGCGCGCCCGCCTGTGGTGTGGGCCTTCGCGGTGTACAGCACTTTCTCGAGGCGGTTCATAACGTCCTCCTTCATGAAGAGCCCAGACGCCTGGACGCCTTGCGAAGCTCGGTCGCGATAGGCGAAGTTGCATGGCTCGGCACAGAGATGTTGTGCGGCGGCCCCAAATAGGGGAACTCGGCAAGCAGATCGATGTGGGGCCCGACCTTGTCCCCGGTCACCTTCCCGTTTGTGAGGACTGCCAGGAAGGCGTCGGCGGCATCGTCGGTGAGCGTACGGCCATTGCTCGGGAAAGACGCAGGACGCGTCGGGTCGTAGGACAGCATGTCGGGCAGCAGTGTTCCCGCCACCCGCCTTGCTTCCTCCGGCGCATAGCCACCGGTGTGCTCCAGCGCATGCGCGAAGACGGCGATGAAACGGGCATCGTTCGCCGGCTCGCCCGCGTGGTAGCCATCTCGCTCCGAGCCGACGAGAAAGACCGCTTGCGCGGGTAACGCGCCCCGGTCCGCCTGGACCCAAACCCCGCCCGCGCCGTCCAGCGTGCGCGCCCATAGGCCGACTCGTTTGGGTCCAAGGGCAGAGTTGGGCATTTCCAGCACGATGCTGCACACGTCCTTGTCGATGAAGAAATCGTCGCCGGTGAACTGCAGATCGTTCAACGCCCCCCGCGTGTCGAAGAAGAAGGGATCGCTGCGCCAGCCCGCGAAGAAGCGGTAGCGGCCGGCCTCCGTCACGCGCGCGTCCCGACCCGTCGACACAGGTGCTGCTTTGATCATGACCTGGCCGCTGTCACCCGTTTCGGCGGCCTGCGCACCCTCGACGGGCCGCACGGTCGCGGTTTGCGGCCCGTCCGCGGAGGACGAGAAGCGCACCCGATATGCGATGTCGGCGACGGCATCGCCGTTCGTATCGATCTTGAGCTCGTACAACGCCATGGGCGCGAACGGCTCGCGCGTGGTGGACCCCGGCGGGTTCGCGACGGCGGAAGGATGGACGTTCATGATCAGGATCGACTTGTCCGCCCCGCTTGGCTTGGGGAAGGCATACAAATCCGTGAGGTCCAGGCGCGCGTCTCCGTGCGGGAAGCCGAAATCGGGACCGGAGTAATGGTGCGACATGGATCATTCACTCCTCTGTCCTCCTCGTCGGCGCATGAATGCGGCGCGAAGCGGCTCCCGTGACGGAGGTTCAGTGGCCCGCACTCTGGCCGCCATCGACATGAATGGTCTCGCCCGTCACGAAGCCCGCCGATTCCAGATAGAGGATCGCGCCCACGATGTCCGAGATCTCGCCCATCCGGCCAAGCGGGTGCAGCTTGGCGAGCTGCGCATGTGTTTCGACGGGATGCATCGGCGTCTTGATGACGCCGGGCGCAACCGCATTCACTCTGATGCCGAGCTTTGCATACTCGATCGCCAGCGATTTGGTCGCGGCACTCAAGCCTCCCTTCGTCAGCGAGGCGAGTACGGACGGCACATGGGAGTTCGCGTGTTCGATCAGGCTCGTCGTGATCTGCACGACGTGGCCGCTATGCCGCTTCTCCATCTCTGCGATGGCGAGCTGCGTGATGTGAAAGAAGCCCGTGAGGTTGACGCCCAGCACAGCCGCGTAATCAGCCTCGGTATACTGAGTGAACGGCTTGGCGACGAATACGCCAGCGTTGTTGATGAGCGTATCGATGCGCCCGAACCGGGCCAGCCCTTCGGAAATCGCACGCTCGGCCGTCTTCCGGTCGGTAATGTCGCCGGGCACCACCAGGATTTGGTCATCGTTGGTTGGCCTGATCGACCGTGCCGTCGCGACCACCCCGTAATCGCGATCGCGATATGCTTCGACAAGGGCTGCGCCCATGCCCTGCGAGGCGCCAGTAATGACGGCAACCTTCCTTTCGCTGCTCATGCTCGTCTCCTTCATCCTTCCCGGTCACGGATATTCCGGTGCCTGTGGAGTGAAGGTGGACATTTCCATTCGAATGCAGCAGCCGGCGAAGATGACTTTCAGTTATCCATTGGCGCTATGAGCGACCGCCGATGCCGATGCGGAAACCGTCGCGGTCATTGCTCGAGGTCTGCTGGTTGACTGAGCGTGCGTCCCAGAAAATCTCCAACCAGCTTTGCGATCTCGTCTGGCTTCTCGTAGAGCGCAAAGTGGCCGGCATCGAGGATGTGGACCTCCGCCCCGGGCAGATCGCGCTGATAAGCGGCCGTCTCGGCAACCAGGAACGAGAGGTCGTACCAGCCCCAAATAACCAGCGTGGGCGGCTGATTCAGCCGTAGCCAAGCGCTCCACGCGAGATAGTTGGTGACGTTGGTGCGGTAATCGTAGAACAGATCGATCTGGATGTCGGCTACGCCAGGCCGGCTCAGGAACGCGAACTCGTCCGTCCGTCGAACCGAAAGATCGGCCCGAAAGTCACGACTGTGTATGCTTGTGGAAGGCTGACGTGGTGAGGTGGACGGTCAAGTGGTCGCCCTTGGCCTCGAGCTTGATGACTCCGGAGGGGGTCAACGACAACGGCGGAAACCGGATAACCGTTGCTTGCGCAGGTTGCGATCGCTTTGGTCGCTGCCTTCACCGCGAGTGCCAGTGGCAGGGAGTAGCCACTTTCGCCAACCTGAGCGATCGCGCTCCCGAGAGGGAACACCGTAAAGGTCGCCACAAAGGCCAGAGAGAACTTGTGCCGCATATCTGATCTCCATGCTGCCGAGAGTCCACGTTCCCTCATATCAGAGGCGCTCCGGGCTTCACGGATGGGCGCTCCGGGCTTCACGGATGAAGATCGACTTTTCCATTTGACTGCTGTAGTCAGCCAAAATGCCTTTCAGTTATCCACCCTCGCTATGAGCGACCGCCTCTTCGCGTTGCGGCTGTTCGCTCGGATCGCCCGCAAGGGAAGCTTTTCCGCGGCCGGTCGTGAGCTGAACATTCCGCAATCGACCGCGTCTCGGACGATCGCGACGCTGGAGCGCGAAATCGGCGTCGCGCTGTTCGTCCGGACCACGCGCGCAGTAACGCTGACCGACGCCGGCTTGGACTTCCTGGCTCGCATCGAGTCTGTCCTAGCCGAGCTCGACGAGGCGGAACACGCTGCGCGCGGAACGGGAGAGCTGCGCGGAATATTGCGGATCGGTTTGGCAACGACCTTTGCCGTGCGGGAGGTCATCTCCCGGCTTTCGGACTTCATGAGCCGGCATCCGGCGCTACGGATCGACCTGATGATGGGAGATGAGCGCGAAGACCTCGTGGCCGAAGGCGTGGACGTCGCGCTTCGATTTGGTCCTCTTTCCGACTCGACAGCGACGGTGCGGAGAATTCTCGCATGGCCGCGGGTCCTCGCCGCGTCGCGAGCTTACCTCGACAAGGCCGGGGCCCCCCTCACACCTACGGATTTGGCCCAGCATGCGATCATTCTTGGGCCCGCAAGCCTTAGCGGCCACTGGTCCTTTCGCAAGGGCGATACTGCGACCTCGTTCCAAGTCGAGGGCAAGTTGACGATAAGGGCAAGCTTGGGCGCTATCGCAGCGGCCGTCGAAGGATTGGGCATCGTCATGACTCCGCTCGGCGCGTGCCGTCGGGAATTAGAGAGAGGAGAGCTCGTTCGGCTGTTACCGGAATGGGACGCGGGAATGGTCGAGCTCAACGCCGTCTATGCGAGCGGCAGAGCCGCCAAGCCATCAGCGCGAGCCTTTGTCGACTACTTGATCGCAGCGCTTCACGAGACTGAGCCGCCGCCCCCCAGTCCACCTTCGATTGGCGAGAAGCCACGACCGTCTGCTTGAAAGGCCCTCACGTCGCAGTGAAGGCCGAAAACTGAATCGGTGCAAAATCTTGGGCTTAAAACGGCTCCAGCAGTTCGGATGTTGGGAGCCGAATTTTTGCTAGCGCGGGCCTCCCGCCGCGTGCCTCCTCGAAAGCGGCCGCGGTGGTTCCTCGCGTCGACAGGCGGTAGCAAAGAGATCAAACGCAGCTGATAAATACTCGGCTTGTCAGTAGCTTAGTTGGTACAGCTGGGTGGACTCGAACCACCGACCTCTTGGTCCACAGCCAAGCGCTCTAACCAACTGAGCTACAGCTGCACGTATCGTGGAAAGCGGCGGCAACCTAGGAGCACTGTCCTGCTTTGACAAGGGCCGGGCAGCGACGGTTGTCGGTCGCAACCGGGCCGCGGCGTTCGAGGCACAATAAAGCCCGGGCGATGAGCCCGGGCTCGGCAGTGCAGGCGAGTTCGCGCAGGAAGCGGCAAACTCAGGGCATCTTCTTGAAAGCCTTGCCCCAGCTTTCCTTCACCGGTTCTGCGGATTCCGTGGCCACTTTCTGCGCGATCGCGGCCAGTTCCTTCGATTGACCGGTAAAGGTCTCGAATTGCTTGCGCGTATGCGCAGTCGAAAGCTCAACCATCTCGGACAGCGATTTCACGGTCATGATCTGGGTGGCGAAGTCGAACGCGGCATTGGTGTTCGCGCGCGCCGCCTCGATTATCTTGAGGCCATAGTCGGAGGCGCCCTTGGTCGCGGTCGCGTAAGTGTCTTCGAGCACGTCGGTCGCCTCTTCGGCGGCGGACTTCATCTTCTCGTAGGTCTCTTTCGCCTGCGAGACGCTTTTCTCCGCCAGCTCACGGAACGCAGCCGGGATTTCCATCTTGGGAATCTCGAAGTTCGGGAGCTCGAATTTCGGCATTTCGAACGGGGTTGGCGCGGCTTTGGACTTGGACTTGCTTTCGATAGCCTCAGTCATGGAATGGTCCTTTGGGGCGATGGTCGGCATCGCACAGATCTGCGCCCACAGCCGATCCGTGCTTGATGACAAAGAGCCCGTGGCCGTCATCCTGACCGGAAGCGCCACAGCCGTCTCGATGCGGAACGTATATAAAGTGGCCCTTGGTGCAACGCAATAGAAATATTGCGGTGCACAATCAAGTGTTGTAACACTCTTTTTCGGAGAGAGAGGACGGATTTTCAGCGTTTGGGCGTAGCCGCCTCCTTCGCGGCCTTGCTCGTGCTCTCGCCCAGTTCCTTGGCCTGCTCGTTGAACGCCTGCATCTGCCGTTTGATGTAATCGGCCTGCAGCTTCATGACGTCCTGAATGTCCTTGGCCCGCACCAACTGCTGAGCAAACTCGAACGAACTCGCGACATTCTGCTCGGCGAAAGTGATCGCCTTTTCAGCGACATCCTTGGCGCCTTGACGCGCCGTCTGGGCTTGGCCTTCGAGCGTATTGACGGTGTGATGGGCGGCGGTGATGAAGCCGTCGAAGGCCTGTCTCGCTTGCTCAACGCTCTTCTCGGCAAATGCCCGCATTTCAGGGGGAACATCGAAACGATCGGTGGCAGCCATTCTCACCTCCTGCTGTGGATGCTGGCACGGGTTGCGACGCCCGTGAGGTCATGCGACCTGCAGAAGGACTAACGTGCCAGCCGCCCATCGGCTCCGTCCGGGATGAACGCGGAACGCAACCATCGGCCCTCGCGCTCCGCACGGCAATAGGGATCAAAAGGAAATCCCATATGCGTATCGTTGACATCCGCGAACGCGCGGTCCCGCTCAAATCGAATATCGCAAATTCCAGTTTCGATTTTTCCGAGATGACCACCTCGGTCGTCGCTGTCATCACCGATGTCGTGCGCGACGGCCGGCCGGTCATCGGTTTCGCCTTCAACTCGACCGGTCGCTATGCCTGCGGAGCCGCGATGCGTGCACGTTTCATCCCGCGCATTTTGGGCGCCGATCCGCGCTCCCTGCTCGATGAACCGCAGGAGAATTTCGATCCCGGCAAGATCCTCGCCGTCATGATGCAGCGGGAAAAATCCGGCGGCCACAGCGAGCGCTCCATCGCCATCGGCACCATCGAGGTCGCCGTCTGGGATGCGGTTGCCAAGATTGCTGGAAAACCGCTCCATCGGGTGCTCGCCGAGCGCTACAACGGCGGCCGAATCGTTTCCAAGGTGTTCTGCTATGTCGGCGGCGGATGGTATGCGCCCGGCCAGACGGTGAAGGACCTGCAGGAGGAGATGCGGCGGCATCTCGATGCCGGCTACACCATGGTGAAGATGAAGGTCGGAGGTCTCCCGCTCGCCGAGGACCTGCGTCGGGTGGAAGCCGTCAAGGCGATCCTGCCCGCCAATGCCCAGCTTGCGGTTGATGCCAACTCCAAGTTCGACCGCGATCAGGCCCTCGCCTATGCCAAGGCGCTGGCGCCGTTCCAGCTCCGCTGGTTCGAGGAACCCTGTGATCCGCTCGACTTTGCCCTGCTCGCCGAGATTGCGCGCCATTATGACCCGCCGCTCTCGACTGGCGAAAATCTATTCTCAACGCAGGACGTGGAAAACCTGATCCGTTTCGGCGGCCTGCATCCGGATCGCAACGACGTGATCCAGGTCGATCCCCCACAATCCTACGGCATCGTGCAATACGCACGCACCATCGACATGCTCGCCCGCCACGGATGGCCGCGCCGCGCATTGTTTCCGCACGGCGGCAACCAGACGTCGCTCGCGATGGCCGCGGGCTTCGGTCTCGGCGGCGCGGAATCCTATCCTGGCGTGTTCGGGGCGTTCGGCGGCTTCGCCGACGATGCAAGATTGGACGGCGGATATCTCACGCTGTCCGACCGGCCCGGCATCGGCTTCGAAGGCCAGTCGGCGCTGTATGCCCTCATGCGCGAGCTCGCGGCGTGATCGCGGACAGAACTCCGGCAGACGAGACGGGCCTGACGGATTAACGTTATCCCTGCTTTGAACAGGGCGCGGGGGAACCTTACATGGACGGCCGATGGCGGCGACATTAGAAGGGTCCTCGTTGACGATGGTGCTGGCGTTTGCGGCGGAGTGGAAGGTGCGACCGCCCAATGAGCGGGTCCGGGTTCCAGCTGTCCCTTCTCCGTGACATTCGGCTCGCGCCGCTGGCGACGAGCGCGTTGCCGGCTTGGCTGTGGAGCACGGATGGCACTCGCATCGTGTGGGCGAACGCCATCGGCGCGGCCGTTTTCGGGGCGCCGACATCCGCGGCGATCGGCTCGCGGCAGTTCACGCGCGGCGAGCCCGCGCCGACCCAGATCGCGTGTGTCGCCGAGACCTTGTCCCCCGGCGCCGCCCCGCGGTTGGAACGTCTACGCGGATTTGGCGCCGGTATCGGACGCGCGCTGACGTGCGCCTGCTCGCACGTCATGCTCACCGATAACACCCCAGCCATTCTCGTGGTAGCGCTCGAGCGTGCCGGTCCCGACCTGCCGCTCGGCGAGCGCGTTGCCCGCTTGCTCGCCGGCGGCCAGGAACCGATCGCCGTCTTTACAGTCGACGGGCAGCTCATTGCCGCCACCGAAAGCGCGCACGCGCACCTTCGCGGCGCGACCTCGCTCGCCGGGATCGGAGCGGTGGCGCTGATCGGCGACGCCCTCGCGACCGGACATGCCGTGGGCTGCAGCAGCAGCCCAATCTCCCTCGATCGCATCGGAGGCGGGGCTGCGACGGTGCTTATCGCGCAATTCGATCCGTCCGCCGCGGCGACCGCGCCCGCACCGGTGCCCCCGCCCTCGCCTGCAACGCCGACCGAGCGCCGCCATCCGCTTCGTTTCGTCTGGCAGATGGATGAGGGCGGCCATTTCACGCTGAGCTCCGACGAATTCATCGGGCTGACGGGCGCACGCACCGCGGCTGCGATCGGACGGCCTTGGCAGGAGGTAGCGAACGAACTCGGGCTCGATCCCGGAGGACAGGTCGCACGCGCGCTGGCGACGCACGATACCTGGAGCGGCCTTAGCATTTTTTGGCCGGTCGAGGCGAGCTCCGAACGGCTTGCCATCGAACTTTCCGGGCTACCGGTGTTCGATCGAAACCGGGCTTTCCGCGGCTATAGGGGGTTTGGCGTCTGCCGTGAGATCGCGCACCTCAATGCCTTGGCGCAAAAGCGCCAGGCGGCGAATGCGGCCGCCCAAGACGTTGCCCAGAATAGCGACCAAACCGGCGAGCGAAACTTCGCACCCTCCGACTTTGCGATAGCGCCGCCGGGTGAAAACATCCTGCATTTTCCCCGCGTCTCGGAGCCGCATGCCCCCGCGCTGAGCGCGATCGAACGCAACGCCTTTCGCGAACTCACGCGCAAGCTCACGCAAAGCTTGACGGGCATCGAACCCACGGATCAAGCGGAAGTCCCTACACCGATTGAAGAAGAGGACGGAGTTGCGCCAGCCCGCGCCATGGACGTCGGGGGTGCGCTCACCCCCGACGGCGAATCGGCTAAGCTCAAGCGTGCGCAAGCCGAATTCGCCGAGCTCACCTCCCTTCTCGACACTGCCGCCGATGGCGTCATCCTGCTCGATGCCCACGGCCTCATCGTGTCCGCCAACCGCGGCGCTGGGGCGCTGTTCGGCTACGAGCCGCACGAGCTGGTCGACCGCGCATTCTCCGAATTGTTTGCGCCAGAGAGTGTGGAAACGGCTTACAATTGTCTCGACGGTCTCACCCGCGAAGGCAGTGCGAGCGTGGTCCATGGCGGACGCGAGGTCATCGGCCGCGCCCGCCATGGCGCCTTGATCCCTCTGTTCATGACCGTGGGACTGACCGGCGAGCGGCCCGACAAGCGCGGCATTGTGTTTCGCGACATCACCCGATGGAAGAAAGTGGAGCAGGAACTCACGGAGGCAAGGCACCAGGCCGAAAAAGCATCTTCGGCCAAGTCCGAGTTTCTTGCGAAGGTCAGTCACGAGATCCGCACGCCGCTCAACGCCATCATCGGCTTCTCCGAAGTCATGATGGCGGAGCGTTTCGGTCCCATCGGCAACGAGCGCTACCGCGAATATCTCAAGGACATCCACGCCTCCGGTGGCCACCTTCTTTCCTTGATCAACGACCTGCTCGATCTTTCAAAAATCGAAGCCGGCCGCCTCGAACTCACCTTCGCCAACGTGTCGCTCAACGACCTCACGCAACAGTGCGTTGCCCTCATGCAGCCGCAGGCCAATCGCGACCGCATCATCATTCGCACATCGCTGCCACCGTCGCTGCCGCAGGTCGTGGCCGACGCGCGCTCGGTGCGCCAGATCGTGCTCAACCTGCTGTCCAATTCAATTAAGTTCACCGACGCCGGCGGGCAGGTGATCGTATCGACCGCGCTCAACGACAAAGGCGACGTAGCGTTGCGCGTACGCGACACCGGCGTCGGGATGAGCGAAAAGGACCTGGCGACCGCGCTCGAACCGTTCCGGCAGCTGGCGACCTCGGTGTCCGGGGTTTCCAGCGGTACCGGTCTCGGGCTGCCGCTGACCAAGGCGCTGGCGGAGGCCAACCGCGCGAGCTTCTACATCAAGAGCGCGCCGAAGGCGGGGACGCTGGTCGAAATTGCCTTTCCGCCGAGCCGGGTGCTGGCGGGATGAAGCATTAGTCGCGATGATCGAATTCTGGAGCGCATGGTTGCGAGCCGCCGCCCGACTTTCCCCCACTCCGCGTGACATGCGCTGAAAATTGACCTCGGGCGCCGTTATCCCCGTACGCAACGTGGCGTGAATCGGTTATCCTCCCAGCGTTTGAGGACACCCGGGCCTGCCTGCACGCCGTCGGCTGCGGATGTCATGGAGGGCGGTCATGATTCGGTTTGTTAAATGCATATTTGTGCTTGCTGCGTTGGTTATGGCTCCAACGCAACCCGCGCGTGCCGCCGAAAACGTCGACCTCCTCCTCGTACTGTCCTCCGACGTGTCGCGCAGCGTCGACCATCCGAAATTCCTTTTGCAGCGTGAGGGTTATGCGGCGGCGATCTCCGATCCGCTGGTGATCGACGCCATCAAATCCGGTCCGCATCAGCGCATTGCGGTTTGTTTCGTCGAATGGTCGGGCTTCGGCGCGCAGAAGCTTGTGATCGACTGGACCATGATCGACAGCCCCGGTGCGGCGCGCAAATTCGGGGATCAACTGCTCGAATTGCCCCGCGCTTTTGCCGACCGTACTTCGATCAGCGGTGGCATCGAGTTCGCGAGCGCCCAACTTGAGCGTGCGCCCTTCGAAGGTTCGCGCCGAACCATCGATGTCTCGGGAGACGGCACTAACAATGCCGGCCGCGACGTCAAGCTCGCCCGTGACGAGACGATCGCCAAAGGGATCGTGATCAACGGCCTCGTCATCCTCAGCGACCGGCCGGTGCCGTGGAACGCCGAGCACACCAATCCGCCCGGCGGGCTCGAGAAATACTACCAGGACAACGTCATCGGCGGCCCGGGCGCATTCGTCCTGGTGGCCGAAAACTTCAATTCGTTCGGCCGCGCCATCATCAAGAAGCTGATTGCCGAGATCGCGCTTCATTCGGCGGCGCCGCACACCGTCACGCGCTGAGACTTGTTGCCGCACGCGTCGGGAGCGCGCACGAGGCAAGCGTGATCGCAACGCGCGATCAACGCCTAACCAGCTTGTTTCGAATTCTTCCAGACAGAGTCCAGACTGGAATTATTCCAAGCTATTGAATTTTCGGCCTAATCCCATTTGACGCCGGACCGTTTGCGCCACTACCTCAACGGTCAAGGTTTTGCCCGGAGCCATCACCTCAACCGAATTCGCTCCAACACCACGTCACGCTCCGGGTCGAGCCGCGAAACCCGTCACGAGGAGGTTCCCATGAAGTTCGTTTGCGGGCGCGCGCTGGCGCGGACTGGCGTCGCCGTGAGCGCAATTATCGCCGGCGGCGCCGTTCTCGCCCAGTCGAGCGACGTCAATGTGTACACCTACCGCGAGAGCAAACTCATTCAGCCGCTGTTCGACGCGTTCACCAAGGATACCGGCATCAAGGTCAACGTCATCTCGGCAAGCTCCGGCCTCGAGCAACGCATCAAGACCGAAGGCGCCAACAGCCCTGCAGATGTTCTGCTCACCGTGGATATCGGTCGGCTCGAGGAGGCGGCGCGGTCGGGGATCACCCAACCGATCAAGTCCGATCTACTGGACAAGGTCGTCGCCCCGCAATACCGCGACCCGGAGGGACACTGGTACGGCGTGTCCATGCGCGCGCGGGTGGCCTACGTCTCGAAGGATCGCGTGCCACAGACCACCCTCACCTATGAAGAGCTCGCCGACCCGAAATGGAAGGGCAAGATCTGTATCCGCTCGGGCCAGCACATCTACAACAACGCGCTGATCGCGGCTTACATCGCTCATCACGGCGAGGCGAAGGCCGAGGAATGGCTCAAGGGCGTCAAGGCCAACCTCGCGCAGAAACCATCGGGCGGCGACCGCGAGACCGCACGAGATGTTGCCGCCGGCAAATGCGACATCGGCATCGGCAACACCTATTACTGGGCGTTGATGAACAACAACGAGCCCGACAAGAAGGCCTGGGCGGACGCCACGAAGGTGATCCTGCCGACGTTCCAGGACGGCGGCACCCACGTGAACATTTCGGGTGTCGTGCTCGCCAAGCATGCGCCGAACAAGGCCAACGCGATGAAGTTCATCGAATGGCTGGCCAGCGAGAAGGCGCAGCACATGCACGCCGACCTCAACTACGAATATCCCGTCCGCGCCGGCATCGAGATCAATCCGACCATCGCTCAATGCCGACCCGATCCCAATCTCGAAGATCGCCGACAACAAGAAGACGGCGGCAAACCTTGTGGACAAGGTCGGATTCGACAACTGACCTGATGATCGACGCTAGATCCGCGGGCTGGCCATCCCTGGACCGGTGGCCGGCCCGTCTTCATTGGCGTTGGCAGGCTCCCGCCATCGGCGCAATCGCGGTGGCCGCGGCAGCGCTGGCAGTCGCCCCGCTGGTGAGCCTCATCGTCCTTGCGTTCGGGGATACCGGCGATCTCTGGGCCCATCTCGCACGCTACGTGATACCGCCCGCGCTCATGCAAACCGCGCTCCTCCTCGCCGGGGTCGCCGCAATAACGACCATCGTGGGCGCCGGCACCGCCTGGACCGTCACCACCTTCGCCTTTCCCGGACGCGATGCGCTGACCTGGCTGCTGCCGTTGCCGCTGGCGATCCCGACCTACATCGTGGCTTACGTTTACGTCGATATTCTCGACGCCCTCGGTCCGGTGCAATCGACGCTGCGTGCGATTTTCGGATGGCGCTCCGCCGCCGACTATCGTTTTCCGAATATCCGCTCGCTCGGCGGCGCGATCCTGCTGTTTAGTTTCGTGCTCTATCCCTACGTCTACCTCGCCGCGCGCGCGATGTTTCAGACCCAAGGCCGGCTCTTTACCGAAGCCGCACGGATGCTGGGGGCGCAACCATGGGAGCTTGCACGGCGCATCACCTTTCCGCTGGCACGACCCGCGATTGCCGTGGGCGCCGCGCTGGCCTTGCTCGAGACGCTCAACGACATCGGCGCCAGCGAGTATCTCGGGGTGCAGACCCTGACGCTCTCGATCTTCACCACCTGGCTCAATCGCGGAAGTCTCGCGGGAGCGGCGCAGATGGCCTGCCTCCTGCTGGTGATCGTTGCGGCGCTGATCGTGCTCGAGCGTTACGGCCGTCAACGTCGGGCTTTTACCGCGTTGGGCACCGACGGCCGGCTGGCGTCGCGGATCACGCTTGCGGGGCCGGGGCGATGGATCGCGGCAGGCGCCTGCTTCTTGCCGGTCCTACTCGGCTTCCTGCTGCCCGCAGGCTACCTGCTGCGCGAGGTGATCGGGCGTGGCCTGCTCGCCGGTTTCGACACCAATCTCGTCCGCTATACACTGACAACGGTGGCGCTCGCCTCGACCGCGACCGCGATCACGCTGGTGGTGGGTTTCTTGGCGGTCACGGCGCTGCGATACACAAAGCGACCGACGATTGCAGGCTGCGTGAACATCGCCGGCATCGGTTACGCCGTGCCAGGGACGGTGCTTGCGCTCGGGTTGCTTTCGCCCCTCGTTGTGGTGGACGACGCCATCAACGCTTTGATTCGGGCCTTCACCGGCCAAGGGATCGGCCTCCTCCTGACCGGTTCGGCCGCCGCTCTCGTCATCGCCTATGTGATTCGGTTCCTCGCGATCGCCACAGGCTTCGCACAAGCCGGATTTTCCCGAATCCCAATCGAGTTCGACGACGTGGCGCGCCTGCTCGGCGCGGAGGCCGGAACGCTGGCGCGCACGATCCATCTGCCCCTGGCACGCCCGGCGATCTGGGGGGCGGCCTTACTCGTCTTCGTCGATTGCCTCAAGGAGCTACCGGCGACGCTGCTGCTGCGTCCGCTCAACGTCGAAACGCTTTCGACCTATATCTACCAGTTCGCGACCCGCGGCAGCTTCGAGCAAGGCTCGCTCGCGGCGCTCATCATCGTCGCCGTCGGGATCCTGCCGGTCATCCGCATCACCCGGTATACCGACGCGACCACGCCGCACGACGGCGCGCGGCCGTAGCGCCTCGGGGGCGCCCGCCGCCGCCGGCGACGGAGATTGCAGCCTTTACCGCGCGTCCACAACACATAGAAAGTCCCGTTCAGCACTTCGCGCACGTCACTGAGCGTTTGCGTCCGCGATGCCGGCCGGGTGGATTCAGAGGCTGCACAAGCGCCCACTCGGCATCAGTCAGATCGCTCGGGTAACGAAGGTCATTGCGGTCTGCCGCACGGCGGTGTTCAGGCTTCCACATCGGGCGCTCCCAAAAGAATCAAGCGCCAAACAAAGCGGATGTTTGTGCGCGTTACGAGGTCAGAACGAGGCGCAGGAATGAGAATCAAATCACGGCATTGGTCGCCGGATCGATGAGATGCATGTGGTCAAGGTTGGCGCGCAACTGCATTGTCTCACCTGACCCTTTCGCGGCAGAGGGTTCGACGCGGCCGCAGACTTCGATCCCATCGATCGTGAAAAACACCATCGTGTCCATGCCCATCGGCTCGACCACGTCGAGGGTTATTGAAAA